>Ga0307510_10008329_pt1 | contig 12355 bp, 9 predicted proteins | sample 12_EM_MG_FD_207224 | JGI IMG/M metagenome (GOLD analysis project Ga0307510, IMG submission 207224) | Populus trichocarpa ectomycorrhiza microbial communities from riparian zone in the Pacific Northwest, United States - 12_EM | ecosystem: Host-associated > Plants > Roots > Unclassified | place...
CTAAAGCAGATATTTACGGGGCCACGCCACAGAGATCTTTGCCAACAGCATTTAAATTATTCACCGGTTAGTATCAGAATTAAGATTTCTTTTCTTTCCACGGACACTTGCAGGTAAGGTTGATTGTTGATGTGTAATTCCTGCAAAGGAATAAATAAATTCAAAATTAGGTTTGAATTGTTGAAATCTGCAATTTTTAACAATTCTGCTGGAGCTTACTCAGTTTGTAAATGAATTTATCAGTGAACTCTGTTTCTTTGATAGAGTTTAAGTCTGTCTAATGGCAAATGCAATTTGCAACTTTCAACTGGAAGCTAAAATTTGTCTTGCTTTTGGGTTTCCACTGGAAATAAGTGGAAGATGAAAGTGCATTCTGTAACTAACTAGTTTGTAGTTTCATGCTGTACAAGTTCCCTTTTCTATATTCTTCAATTGCATGTAATTTATAAGAACTGAAAGAGTTAAAAGCTTTGTGCATTGATTACAACAACAGTTTAATCTGTTGGGTTAAGAGCTTATTTCATAACTGCTGGAGGTATCTCTTTCACAGGCAGGCATCATTATGTTCTTTTTTTCAATATAACAAACCTATGGTGTTTAATTGAGTCAACTATTTTGTAAAATCCAGAACAGGATTCCAATTGCAGCCTTTGCTTTGCTGAAAACTGAAGTCCTGAATTCTGGTTATTGTTAGATTTCAATGGCTTCCAACATGTACTTTGCTACTGAAACACTGAAAATGTTAGCAACTATGAAGACCTGCTGTACTGCATTCAGCTGAACTTAAATGATTTCCACTTGTTTCTGCAGGTTCAGCATGGATGGTTCTCACACGGTCATTTGTTGAATACTTAATTTGGGGTTGGGATAATCTACCACGAACCTTGTTGATGTACTACACAAACTTTGTTTCCTCACCTGAAGGATACTTTCACACAGTAATATGCAATGTACCAGAGTTTGCTCAAACTGCAGTCAGCCATGACTTGCACTACATTGCTTGGGACAATCCTCCCAAGCAGCATCCTCACACCCTCACCATCAATGACACAAACGAGATGATTGCGAGTGGTGCTGCCTTTGCCAGAAAATTCAAAGGAGACGATCCTGTCTTGGATAAGATTGACAAGGATTTACTTCACCGGAAGAATGGGAGCTTCACTCCGGGTGGATGGTGCTCTGGTAGTCCCAAATGTTCTGAGGTCGGGAACCTGGACAATATTAAACCAGGCCCTGGAGCTAGCAGACTGAAACGCCTCATATCTAGGGTAGCTTTGTTTACAACGCTTAAACAAAACCAATGTAAATAGATTTCCCAAGAGTCTCTTGCTTGCAGGTGGAAAAGGATTCAACTTCATTCTACATGCCACAAAACAGCTTATAAAAAAATTGTTTGAGAAAAGAACCTTGATGCTGAAGTTGCACCCAAGGCCTCATTCTTTGCTAGAATCTAAGGTAGGGAAGTTTTTCATTACAAACTTGGTGCGGTGGTCAGGATCTATTTTTGCACATTGCCTTTCTTTAACCTGTACTCTCTGAGACCTATTATACTACACGTCTCGGAAATTTTCCTGAGTACCTCTCTTTCTCCTATTTCTTTCATGACAGTAAAATTTTTGGTTCCCAATAATTTGATAATTTATTCTCTACAGTGTAGAATCTTGGATATTCATGTTTAAGATAACAATATGAAGGCTCAATTACCACAGCAGAATTTGCTCTGCCATTTTTCAGTTCTGTCATGAGAATGTGATGCTATGCATGGAAGAGATCAAGAGATGTGCCTCAATTTCATCTTTCTGATCCAAATTACACATAATTATATTGTTTATTTGGGAACTCTCTTTGTATAGCATTAGCAGCAAAAGAATGGTCTATTTGCAAATGGTTTGAATATTCTTGGTATTTTTCAATTATTGCTAGACTGCAGACAAATTAGTGGGTATGAATAGAAAACATTTATTGATGGTAATCGTTTTGGATGTTTTCATGACGATTTCAATTATTGATAGAATGCAGACAAGTGAGTGCTTTCTATCGTCCTCAATTTCCGAGCCAGCCTTTAAAAATGTAAACAGCATTTGTTCCTTGTTATTTCAATTAATATTTTCCTTTTTAATTAAGTTATAAAAGTAAAATTTATTTTCAATTTTATATTCTTAATCTATCAGAGATTTGTTTATATTTTTTTTATTTGAGATTATTTTTAAAATTAATTTTTTTTATGATTTCATCTCGTTTTATGTTTTTGTTTTTTATTTTGGTAAAATTTTTAAATTAAATTTTTTTTTCTGATTTCATTCTTCAATATTGAATTGAGTTTTTTGATTAAATTCGGATTTATGATTTAACAGGTTACGAGTTTAAAAGATTAATCAGGTTTAGAATGTTTACCCGAGTTTATTTGTTTATTTTTTTTTAAGCTTGTTTTTTTTTTTTAATTTTATCCTTCAACATTTAATTTAATTGAAAATTGAGCTCTATTATTTTTCTTATTTTCTTTTTATAGGATTTTTCATTAATTTAGAAAATAATTCGGGTTATCTCGAGTCTTTTTATTTGTTGTTCTTTGTTAAATTTAGTTTTTTAAAAAGAAAATTTGGTTTCGAATTAAATTAAATCAATTGCTTAAATATAAATATGCTATACTCACTTCATGATATTTTTTTTGCTTAAATATAGCTTTTTTTTTAATTTTTTTCTTTAATTGAATGTTTTCGGTCTTCAATATTTGATTGATTAGAATTGAACTCTCAATTTTGTTTCGATTTAGGTTTTATAAGATTATCACAGTCTCCATGAACGCGGGTTTCACAGCTTAACTATGGTTAGCTCGGGTCAAGCTAATATATCGTCATTTCAATATTTTTCTTAAAAAAATGTATTGTTCAATATGTCACCATCTTTTTTTTTTCTTCCTAACATCTTTACAAAAAATTTTAATATTAGAAAAAAATAATCTAACCCACGACACATAGCAAGACAAGAATCTAAGTCATTAACTAAAGAAAATTGATCAAACCAGTTTCGGTTAGCATCAAATTAACCAAAATTGTTGTGAACCAACATGGAGGTGGTAGAAAAAACAAGAGATGCAACCAAGTTTGCTACAACCAAGTGTAGGTTCATGTCTTGGCCTTTGTCACGTTGGGAGTAAGCTCAGTGCCTTGTATTAATGGGGGAGATCCCTTTCCTATTGAAACAAACAAGCAATGTGCGTATTAGGTGTTGAAGTTTGTTCTTAGCAGTGGAGTGGAGTTTTCTTTTGCTCTTGATAATTCCAAGCAATGATGCATGCAGGCATTAGGGTTTGTTTGGCAATGCTATTTATTGGCTTAACTTTTTGTTCAAAATGTTATTATTGGTTTCCTCGTGGAAGTAGAGTGGCGTGATGATTTGTTAGCACAATATAATATAATAAAGGCATAGATAACTTGCTTTTGAACGGATTATGGGTCGTGACAGGTAAGGTTTTTGTGAATTCTATAATATCAGCATGGATAATTTGCCTTTGATTCTACCAGTGTGTAGTTGCATGCATTCCATGCATTGCCTCTTCAGAGTTCTTGTCTCCTAGAACATAAAACAAGGGTTTGAGGCTAAAAGAATCTTCGGACGCGATTTCAAACACACGCTCAGAGCAATCAGGTAATCAAACAGTAACTGTAGTTTTATTTCAATAAAACCTATCAGGTAATAATTATAATATCTGCATCATTTTACTTGCATTCCATAACTTTTCTTTAATTTGGAAGTACCTTGATAAACCTGTTGGAAAAGTTACTGCCACAAACTTTTCCCTGTGGGGATCGCAGCTGCGACGAAAGGTGACAGGAGGAAGCATCTAAGCCTGGAGCTGGTCGATTGCCCCCATTAAGTAAACGGTGAAGGATGACATGTTTTCATCCATTCTCATTATAAAAATATAAAAAAAAATACATTTGATCAACTATAAGCATGGGATAATATAGAAGACAAATATCTCTGTTAATGCTGTCTGCTTCTGCTATGAACTAATGCCAAAAATTGTTTTCGCTAAAAAACCATCAGGTTCCTCCTATACGGGCTGCCCATTAACCCTAGATAAGCTACACAATTTCCTGTTGTGAATGATCACTGTGCTCGTTCCACTTTTCCCTCGCAACCAGCTATCTCCTTGAAGCTAAAACTGGTGCATAAACCAATTTAAACCATCTCCAAAATTTTGATATTCCCAGTAGAATTTGCAGCAACCAACGTAGATGACTGGCCACGCCAACAGACAGAAGAAATAAATTGTGCAGTATCATCCATTTCATGGCCAGAAAGCGGGTCTGTGTTGTTAAACTTGAAGGACAACACCGGCATGGGGAAAGCTTTGTGATAGACAAAAACCTATTCCACAAAAAAACATTAGATTTACTAGATGAATGACACTTGCATGGTACCATAACTTGCACTGTAAAAGTCACTCCACGAGCATAGTTGCTTGAGTTTTGATACGTGTTCAAAATTAGGTAATAAATAAAATAAAGGCGCTAACCAGAACCACCAAAAAAAACAAGAACAAAGAAAAAGAACAAGAAATAGAAAAGAAAGCAGCTTAAATGCTAGTACAATATCATGATGTGAGTGAAAAGAGTGGCTATTGTGATGTCTGACAACAAATTAATTATTCATTTTTCCTCCTTTTCTTTTATTTCCTTTACTTCTCAACACAAAGAGTCCAACAAAATCAGTCATATATCTTGTTTCCTAAACATTAAAGTTCAGAAAACTGAACTGAAGAAGAAACAGATGCTATAGTCTTTAGAGGTGGAGAGAGAGTACGAGGCCTATTATATCTAAAAGCAGTTGGAATTCCAAGAAAATGATAGCCAAAGGAAAATGTAAAAAACAGTCAAAATGAAGCTAAAGGTAAGAAAAGGTGAGAGAGTTGCTTGTACTGCTGTAATAGGAGGCTGTTGGTTTATGCAATTGTTTCATATTCCGGATGCTGGTTTGTGTTTTTGTGTCCATTAAGGTAATTCTTTTTTGTTTTCAGCCCATAACTTTTTCAAGCCTACAAATCTATTAAGAGAACCTAGTTAGATGCATGAAAAGCTTCACCCAACCATCGAAAAAGCAACTAAACATTTGAAGAAGAAATTGGTTTCTTTAGGAGGTACTATGTTCTAATGCAGCTCAAGTAACCAGGCTTGTCAAACAAGAAGAGAGAGACCACGAGTGGATGGTTATGCCATCATAATAAAAGCAAGGGGATAAAGTTAAGATTGTTTCGCAACTAAAACGAAACCACAATTTTATCCATTGTAGAAAAGCGAGGAACCTCTAAATACTAAAGAAGTGAGAAGATATATGAAAAGATATATGAAGTACCTCATTTGTTTCCGAGCCAGTTGCAATGTAACCATCTGCTACAGACAAACCCACGAAGTTCTACAACATGAGCACACATAGGCAAAAGTGTCAAGCATGGCCACCAAAAAAAATTCATCTATCATTGTAACAAGTACATCAAACATACAATAAACTAAGAAATTGAAGCAACTTAACAGTGAATCTTCTAGCATATACGTGCATGGTGAAGTACCTAAGCCAGAAAAAAGGTCCTTGAATGTTTCCTTCATTATTTCATTTTTTTAGTAGGTATTTTCTAACGTTTAACATGATGACCAGTCATAACTATTCTGAGCACCCGATCCCTGATTTCAACATGAACACAATATGAAAGGTAAAACACAGACTATTCTAGAACTTTGTATTCAAATTTATATCCTCGAGACTATCACTATCAGAAGCTTTTGGTGTAACTGATGGAATTCAACAAATTTCAGCAGTTCAACACACAAACACACACAAAAAAAAAACATTAAGATAGAGCATTATATTAATTGCTAGAATAAATTTGATTCACCTCATCCACTGCCAGTAACCCCCAGATGCAATGCATAGCAGCCTTAGTTCTCCCAACGATATAACTAGCTTACATGAAGATTAATTGTGCAGTTTTTATTAAACCCTTCGGATGGTTATGTGCATTCTCCGAAACATCTACTTTATAAGGAAATCACAAGCCAACTTTTCATCCAAGTGAAACATGTTTTGAATGAAAATCACTTTTGAAGGCACAGAACTTCATGTCTGGCAACTCCATAATGTTTTCTTCTTTGCGAGTCCTTAATAATTTTTTATCAATATAGTAAAAAAGTTAACATACCATTTCCCAGCCCCCTCTTCACAACTTGACTCCGAAGAACATTATTGCCAACCACATAAACAATCTGATTCAATTACCCATCTTGTCCTATTAAAAGCCTTACATTTGTTAAATGGAAGATGATGACTAGCAGCCAATGCATGGGTAGGAGCATATAGTACCAGTGATTTCATGACTTGGAATGACCATCCTATAGTAAAGTCAGCGTTGACATTAAAATGGAGAGTGAGCTTATCAATTGTTTAGCTTTCATGTCATCGGCAAAGTAGCTCAAAATTAAAGCAACCTCATGACAAGATGGAGGGCACATGTAGACTCACAACAATATTTGAATTATGCTTTCGCTGTAAACCAACACAATATATGATAATGATTGCATCTTCAGCAATGCTAATATTACGATTTTGAAACACTAATTACATTCTACTTAGAGTGGCTCCCCCATGTTAACACGTGATAATTGATAATTACAATTGAAGTCCGAGTATCCTATAGCCCAATGAAAATTAAAAACTACAAGCCAAAGGATGAGTTTGTATAGGCTGCACCTGATTCTAGTTCAAGTTTAAACTAATCCCAACTGTGACAGACCGGGAAAATAACAACTACTCAGAATCAGGCTGATTTTCATCCAATAGTCATTACAGAAAGGTCATAAAATATTGGTCATACCTTTGCATTCATGTGGCCTGTGAAGGATTGAACGGGGCTATCAATAACCCTAGATGTGCCCATTGACAAATCCCAGAGCTTCAGTGTGTTGTCCGTTGATGCCGAAACAAGATTGGTCATATCTACAAACTTCACATAACTCACAGTTTTATTGTGTCCAATCAATGTACAGAGAGGAACTTTGGAGTTGCGGAGATCATAGTAATAAATTCTGTGATCTGCTGAACCAAAAGCAATAGAACAACTAGAATCCAAGGGAAACTGAACACAGCAGATGTTGGCTTTTGTTTTGATGGAACCGATACTTACTCCCTGCATTAGCAACCCGAGTCAGACGAATAACTTATCAGTCATCCAGGATTAAATTACACACTAAGAAATCATACAACATTAGTACGTTTATTTTCAAAGCTGACATCCACCAAATGCAAAAGTAACATTGCCTGATTGATACTCCATAGCTTGACGGAACCATCATCACTCCCACTAGCCAGCATTGTGGGATCTGCTGATGAAAAGTCAACAGACCACACACGCCTCTCATGCTCTCTCATTTCTGTCACTACTTGACTTCTTGTAACATCCCATACCTGAACATGTTGAGCAACTGATTTACGATGAATGATATGAAAACAAAAGGCTAATAAAATATAAGGTTTGGGCCATTACCTGCACCACACCTTCAAAGTTACTCGAAGCAAGTTGGCTTTTAATGTAGCTGTTCCAACATATGCTGCTTAGCTTTGACCTGCATACCATTTCAACAACAGGATAGTGGATATCACGAGCTTCATTTATAATTGTATCACATTCAAATACTTTTATCTTTTTATTTACACCAGCTGTAGCAAAAAATTCTCCATCACGATCAAAACTAATAGAGCAGACTAGGTTTGAAGAGTTCAACAAATCCCCTTGCTTCAGGTCAGCCTTCACTTTTAACTTGCTAAAAGATAGATACTTGCACAAACCCTCAAGGAATGGACTTATCCATCCACTTCGTCTACCCTCAGTAAACTGCTGCTTTGGTGCTATGCTATTTATGGAGCTTCTTTCAGTAGCAACAATAGAGATTCTCCCATCACTAATTACTGGTAAATTTCTAGCAAATGATGGTTTCCCTGGTGGCCTTACTGGTCTGCATCTTGTCAAAAAATATGCGGACTCTAATTTCTTAAAGTTCTTCATTAATCGTGAACTTCTAAAAAGAGGACTTTCCTGTGATTCTACAAATGTATCTGAGTTCTGACTTTCATCTAGATTATCATCACATTTCTCTACGTTGTGAATCTCAAGGCCTGGGCAAAATCGTTTTCTGGAACCCAAGCTAGAAGAATCATCAATGTCAACAACATTCAGTGCAGGGATATTTGATGTTAAATGATCACCCTCTCCTCTTTCTTTACATGTGTCTCCCTTTTTCTTAAGAAACACTTGATGCTTTGTAACTTCTTCAATATCAGAACATAGAAGAGAAATAGTATCTTGCAACTTATCAGCTGCATCCTGTTTTCTTTGTTGTATTAGTAAAAGGAATTCCAGCAACAATTCCTGCTCCTCTATTCTCTCTCTAAGCTGTGTTGCTGCTTCAAGCTCTTCCAAATTGTTTATTGGTTCATTAAGAAAGTCGCTTTGCAGCAATTCACTGTTACATAATACAAAAGCATAAGACCACAAAAATTTGATTGAACATAAATTGAATGAAATGTAAACAAGGTACTTGGCTCACAGTTTAATAACCATAAGCAAACGAGGTACTAGTTCGAAGGGTTTGAAAAATCCCCCCCCCCTCGCACCCCACCACACACACACACCCACATATTAAGGCAGATGCTACCATGAAGTGAAAAAAGAAAACAAAGGTGCAGAAATTAATAGTCACCCTATTTTTGGCCGACTACTTGGCTCAGGGTGCAGTAACCATAAGCAAAATGAAGCTTCTTTTGACCACTTGAGCAGCAGTTGAGGAGGAAGAACTCGATGTCTGAGACTAGACATAGTTCTGCTTTTGTCTTCACTTGAAGTGAATGGGCAGAACAACTGTTCACAAGTAGAACTATATCACATCAATGTAGACAGTAAACAGCAGAAGCTCTAACACATCATTACAGGCCATTTAGATAATGAAGAACTTCATGCTTGAAATTGAAGTCAAAAGTGCAAAACAGATACAGGAAATGACTTTTTATTCCACCCTAATTTTGATTCATAAATGCAGCATTATCATAACGAACCTCGAAAAGAAGAACTCCCAATCGGTAGATGTCTGAAGCGCAAGAGCTTGGTGAACCAGCATCCTCTTCAGGACTGGTATACCAACAGGACTCCATAAGCAATATTTGCTTCATTGGAAATGGTTGTTTCCTTTCTTCTTCATGTTCGACATTCCTCATATCATGGACTTTATGTTCTTCTGTTTCTTCCACTAATGGTACATCTGCTACATAAACCAAGCTCGACTGCATGCAACTGGCTTCCGATAAAGTATTTGTTGGAGTAGATGCAGGTAGAAAATCTTCACTTTGTAACCTACTTCTTTGCTGGCACATGTCATGGGGCAAAGAAGAAGAAGAATTTTTAACCTCCATAGTTTCGCTGTTCAATCCATCATCCAAAGAATCAGACCCGGAATCTGAGCAAGACGCGGACTCAATGAAGGAGACATGGTTAAATGACGACATAACAAAGCAAGAAGGCCGGACATTGTGAACAACAATTCCTTGTGAATGTGCCACATTTACAACTTCGACTACTTGCCTAAATATGTGCGAACATTCAAATTCATTAACAGACCGTTGTGGTTTGTCCAACCAGTGCCTCAAGCTAACATCGTTCCATTCTATGGTTTGCATAAAACGGTCAACTGCAGCTTCATCCTCACAAACCCCAGATAAAGTACCGGCCTGGTTTTTAAGGTTTTGACGCGCCAGAACAACCCTATCAGTCCTCTCCTTTCTAAACCCAGAATTGTGAGATGTAGATCTCAGATTCCTGTTGGAAACCACTGAAGTATTAAATTCCCTATGACTATCAGACTTCTGCCAAGCAGACTCAGATGAGCCCTCCATCGCTATCCCCCTAGGGCTGCATGCAAGCCAGAACAAACACATCCAAGAAATGGAGGAATTCGCCTGCTTCTACCACACTCTCTAACTCCCACCATTACCATCTTCAGCAATACCTCATTTCAAAGAAATAGCTAAAAGAACCCAGTTTCTGATCAACCAACCCTTGCTGGGCAGTGGTCACTGAAGCAAATAAGATGAACTCTTTCTTAAGTCTTAGCAAGCAAACTTCTCATGAGACAAACTGCAACCACCTACATCAATAAACCAATGAAAAAAATAAGAAAATCTTAAAAAGTAGAAAAAAAAAATCAACACATCTATTATACAACACGCATTTTTTTTCCCTTTTTCATCCACCAGAATTATATAACCATGTCCTCACACAGGAACCTTTCCACACAAAAACAATACAAGCACCAGCACCACAAAAAATCAGAGACAAGTACTAGAATATCCAGAAAAGGAGAAATTTTTAACACCCTTTTCAATATAGAATTTCAAACACCAGTACCTAAATGTTTCATGAAAAAAAAAAAAAAAAAGAAGCAACACATGCATAAGAACCAACAAAAGCCCGCCCATAATAATATTATATACGCCCTTTTAGAAGGGGGCGCGCGGATAAGTACCTGTTGGAGCACCAAGAATGGATCTTTCAGATCCTGCTAGACCAACCTGAAAAGAGAACCACACAACACAAGAAGACTTCAGTTATTACAACTAAAAACGACTGCCTCATAAAGTCCTTCATTTTTTCCCCACAACTCCAAAAATAAAAACAAACAAAACCGCTCCACAAAAGAACAACACCATGTTTCAACAAAATAAAAAAGAAAACAGGAAGAAAAAAAAACACACACTTCTCTCTTTCTCTCTCATGCCCTACTTCACTCCTCACAGTAGCACTTGATTAAAAAAAAACTATTATATTCTCTCGCTTTTTAAGCCACCAGGTCAAGGCTCCCTCTTTGGCTCTTTTTCCTCCTTATCTTCCCGCTTTATTCCATTTGAGTTACGTGGCACCACCATAGCCTCAATCATGTTTTTTTTTTCTTTACACAGAAGCCAAAAAGAAATGGTAAATTTGAAAACACAAAAGGAAAAAAAAAAGTTCTTGATGAAAATAATGATCTTGGCTTTCCTGGAGTGGATACTAAAGATTAATATAATAATATTACGCATGTGAAACATTAAACTAATCTAATGGTGCGGTTCTTGTTAGAACAGCACGTAAGAAACAATTAAGAATAGTTAATCGGGGGTTCTTGTTAAGAAAAAATAGTAATTCTTTAATCAAAAGAGAATCCGATTGGTGGCACTAACAAAATAGCAATCCAACAATATCAACAAGAAACACTCATCGAATGATAGAAAAGAAGCTAATAAACTATTGATTACTGTTGTAATGAAAAATTGAAAACACAAACATAGAAGCTAACACTAAATAATGATAAATAAACCTTAAGAATGTGGGTTTGAGTCTCTCTGTGATCTCTAAAGTTGAAGTTGGCAAAAGAAAGCATCAGAGGAGACAAGGTAGGAAAAGATGAAGTGGAGGGCTTAATCTGATACAATGTAACGAGAAGAATGGTGGGGTCAGGTAATTTAAGCAGTGTGTGGTAAGGTGGCACCAGTTATAGGTGGCCTGGTTGATTTTTCATGTACTAAAAATGGCCACGCCTTTTGTTCCATAGGGTTTGGACTCTTCTATTTGCTTTTGTGTACGAGTTCTCATATTTATAGAATCCCCTCACTTGCACTTTCTTTTTGGGACACCATGTCATGAATTTATGTATAAATTATTGGTAACAAAATCACTAACAAAGTACAGAAACAAAATAAATCTGCAAATAAATAAAACTCGAGGTGTGTATATAGACACGCAGAAAAAGCAACAGAAGAAACACAGAGGATAATAGAAGATTTTTCTCTTGAATTTACGTTTGGTTAAAATCCTTTTTTCGATTTGGTATAGCATCAACTATTCGTCCCAAATTATAACTGTGAGTTAATCCTGAGGGTATAGTTTATCGTTATACTCTAAATTTATTCTTTAGAGATTATCAGTTCGAATCTCATAAACCTAAGAGCTACTGAAAACTTAATTTCAGGACCCTTAAAATTAATCAAGATACACACAAGCTAACTCGAACACCCACATTAATAAAAAAAAAATCACATCTATGAGTTGTGTTTAACCTAACCTATTTTTTAAGCAACTAATGACAGGTTATTTGAAAAAAAAAAATCCTCTTGTACAATGATATTATCAAGTGGTTTGGTGTGTGCATAAAATATGATTAAAAACCCTATATAGTTTTTTAATCTTATTACATCACTAGATTTTTATCCCACTTTTGTTTAACAGATACTGGTCATACATTCAACAATGCATCCATAGTTTTGTATTTGTTTG
>Ga0307510_10008330_pt1 | contig 12355 bp, 17 predicted proteins | sample 12_EM_MG_FD_207224 | JGI IMG/M metagenome (GOLD analysis project Ga0307510, IMG submission 207224) | Populus trichocarpa ectomycorrhiza microbial communities from riparian zone in the Pacific Northwest, United States - 12_EM | ecosystem: Host-associated > Plants > Roots > Unclassified | place...
GGCCATATCGGCGATTATCAGCGGAGAGACGGACTGACCCACAGAATGCATGCACACCCTCGTCCCAGCCTTTGATCGCTTTGCCGACACCAATCTCCGTGACAAAGGGAGCACCCCTGTGCGCGAGTGTGAGTTAACCCGGAAGCTCATCAGGAGGGACAGATAAGAGAGTAAAAGAGAGAAGAGAAAGCCCTCCGGGGACTGACCGGACCAAGCTAGAGCCAAACGTGGAACCGTCGCTGGCGATAGTCCCCACGTAGTGGGTCTTAACCGTGTCTATGACGATGCGTATTCGTATCAAGCAAGGAGATCGAGGAGGTCCAGATGTATGGGCCTTACCACCGACTTGAGGGCGTTGTCCGTCACCGGCTTGGAGTACTACAACCTCGACGCCCTGGGAAGGAAGGGAACAAGTCAGGGAAGTGGCAGAGGCGCGATACAGCAGGGCCTTCCTTCACTCACCATAGTTGATGAGTTGATGGTGAATGACAATGAAAATGAAAATGAACGAAGAACAGGCAAGATAGACGAGAGAGACTCTTATGAGGTGGTTCTGGGGTTTGGCAACCTTATACGCGGGGGCGTGTGGGGGCACTCGGAATGAGCGGATCTTTGGTGCTGCTAGGCTGCGATAGGACAGTGAGTGACGAGTTGCGTCGATTTCTTAGAGATCCGATGTCATCCCCCTTCATCGGATCACTTGCCACGATGAGCACACGTGGATAAATCATCCCTCATCGACGCCAGATGCAGGCAGACTTTTCTTGAACTCTGCGACGCGAGTTCCAGACCTGCGGAACCATCGTTCAAGGTCATCGGCAGAGTTCGCTTGCCAGTCACGAGACGAGGAACGAGCGCGCGCCCAGACGACAAAACAGACAAAAACCCCACCCTTCCCAATCTTCACACAACTGCAGGCCCGATGCAGTTGTCAGCTTTTGGGGATGATCCGCCAGACGAGTGAGCCTTGATTCACATGTCGAAAAAGAATATTCGATATCCGGGTTCGCATCCCGAAGCCTGGGGTCATAGTTTGGGAAGTGCGGAGAGACTGCGGTTTAGGATTGCCAGTTTTGGCCAGTCACAAGGAGATACCTCAATCAAGACAGGATCTGCAAAGGTAAAACTTTCCGAAAAAGCGTGAGAGCGACAGGGCACGGGAGTTTGAGGGTATGCTCGTTGAGGATCAAGTGCAGGCGCTCCGCATCAAAGTCATGAGGTGCGGGTAAGAAGCTTCTCATGAGTTGACGAGTGGCTAACTATTTTTATTCTTTCACATTAATTGTCAAGTCAGGCGCCCTTTCGATGGACGTTAGCGGAGACCGAGACCGCCACGCGTTCCTGGAGGTTCAGGAAGCACACCATGTGCACCATAAGTGATAGAACTTACATACAAGGTATACATAGTTATACCTCTAATTAGGCTGTCGTTCCTGATTGATGGCCGGCCGTACTGTATAAAAACAAGATGTACGTGGGGAAAGAAGGATGCGAAGATCCACACATGGGCGTAAGGGGACAGCACAATCACCTCTTGCCTTTCGCAGCGCCCTTCCCCTTTGCGGTCGTTGCCTTCTTCCCGCTGGCTTGTTGAATCAGACGATCGTGCTTGATATCATCTGGGTCGTCAGCCTTCTTTTCATCATCGGCGTCGTCGACGGCGTCATCCACCTAGCGAGAGATGTGATTAGCTGGTAGAAAGGGGCTCAGGAAGCGCACACGCTCACATCGAATGCTTCTTCAAGATCCGGCGCAGGTCCACCAGGAAGCTTCTTCGGTACCTTGCCTAGGTCTTGTGCCTTATGGAATGGAATCGGGTGGTCGCGTGCATTGTATTTTCTGGTGAGAGCTGTCTTGGTGGCAGTAGCTATCTTCTTGAGTACGACATCGTCCTTCTGCTCTCCAAGCCCGAGCTCGACGACGGTGTCCCAGTCCTCACGAGAGACATAATAGTCATCCATGCTGGCGATAACGCCGTCAACGGCGCTCTGAGCCATCCCCCATCAGCCGGTTGCGAGCAGACAAGCGAGATGAACGCACAGAACCCTGTTCCATAAGAGGCTTGACAATGAGAGGAAACATCGCGGGTAGGTAAGACAACCGAATTTCAGATTTGTCGCCAGAGACTTTGAGTCTCATACGAATCTGGACCTCACCCAACGCTCGGCTGAGCTTGTTCTGCTTGGAGTTCTGTCCGAGCCATCTGTCACAGCTCTTGATCATCAAGTTCATACGGCCGCAGTACCCAAACGTACTGAGGGAATGTCATGGCATTCGGCCCACCATATCCGCTTCCTGGTCCATATAAGAACGACGAAGGCCGCACAGTCGAAAGAACCGCATGAGTTGGCATCAATGTCCAGTGCTGTTCAGGACTGCGAAGCCGCATCAAAATGAGGAAAAGAGGAAACGAGAGGAGGATATGTACCCATGAATGAGAGAATCGACAAGGTCGCCGTCGGATATGGACTCCGACGCCTTTTCCATAAGCTTCAATTGCTTCAGGGATTTCATCGGACCCTCGATGTCACGTACGCGTGACGGATTCGTTTTCAGATAATTCTCCTATAGCCAGAATAAGACCTGTTGCGGCATAGTAAATCATCATGGACCTACCTGGATGAACAACGGAACGAAGGAGTAATCATGAAAATATAGCTCGATTTTGTCGTTGAGCGTGTCACGCGATGTCGCGGAGAACATATAAGGGCCCAAAATTTTCTGAATAACGTTGAATGGAGTCAATACGGTGTACTTTTCGTTGGCCTTCGCACTGCCAAGCATGTGGGGTGAGCCCGAAATAAAGGCAGATAAATCTTGCGTACAGCATCTTTCCTTCGTCGAAGCCCATGGTATCGTTGTGCAACTTCCATGTCGATAACATATTGAGCACTTGGCGTACATCAGACCCCACGCCCGTGATGAGTTCATCCACGACGTTCGCTGGGATTTGCATCTTCTCCTTGAAGATAATCGTCATGATTCTCGAACGAATCTGGGCAGCATCGGGCCTGACGAAGACTTCAGTCACTACATTTCCGAGAGCCACAATGGACTCACTTTCGGAAAGGTAGTCCAAAAGTACCGTTCACAAGTGGCCTCATTTTTGGTGCACCACGATCATTGGCAATGCATATGATAGGGACCTAAGGATTCTTCTTCAACGAGAGCTCACTTTCAAAAGGAAAGGAAATGTACTTTGGTCTTCCGAATCAGGGCCGCCAGTGCGCCAACGCCTCCTCTATCACCCGCAGACATGCCGTCGACTTCATCCATGATCAGACATGACTTATCTGTTACCACGATCCCCGCTGCATTAGTCCGCTGTGGGGTGGTCAATACTGGTACATAGTTTCGGTACAAGCACGTGGAGTCACTGACCTCGCCTCCGCCCATCCAGCCGTCCAGGGATGTGTTATGGATGTTTGCGCTATTCTGTGCCACAGTTTGGCTTGTGAGTGCACCGAGGAAGAAACGAGGTGACGCACTTCGACGAGTTTTTTGCTGCGCGCGTCGCTCGCGTTGAGTTCAATGGGTGTGAACCCCGCCAGTTTTGCGCACAGATGTGCACTAGTTGTCTTGCCAATGCCAGGTGGGCCCGTGATCATCACGCCGCGGAAGACGTTCATCCCATTTTTTCCAGGCTTCTTAAAATTGGCTTTCAAATTGTCTGGCCTAGAGACGTCGTCAGCTGACTTTGCAGCACAACAAGGAAGAAAGACAAAAGTCACCAGTCGTTGAGCCATTGCAGGAGTTTCTCGACTTGCCCCTTGTTACCACAAACCTCTTTGAGTGTCTGCGGGGCATACCGATCGGTCCAAAGTTGTGTCTTTGGGTCTATCGTCTTGGCCCTGTTGCCGTATCAGCTTCCTACCTCTCATGCTCAATAAAAGCGTTCTTGCGCACCCTCGTGTAACACCCGACCCTGCGGCCTTCATAGCCTTCTCGCGCGCCTCCATCTCCTTTGCGCTGTCCCGGATCGCCTTTTCTTCTTTATCCTTCTTCTTCTTCTCCTTTTCGCTTAGACCTTTACCATTCCCGGGGCCCTTGCGTGTAGCGATCAGATTCAGAAATTCATCCTCAGACAGGGTTCTGAGTTTGTGTTTCTTTATCGCAGCGAGTTTACTCTGGCCAGCGTTGTCACCAAGCACTACATAATCGGTTTTTGAAGATGGTTGGCCCACCACGCGGCTGTGACAAGTATGAGCCACCATATGACGGAATTCAAGGGAGGACCCACCCGCAAAATCGTTTAGCGAGGTCAATGGCATCGTCACGCGCAAAGGCAGAGAGCTCGCCGGTGAAGACAAAGGACAGCCCCGCTAGACAATCAGGTGCAGCCGCAGGCGGGATAACCTTTGAACCGGGGTTGGGTGGACCTGCCAACCTCGCCGCCTTGACGGCTGCCCAGCTACAGTACGATGGCCCGTTAAACTCGGTGCCAGTCTCGTGAAACACACCAAAAAGTAGCGCACTTGGATTTGGGCACCGGCTTGCTGCCCCCTTGATCTTCCCTCTCCACCTTTGCAGGGGTCGCCTTCGATTTCCCCTCTGTTCTCGTCGCGCTAGAGGAAGCCGCCACATTGGCCCGCTTCGCACCCGCCTTCACCTTGGTCGGCGTCTTCTTCACCTCCTCCACCTCATCGACATCCATAAAGTCAGAATCACTGTCCTTCTCCGTATCGTCCGCCGAGCTTTCTTCGTCTTCGTAATCGCTCTCTTCCTTTCTCCTCTTCAATTTCTTTTTCGGAGGGGAAGCCCGTGTTGGGCGCGGCTTCGCTGCTTGTGCGCGTGACGCCGTCGACGTAGATGCTTTAACCTGCTTCTTCTTCGGTGGGGAGGTGGGTTCTTTTGGGTTCTCGTCATCGCTCGAAAGTAATACCCTATTGACCTTGCGCTTCAGCGCAGGCGGGGGCAGTGTCGATTTGTCTCGCTTTACGCCCTCCGGCGCACTGTCTATAAGGACCAAGTTGCAGGGGGACATACGAGATCGGGTCTTACCGGGCGGGCCTCTCTGCAGGTGAGGGATACCTGTTGCGCATCAACTACGGGCCTCCGGGACGCAACTCAGACATTACGCACGCATCGTCTTCACCTGCAAGATGATGAGATTAAAACGCGAGGGCGAATGGTAACGGCAACGCACTAATTTCAATTGCTTGCTTCTTAGAAGCCACCTGTATGGCAAGATTCGGTACGCGTTAGTAGCTGATGCTCTTTCAGGGAGTGTTGTGCACAGTATGTACCTTTGGCGGGCTAGCCACTGTGCTCCGTTTCTGCACCATAGAACTAAAGAATGACCTGAGATCTTTCTGACTTGAATCAACATCGGCCTTTGCACTTTTCTTCGTTGAAGGAGCCATACTCAAGGTCGAGACAGAGACAAGAACGGCTGCAATCGCGGTACGCGTCGTTCATCACGCACGTCACGGCGGACGCGCGAATCAAACCGGTTCGATTCAATCACGTGACTAGCTGCATGCGCTTGCAATTTGTGTTGCGGCAAATGTTAAACGTTAAGCACTTCTGTGCGTCTTTGAATTTGACAAAGAAATCCAGCAACACCGGTACTTAGTTCTCGTTCTGATGTCGACACCATAAATTCACGCCATTATAATATTTATATAACCCAGGTTGAGGTATCAACATGACGCTCAGAGAGTCGTAAGGAATTGCCGAATCAGGGCGTTGACCTGGTCTGGAAACTCAAGATGAACCCAGTGTGCGCCTGGGAGTGTCTGGGTAACAACTTCAGTCATGAGGAACCGTGGGGAATAAGAAAGGTACGCACACTCTGGGTGAAGTTTGTCAAGAAGCTTGAGGAATTTAATAGGCTGGCCGCAAGGACCCAATCCCCAACAGGATCCTGTGAAAAGTTGCAGTGCACATTTCCTTAGGGATGACAATAGCTCAGCACACCTGAGTAGGAAGAATGCTCAAGACCGGTTGAGGAATCGTCTGGTTTCCCTGACTATTTGCAAACGTGTATGATGCCAAACGGTCCTACGCGTGCGGCCATCAGCAAAGTAGGACGAGGTTCTTGTGAAGTGAGCGCTCACTGGGCTAGTATAGAACTCAAGGGCTACAAATTTTGTACGCAACTGAGCGAACCGCATCAGAGAGAAAATATGGATGTGGTACTGACTGTAGTTGAATCCCTGGATGCCATACTGGCTAACCCAATAGTCCTCCTCACCCGAACCGAAGAACGGTATGGGTGGGATCTAGAGCAATATCCACACTGAGCTCGAGAGGAACATCGGGCACATAATCCCTGGACTCACGGTGGAAACGTTCTGATATCCAACCAAATACGAGCTATTGCTCAGCAGAAAATCCGCAGGCGGCGGACTCGCAACCGTACGCAGCGTTGCGCGCAACGTACGGCGAATATCGGCATTGAGCTCTGCTACGGCAGTCGATGTCTGGTCGGCAAAGTAGACCTGATAGGCGAGGTGCGGGAACGCTGGCACAAATGCAGATATCGGGAGAAGTGGCCCCGCTGCTGGAGCGTACGGAATCGTTATGCCAACTACCGCAGTGAAGACATCGGGGCGTTCTCGTGCGGCTTCGAACGCAAGCTGAGTGCCCCAGTCGTGACTAAGCGCGGGGGACTGTCAGTCAGCCATCAGAAATGAGCCACTCGAAATGATGGCTTGCCCGATCACGATGGTTTGTGAAACACCTGCGTCCCCCAAGATACATAGTACGTCCCCAACCAAGTCGGGGAATGAGCCAGAGGACTGGACGTCCCCCGGATGCGTTGATGCTCCAAACCCCCGAATGTTGGGGACGATCAAACGGTAATCCGTCTACAAGCAAGCCACATGACAAAATGCCAAATATTGTCGAACAGCAAAACACCACCCACTCTGAACTCTTGGATTTGATATTTCCAGCTTGCCCAGAGACTCGGCCAGCCGTGCAAGAACAAGAGTGCACGCTTCGCGTTCGGGTTGATATCAACGTACTCTGCCCGAATAGAATTAAGCGTTGATCGGATACGTATGGGGTTGTGGGAAAACCTACGAAGTGCCAAGTTCACGGTCTCATTGTCTGCGCGATTGACACCGGGACAATTCGCCACGTTCCAGTGCTGACTGAAAGCGAGCGGGTTGAACGTGTAACCTGTTGCCGAAGAGGCGAGCGTGAGACCAGAGTTGACAAGAAGTATGGGTAGCAAAGCGCTTGCAAGAAAGAGCAGATGCTGCATCGTGCGTACCCGTTAGACGTCCTCCGACCACACAATATATATGACCCGCCAAGCATGAACGATTAATATTGGTGTGGTGTCCCACGTACAAGGCACTATACGAACAGAGCCGCGGATTTTGAGGGAGTTAAGGGTGGCAAAATGAGTGACAGAAGGGCGGCATCGATCGGCCATCACTGGCAGAGTGGGGTCAGGGTCATAAGGCTGAGCAGCATCCATAGACGCCGGACGTGTTCTACTGTACTACCGACTACAGTACCCCACCCGGTGGATGAACCCTCCGGGCAAGTGCTACCCCTGACTCGCCCATTTTCGATCACTATGAAAATTATGGTTTCCGTAGCAGTCCTCCTTTTCAAGGCCGCTTTATTCATCGTCTCCATAGCATCAGACGGCTTGGCTGCAAATTTGCCGTTCAACCCTCGCGATTACCCAAAGAAAATCGTCACCTGTCCTGCCATCAACCGCGCCCAGAACACCCGAGTTGATATCGATCTACGTATGAACCGTCTTTGCTTGATATCGCGGCACATGGATGAAGCAAACCTGATTTGGAACGCTCTCGTTCGCAGACTATGTCGATATCAATCCCAAGGCCGAGAAGACGCTGCTGCTCCTGCATGGGTGGCCAAGTCTGTGGGCGAGTTGGAGGTACCAGATACAAGAGTTCCAGGTACGATCGATCCAACTTTGTCCATGCACTATAGCGCTCATCTGCATCTCCTCCTCTAGGACGAATACCACCTTATCGCACCGGATCTCCGTGGGTTTGGCGCGTCGGCACACACAGGTGACGTCAAGTCATCCGGGAGTATGCCTGACTTGGTCGGCGACCTCTTGTGCATTCTTGAGCACGCTGGTGTACAGAAAGCAATCGCTGTTGGGTATGTGGCACTTTTTAAAACGGCAAAAGCCCCCAGACGTTTCGCCTATTACCTCGCGTTGCAAGGCACGACTGGGGCACACAGCTGGCATACGAGGCTGCACGCCAGCGGCCGGATGTTTTCACGGCCGTCGTAGGCATCACTATTCCGGTAATTTCCTGACTGCTCAGGTGCGTACCTTGGGGCTGAGCATGGACGCAGTATATTCCCGCAGCAGGGCCCTTCGTACCAATGGAGACCCAAGTGATGGCGCACTCCCGCTTGGCGTATCAGCTCTTCTTCGACAGGCAGACCCCGGCAGCTGTAGCCGAACTCAATCACGACATCCGACGCACACTGAGAGGAACCATACGAAGCGTTGCTTCTCCGCCACCCGAAAGTTTCCTAACTAGCTCGGACACATTCATAGGAGCCTGGGACAGCGTCGACGAGGTTTGTCTGTCTGCTTTCTACGGCGCTGGATGTTCTCTGGACTGCGTGTTAAACTATGGTCTTTAGGTCCCCCCGATCCCATTTTTTTCGGAAGAGGAGGAGGATTATTGGGTTGAGCAATTCAGCATAAACGGGTTTGATCACAGTGAGTCTTCACTGCCTCTTAAAGGCTACGGGTAAATAAACCTTATTGTGCGGCAGCCCTTCACTTCTACACCGCGGAGGTACGTATGATTGCTCTCGGTGTCGGTACTCCGGTTTCTCAATTCTACTCCGCAGAATAACTTTGCGTCCTGGAAATTCGCAAATGATCAGGGAAACCACACTATTTCTCAGCCCGTTCTGAGCATCCTTTCTACAGAAGTGCGTTCACGTGAACATGAAACAGGCAAACTTGATCTTAGCTGACGTCTGACGATGATACTAGGATCCGGTAGCGGATATGGAATTCGCAGCCAAGCTGCTGCATTCGTTCGACTTCTTGCCTAACCATGCTCTCCACGTATGGTCCCCCTTCGTGTTCGATTGTTTTGTCGGTTGTTGATGACGACACTCTCACAGACGCTCCCCACCGCTCACTGGACCCAACTTGAGAAACCTACTGAGGTCAACAGCATCATCCGCGATTGGCTGACAGAACTCGACGCTAAGCAGGGGCACCCTCGCGACGAGTTATGAAAGCCCCACGGAGAAAATGAGGTTTTTTTTTGTATTAAGTAGTGCATGGAGACAGAAATGACTGATTGATCGCGGATCAGTGACGACCGTCAGTGGAACGTCTTGGAATGACATGTGCCCCATTTGCCAAGCCATGCTAAAGGGAAGAAATTTGTGCCTCGGTTATGGTGCTTCGAAACCAATCCTAGTTAATATCCCGGGCTGTCAGTCCATGTCTTGCGCCTTGTAATCTTGCTGTAAGGTTTCTCGGTCCATCGCCCAACAGGCGCGAGAATTAGACGTTCAAACCTAACCTCTTCACGTAAGCTCCGCCGACGGACGCTTTATCCCCCAGGTTCAATCACGGTGCCGTATTAACTCTGCGCACGTGTACTAGTCCAGCGATACGTAGCTCTTTTGCATGTGGACAAGCTGACGGCAATCATACATGAGGAATGGTGCAGACTGACAGTTGGTTGATCATTGGTAATCGGAGACCCGTTGATGTCGGGATAAATTGATACAGTAAGTGATTTGGAGGGTGTGACGAAAATACAGATGAGAAAAAAGCCCGTATGGATACAAATCCGAACGCCCTCGGACGTAAAACCCAAAAAGTACCAGCATCAAAGCCCGCAGCGCTTTTGCTTTTTTTTCATGCTTCTGACGCCGCGAGTCGGGTGCTAGGGCGAGCAGACGGCAGCTGTGCGTCGCCGGTGTTGGCTGTGGTCATCGTCGGAATCTGGAACGCCTGCGTCATCTGGATCGTAGTGAACGCTCCGCCGACGGGGTCATTGCTGGCGAGAAAATACCTTCTTCAGCTGCTCTTGAAACTCGGCCAGCTTGCGTTCTGCTTCCAAGCGCGCTGTTCGCTGCTCCTGTGCGTCTCTAAGCACTGTGTACAAACCGTTTTTGAGAGAGGGGCACATCGGTCAGTGTCGGTGATAAGGAGCGCAAAACGTGCCGCACGAACACTCATTCACACGCGCGCCGAGCGTGGTGCCCAGCGCGTCCCGAAACGCTTCCGCAAGACTCGGAGAGCAGTAGGCGTTCGCCCGAAGGCTACGATTTTCTTCTACCAGGCGATTGTTTTCCGCGCAAAGGCGGGCATTTTCGGCCGACAGGCGCATCGCTTCTTCGCGAATGCGGTTGATTTCCGCATCCGGTGGGAAATTCAAGGCCCGTGGAGGTGGCGGCAGTGGCGGTTGGTTAGGATGGTGTGGGTATGTTGCAGGGGATGCGAGTGGTGGGACGGTGCTCGTGATGGACGTGGCGGACGGTGAGAGTGTCGCGGCCGCAGATGTCGTTGGGGTAGTGGTGAATGTCGTCATTGTTGTCCCAGAGACCGGCTCGTGTGGGGGAATCGCGGGGGAAGAGGGCGGTTGTGGGTTGGGCGGTGCATTGGGGCCCAAGGCCTGACTAAGGCTGGAGGATGGGGAAACGGGATAGAACGACATGGTGCCAGCAGGATTGTAACCGACTTGGCGCTGGAATCGACCGTCGCCATTCCATGCTGGCGCTTGCGGCGCGTCATGTGTCGTTGTCGTTGTCGTTGCCGTGGTCCTGCTCCCGCTCGAGGTCGAGCCGGGAGTGGGTTCCTCGGATATGCTCTTCACGCGCTGCGGGGGTGGTGGCGTGTCCACGACGACGCCCTCGCGAACCCGTCGACGTTTCGGCTCGGGTGGGTCCCGGCCGTGGCGACGCTCCTCGTTCTCGACCTCTAAGATTTTGGCGACGGCCTCCTCCGCAGTGCGTAGCGGGAAGCGTGGGGTATTGTCATTCGCGGTTCGGGCGCCGCCACGTTCCATGGGCCCCACAGTCCGGTACCGCGTGCGACCAAAGTCCTCCTCTTCACCTCGTGTCTGGAGGGACGCGCTCTTACGTATGCCGTCGCAGGTGTACCACAGTACGTGCTTTCGCGTGCACCAGAGATATCGGCCGGGGACGAGCGGGTGCTCGAACATCTGTTTCTTTGCCTTACGAGGACCCGGCCAAATCACCCATTCGGTGAGTGTGCGCGCGTAAAGCGAAAGTTCCCCCGGTCTGACGTTCAGCCACACGTCACCGGGATAACCAAGGTCGGCGGGTGGCGGGCCTTGTCCGCGGAACTCGAAGTAGTGGATTTGTAGGCCATTGTCACGTATGACCTCGTAAGGAAAGCTGTCAGGCAGCGTCTTGACTGTGAAGTGACGACGTTCATAGACGAACGGTATTGGAGAGGCTGATGTAGGTTTTGGGTTGGCTATGCATGGCATTGGAGGTTTTGAGGGGGACGCCATTGAGGGAGTGGGGGAGAGTCGAACCGCTGGGTGCGGAATATGATGGGTGTTTGTGCTGCCACCACCACACGTCAAATCAATTGATCACTCAGCCACGGCTTCGACACCAAGCGCTTTCTCCCACTCACCAACCACTTGCCCACCGAATCGTCCTCTTGTTCGCGTCGGTAACATCATCAACGATTTACAAGCCTTATTTCTTGCCACACGCACGTCTCAAACCTTGCTGGTGCCAACGTTGCCCTTCTAGGAAGAAGCCAAACACGAGAACCTAGTTTCAACTAAGGGAAGGGAGACCCAGCTCCCAGCTCATTGCTAGTTTCCATAGCTTTGAATCTCTGTGGATCTTTTTTTTATTTACTGTTCTCCGTCCGTTTCCGCTGCGCTTGGTTTCGTGGTTCCAACTGAAGCAGCCAGCCAAGCCGATTGAGGCTTATCCTGCGCCTCGTCACGTGTATGTTGCAGCACCACTACGTTGAGTACTTCAAACCCTGCCCCTCAACAAATACACCAGATATCTCACGAGTGCCTTCTGTAGCCATGAATCCTGACTGAATGTTCGTTCTGCTTGCATCATCCATACCATCTGGCCATCTCCCCAACACCATCCCAGCGGCAAATTCGCAACCCAAGTCAGCTATTATAGGACGCACCTTACGTATTTCAGCCTTCTTTATTATCGATGGCCAGGCGCTACGCGAAACATCTCCGGAGATCGAGCCCCTATCTCCCCTCCGGTGCCGTCGTTCGTGTTCGTAGCATCTGTCGTGGCGTGGTCTTGGCCCCCCTGGATTTCGATTTATTTGGGGGCTGCGCCACTAGTGTCAGGCCATGTCAGGTCTTCCCCACGTTGCACTCCGAGCGGAACACAGCAACGCCTGTCGCTATAG
>Ga0307510_10008333_pt1 | contig 12352 bp, 7 predicted proteins | sample 12_EM_MG_FD_207224 | JGI IMG/M metagenome (GOLD analysis project Ga0307510, IMG submission 207224) | Populus trichocarpa ectomycorrhiza microbial communities from riparian zone in the Pacific Northwest, United States - 12_EM | ecosystem: Host-associated > Plants > Roots > Unclassified | place...
GTTCTTAGGATATAGTTCCTCTCATCTTTTTTATCACTGTCTTGATTTAGCATCTCAATGTATTTATGTCTTTCGTCATGTTCGTTTTCATAAAAATGTGCTTCTTTTTGCATATTCTGAATAGATTGCACAACAACCAGTCACCTCCTCCCAACCTACACATCTAACAACCTCGAATTCTTTCCTAAATTGTCACCCCACTGCCCCACCAATCCACCAAACCAGTCGCTTTGTCTTGCCACCTACCAAACCCTTTCAGACCCATCACTCGCCCACCATGTTTGCCACCATCCCATCCCCACCTAGCTCTGCCACTCTATCACCATCTGCTTGTTTTTCTAATGATCATTATACAAGAATAAATTCTCCTTCTTCAAAGTTGCATGTTTCCAGGTTTGTTATTGTAGAGAAGACTAGTTATGTTGCAGGTTCTCCAATCTCTGCTGCTACGAGTTTCGCCCCTTCAACAGTTTCTCTAGTCATTATGCAACTCTGTGTTGATCTCTTTTCTTATCCTCTCCAACAACTCACAGGTCAGGTTCTTCTCCCTCTTAACCTGCCGCTTGTCAGTATCCTATGGTCCTTCATCCTCGACTGCCAAAAACTGCCTTGCTAACAACATTTACAACCACCTTTACTTCTCTGATTTATTAGGTATTGTCTCCTCCTAACTATGAACCCATTGCATTTTTTGACGCTGTCAGATATGAGGCTTGGCATGATGCTATGCGCGAGGCAATTCAGGTATTGCGCTCTAACAACACTTGGTCTTTGGTTCCTTTTCATCATTCAATGAATGTTGTTGGCAGTTGATGAGTGTACAAGATAAAGTGTCGTGTTGATGGCAATATTGAGAGGTATAAGATGCGCTTGATTGCTAGAGGTTTTACTCAACAAGAAGGCATTGATTACTCTGAAACTTTCAATCCTCTTATTAAGTAGGCGACCGTCAGATTACTCTTCTCCATTGTGGTTTTGTGTGATTGGAAGATTTATCAACTTGATATCCATAATGCCTTCAACAATAACGTTTTTTTATGAAAAGGTCTACATGAAACAACCTAGAGCTTAACAAAGGTTTTCTTGACTCTGCCCTTCCCTCTTATGTGTGTAGGTTGTATAAGTTTCTATATGGTTTAAAACAGGCCCCGCGGGCTCGGTACACTCATTTGAGTGATTTTATACTCTTTATTGGCTTTCGCGCTTCCAAGGTTGACACCTCTTTATTTATCTTATTTGTTGGTGATGATATCTTTTATCTCCTGGTTTATGTTGATGATATTCTGCTTATTGGTAGCAACTTTACTATGCTTCACCGCTTAATACAGTTACTGCGCTCAGAGTTTAAGTTCCGTGACTTAGGCACTGCTCATTATTTTTTGGGCATTGAGGTTCAATCCACCAGTATGGATCTGATGCTACGACAATATAAATATACACTAGTTGATACTCCTATCTCTACCTCCAAAGCTATCATACTACGCATTTTGTGTTATTTTCATGGTACGACAACCTATGGCTTACATATCACTCGCAGTTTCTCCTTTGCTTTATATGGCTTTACGAATACAGATTGGGCAAGTAGTATTGATTATCATAAATCTACGGGTAGTTACCTTGTTCGCTTTTATTAGACATAAATTTCATGGAAATCAGGCAAGCAACGCACAATTGCTCGCTCCTCTACTAAAGCTGAGTATAAATCATTAGCAGACAACACTGTTGAGGTTATGACTTATTTATCTACGAATCCTATCTTTCATGCTCGTACTAAATATGTTGAGGTTGACTATCATTTTATATGAGATAGGATTATGAAGAAAGAGATTCAGATTTATTTTATTTCCTCTCAAGATCAACTTGTATATGTCTTTACTAAGTCACTTCTTATTGCTTCTTTCACTGCTTTTTTGCTTCAAGCTTCGGGTCGATCCTCCACCCAGGGCTTGAGGGGACATATTATAGGATATATATATATATATATAGGCACTACTATAGTGTTGTAATATCTACTCTTACTATTGTATATTACCCTACACATATAAAAAAGAAAGGGTTTGCTAACTAATAGGTTAAGCCTCCTACTTCTTCTCAACTCTTAGTCACCGATATACCGATATTACGGTCACTAAGTATTATTTCATATCTTATTCTTAGTAGCCGACACTATGAGCACTAAGTATCATTATTTTCTCATCCTTAGTCACTAATACAACGGTCACTAAGTATCATTTTATATCTTATACTTAGTAACCGATACTACAGCCACTAAGTATCATTCATTTCTCATCCTTAGTCATTGATACTATGACCACTAAGTATAATCCGACCAGCCCTTCGTGGATGCCAATAAATATGGCAAACCCATTTGGTTGCCAACAAATCTAGCCATCTTCCATGGATGCCAATCAATTAGGTCATCCCCTCATACATGCTAATAAATCTGGTAAACCTATTTGGTTGCCAACAAATTCAGCTATCCCTTCATGGATGCCAATCAATCTAGTCATCCCTTCACGGATGCCAGTAAGTTCGGCAAACCTATTTGGTTGCTAACAAATCTAACCATCTCCTCACGGATGCTAATCAATTTGGTCATCCCCTCTTAGATGCCAATAAATCTGGGAAGCTCATTTGATTGCCAACTTTAAATCATTATTTTTATCTTATCAAGAAATTTTCATGATTTATTGTTAGTTACTATTTCACATATTATTTTATTACTTTATTTTCTCTTAATTTCAAATTAATCTCCTGGAAATGTTCATCCCAATTCATAAGATTTTCTCCCTAATTTATTATTTTTCAATTAATAGTTACCCTATTTAACCCATATTTATCTATTTTTGACAAGGGATTACAAATTTTTTTAAGAAAAAAAATAGTAATAATCAATGGAATTAAGCAAACTAAACAAGCATCTAAGCTAAGAAACTACAGTAAAGATACCCATTGAAAATACAACAGAATAAAATAGATTAGAAGGGAAAATCTCAACCTTATCAATTTCATAAAATCCAAATTACCAGATCTTAAGATAACAACAATGAACCCAATTAATTAAAAAAAAGTCAAGTTAATCGATCATTAAAATCCCCATACAAAAACACCCTAAAATTAATGGATTTTTTTACCTTTAAGAGTTTTTCTAATTTTTAACATCCAAACAAAACTAGGGTTTTGAAAAATAATGATGAATTGAGAGGAAAGAAAATGAGAAACTAAAGTTAAATTTGCAATATCTAAGTGAGAAATCAAAGAATTGATCAAAACCTAGCACATAAATTAAGCACAAGTTGAACTAATTTTGGAAATTGATGGTTTGGAAAGGCTTAGTCGGTTTTGTTGGAGAGAAAGAGAGGAAATAAAGAAGAAATATTGAAAGAGAGAGATTGGGTTTGAAATTGAATTGCTCATATTTTTCTTTTAAAATTACCAATGAAATTTTCATCGATTATTTTAGAGTTGTATTTTCAATTGTTAAAAAAATATTTTCATCAATTTTTTCATTTTCTAATTTTTTAGCAGTGTACCAACTAAACAATGTTATATATCTCTTCCCTAAATGATGTTTTTAACCCTAAAGTCACTAATGAAAGCAATAAATTAATGTAAAAGGGGTGCTAGACTTGTTCTAGCTATGATAATTTAGGGTCTATTTGAAATTGTGATAGATGTTGCTTTTCAAAATGTTTTTTACTTGAAAATATTTTAAAATATTTTTTTAAAAAAATTATTTTTAACACTAATAAATCAAAATAACCAAAAATCACAAAAAATAATATAAAATAAAAAAAATTCAAAAAATAGCAAAACAATAATTCTACCGTTGCGTCAAAAAGGAACTTAAAGAATACTACTACATGAGTTCGGATAGACAATTTCTATCTCCCATTCGATAAAAAACAAAGAAAGAGAAGAAACAAAATGGGAACGCATTATTAGATGCCTTTCTCACCACTGATTTCTTAGTGGTTGCCATTTTGACTCTAGAGGAAGTGTTTTCTTTTTTGAAAGAAAGATTCAGCAGTTGTCATGTAAAATCATGGAAAGGGAAAATATAATAAGTTCAAGAAAGGAAAATGCACGTCTACGAGAGAGTCCTCTCTCACGATTTCGTAGGTACATGACCATTATGTAGGACTCCCTTTGGACTGTAGTAGCTGTTCTTAAGGTTTTCAAGGCACGTGGTTGTAAATTATACCAAAATTCTTGAAATATATAGCAGTATTTGCACTACTCAATGAATTTTTTAAGACACTGTATTAATTTTTACTCCCCTCCCCCCTCCCCCTCCCCCCGAGAAGTGATCACTCTCATCTTATTCTTGTGCTACTGCCATGATGTACATAGTTGGTGACTGCAATGATAAAATGTGAATAAAAAAGAGAAAGGTAAGGAAGAAAGAAATATGGAAATTAAGTTGCTGAGTCTCCACAAAGCACATCATATCTTTCTTCCTTCAGGGACCATGCATGAAAGCTAAGTGCCTCCCGACCCCATCATCTCTCACTTGCCTTCTTGTCGTTGAGGTGGTTGCACAAGTAAAACGAGTGATGTTTAGAGTGAGAAAAAAAGAGAGAATTTTTTTAGGATAGTGGAGGTTTTAGAGGTGCCTTTCAAATAGATATTAAGGTCATGGGTCGTAGTTGAGATGGGGCTTTCCTCCTGCTCGCACAAATACAAATAGTTACCTCTAACGCAGTCTGAATTTATTTTATTTTTTCTTTGATGGACCCAATTGTTAGTACCTATATTGTGGGCCTATAAAACCATACCCTCTTTCTCTCTTTAGTATCAGCTTCTAGGTTAGCTCTTCTCCAAGGCTTAGAATCCACACTAAGTACATTAATAGCATTGATTCCAAAACTTTTCATGCATTTTTGGACCCTTCCCTCACATGCCCTACAAACCATTATAAATTATCGTGACTGCATTACCCTTTACGCACCCTCTCTCCTCAACAAACTTTGTAAATGTTGTCTCTCATTTCCGTTTCTCTTTCATATTGATCTCTAGCTACTCTCCTTTTCTCTTACACGCACATTGATCATATATTTTCAAGCCTCACTACCTATAATGCCTGAGGATATGATGAATCTATCAATAAATGGTCAGTCTCAGGTCCCTCCAGGCTTTAGATTTCACCCAACAGAAGAAGAGCTTCTTCACTACTACCTCAGGAAGAAAGTTGCTAATGAGAAGATAGACCTTGATGTAATTCGCGAGGTTGATCTTAATAAGCTTGAGCCATGGGACATCCAAGGTAATAATTAAGCTAGTGTGCTCTCCATTTATATCTTTCTCTACATAACTTCTCTCTATTTTCCAAACATGTTGACTAACGAAATTATCCTTTGTGGGGACTGTAGAGAAGTGCAAAATAGGATCTACACCACAGAATGATTGGTATTTCTTTAGTCACAAAGACAAGAAATATCCCACAGGGACTAGAACAAATCGAGCTACGGCTGCTGGGTTTTGGAAAGCCACTGGCCGTGATAAGATCATCTATAGTGGGTTTAAAAGAATTGGATTGAGAAAGACTCTTGTGTTTTACAGAGGAAGAGCTCCACATGGACAGAAATCCGATTGGATCATGCATGAATATAGGCTTGATGACAGCACCAACGACACTAATGTAAGCCGTATCTTCCCTATACTTAATTTTATTTTATATGCTTGAATATCCTATACTCTTACCTTTTCTTGTCTTCTCTCTCTCTTTTTTTCTATGAAAAAAAAATACCTGGACCATTCTTTATAATTAAAAGTGAAGTTGATTTCAAAGATGAAAATTAAACAAAAATGAAAATTATACTGTTTTTTAAACAGGATTCAAATTTGAGATCTCATACAATATTTCATGTATTTTGACTTGAAGGAAACTACAGGTATAGATTTCTTCTATGTTCGGTTCTAGGCTTCTAGCTTATCTGGTATTGATTTGTTCACTCTCTTAATCCTGCAGGTCTCAAATCCTATAGGAGAGGCAATCCCTGAAGAAGGGTGGGTGGTTTGCCGGGTATTTAGAAAGAAGAACTATCAAAAAACCCTTGAGAGTCCCAAAAGCTCATCATGCTCATTGGATTCAAAGGCTCATCAGATTCTTGGTTCAGGAAATGATGGAGTTCTTGATCAAATACTTCTCTATATGGGAAGGACTTGCAAGATGGAGAATGAAACATTTAGCAACATGAATATCTCCAACAACAACAGTAGTTTAAGGTTTCTCTCAGACAATAGCATCAGTGATGGGCTCCATGAAAGATTCATGCACCTTCCTCGGTTAGACAGCCCACCACTCCCTTCTATTCCACTAAGCAGTCCATCTTTTGATCAAGATCGAAGTTTCAAATCTTGTTATCACCAATCGTACGATGAGATGCTGACAGAGAATGAACCTTCCTCTTCAAACCAAATTGGCAATGGCACTTTCGACATGATCTCATCATCCGTAATTCATGGCTCCAAATCCGGGCAACTTAACGATTGGGTAACTCTTGATCGTCTAGTGGCATCACAACTTAATGGACATGAAGCAGAGACATCCAAGCATTTATCTTGCTTTACTACCGGCCCAAATGCGAGTTTTGGTCTTTCTCCTGATGATGACATGCAATTATCACACTTGCAAAATTCTCATAGATCATCATCAAACATTCAAGCAAATACTTCTCATGTGTATACCAACGAGAATGACCTATGGGGCTTCACTAAATCTTCGTCTCCATCATCATCATCGGACCCATTATGCCACTTATCGGTATAACAAAAGTGCTCAATATTGTATACCCTATAGAGTAATATAGAAACCCTAAGAGTCTAGGTACGTATACGTTATATAGTAGTCTTTATGTATCTAGTGCATGCATGTATTGCATAAATAAGCTTAAATTTGGGTGATATATAGTTTTTAGAAATATTTGCGATGGGATGGCATAGTCAATTCACACCATTTTGTAAATATCCTAAATAACGATATATGTCATCCATTTTATTCAAAAATTGTTATCTAAGAGTATTACATCTACAGTTTCATTTTAACTTTCTGAGTGATTTGCTCTTCCTACTTGTAATCATATCCAAAGGTGATTGAGGTCTTACCTAAATTCGTTAACCATATTGAAAAAGCTTGACAAGCCAATTATAGCACAAAGCTGACTTTAATGTGGTATTGGGGTCGGCACATACACAAATGATATTACCCACATGGCATGGTGATATTGTAAAGATGCCAATAATCCAAAATTGATCGATTGGTTATTGTTTTGTCGAAGAATAGTGAGGTCATGGGGTCTCAAAACCTAATCTACGTTCCAATAAAGATGATAACAAAGAGAGAAAGATGAGTTATCTTTATGCTACAGCCGAGGTAAGATAACAAAGAGAGAAAGATGAGTTACCTTACCACTCGAAAATCATTAACAATAGGGAGCAAAGAGTAGTGCCTTGGTCTTGTCCTAGACACAAGACTTCCAAGTTGATTTTTTTGTAGATATAAATATATACTTTCCTGATTTATTTAATTTTTGGAAATTATTTAATGCCTCCTTTTAGGTTTTCTAATTAATTGTTGAATGATGATTTTTGAATTATATAGCGATACAAGAAAAAAGAACAAAAGGTTTAATTTGTGATCCATCTTGGGACCCATGTAAAATATGAAAGGATCGAAGTGATAGTACGTTCTTTGGGTATTCCACGAACTCGATAATTAATATAACCATGGTGTTGAAAAATATCAATCAATTATATGTGTAATTTCTATAAATTCTTAAGTGCTGTAATGCTCCAATATTCAATATTTGAATTTCAAAGCAAGATGAGCTAAGCCTAATGATTTCCCTTATCCCTAACAGCTTTGGATGAATATATGGGGACTGACCATCAGTCTCTGACAATGCCATCAATCTATATTTATCGTTCATTTATTAGGAATCTCTCAAGATATCTACTTCGAAAAGACATTTTTGTATAGATTACTGATACCTTGACCAATTTAGATACACCTAGAAGAACAATAAATTATAGGGAGGCACATGTTTTGTCATACACTACTATATTTCCATAGTAATCAGCATATACAGTGGTTTATTTGTGATCATGAAATCCAAGAAATTGAGAGGCATAGTCCCTCTATCAATTTTCACTACCATCTTGCGTTGTTTGCTTAGTCTTCTCTTGCACAATCTATTTATTTTCCGCCTGTCATTCAGTGCTGGGTTGCAATATTAATGAAGAAAATGTATTTTTAAAAAGAAAATATATGTGATGGATAAATCTAATCTAAGATCTTAAATGTATGAAGACATCATAATTTCTAATAAATTGATATAGAATTATTAAGAAATCAACGGAAAATAATGAAGAAAAAAAGATGAGGAAGGAGGAAAGGGTTGTCGCCAGTGATTATTTGATCAACGAAAAAAATCTTTATACAATTTTTTAAAATGTCATTATTGATCCTTATCATTTCTTTATTTTAATCATAGAAATCAACATGGAAGGTTTTCAACTCGTATTTTGTATTATACCTATTAATCCTCAAAGGGTAATTTTTTTGTAGTGATAGCTGTTTCTCATCCAAAGAACGTGGGGTAATTTTGGAAAAATGAACCCGAAAGGCATGAGTTAGCATGCACCATATTTGTTGCTTTTTTTCCTTGATTTAAACTTCGTGAAAAGTCAACACGAAATTTCTCTAGGACGACGAGGACGACGGGGAGAATCAAATAACCTGAATTTTCATGATACTTTTTTCACTCTGTTTTTTTGGGTTCTGGGTTTATTAGGTGATCCTCTCTCGTGCATCACATAATAATCAAAGAGACCAAAATTACCAAGACTTGAACAGGTTTCAATAAATATTGAAAGTTTGCATGCCAGATACACAAAATGGTAGGAAAGCCTGCTCTCCTGTCCTCCAACTTGCTTTACATGAGGAAATCGTGGATTGTTTTTTGTAAAAAGTTATTGGAAATTTGGAATCCCTTTTGGCTTCTCATGATAATAAGACCATTTCATAAAGGTATTTTCATGGCCCTAGAAAATGAGGTTTTGGTCGCTAATGGTTTGCCTTTGATCAAAATATTAATTATATAAATGAAAAGAAGAGAGAGAGAGAGAGACACACACACACACATATACATGATGCATATATGACGATTGATTAGGGCAAGACACATTTGCTTCGAAGCAGCTTCCTGAAGAATATTTTGTAGCCTTTAAACAAGATTAGACAGAGAAATGGAAAATCAAAGGTACAATTCTCCGTTCACTGAACTTTAACTTGTTTTTTACCATCCGATGATGACTAATCATTAATGGATTCTATTGACATTCGAAACAGATGTTAAGCTTCATCAATAATTTCTCTTGTATGGGCCAATTTTCTGTTCGTACGTATTTTTTTTTGTAGCTAATCAAGCTAACATGGAAGGACCCAACAACTACTTTTTCGGTGCAGGTAATTGACCATCGCGATTGGTTTCCATTAGCGATCACAAATAAGTCTCTGACCCGTCAATTTTATACAAATAAGATCAAGAACAATTAATCAGAAGAGGCTTTGATTAATATCATTGACAATATCATTTGTTAACCAAACAAGTCTTTGTATATTGGTAAGGTTAATCTATCATGTAGGACTTAATATAAGTTCGGTATCATGCATCTAACCCCATTAATTTGCAATTCTCCTAGCACACTCATTGGCAATTGGACTGTAACTTTAGCATAGTAAAATTATGCCTAATTAATTGATAATAGAGAGTGTCGTATTTAATCTTGATAGTTGATCAGCAGGAGCTAGGTAGCTGATCAAATAGCATCAAGGAGTTATTGGAGGATAAGGTTCATCACGCAGGGGGGGGAGAATACTAATGCTTTGTAATGATGGTTTTATTAGATGTGATCAAAGATTTGTTGGCACAGAGATATGTTGCTAAAAAAAGGCCGATGTGTGCCTATTGGCAACAAATTAAATCTGTGCATGTAGAGGTTGATATTTACGTGGATGATGTTGTTTTTACTCCACCAATTTCATCCGTGCGTGCCCAAAATTCCTTATATATATATATATATTCCCATAGTTAACTGAAAAGAGTGGGAAATATGTAAATAAATGAGATAAAGAAGAGACTTGGGCGAATAGGCCAGTAGGCCTTTTTTTGTGATGGGATTTAAATAATTCGAATTAAACATTGCAATGGTCAAAATTAAGGATTAATGTTTAATTTGGAAGTTAGAATTCTAATTTAAGATTTTTTTTTCCCTATATTTATTTCTTCTTCTTCTTCTTTTCTTGTCAATTAGACATTTGCCTTCCGTGTGTACTCTCTCCTTCGTTCAAATTTAATTAAAAGTGTATAGAATAGCCAGAAAATGAACCGAATAAAGTACCAGCAAAGTGAAGTTACATCAATGGTTGGTGGCTAAACAAACAAAAACAATTTATTAATTTGTGTACTAAACTGACCAAAAAAATAGAAAAGAAACATCCTCTCTCTCTCTCAAGCCTAGCTTTCTGTGCATGAACGCAAATTAGAATAAATAGCAACATAAATGAGGTAACATCAGTAGTTGGTGCGTGGTTGATGCCTGAACAAGTTACAAAGATATGTGTGTCGTAAAATAGTAATTAACATAAAAATCTGACAATAAAAAAAAATCACATTTTCAAATGTTAATTAAAAGCACATTGCAAATAATTCTATTTTTTGCACAAACATTCTCTTAAAATTCTAATGAAACAAGTATTTGGTAAAAGCTAGAGTGTGGTTGCGATTGCTTTTCAAAGTACTTTTTGTGTTGAAATACATTAAAATAATATTTTTTTATTTTTTAAAAAATTATTTTTATAATCAGCACATTAAAACAATTCAAAACATATAAAAAAATTTAAATTTTTTAGTCTTAACACAGTTTACACCGCGTTTCTAAACGGTTTAAGTGGTAAACATTATTGCTATGGATTTTAGTCTACACTAGCTCCATTCACAACCTTCTTGGACCGCGTTGGAATTGCAATTTTTCCTTTCCCTTCTCCTGATTTCTGTGCAACACCTGGAAAAAAAAAGAAAAAAAAAAGTTACAGCGATCCACAGGTTTATGGTGAGACGGTATACAATGGAATCAACATAACAATTATTTTATCTTTAGTGATGGTGAATATATTTGTGTAACTCTTCTACCACCAAGTGGTAGATTTTGTCTTGTTTTTCTGAAAAATGATCTTATTTCTGTTAGAACTGAGCTATCAAAGAATTTGAATGGAGCATAACATAATCCCATTTTGAATTGGTAAGATCCCTTTGTCGTCTAATTCAAGTATATGTCCAAATGTACTTAACGTTTGGTCATTGATAATTTAGCGCTTAGTAATTTAGGTTCAAAAGGTATTATTCTCCCGTTGAATAATAAAAACAATATGGTTTAACATTTAAAAAATTAATTCAATAAGCCTCTAAATATATTAATTATACACTTATAATATTTATATACAGTATTTGGAAATATGGTTTAAACAGTGTTTTTTTAAAAAACATTAAAATTTTATTTTTGTTTAAAATTAATTTTTTTATATTTTTTGAATAATTTTGAAGTGTTAATATTGAAAATAATTTTAAAAAAATATAAAAATATTATTTAAATATATTTTTAAATAAAAAAAACTTAAAATTATACCAAATTGTGTAATCACTAAGGACACTAGCATGCAAATAGTGGGCCCTAATACCCACATTGTGATTTACCTACTGCCCCCACAAAAAGGGACTTGATGGGTTAATAGAGAGCTCCATTCTACCTTGTAGGGCCAAATCTTGATGTCATGGTATTTACTTTGATTTTGTTATCTCCTTCTACCCTGTTTTAGAGATAGCGTTGGTTTCTATTTTTGGATATTTTAAAAAAAAATATTTATTTTAAAAAATATTAAATTAACTTTTTTTATAATTTTAATGTATTGTAAAATATATATATAAATTATTTTGATGCATTTTTAAGTAAAAATTATTTTTAAAAAAGATACTGGAAACTTGTTTGGTTTTGCGTTTCAAATTTTTTTTGAAAAAAATTAAAAAAAAATTTATATTTTACTTTATTTTAAATTAATTTTTTTTAATGTTTTCATATGGTTTTCGCATGATGATGTGAAAATAAATTTTTAAAAATAAAAAAATATATATTTTAATGTATTTTTATAAAACAAAATATTTTACAAATTAATCACCATCGAAATATATCAAATAGACTCTCACCACACAATACCAAACATGTCTTGTCATAGAAAATACAGAACAGAATTAGACTAATAGCTAGCTGATGCAATGGTGTTGGTGTTTCTAGC
>Ga0307510_10008334_pt1 | contig 12352 bp, 16 predicted proteins | sample 12_EM_MG_FD_207224 | JGI IMG/M metagenome (GOLD analysis project Ga0307510, IMG submission 207224) | Populus trichocarpa ectomycorrhiza microbial communities from riparian zone in the Pacific Northwest, United States - 12_EM | ecosystem: Host-associated > Plants > Roots > Unclassified | place...
TAATGCATGTGGAATATGTTGGTTCGGAGTGGGTTGTATGTAATTTAAAGTGTTTGAACTTGACAGAGTTTGTAATATTAAGGATGGTGGCATAGTAGGATTGAGGTTTGGCTAAATTCCAGGGTTTGTAATGCCAATTTGGAGGGATAAGTTTGGAAGCTGCAATAGAAGGGTTTTCATGATAAAATCCTTCTTCCATAGTCAAAATATTTTGAAAATTATTTTTGAAAATGTATTTTGATTTGGATTTGGAAAAGCTTTGTTGTGGAGTTTGTAAAGCAAGCAGGGGTTTTTGGGGAGGAAAACCTGCTTGTGGTTTTGAAATAGGTTTGGAAATACTACCTGACTGTGACTCCTGGTCATTGGAGATTTGTTGGGAGACCATTTGTAGTGCTATAAGCAATTCTGGAGATTTGGAAATGGTATCAACCTAGTGTTGTACTAAGTTTGGTTGTTCCTGTGATTGTTTTGTAGTTTTTTATTTTTCAACGACTACCTCATACCAAGATTTAATAGGTTTGGCAGCTAGGATGGCTGAAGACATGAGTTTTGTAGAAGGTTGTGGGCTTTCTGGTTTTATGGGTTGAGTTTGGGTAGTTTTCCCCTTATCTTTGAATTGTGCCTTATGAGGCATCAGGACCTGTTTTGAAGGAATTCACGGGTTAGGAAATCGAGGATTGAATTTGAATCTCCTTTAATGTAGGCAATGTCAAAATAAAAAATGCTTAAAATAGCCTGTCATCTGGCAAAAATCTGTTTTGAAGCAAGATTTTGGACATCTTTTTATAAAACTTCTTTTACGGATTTGCAATTAACACGTAGAAGGAATTTTTTATTTAATAAATCACTTTGAAATTTTGTGATGCAAAGAACAATTGAAAGAATCTCTTTTTTGATAATAGAGTAGTTTTTCTAACAATCATTCTAATGAACAGATGTATTCTGAAGGATTTGTTCTTTGTTGTTTTGGACTTGTTTAAGAATCCCCCCGTAACCAAAGTCAGAAGCATCAGTCTCAACTATCTTTGGAGCTAACGGGTTAGCTAAATGGAGAAGTGGAATAGTTTGAACTTGTTGTTTGATTTGTCTGACTATGCTGGTATGAAGGTCAAACCATTGGATTAAGTTTGTCTTTAACCTATCATGTCAAGGTTTGGCAAGACGACTAATGTTAGGATAGTAATCAAGGACATAGTTAAGACTTTTTAAAAAATTTTGTAATTGGGTTTTGTCGGTAATCTTATCAGGGAATTTGTTTGTAAAGGATAAAGATTTCTCTATAGGTGTCTCAATACCTTGGCAGTTATAATGGCCCAGAAAACGGACACGAGTTTGAAATAGAGAAATTTTGGATTTTGAAACAGCTAATCCATTTTGTTATGCAGTATGAAAGAATGTATGTAGATGCTTAAAATGTTGATCCATTGATTGGGAAAAAATAAAAACATCATCAATGTAAACAATGCAGAATTTAGAATATGCATTGAAAATGTCATTCAAATGTGTTGTAATTTAGAAGGTGCATTTTTCAAACCAAAAGGCATAACATTCCATTCATATTGGCCGAAAGGAACTATGAATGCAGTTTTGTATTGATCCTTAGGGTCAATTTGGATTTGCCAAAATCCGGATTTCATATCGAATTTGGAATGGTGATCTGGACTTTTGAATAAGACCTTTAGACTCGAGATCTTGGATTTCAAGTCGGCAATGTTGTTCGAGATCATCATTCATTTGAATAGGTCTTGCTTTTATAGGTATATATTTTTCTGAAAAAGTATCTTCATAAGAAAGATCAACAACATGTTGTTTTCTTTTCTAGAAGGCATTAGGTAAGTCTGAACAAATATGTTGCTCAATCTTACTTTGTAAATCAATGATTTTCTTTTATAAAAATGAGTTTTGTAATTGTTTGTCGATGCGACAAAAGGAAACATGGTTTTGTAAATCATGCAAATGGAATTGTTTTCCATGAATCAATGCATTAATATGATAGGTATGTATAGAGCATGCTTTAATCAAATTTAAATTCCTAGTCTTAGATTTTTCTAAGAATGGAAAAACAAGTTTGATGCTATTGATTTTGGAGGTAATACAATCATGATGTGCTTTGTACGGGGTGATCATGTCGATGAATGGAGTGCCAGGAGTGATGGTATGATTAATATTTTTTGTAACTACAAAGAATGTTTTAAGAGAAATGCATTTGTTGAAAACAGAGGCTTGGGTGCTGCCTGCAATATGCAATTTTAAATTATTAGCAGCAGAGAGTTTTTCAGAGGTAGTTTGTAAAAACTGTTTTGGAACTATGCCTTTTTTGATGCAGTTTAAATCTGCACCTATGTCAAATAAGGCAATAGTGTCGAGTTTGAAATTGTCTGAAAAGAATAAGGTAATTTTGATCAAATATTTTTTGGAAGATATTTGGGTTAACACATTTAAGAAATTGTCAGGAATATGCTCAATGTTTGTAAATGCATGATGTATTGCATGAGACTCATCAGTTTGGTCTTTTTGCTGAGCTTGTTTCAGGGTTTGTAACTCAGATTTGAGGGTTTTGATCTCAGAATGTAATTATGGGATGGTGGTCATGGTTTTGGATTACTTTGGTATCAGAGCCTATTGGGATCTAGGTAGAAATAATAATTTAATTTATAGAAACCCAAATGAGAAGAGAGAACCTTAGTTAATAGGTGAATGCTACTGAATGGTGTAAGCCCTGTTGAGCGAGTAAGCGTATAGGGCAGTGAACCATATAAGTTGTAGCCTGTTTTCTAAATTATCTTTTCAAACTATGGATTCTGTTTTTTACAAATCTACTTCTGTTTCAGCTTTTTCTACATCTGAAACCTCTAAGAATAAGAGGATTGTACAAAGTGAAGAAATAACAATTGAAGATTTTACAAAAAACATTGATGATTGGAAAATTCCAAAGATTTCCCAAACACAAATTTATCAAAAATCTAAATATGACATTTTCAAAACAGATTTTACAATTAAAACTGAAGAAAGAGATATTCAGCTTACAAAACCTTTTGAGACTATCCAACTCCTCTCCCAAAATCCCTACAAAAACACTTAGCCAGAAACTATAAATACATCCATGTTGGCCTTGTCCAATTTGAGATAAAACCCCTTACAAAAGAAGGCTTAAACACCTCCATTCTAGCTATCCTCCGAGATGCTAGATTCCACAACTTCCAAGACTCACTCCTAAGTTTCATTGAGTTCAGCCTTTGCAGCGGTCCAGTATCTTTTGACTGCTATCCAAACCTTACTATATCCCTCAAAGACAAAAACATCTTACAAAGCATGTTATTACAAATCAAGACCCATAATTACAATATGCTTGAAGGATCTATCCTCGTTGCTTTTATATTCAAAATCCATTACAAAGCAATGTTCTCAACTTTTGCCAGTAAACACAAATACCAATCCCGAAAAGGAGAAACACTCCTTCTCCAAACAGATCTATCCCGATCAAACACAATTGTTCCTAAAGTTATCCAATGGAAAGATATAACCCTTCTAGATGATTGGATCCTTGAAGGAGCAACCCATCCAAGAATACCACAACCACCACAACCAAATGTCCAAATACTGATGGTAAAGTCAAATTGTCTTTCCATCGTCGTTCTACAAGCTCTAGATTCTCAGAAGAATCTTCTTATTCCAGCACAATAGATCTTGAAAGAATTTCCAAAATCCCCTTTGTCATAAATATTCCATATGATACAAATCCTTCTAGACATTCTACTTCAGACATCCCTTCTACAAGCTTTTAAAATGCAGATTACATTACAAATATACCAAAACCAGTGTACATCAATACTGAACAACAATCTCCTCTAACTTCTCCAAACTTTTCTGCAGTCACTGAAAACATCCAAAATGAGCTGAATGTTTTGACTTCAGAAAAACATTTTGTTCTAGATAAAACTCATTTCAAAAAAGATTTTTATAGTGATCAAAATTATGAAAAACGATCTTGGTTTTTCAAACACTTCCTCTTACAAAGACATGATATTCAAAACAAGTTTTATAATTACATTGAGATACATAAAGTACGAATTCTATTCTTTGATTGGTTCGAAATACATTATGCATCTGCACATCATGTTACATATCCATTTGCATCCATCAAACATGCATGCCCTATTACAACCCGTTCTAAAACACCAGTATGGAAACTCACCAGTGGACCATCAGTTGTGTCTGACCATCCACCTCTGAGAAACATCCAAATAACCCACAATAGCAAGATTGTTGATGCAGCTCCCTACAAAATACCCAGTGATGACACCCTTTCAAACACCAAACACATCATCCACCAAAACAACTTTACAAATATCAACCTCAATACCTTAGGTAAACAGCTTACCAGACAAGAAAAAACAAATACAAAGATCTAATACTAGTTCAACTGACACCAAAACCTCGATTGATCTCAAACTAAAAAACCTTGTCTTCAAACCATACCAAGTTACAAAAACAAGTCAAACACAAATACACGAAAATCAAACAGATTTCTTCAAAGCCATCAAGACACATTTACAAAACCTTGACAGTTCCTCTCTAACTGTCCTAGACACACTACAAACAACCAACCCTTCCACATCTACAAACCAAGTAAATACCCTCTAAAATAGCCATGTACAAACTTCTGATGTAGAAGCATTTCAAGATCCACCTCTTGAGCTAAACAGACTTACCTGGCAACATCCCAAAACAACCATTGCTCTAGATATTTCCATATCTACTGAGCCATCTATCCTAAACCAACATAAATACAATGCCTCTTCCCTCTATGAATAGAACATAGATGGAATGTCCGAATACAACATTCTAAACACCCTTCAACAAATGACTATGGCAGTTAATACCTACAAAACCCAAACTAGAACTCCAAACAAAGCAATTGTCGAACTCCTTATCACTGGTTTCTCTAGCCAGTTAAAAGGATGGTGGGATTACTATCTCACCGAAACCAACTACCTACATATCTTAAATTCCATCCAAATATATGAAAACCAAACACCTATCATTGACCCATCAGGAAACACCATCCAAGATGTTGTGTCAACTCTTATCCTCACAATCTCCTTACATTTTGTTGGAGACCCTTCCCATCTGAAAGATAAAAATGTCGAACTTCTTTCCGACCTTAGATGTAAGAAGCTTAGTGACTTTCAATGGTACAAAAACACATTCCTCACCCGCGTTATGCTCAGAGAGGATTCAAACCAGCCTTTTTAAAAAGAAAAATTCCTTGTAGGTCTGTCAATCCTTTTAGGTGAAAAAGTCCGCAACAAAATGAAAGATACCTTTACATCAAAAACCATTCCATATGACCAACTTACCTATGGTGAACTTGTTAGCTTCACTAAAAAAGAAAGTCTTAAGATCTGCCAAGATCTTAAGCTTCAAAAACATTTAAAATGGGAAATGAAACGTACTAGACAAGAACTCGATAGTTTCTGTCACTAGTTTGACCTTTCTATCAAAAAATCATCTTGTAGTGGTAACTGCTCAAAACCCAAAAAATATCCAAACCATAGTAGACCTCCTTACAGGAGAGCAGCCCAAAAATACCAAAAACAGTTTTACTCCAAACCCGAACAAACCTACTACAAGAAAACCTTATAAGAAGTTTACCAAAACTTCTAAACCTCTCAATCCTAAGCCCAAAAAACCTTTTGACCTTAAAACCATTACTTGTTACAAGTGTGGTAAAAAAGGACATACGTCCCGTTTCTGTAAAATCAATACCAAGCTCCATGAACTCCAAATAGATGAAGACATTATCAACCAAATACAAAACCTTTGTATTGAAACCTCAGACACTGACCTTAATTCTTCTGAAATCTCTAAGGAAGAATTCCAAATTAATGAGTTAGTAACTTCTAGTTCTAGTTCTGACGCATCCATAAACTCCAAACAAGTCAATGTCTTAACCAAAGACCAAGAATTCACCCTCAAAGCCATCAAAAGACTTGATGATCCTCAGTTACCAAAAACCTACTTGGACAAATTGTTAAACAATTTCAACAAACCAGAAACTTCTCAAAACCATCATCCAACACATTCTGTCTTACCTACAACCAGCACTAACACCTATGACCTTACAAAAATCCTTATATATATTATTTCTTAGAACTTGATTACAGAAGAATGAAAACCAGCTATAATGACCACTGTTATTAAACCCGGCCTAGTGGGTTGACCAAGGACCCGGTTGCTGGACCGGTTCGGGTTTGTTAAAAAACCATCCGGTGCAATAACTCGGCAAAACCCCGTCGACCCGGTGGTCGACCCATGACCCGGTCGACTCGGGTGAACCCAAACGAGACCTGGTGTTTTTTTTTTCAAATTTAGTTTGTCTCCTATACCCCTTTTTTTCATATTTTTTTTTGTTGGTTATTAATACTTTTTAAAGTTCACTATATAAATATTAGAAAAATGTGTTATTTTTTCAATGTGGGATTTGAAACCCTTTAGTATATATACTCTATGTTCACAAGAAAAAAGTTATTTTTTCAATGTGGGACTTCAAACCCTTTCATATATATACTCTATGTTCACAAGAAAAAAAAAGTTATGTTTTTTCAATGTGGGATTTGAAACCCTTTAGTATATATACTCTATGTTCCCAAGAAAAAAGTTATTTTTTTCAACGTGGGATTTGAAGCTCTTTCGTATATATACTCTATGTTCACAAGAAAAAAGTTATGTTTTTTTAATGTGGGATAAAAAAGCTTTTTGGTTTAAATACTTCAACTTAAAAGGATAACATAGTATCTTTTCAATGTGGGATTTGAAGCCCTTTCATATATATACTCTATGTTCACAAGGAAAAAGTTATGTTTTTTCAATGTGGTATTTGAAACCCATTAGTATATATACTTTATGTTCCCAAGAAAAAAATTATTTTTTCAATGTGAGATTTGAAGCCATTTCGTATATATACTCTATGTTCACAAGAAAAAAGTTATGTTTTTTCAATATGGGATAAAAAACTTTTTGGTTTAAATACTTCAACCTAAAAGGATAACATAATATTTTTTCAATGTGGGATTTGAAGTCCTTTAGTATATATACTCTATGTTCACAATAAAAAAGTTATGTTTTTTCAATATGGGATTAAAAAAAATTTAAAATATTCTTTTAAACTTCATTATTTACAACATGTATAGCCTATAAAATATACTCTATGTTCACATGGATTTTTTCATATAAAATATAAAAACTTTAAATATTTTTTAAAAAATTTTTCGGGTTAATCCGAGTTGACTCGAGTTAACCCGGGTTGACCTATGAAACCCGAGACCCGACCCCTTGACCGGATCAACCCCTGGGCCTGGTTTGATATCGTAATGTCAACTGGTATAAATGTAAAGATGATAAGCTTCTAATGACAGTTGGTATAACTGTAAAATAATTATGATAAGCTTCTAGAACTAGACAGTTGTAACAAATTATTAACAATAAATCTAACAACAATAAGTTGGGTAAATCATGTAACAAGCTCTTCTAGCTTTGGCTTATCATCACCCCTCAAGTGAAAAGGTCTTAGAGCTATACAAAGCTATGTTTTGAGGGATATGAACCTTGAAACTTGTGAGATGCTTAGTCATTAGATCTGTTGGCTGCTCTTCAGTAGGAACAAAATGCAGATGTATCTTTCCTCTTATAACTTGATCTCGGATGAAGTGAAGTTCTATTTTTATGTGTTTCATTCTAGCATGAAACACAAGGTTTTTTGTCATATGATAAGCATTGATATTATCATACCGGAGTAGAGGGATTTCAGGTATAAATACACATAGTTCTTGCAACAAGACTTGCATCCAAACAATTTCAGCAGTAGCTAAGGCAAGGCCTCGATACTCAGATTATGCACTACTGCGAGACACTACTTTTTGTTTGGTAGAGGACCAAGAGACTAAGTTACCCCCTAGATAAACTAGATACCCACTTGAACTTCGCCTATCATCATGTTAAGCACCCCAGTCTGCATCTGTGAATCCTTCTATTGTCAAGTTGCTTGAAGGACTTAACAATAACCCATATTGCATTATTCCTCTTAGATACCAAAGGATCCTTTTGACTGAAAACCAGTGAGTTAAGGTTGGCTATTGCATGAATTGGCATGCCTTATTAACAACAAAAGTTATATCAGGCCTTGTTATTGTAAGATACTGAAGTGCCCCTACTACACTTTGATTTGAGTAACCTCTTTCACAGGATCACCATCAAACTTGGACAAATTATTCCCAATAACACCAGGTGTTTTTACTGGTTTGGTATCAAACATTTCAGTTTTATGTAGCAGATCTGAAACGTATTTGGTTTGGCTCAAATTCATAGAGCCTTCATTGTAAGAGACCTCCTAGAAAGTAGAATAGCTACCCCAAGTCTCTTAAGGCAAAAACAGAGTCAAGCCTATCTATGAGTGAAGAAATCTGTGTTGATGAGCTGTCGGTGATGATTATATCATCAACATGGACAAGGACTATCAAAGTTGTGAACTCACCAAAATGTAGAAACATAGAACTATTAGTCCTAGAATTGCTAAATCCCCACTATAGAAGAGTAGAACTGGGTCTTTGAAACCAAGCTCGTGGTGCTTGTTTCAAACCATATAAAGCCTTCTTCAATCTACACACTTTGGTTGGGAATTGAGTGTCCACGTATCCAAGAGGTTAAGACATGTATACTTGCTCTTCTAACTCACCATTTAGGAAAGCATTATGAACATTAAGCTGTTGAATTTCCCACTTAAAACTGAGAGCAATAGTTAGTATGATTCGAATAGTTGCAGCCATAACTACTGGAATAAAGGTCTCAAAATAATCAAGACCATAAGTTGGTTATACCTTTTAGTCACAAGCCTGGCTTTATACCTTTCTATGCTCTCATCTAGCTTGTGTTTCAGCTTGTACACCCATTTATAGCCTATTATATTAACATCAGAAGGTTGTTCAATAAGATCCCAAGTGTGGTTTTGATGAAGAGCAGCAATTTCTATATCCATAGCTTGAGTCCAGTTTGGATCTTTGAGGGCTTGTTTGAGAGTGTATGGTTCTGAGATCTTTATAGCAAATAGATCAAGGTTGGTCTTTGTCTTGGTTATACCTCGCATCAATCTTGTTGTCATGCGTGGAGTTGGAGGAGGAGAGAGAGCTCAAGCCTCATGTATTGACTCAAGTAAGGTACCAGAGGCAGTAGTAGTTGCAGGACTACTCATAGAATTTGAATTGTCACTCGTGAAAGTGAAAGAAAATGGTGGTGATTCGTGTCTGCCATTAGAACAGGAAGTTGAAGAAGTAGAGGAAGTTATAATGGCTGTAGTGAAAATTTCCGCTGAAGTATTATTGGTTAGGGAAGGAGAAGGAGTTTTAGTTAGGGGAAATTGTGTTTCATCAAAGACAACATGAGGTGTAACATAGACAAGTCCAATCAGAAAATCAAGACACAAAAATCCTTTGTTATTGAAGTTATAGCCAAGAAAAAGACACTGAATAGATCGATACTGCAACTTGTGATTGTTGTAAGGACGAATGAATGGGTAACATAAGCAATTAAACACTCTATAAGACTTGTAATCAGGAATTTTTTGAAAAAAAGTGAAATAAAGTGAGTCATTTTTTAGTACCTTGCTTGGCATTCAGTTCATGAGAAAGGTTGTTGTTTGAAAGGCATATTGCCAGAATTTCATTGGTAAGGAAGCATGAGCTAACAAGGCTAACCTAGATTCAATAAATGTTTGTGCTTCCTCTGAACTCTCCCATTCTAAGATGAGTTGTTATGGCAAGAAAAAAGATGAAGCATGCCAGATTGTTGAAGAAAAGTCATAAAAAACCTAAACTCGCCATTATTATCAGACTGTATACATTTGATTTTAGCATCAAATTGATTCTCTAATTTAAGTTTGAACTACTTAAAAATAGGAAGAGCTTGGTTCTTTATTTGTAGAGGATAAAACCATATGTACCGTGAGTATTCATCTAGAAATAAGATGAAATATTTAGCACCAAATGTAGACTTGACCGAGGCAGATCCCCAAATGTCAGTGTGAACAAGTTCCAAAGGTTTGGATGCACGGGAAAGTGAAAGATGAGTAGGTAATCTATGATTTTAACAAGCTGACAAGAAAAGCAAATAGTAGCTTTATTCTTTTCACAAGAAACATTACAACTTTGCATTACTCGGGTTACAATGCCAATGGCAGCATGACCTAGTCTATGATGCCATAACTCCACTTTATTATCAATAGTACTGAAACTATGGGAGTGAAAAGTAGAAGAATTATTAACACCAACATAAGCCATTTTCTTGTTGTTCAATACTAAAAACCTGTAAAGGCCATTCTCAAGCCTGCCTTGAGCGAGCACCTTCTTTGTATATAGATCCTTTATAAAGAAACGATTAGATTGAAACTCAATTAAGGCATTATTATCTGAGCAGAACTTAGCAACACTTATCAAGTTTGCTGAGATAAACAGAACATGAAACACCTTTTTGAGTTGGGAAAGAGTGTGAATTAGAGACTAAACATTAGGAACCAGTGTTGGAAATGGATAGGTACTTACCATTACCAATTGTGACCTTATTTGTCCCCATGTATGGTGTAGAACTGGTTATATTTTCCACGTTCTGAGTCAAATGATGACTTGCTCTAAAATCAAGATACCAAGTGTCATCTGCAAGGTTATTAGAAGAGGCAATCATAGCAGGTATAGAGTTTTGATTACCAGCATTCGAAGAAGGAGTACCACTGTTCTGAGAGCTTTGATAGAAGATATCAAATTTAAGGTAACAGACCTGAACCGTATGACCAAACTTGCCACATAACTGACATTGTGGCTTTTCAGAGTTGGTTGAATTGTGCTTTCCATTCTGTCCATATCTTCCCCCATGACCACGACCTCTATAGGTGTAGTAGCTGGTATTTGGAGTATAGTTTTGTCCTTGACCGCTATTATATTTCCTTCCACCACATCTATTATTAAAGGAAGAGGCATAATTGGCAAACATAATGGAGATTTGTTTAATCGAGCTTTGTTGCTCAAGACGATGCTCATAAGCTAGAAGCATACTGTGAATAGCTTCAATAGAGATCTTGTCATCTCTAATGTTGATAGCAGTAACAACTGCATTGTAGTCAGATCTAAAGCCTCCAAGGAGATTCATAACCTGATCTTGTTCTAAGACAGGTTCTCCAATGGCTACTAGACTATCTGCTACTCCTTTGACCTTCAAGATGTAGTCTATCATAGATAGAGATCCTTTCTTCGTGGACTATAACTCGAGCCTTAGTTGTATTATTCTGGCTCTTAAGGAAGACGAAAAGGATTTCTCTAATGTATTCCAAGCAGAGTGAGAAGAATTGTGGCCTATGATATGTGACATGATTGCTGGTGTGAGAGACGTGTAGATCCAACTAAGGATTGTTCGATCTTGTCTTCTCCAAGCAACAAAAGTTGGATTGATCACTCCTGGATTTAGTTCTTTCTCCAGACAGATGGGGGTTCCATCTATGAAATCCTCAAACCATTAACGAAAACAACATTACCAATCTAAAATCTCCACAAGATGTAATTGGTTTGATCAAGTTTCACAAGCAACGTGTGGTTAAGCATCTTATAGGAAGGAATGGACGCCATTGTTGTGCTTTGTCCAGATCTAATCGAGCTAGAGGATGAAGAAGATTGAGTAGAAGCGAAAGCCATGATTAGATCAAAAGAAAGAGATAGAAAGTGCGAGAAAAAAAAGAAGAAAAAGAGGAGAATTCCCACACCTTTGATCGAGAGCTCTGATACCAAGATAGAATTTGAGAAAGTAAATCTCGGTTCTCTTTATTGAAGAAGCCAGAGAGTAAATCATATATATTGTTCCTTAGAACTTGTTTACAAAAGGATGAGAACCAACTATAATGACAGCTATTATAACTGTAAAACAACTATGATAAGCTTCTAATGACAGTTGGTATAACTATAAAACAGTTATGATAAGCTTCTAGAACTAGACAGTTGTAACAAATTATTAACAATAAATCTAACAACAACAAGTTGGGTAAATCACGTAACACACTTTTCTAACTTTGGCTTATTAGTAGTAACTACGAGGAGCATGTTTTGACAAAAAAATGTCCAGCGACGACGTTCACTTTCGTCTCACCACCCTTCATATCCTTATCAATCCTAAAGATATTTTCCCACCAAATAAACTGTCAATAGAGCATAGAAAGAGCACCAAAATGAATAAATATAAAAGAAAAATGAAACGTTGCTACCAAACTATAAAGAGAGTGGGTGACTTTTTGGGTTGTAGAGAGGTATGGTTCTGGTAG
>Ga0307510_10008335_pt1 | contig 12351 bp, 9 predicted proteins | sample 12_EM_MG_FD_207224 | JGI IMG/M metagenome (GOLD analysis project Ga0307510, IMG submission 207224) | Populus trichocarpa ectomycorrhiza microbial communities from riparian zone in the Pacific Northwest, United States - 12_EM | ecosystem: Host-associated > Plants > Roots > Unclassified | place...
GGACGGAGCCCATTTAGAGAGCAAGCTGGGAATGATCCAGGACACATGTCCCGGTTGCGCACTTTATCTCGCCGTACGGCACCAGAACGCGCAAAAGTTTCGTGACGTGCTCGATCGCCTGCAGCCAGTCTTTGAGGATGATAATTTCATCATCAAAAAAATCAGTCGCTCAACACAGCCATGAATAAGGGCACCGGCATTGCAGCAGTGAAGTTGCAGGAAACTGCTTTGGCCTACCTGGCCATGGCTCGCCTGGACCACAGCACCAAGCACATCTTCATCGTTCCTGGTATCATGCTAGCCTACCTGCTTCGGGGCGTTCATACAGAATCGCTCGGCGTTTCCGTCGCGCTCGGGTTGATGACGGCAATATGCGTCGCGTCGGCCAACTACGTCATCAACGAATGGCTCGATCGGGATTTTGACAAGTTCCACCCGACGAAGGTCCAGCGATCTGCGGTGCAGAACCAATTGGACCAAAACATCGTTCTGGTTGAATGGGCCGCTCTTCTTGGCTTCGGTCTGGCTTGCGCGTTTGCGAACAGCAAGTCGATGTTCATCATCGCGAGCGTCTTCGCTCTGCAAGGCGTCGTCTACAACGTTCCTCCACTCCGAACGAAGGACAGGGCGTATCTCGACGTCATCTCGGAATCAATCAACAATCCTCTACGGTTGATGATCGGATGGGCAATGGTGGATCCGACGACTTTACCACCGTCTTCAGTCATCCTGACGTATTGGGCAGGCGGCGCATTTCTGATGGCGGCGAAGCGGCTGTCAGAATTCCGGGAAATTGTGGCGTCGCACGGCAGGGAACTGCTGGAACGCTACAGAGCCAGCTTTGTCAACTACTCGGAGACGTCGCTTGCCGTCTCATGCCTGGTTTACGCGCTTTGCTCTGTCTTCTTCCTTGCGGTCTTTCTCATCAAGTACCGGATCGAATATATATTGACGGTACCGGTCGTCATTGCACTGTTCGCGAAATACCTTGCCCTTTCGATGGAGCCAGGATCGTCGGCACAGAAACCAGAGAAGTTGTTCAGAGAAAGTGGCCTGATCGTTCTGGTTGTCTGGTTAGCCGCACTCTTTTCGATCATGACATTCAACGATATTCCCGAGCTCGAAGTTTTCACGACTCAGCGGTATATCCGGGTTCAATAATGCCGTTGGACTGGAATGATGTGCATCTTGTCGTGTTCGACGTGGACGGCACGCTCTACCGGCAACGGCCATTGCGGCTCAGGATGGCGCGGGACATCCTGCTCCATACGCTTCTGAAACGGGACCTGAACGTTATTGCTGTGCTCGCCAAGTATCGCCGTATTCGAGAGCGGCTGGGTGATGAGGAGGCGATCGATTTCGAAACTGCATTGATCGCGCTGACCGCCACAGCGACAGCCAATTCCCCGGATCGAGTGCGCGCTATCGTGTCCGAGTGGGTTGAACAGAGGCCCCTTGGATATCTCGCGGCCTGTCGTTATCCAGGTCTCTCCGAACTGTTTGCCGGTTTGCGGCGCAGTGGCAAATCCATCGGCATCCTCTCGGACTATCCGGCGGAGGCAAAGCTCGAGGCGCTGCGTTTGACCGCACATCACATCGTATTTGCCGGAGACGAGGGCATCGGATTGCTAAAGCCACATCCCCGAGGTCTTGCGTCTCTGATCACCGCCGCAGGCGTCAAGCCCCACGAAACCGTGGTCATTGGAGATCGCGTAGACCGCGATGGGCTCGTCGCGCGACGGGCTGGTGCCCAGGCTTTGATCAAGTCTTCAAAACCCATTGAGGGATGGCAGACCTTCGCCAGGTTTGACGAGGCGTTGTTCTCTCCCTTTCTTGCATCTTCTTGACGGGCTGTTGCTGGCATCGATGCGGGTATGGCGTCGCGTCAAACAAGCCCACGCCCTGGCATCACATTGCATTGCACGGCGTAAATCCATCTTCCATGCTGCAGTTGCGTTGTGCGCATTGTACGCGTCGCAACCGCCGGTCACGTATGCACCTGCGGCGCCTTGCTCGGCGGGAAGGAGACCGGCTAGCATCGCGGCAACAGAGATGGGCTCAGCTCACGAGACGGCAACGGAGGAAACCATGAAGGCGATATTCCGGTCCTGGCGATACCTTGTGACACCGCTGGTTTTCGCCGGCATGCTGGGCGTCTCTTCCGCGGCGGAACTCAATCCGGCAGCCGTCATCTACAAATTGCCGGACCAGATTCCCTGGGGCCCGGTCAACGCCGCCGGCGCGCAAAGCGCTGTGGTGGTCGGCGATCCCACCAAACCCGGCTTCTACATGGTCTACAACAAGTGGACCAAGGGTAATCATTTCAGCCGTCCGCACTTCCACCCCAACGATCGCTATATCGTCGTGCTGCAGGGTACGTGGTGGGTCGGCTCGGGGCCGAAATTCGATCCCGCCAACACGACGCCGATGCCGGCCGGCAGCTTCGTTACCCATTTCGGCAAGCAGGTGCATTGGGACGGCGCCAAGGATGAGGACGCCGTTCTCCTGATCATGGGAGAAGGCCCGGCGACCTCAACGGCGGCGGAAGAGAAATAACCCCGCTCAGCAGATCTAATCCCGCAATTATTCTCACGGCTCTCCTCATGCTGTTTCAGTGCAAGGCCTGCGGCCCCGCGACCGACCATGGCAGCGCGCCAAGACGTGCGGGCAAGAAATCAAAACCCTGGCGCACTATCGACATCCATTGCCACTGCATGGTGCCTGAAGCAAATGCGATGGTGCTGAAGGCGACCGGCATTCCCGGCGGCGGCGAGACGCCCAACGCCAACGCCCATGTCAACGCCCTCACAAAGTGCATCCAGCCGCAGCGCGGCAAGATCGATCTTCCGAAACTGACCGACCTCGACACCCGCCTTGCCGACATGGACCGCGACGGCATCGACGTGCAGGTGATCTCGCCCTATCCCGGCCATTTCGTTTATGCCGCGCCGCCGGAAGTGGCGCGCGATAGCTGCCACATGGTCAACGACCACATCGCCGGCATGGTGGCGAAACACCCCGACCGGCTGATGGGCATGGGCACCGTGCCGCTGCAGAACCCCGGCATGGCCGTCACCGAGCTGAACCGCACCGTCAAGGAGCTCGGTTTTCGCGGCGTCGAACTATGCACCAACGTCAGGGGCGTCGATCTCACCCGCGCCGGCCTGGAGAAATTCTTTGCCCGCGTCGAGGAACTCGGCGTGATGATCTTCCTGCATCCGTTCGGCACCAGCCTGGTCGGCCGCATGGAGGATCATTATTTTCCGAACACCATCGGACATCCGCTGGATTCCGCGCTGTGCGTCGGCCACTTGGTTTTCGACGGCTATCTCGAACGCTTTCCCGAACTGAAAATATGCATCGCCCATGGCGGCGGTTACATCCCCGGTTATTGGGGGCGTTTCGATCACGCCTTCGCACATCGCGAGGATTGCCGCGTTACCATCAAGAAGCCGCCGTCGGAGTATCTGAAGAAGCTCTATTTCGACACGGTCGTGTTCGACGAGCGCGAACTGAAACATTTGATCGATATCTGGGGCGCCGATCACATCATGCTCGGCACCGACTATCCGTTCGACATGGCGGAACCGGACCCGGTCGGCTTGCTCGGCCGGATCAAGGGTGTCAGCAAAAAGGACATGGCGCTGGTGGCCGGCGGCAATGCCGCCCGGCTGCTGGGCCTGCCGGCGGATGCTCGTTCCGCAACCTAGAGCCCGGTTCTGATTGAATCAGAACCGGGCTCTAGGTTCTTGTTTTGACGCGTTTTCTTGACGCGAACCGGTGTCCACTTCGCTCGAAAACGCTCTAGCAACCATTTCAGCGGCGGCGCGTTTCATGTCCTCAACCAGATCAGGGATATGAAACATGGGTTCTGCTTCAGAGATCCGGGAACATATGGACGTCATCTCGTCGGACAAGAAGACGGTCGGCAAGGTCGACCATCTGGAAGGGACCGACAAGATCAAGCTGACCAAACAGAGTTCGCCTGATGGGCAGCACCATCACTTCATTCCGATGTCGTGGGTCGACCACGTCGATCAGCACGTCCATTTGAACAAATCGGGCGCCGACGTGACCTCGCATTGGCAGCATGGCCGCCAGTAAGCGGCTGACGTGCATTGCGCTGGCCGTGGATGCCGATATCATCAGATGTCAGGAGATGGGATGCACCCGGCGGCGGTATTGCAACTTGAACGCATGATTGGCGAATACAACACGTGGCGGGCCGTTCCTGAACAGGTACGCTCGCCGGCGCCGGCGTGGTGGTGGGGATCCGCGATGGAATTGCGCGCCTCCTCCCAGCCGCTTCCCGCCGAATGGTGCGCCGAGCTCGGATTGCCGGAACGGGCGACTTGTGCCTCCGCCGCGGACATCTTCCTCAGCGCTTTCGCAGGCCAGACGTCAGTGCCTTGGCCTTACGATTTCCCCCGCAAAGCGGAAATTCCGGATCCGGCGGTCCGCGAGTTGCATCCGCAGCCGTCAGACGACAGCGCCTTTCAGCCCTGACCCGGCTTCCGGCTGCAATGGCGGCGAGGCGAGCGGCGTTTCGGCCCGAAGCAGCTCGGCCATTTGCTGGGCGGGCAGCGGCTTGGAGAACAGAAAACCCTGCATCTCGTCGCAGGCGTGGCTGCGCAGGAAGGCCTCCTGCTCCACGGTCTCGACGCCCTCCGCAATGACGGTCATGCCAAGCGCCTTGCCCATGCTGATGATCGCCTGCGCGATGGCCTGGTCTTCGGAATCGACCGGCAAATCGCGAACGAAGGAGCGATCGATCTTGATGGTATCGATCGGGAACTGCTTCATCAGCGACATCGACGAATAGCCGGTTCCGAAATCGTCGATCGCAAGCCGAATGCCGCGGCTCTGGATCGCGTCCAGCACCTTGATCGCGCGGGACACGTTGCGCATCACCATGCTTTCGGTGACTTCGAGCTGCAGCAGCACCGACGACATGCCGCTTGCCGCCAGCGCCTCGTCGACATCGTGCAACAGATTCGGATCGGCGAATTGCCGCGGCGACAGGTTGACCGCCATCGTCACCGGCCGCAGGCCGCGGCGCTGCCAGGCCATGTTCTGCGCGCAGGCTTCCTCGAGCACCCAGCGGCCGATCGGCACGATCAATCCGGTTTCCTCGGCGAGCGGAATGAACTGCCCCGGCGACACGGTGCCGAGATCGGGATGATTCCAACGCAGCAGCGCCTCGACGCCGGTGATCTGGCCGCTCGCCATGTCGATCTTGGGCTGATAGTGCAGACAGAACTGGTCGCGCTCCAGCGCGCGGCGCAACGCGCTCTCCAGCTTCAGCCGCTCGATCGACTGCGTCTTGAATTCCTTGGTGAAGAAGCGGAAGCCGTTCTTGCCGTCTTCCTTGGCGAGATACATCGCCATGTCGGCATTCTTGGTCAGCGTCTGAATGTCGGCGCCGTCCGACGGGTACATCGCAATGCCGATCGAGGCGGTGGTGTGGCATTCGTGACCGCTGAGCTGCAACGGCTGGCTGAGCACGGACAGAAGCTCGCCGGCAATGCGCTCGACCTCGGGACGCTCCGCGGTCTCCTCCAGAATGACCACGAACTCGTCGCCGCCGAGCCGCGCCACCACATCGCTCGAACGCAGCGCACGGCGCAGTCTGCCGCCGACTTCCACCAGCAACATATCGCCGGCGTCATGGCCCAGCGAATCGTTGATCACCTTGAACCGGTCCAGGTCGATGAACAGCACCGCGAATTGCCGCCGATAGCGCTCGGCGGCATCGATCGCGCGACGCAGCATGCCGTTGAACATCTCACGGTTCGGCAGATTGGTCAGGCTGTCGTGCGACGCCAGATATTCGATCCGTTCGTCGGCCTGGGTCTTTTCGTCGACGCGATCAAAATTTTCCAGCGCGAACGACACATTGCCGACGAGCCGCTGCAGCAGTTCGGCAAACTCGGGCGTGAATGTTTCCTTCTCGAGAGAAATGAAAATCATGATGCCGACCACCCGCCCCTGCACGAACAGGGGGAACGCCGCGCCGGAATTCGCCCCATCGCGGCGCGCCCTGGCGTAAAACGCCTGACCGCGCGGGTCGGCAAGATAGTCATTGATAATGCAGGCCTGCCGCGATCGCAGCGCCGTGCCACCTACCCCACGTCCCTCCGGGTGCGCCTCGCTGGTCGAGATTTTTACCTCCCGGGCGCTGGCGGCCGTCGGCCCCGCGGCGGAAACGACGTCGACGTAGTCACTGTCAGGTCTCGTCAAACAGATCGAGGTCGAGGTGAACTTGCCGCCTTTGGCTGCCGCTTCGCACACCAGTTCGAACAATTCCGGCCGGGATGACGCACGGATGATCGCCTCGTTAGTGGCGCTCAGCGCCGCCAACATGCGCGTCAAGCGCTCTTTCTGGACCTCGGTCCTCGCCTTGTCGTCGGCACGATCGAAATTCTCCAGCGCGAACGATACATTGTCGACGAGCCGCTGCAACAGCTCCGCAAGCTCAGGCGTGAACGTGTCTTTCTCAAGCGACATGAAGGACATCACGCCGAAGACCTGCCCATGCACCCACAGGGGGAATGAAGCGCCGGAATTCGTGCCGTCGTTGCGCGCTGTGCCGTGAAATGCCGCGGCGCGCGGGTCACCAAGATAATCGTTGATAATGCAGGCGTGCTGCGAACGGATTGCCGAACCGCAGAGCCCTCGGCCCTCCGGGTGCGCCGCGCTGGATGATATCGTTGCCTGGCGCGCGCTGGAGGCGGTCGGGCCGGCGGCAGCCACGACGTCGAGATATTCGCTGTCGGCCTTTATCAGCGCGATGGAGGTCAAGGTAAACTTGCCACCGTTTGCCGCCGCTTCGCACACCAGGTCGAATAGTTCCGCCCGGGAGGACGCGCGGATGATTGCCTCGTTGGTTGCGCTCAACGCCGCCAGCATGCGTGTCAGGCGCTCTTTCTGGACCTCGGTCCGTGCCTTGTCGTCGGCGCGCTCGAAATTCTCCAGCGCGAACGACACGTTGTCGGCCAATCGTTGCAGCAGCTCAGGGAATTCAGACGTGAACGTGTCCTTGTCCAGCGACATGTAGATCATGACGCCGATTGGTTCACCGCGAATCAGCAGGGGAAAGGCGGCCCCTGACTGCGCGCCGTAGCTGCCAACCACGGCCTGGAAAGCGGCGACGCGCTGGTCACTCACATAATCATTGGTGATGCAGGGCCGCCTGGTTCGGAACGCCGTTCCGCTGAGCCCTCGCCCCTCGGGACGGGTTTCATCGATCGACAACCTGACGTGCCGCGTCGCCTCGGCCGCCGGCCCCGAGGCAGCGACGATTCTGAGCAGGTCGCTGCCGGAATCGGCCAATGCAATGGTGGTCGACGTAAACCTGCCGCCACCCGCCGCGGCTTCGCACACCAGATCGAACAGCTCGTCGCGGGATTTGGCCCGCATGATGGCTTCGTTGGTTGCGCTCAGCGACGCGAACATCCGCGTCAGGCGCTCTTTCTGATTCTCGGTTCTCGCCTTCTCGTCGGCCCGATCGAAGGTCGCGATCGCGAACGACACGTTGTCGGCGAGCCGTTGCAACAGTTCGGCAAATTCGGGCGTGAACGTATCGACCTCCGAGGAGATGAAAAACATCACGCCGACCGCCTGGCCGGAAACCATCAGCGGGAACGCCGCGCCCGACATCGCGCCGTCGCTGTGAATGAACTGGTGGAACGCCGACCCACGAGGATCGGCACGCAATTTGTTGGCGATGCAGGCCTGGCGGGAACGGAAAGCGTTGCCGCACAGCCCGCGTCCTTCCGGATGATCTGCGTTGGTCGAAACCTTGACCCGGCGCATGTTGTGGGCCGTCGGCCCAGCCACGGCCACCATATCGGTATAGTCGCTGTCCGGCCGGGCCAGGAGAATGCTGGTCGAGTTGAAACGTCCGCCCTTCGCGGCGGCTTCGCATACCAGTTCGAACAGCTCCGTCCGCGACGTTGCACGAACGATCGCTTCGTTGGTCGCACTGAGCGCCGCCAGCATGCGCCCCAGCCGTTCCTTCTGGGCATCGGCTCTCGCCTTTTCGCCGGCGCGCTCGAAATTGTCCAGCGCGAACGAGACGTTCTCCGCGATCCGCGCCATCAGCGCGACGATCTCTTCGTCCTCCGCCCACGATTTTCCAACAAAGAACATCAGTACCCCGATGCTCTCATCGGCCTTGATCAGAGGAACCGCGACGCAGGCGGTGACGCCCGTCTCGCGCGCGGTCTGATGCCAGGGCTGCCCCTGGGTCGAGTTGAGGATATCGTCGTTGACGGCTGGCTGCTGCGTTCGAAACGCCCTGCCGCAGACGCCCGTTCCATACGGGTTGCCGGCATCGATCGAGAATGGCGCCCGCATGATCTGTTCGACGATCGCGCCCGTCCCGGCGGCCGGCTTCAACCAGATCGAGTCCGGCTCAGCCAGCAGCACCACGGTAGCTGCGGATTTGCCGCTGTATACCGCGGCATCGCAAACGCGCTGATAGAGTTCCTGTTCGGTCTTGGCGCGCAGAATGGCTTCATTGGTCGCGCTGATGGCGCCGAACATCCGGTTCAACCGCCGCGTCACGCGCTCGCCGCTCTTGCGCGCGGCCTCATGGTCGAAATTGTCGAGCGCAAACGAAACGTTTGCCGACACGCGCTCCAGCATCGAGACGATCTGCCCGTCGATCGAGTGCGCCTCGCGCCGCGAAACGAGCAACACGCCGATACTCTGGCCATTGCAGATCAGCGGCAGCGCTGCCGCCGTGCCCACCTGGCCGGCCCTGGCTCCCTCGCGCCACGGCAGCGAGCGCGGATCGTTCAGAAAATCATTGCTGACGCATATTTTCCGGTCTCGGAAGGCCTGTCCGGAGACCCCGGACCCCTCGGGCGTACCGGCCACGATCGAGATGTCGATGCTGCGCAGGCGAGGAACATCATCGCCAAAACCGGCGGCGAAGCGCAGGAGGTTGGTTTCCGGCTCCAGCAGGAAGACCGCCACAGCCAGGAAGTCGCCGACCGAGAACGCGGCTTCGCAGACCTTCGTGTACAGTTCTTCTGGTGATTTGGCGTACAGAATCGCTTCGTTGGTCGCATTCAACGCCGCGAACGTCCGCGCAATATCGGTCTTCACCGTCCCCAAGCTCCTGCCGGCAGCGCCCGGCTGCCCCCTGCGGATTTTATGCGTGCAACGGGCCTAAATGCTCGTTATTGGCGGCCGCAAGTTGCGATTCAGAGTAAATGTCAAACGAACGGGCAACGTCATCGCTCCGAAGAACTACGGTTCATTTCACGATTTGTCAGCCATACCAGCGGCAACCGCGGGGCCGGGATACCGGCCGCCGAACGCGTTTCTCGAATTTTGCAGGATGAAATTCCGAGCCATCGAGGGTCGTGCCTGTGACATGGCTAACAGGATATTTCCACGCTTGCCCTGCCGCCGCCGCTTTGACAGCATGATGGCCCCCGGCAACAAGCAAGACCCGCCATTCGCGCGGGCGTTAAAAGGTAGAGGAAAATCCCGTGCCGATCGTCCAGGCCGACCGTCTTACACGCATCGGCGCGGCGCTGCTCAGGGCCGCCGGCGCGCCAGAGGAGGAGGCCAACGCCGTCGCGGTTGGCTGCGTCAACGCCAATCTCGCCGGCCATGACTCGCACGGCGTAATCGCGATCCCGACCTATATCGATCGCATCAAGGCCGGCCATATCGTGCCCGGCGCGAAATGGACCATCGTCCAGGAATCGCCGACCACGACCGTGATCGACGGCCATTGGGGGTTCGGCTTCCACGTCAACGCCAAGGCGATGGCGCTGACGATCGAGAAGGCGAAGACGGCCAACGTCGCCGCCTGCACGGTGTTCCGGCAGAGCCATGTCGGGCGCCTCGCCGCCTATCCGATGATGGCGATGCGGGCGGGCATGATCGGCATTGCCACCGCCGATTCCGGCCGCTCACCAAAACACGTCGCGCCGTTCGGCGGCCGCGAGGCAAGGCTTGGCACCAACCCGATCTCGATTGCGGTGCCATCCGACCTCGAGGCACCGTTCTATCTGGATATGGCGACCTCGGCGGTCGCGGCCGGCAAGATCGCGCTGTCGGTCGCGCGCGGCGAACAGATCCCGCAGGGCTGGATCATCGACGCCGAGGGACGGCATACCACCGATCCCACGCAGTACCGCAAGGGCGGCGCGCTGTTGCCGCTCGGCGGCAGCGAGGGCTACAAGGGAAGTGGTCTCGCCGCAATGGTCGAAGTGCTGTGCGGCCTGCTCACGGGCTTAGGCTTTGGCGTGGAACCGACCGGTCGTCATAACGACGGATGCTTCATGGCGGTGTTCAATGTCGCAGCCTTCCGTCCCCTGAAGGATTTCGAGAAGGAGGTCGGCGAGTTCGCGCGCTATCTGAAATCGACGCCACCGTCGGAGGGCTCGCCGGGCGTGTTCTATCCCGGCGAGGTCGAACACATCCGCGAGCAGCAGCGCAGGCGCGACGGCATCGCGGTCGAGGATGCGACCTGGGATAAACTGAAGGCGCTGGCCACGGACTACAGACTGGCCGCCGAGCTCGACTTGAAATGAATTCCGCCGGCACAAGGAGAACCGCATGACACGGCAAATGGCGCTGGTGGGATTCCTGCAGGCGCAGAACTGCACCAACCTGCCGAGTTCATGGCGGCATCCGGATTCGCGCGACGATTCGATGTCGGCCGACTACTACCAGGAGATCGCCCGGATTCTCGAAGCCGGCAAATTCCACATGGCGTTCTTCGACGACCGCCTGGCGATGCCGGACCGCTACGGCAACGACCACGCCCATACCGTCGAATACGGCATCCGCTGCGTGAAGATGGACCCGATCGTGGTGCTGACCACGATGGGAATGGTCACCGAAAAGCTCGGGCTCGCCTCGACCTGCTCGACCACCTATTACGAGCCGTTCGACGTCGCGCGGCGCTTCGCCACGCTCGACCTGATGACCAACGGCCGCGCGGCATGGAACGTGGTTACCTCGGTCAATGACGGCGAAGCCCATAACATGGGCAAGGACGCGCATCTCGAGCATGATCTACGCTACGACCGCGCCGATGAATTCATGGAAGTCGTGCTCGGCCATTGGGATTCCTGGGAGGACGGCTCGCTGATCATCGACAAGAAGAGCGGACGCTTTGCCGATCCGACCAAGGTCAAGCGGCTCGATCACAACGGCCCATTCTTCAAGTCGCGCGGGCCGTTCACGGTGCCGCGCTCGCAGCAGGGTCATCCGGTCGTCATCCAGGCCGGCGCTTCCGGCCGCGGCCAGCGCTTTGCCGGCCGGTGGGGCGAAGTGATATTCACCGCCGCGCGCAATCTGGCGAATGCAAAACAGGGCTATGACGCGATCCGGAATGAGGCCGCAAAAGTCGGCCGCGATCCCGACCAGATGTTCCTCTGCAATCTGATCACGCCGGTATGCGCGGCGACCAAGACCGAGGCCGAGGACAAGATGGCCTTGATCGGCAAGCTGCCGCTGGAGATCGACGCGCTGTCACTGCTCGCGGAAGGACTGAATTTCGACTTCGGCGCCAAGGGCATCGACGAGCCGCTGACGACCGAAGAATTGCTGGGTATGCAGGGCATGCTGGGCATCCGCGACGGCGTATTGAAGACGTCAGGCAAAACCAACCCGAGCACGCGCGACTTCATCACCTTCTCAGGCCGCGGTCAGACCCAGGATGCGATTGTGGGCGGGCCGAAGGAGATGGCCGACAGGCTGGAAGAGATGTTCGTCGGCCGCGGCTGCGACGGCTTTGTCATTGCCGCTACTTACGTGCCCGGCTCCTACGCCGATTTCGTGAGGCATATCGTACCGGAATTGCAGCGCCGCGGCCTCTTTCACAAGGATTACGCCGGCAAGACGTTGCGCGAGAATCTCGGCTTGGCGCGGCCTGCCGCCGGCGCCTGGAAAACCAGTCCGCGGGCCGCGGCCGAATAACAATAAGAGGACATCTCATGCGTTGGCTCAAATTCACCGCCGCCGGCAAGACATCCTGGGGCATTGTCGAGGGCGACAAGGTGATCGCCGTCAATGGCGACCCGTTCGGCGAGTGGCAGCGCGGAACGCAGTCGCTTGCGCTGAAGGACGTCAAGATCGAATTGCCGCTGATCCCGCGCACCTTCTATTGCGTCGGGCTGAATTATCTCAAGCATCTCAAGGAAGCCGCCGACAAGGCCGGCACGGTGCCGAACGTGCCTGACCGGCCCGAGATCGGCTATCGCGCGCAGAACGCGCTGATCGCCCATGACGAGGACGTGGTAATCCCGGCGAGCGCGACCGAGAAGATTCACTACGAGGGCGAGCTCGTGGTCGTCATCGGCAAGAAGGCAAAACACCTGA
>Ga0307510_10008336_pt1 | contig 12350 bp, 4 predicted proteins | sample 12_EM_MG_FD_207224 | JGI IMG/M metagenome (GOLD analysis project Ga0307510, IMG submission 207224) | Populus trichocarpa ectomycorrhiza microbial communities from riparian zone in the Pacific Northwest, United States - 12_EM | ecosystem: Host-associated > Plants > Roots > Unclassified | place...
GAAGTATAAATATTAAAAACTTACTGGTTAACCCAACCCTATGATAATCCTCCCCTTTCACAAAACATCAACCAACTAAAGAAACCATCTCTCTCATTCTTCCCTTTTCTTTTGCATATGCAATACCCGTATCTCATAATTCTCCTCTTTCATTTGCATCTGCCATGTCTCTCTCAAGTCTTAACCAATATGCAATTAAGGAATAACATTTAATTGTAAGCAACGTTTCTCACTTACTTCACAATTCACACTTCACAGTAGCCAAACCAAACCCACTTCCCCATCTCCCTCTAACCTCTCTCTCTCATCCTCTTTTTTTTATTGAAGGCTTCTCTCAAAGGTAATCTTTTTTAGAATTTATCGGTTACTAGATTTGCAAGGTTTTTAGCCTCTTCTTCTTCTTCTTCCTCCTTCTTTTCTTATTCTTCCTTTTCTTCTTAAGGATTTGTTATCATCTAATGCAGGAAAATAATGGTTATTCAATGCTTTTAAAAAGCTATTAGTTTAAGTAGAATTTCATATGAAAAATAATTTATACTTTGATTGTATTTAAATTTAATTCCCCTAGATTTATTCCACCAAAAAGACAACAAATAGGTTTGAGTTATTACTATGTTTGCTTTATATGTTACTTGTGTTCATGAATCCAATAAGCATTAGTCCTGCTTGATCCTTGAAGAAGCAGGGTACTTGTTGTTTGTACTTCTCTAGTGTTCAGTCTCATGAAACGCAATCTATCTTCATGATAATGCAATTTGTTGGGATTGGGTTTCTTGGTTTTATAAAAAAAATAGCCTTAATCGAACTAAACTGGTTCGATTTGAACTGATTTTCAATTCGGTCTAGTTTATATTCTCTAAAATTAGTATGTCTTGGTTCAGTTGGTTTTTTGGGCCCAAACCAAACCGGACTGTGAACAACCCTAATCATAGGGCTTTCTTTCCAATCCTATGAGTATGTAATAATCCTTAATGAAGGAAGACCTCTCCTCTCTATTCATCCCACCATTAAGGGCCAACCACGGTTGACTCTTAGGGCTTGCCCTGATTTTTTTTAAAAGAGAATCAAAGTAACCTCGTTTTGAAAAAAAAAAAATTGAAAAAAGTCAACGATTATTGACCCATGTTTTATCCTAGGTCGACTTAAGTTTTTTATCGGGTTAGGTAAGGTCAACTCTTTCTTTATTTTTTCTTAAACCTAAACTAATTCAAGTCTCAGGTCGATCGAGTCCTAGGTCGACCCACATAGCAAGTCCAAGTTTTATAACTATGATTTTTATAATATTATTAATTTCAACATTCAATAAAAACTAATACATATTATGAGTGAAATATAATTTTTTTTCATATATTATTCTGTCTTGTTCATCATAACTAAACATGATACAAAGATAATTATTTTGTCTTGTGTACCACTACCAAACATAATTTTATCTTTGTCTCCTTTCATGTCTTATTTGCTTTGTCTCCATCTCTTTTGTCCTAAGACAATAACCAAACGTTACTTAAGGGAAGGGAAGGGAATCAATTAGTAACTGAAATTCTTTTAAAAAAATCTGAATTGGTTGGAAACTTTAATTATACGAAGAGAATTGCATTTTGTATTTGTCTAGGTGTTGCAATTGTCATAACTTATTTTTAGCCTTTAATTTTTTAGTATTTAATTTAATTTTTATTATGATAATTTTAAAAAAATTAAAAGATTTTAGAGAGTGAAGTAAGAAGAAGAGAGAACAAGGGACTAAGAAAAGTATTTAATAAAAATAGAAAAATAAAAATAAATAGGAGGATCAAATAAAATTAGAAAATTATTGAAAGAGATCTTAAACATTAATAAGATAAAAATTATTTAATTAAAAATCCATGATCAAGAAAGAAACAATATAATTGCTTAATGTTATTTTTTCAGTTTAGTTTTTCTTGTTTTCAGGGGGGTCTTAGACAATATAAATAAGAGACATTAAAAAAAAAGACACACATTGAAAGAAAAAATTGTATAAATAATTAGAATACCCTAATTTTCAATTCTAGGGTTCATGAAGGAATTTGAGAAAAAAAGTGTATTGTTAGAAATTGATTTAACAATCATGGAATGAGTGTTAATTAGGGTGAAAACAATAAGAAATTATGGAAAATTTTGAAATGAATCGATAAAGAACTCTCCCTTTTAGAATCGACCATGATGGAGAAAATGAATAACAAAAATTTATTTAAAACTTATGAATATGTGTGGTCTTGTGATGAGTATGAATGGAAGATTGTGTTAAAATGAGTTTTTAGTTGTGTTGAAAAAATATATATTCTTTGCATGAGAAGAAAATGTTAGTGTGGTATGTAAGGAACACATTAACTTGAATTTATATGTAGAGGCGATTTCAATAACCTAAAATAGTAAAAATATAGGATGTCATGACAATCATGAATGTTTGAAATTAAGGGCTATAATTGAATTGAATTGCTTCAACATTTTGTCTTAAAGATTATTGTGCGAAGAAAAAATTTGGAAGAAAACTTATGTCCATTTTAAATGCCGTGTTCAACCAACAATAGATAATAGGGGAGGATTGAATTGTGTCTTGAATCATTTTGATGTTTGTGTAAAATTATGTTAATTGGAGTAATTGGTAATTAGATTTAGACAATGAAAATTCAGTAACAAAAAATCAAGTCATTGGACATTTTAAATTTGTTGATGAAAATTGAAGGCATTTGGATATTGACAAAATGTGTGGATATGAAAATGACTTCCGAAAATGAATAACAAAACATCCAAACATTAAATGTTATAGTAAAAGATATGAAAAATGTGTATGTGTATAAGATTTTGAGAATACTGGTTTGATTGTTTGTGATAACAATATCCCTAATGATACAGGGGAGGTTACGAGGACAAGACAATAATAGGGAGCATGAGCTCATTCATAGACTCCAGGTAGATGCTTGTCACCTCATCCTTTTTAATTTATATCAATTTATATAAGTCTATATTTTCAGTATTAAGATAATGATTTGTACATATTTGTTGTGATGAATTGATAAAAAACGAATGAAGCCTTAATGTGGTGATTATCTTCAGACAAATGTTGTGTGCATGAAGTCGACCACATGAGTGGGGCTTGAATTGATAAGTTCCTATTTATATGATGTTTGAGTTTTATGAAAAGTCAACCATATGAATGAGGCTTAGGTTGGGAGACTTGAATTGGAATACGAGGTACACATGGTTTATGTGCATGATAGTTGGTCATATATATGGGGCTAGGTCCTTTAGAGGACATGTTTGATGTATTTTTATGTATAGGAGTCGCCCACAAGAGTGGGGCTCTAAATTGTTAACTTTAAGTCGGCTATGAAGAAATGGGGACTTGATCATAAAATTTAATGTATCGGCCACAAGTGTTTGGGTAATGGGTAATTTATAGTCAGCCGCATAAGCGAAGTTAAGAAGATGTTCAATCAATTAGCTTCTCTATCCATGCATTAACTTTTAAATTTAAGGTCCTAAACGTGGATTACTTCTTGAATATCAAAAACTAAGGGTATAACATGGATTGATACTTAACATTTAAAGTATTAGTGACTATCGATTGATACCAGGATGAAATTGATTAGTGTGTGAGACTGATGGTATCGGTTGATACCAGAATGAAATTGATTAGTCTGTGAGACTAATGGCATTGGTTGATACATGGATATAAATGATTATCCTATAAGACTAATGGTATCGATAGATACCGGGATAAAATTGATTGGTCTATAAGACTAATGGTATCAGGTCATGTAGGGATAAAATTGATTAGTCCTTTATGAGGTGGAAGCTAATTTTGTGACCTTATAGGTTTGAGTTTTTGGGGAGGTTTCTTTTTAAGGGGAGACTCTGCTGAAATTTCATTGAATATGGAATGAATAATACATAATAATCGGATGTGATTCTAGGATCGAGACCAATGATATGAGTAGTTTTCCATCTCAGATGGAGACCAAGAAAATGTATAGTCTATCATCTTAGACGAAAACCCGTGAATTAATACAATATTATAGTTGATGTTGAAATGTAATTATTAATACGAAAGGATGAATAAATGGTCCTTGGTAAGAATGTGAATATAATTGAATTGAAAATTAGTGAAATTATATGAAGGCTTGAATTTGAAAGCTATAATATAAATGCTTATGTTGAAGAACTACTGGTCATGTCTTTTAATGATTGTATTTGAATTATGAAATTTAATAATATTATGCAAGTCATACCAGTAGAGTAGAGAAAAATATAAGGAGTTGTTATATGTGTGGTGATTATAAAATTATCCATATTAATCCAAAAGAAAAGTTTATCAGTGATTGCCGATGAGATATTAAATTGATAAGGACACAAATTAATATGCTTGTAGAATGGATTAATGATATTGGTTATGTTCATATAGTTATACAACACAATGATCATGATGAGGTAAGTACTTATGGTAATTTTTAAAATCTTGTATGTTTTACAGGTGTTTCTTTTTAAGGCCCCAGTTCTCATAAAAAGGTTGTTGAGTTGTATGGTCCATCATGTTGGGTTTCCTAAAAACACATATGTGGTGCAGAAATGACAAATTTAAAATTTTTTAGGAGTTTCAAGGTTCATCCATATTTTTTTATGAAATTAAACAGTTTGATTATCTCATCAAAATGAATATTCCAACTCATTGAAGCTTGTTTGAGCCAATAAATGGATTTTTGTAGCTTACATACTTTGTTGGTAGATTTCTTAGATTCAAAACCTTCAAGTTTTGTCATCATATACACATCTTCGTGAAGATTTCCATTTGGGAATGCTATTTTGACATTCATTTGTCAAAACTCATAATCATGGTATACAGTTATAGCAAGTAAAGTCCTCATGGATTTTATCATAGCTAACGACAAGAAGGTTTCATCAAAGTCAACTCCTTGTCTTTATTTGTAACCTTTGGCAACTAGTCTAGCTTTGTACATTTGTACATTGCCATCCATGTTGGTCTTTCTTTTAAAGACTCACTTACATCTAATAGGTTTTATCCCTTCAGATGGATCAACCAAAGTCAATACCTAGTTGGTGTACATAGAATCCATTTTAAATTTCATAGCTTCAAATCATTTCTCGGAATCAATATTAGATATTGCTTCCATATAGTTGATAGGCTCATCAAGTATGAGCAATTCATCATCATCAGCTTCCATAAGAAATTGAAGCAGTATCTACCCTATTTAAAAGGTAAGCAACAATTTACAAGGCATAACACCAAATAAAAGGTGAGAGGTTTGTATAGCTCATCATAGAGCATATATGATTTCTCCTTTTAAAAACTCCATTAAGTTGTGGTGTTCTAGAAGGTATTCATTGTGAGAAAATCTCATTATTTTTAAATAATCTTGAAATATTTGGCTCAAGTATTCACCACATTGATCCGATCAAAGTATTTTGATACTATTTTTAATTTGTATTTCAACTTCATTTCTTAATTCTTTAAATATTTTAAATGTTCAAACTTGTGTTTCATTAAATACACATAATCATATCTAGAATAGTCATCAGTAAATATACTGAAATAAATATATCTACTTATGGCACAAATTGTCATTGATCGATATATATATATATATAGACCTAGCAATTCTTTAGACCTTTCACTCTTTATCTAAATGCAAGCCTTGGTCTTATAACAAATTGGCTTAGAGAGTGGAGTTGATTTAGTCTATGATAATGATGATCTCATTTTGTGTGTGCATGCCTGCGGTACGACTTGATTAATTTTAATATTTAAAAAGTAAGGAAAATGATGGAGTTACATTCATGTTAGAAGAACAATTATCATAGTCTGCTTTGATTTTTGTAATTCAATTTTGGGTTTTCCTTGAAATTACCATTTCCTATTAAATGAAAAGCAACAAAAAAAATGACTACTTGGCAAGAGTAGACCAAGAAGGGTTTCAAATGCATGAAGAAATTGAGCTGGAATTTTGTACAAAATTGAAAGCCCAATCCTACCCCAATATGCCCAAGACTGAAGGATAATATAGATTCAAAGTCAAATCAAATGATTATTTGATGAATCTGTATAAAAATTAAGTCTGATGGCTTAATTAAACCTCTAGCAGGCCAATTTGAATTAATCATGGGCCTAATTAAAGTTTTGATTAATTTTAATAATTAATTCGGGTCAAATTAAAAGATTTAATTAAGTGTAAGGACTTAATTGAACTTTTAATGAGTCAAAGTAATTTTTATTAAGGACTTAATTGGTGAGAAATTTGGACTTAATTGAGAAGATTAAAATTTTAGAGGACCAAATTTTTTTTTTCAAACTCAATTGGGTGAAATCAGGGGTGAAATCACAAGAAGATAAAAGTTTGGGGGTCAATTAAGGTCTAAATTAAAGAGATTAAGAACCAAAGACCAACTTGTAAAATGCGCAAGACTTCAGGGATTGAAATTGGCAAAATGAGGGGTCAAATGAAAGAAAATTGAAAGTTAAATGATCAATTGGGGATCAATTTACATAAATAAAAAAACCAAGGACCAAGATGAAAAAGTCGTTGAACTTCAGGGTTGGTGTTTGAGTTTGGCAGAGGTGAAATTAAAAAGTTTTAAGGTAATTAAGGGTGCAATTAAAAGAAGTCAAAAGATCAGGGACTAATTTGACTTTTAGTCAAATCTTAATTCTAGAACTCTAATTAGCCAAGAGTTATCAAAACGATGTCATTTTGATAAATCCAAAATAAAAAAAAAACAAATAAAAAAAGGGTCGATTGACTTGTTATTTGGCTACTGTAGATCTTCTTCCTTAAAGATCCCAAGAAGGTTGGTTTTATTGCTACCTCCCAAACCTGAAATCATCCTCATCTCTTACCTGAACAAGACAATGAACATACCCCCTCATACCCTGCATGTTGTACTCCTACCTAGACAAAATAAAAGCTCTTTTGCATCCCTAAAAGCGCTATTACAAGAAGCTAAAACCCATGCCCTGACCAGAAAGCTTACTAGTGTACCTGTTTTGTCGGCTCTGAAACACTACGAAGCCTGACCCTTAGCCTCAATGAATGGCTTGGATTGATTCTTCTACATCAATGGGAGATAATGATCCAACTCATTACCCTTAAAAGGATGTCAGTGGCCCTTTAAAAACTCATGCAAAAGGCCATGAAAGAGGGAGAAATGAAGAGAAAAAAAGGGGTATAAACATAGATTATATTTTGAACCATCCATCATAACCATTATTACCAAGCTCTCTACCAACTCTCAGACACAACTCCACTTCCACACACACCATCACAACTCGAGGAAAGATAATAAGGAGGCAATATCTTTAGATAAGGTAAGCTTTCAACTTTGACGAGGGGGTGTAGCTTAATGAGCACACCCCCTCTCTTTCCATTATATTTTCATTGTTATCTTTTGCATTGAGTGTTCTTTATGTTTTCTCTTAAATTCTTTTGTTGGTTTAAATGCAATGGGTGTTTGTTTTTTATGGTAGCATGTTTCGAAGTTTGATTGTTGTTTTGTTTCTGTTGTTCTTAGACTATTGTTAGTGTTTTGATGGGCTTGCCTGGGCCAAATACATGTTGTTTATGATTAAGAATGTGAAAGACAATCAATGTAACAATGCTTATACATAGAAATAGGTGTTTTGGTAGCCTAAGTTGTGTTTATTGTTTTCCTCTTAATCTCTTTTTTTTTTTTTTTTGTTGGACGGTCTAAGGCAATTATAGGTGTTTGGGCCTTGGTTGCTAGGTTTACGTTGTATTTCTTGAGTTTTAGTGTTGTTTTTTGGATTGACGTCATTTCTAGGTTTTTCTCTGTATTTTTTCTATATTTTGTCTAGGCAATAATTCTGGGAAAAAACATTTTTTTGCTACATGATTTGGATCCATTTTGATCAATTTCTTGGCACTAGCAACTTTGCATGACCCTTTTAGCCAACAATATATGTTTCTTTTGCATCAATAACATGTATTTTAAAGTTTTAATCTTAGAGTTTTGGTTTTTGAACTAAAACCTTCTCTGACCAAATCGTAACAATTCAATGATAATCGAAGTGAATAAATGCTAAATTTTTTATCCTTGCATGATTTCTAACCTCCCTATACCCGTGGATTTTCCATATATGGTCTGGTTTAGAACCCACATATCTGGATTCTTCAATGATGTTCTTCGTCAGATTCAAGCAAAAATGTTTGTTTGATCTTCGCTTGTGTTGTTTTTGTTATGGATTATATTTATGGGCTACCCACGTGACTAGGTTGAGCCTCTTTTGAGTTTTGTCTCTAAGCTTGGGCTTTAGGCTAGGAGGCCCAACCCATGTAGTTGGGTCAGGCTCATTTCAGCCATAAATGCATGTTTGGCTAGTTAAGTTTTTACCAAAGGAAAACACATATTTTGTGTTCTTAAGGCAAGTTTTTCAAACACAGCCTTAAGATATTTTTTATGCCTCTGATTTTTAATTAAGGGCATATTTGGCAAACACACTCTAGTGATTTTCCAACAAGGTTTACTTTTTTTTGTGCTTTTACCAATTAAGCCCAAAACATTTTCCAAAAATTCTAAAAAAATTCAGGGACCATTTCAGAATTTTTTTGGGTCCCTCACAGTTTTTATTCAATTTTTTCACTTAATATTGAGGCTATAGACTTATACTGTAGATACTGATCCAGTATTAAAAGTACATGTTTTTCACTGAAATTTCAAAAAATTCCAAAAATTTCTAAAATGTTTCTTCATTTCAAAAATTCAAATTTTGTCTGCATACAAAAAAATTCCAAAACTTTCAGTATATTTTATACAAAAAAAAAATAAAAATTGCATTTTCATTATACTTAGAAAGAATACAAAAACAATCAAATCAATTAATGAGTATCACGACAAGTTTGTGATTATCCATTAGGATTTTGTCAAAATTTCAAACAAAAAACTTTTTTTTTCTAGGATTTTACTTTGTTTAGTTTTTAACATAGTAAGATAAGAATCTCCTTACTAAAAATGACTTTTCTTAAACTTTAGACAGACTTTGCTAGGTTTTTTAGAATGACTAGGTTTTAACATGATGAAATAAGAATCTCTACACTGAAGAAGACTTTTCTCGAACCTTAGATAGACTAACAAATAGAAACACGACTTAAAACAAACAACAAAACAACTTACTATAGGTAGGATACACTGAGGGTGATACGTTTTCTCATTGCACAACTAATCCTCTTACCTAGACTCTGACAAATCATAAGATTTTATAGTGACTACAAATCATAAGGTTTTAACCTGACCCGGTTTTAACCTGACCCGGAAGGACGAATACCACAATGTTGCACACATGCTAAACTGATTCTAAAGGAAGCCAAACTTGTTTTTAGTCTTAATTTTTTTTTCCCGTTTGCTTTATTTCTTGATGCAATTACATTGTTTAATCATGTGGCATTTGTTTATTGCAGTTTTTTGTTATGTCTTTGGCTGGCCATGGTGCACTTTTCTACAGAGGCTACAAGTTCTTCACTAGAGGCAAGAATGATAAGAAGGAAGAGGCACTTTGCATAATTAAATAGCTTTCGTACCTAGTTAATATTTGATCATTGCCAACCATATAATAATTAAATCATGTTAATAACTATATGGAAAATTTACTATGAAAGCTCAATTATGATTTGATCTTTTGTATTATTTACTCAACTAACTGTATGTATTGATTTAAAATAACTAGCTTTATAATAAACTAAAAAAATTGTTAATGTTAATTAACACTAAAATAAAAGGCTAATCTTTCTTCTAAAATTCAAAATGATAGATAAATATATAAATATTTAACATTAAGTTTTCCTTTAATTAAATTTGTAAAACCTGTTAAAAATAGTCCAATCAATTTAATTTCTTAAAACATAAACCCAACTGAATGAATTAATAAGAACTCGAATTGATTGGATATTTTTATCCAAACCGAACCGTGTTTAAATAATTGCCATCAGATGGTCAACGCTACACCATCACTGTTCAACGATACAGGCAATTGTTTTCTTTCTATGAATTGCCGGTGGTTTTCAATTTGAAGCGCTCCCAGTCCACCTTTCAACCAGACTAAAAACAATATTCAAGCATATCAAGGTTGTAAATTTCTTTCTTGTTTTGCACCTCTTTTTTTAATGTTATTTAAAGCATTTAGACATATTTTGTTTTCCGAAGCATTTAGACGTGTTATTCCTAGATTGTACCGTGTATGTGTGTGTCTATATATATATATATATTTCAAAATATTAATTTCATATATATAATTCCAATTAAAATTTAAAAATAAATTAACTTGAAATTATACTATTTAAATTTTAAATGCAAAGTCATGAATGTAAACATAATTTTAAAATTTAAACATTCTTATTTAGTAACTACTAAATCATTGGCTGCACTATGTTGTGAATCATTTTTCTAGTCGGAAAAAATTAAATGTTGTGAGAGTTAATCCAATGTAACCCGATTAATTTAACATATCCGAAGATAATCTAAACGACTATTAAAAATATAGTTTGACTAAAAAAATCAAGATGAAATCCTTTTTTAAAATATTAAAATAAAAATATATTGGATCAATTCAAGTCAACTCGGGTTAGCCTTTCAAACTCGCAACTTGGGTTATTAGACCATGATAACTCATATAAAGCAAATAAAAATAAATTGTTACCCATTATTGAATGATGGAATTGAGAAAAAATCAATTTAAAACAAAAACTAGAAAACAACTCAAAATCCACCTGAATTAACTTGCAAAACTCGTAACGTGGCTCATGAGCCTACGATAACTTCTTAAAAAGCAAACCGAAAAAAATAAAAAAGCTTGACTTCTATTTAATCACATGTTAAAAAAGTTGAATGAAGAATTTTAAAAAAAATATCAATGAAAAAATAAAAAATAAAAAAACTTCAGGTCAACTGGGTTAGCTTTTAAACTTATGATATAGACCATAAGACTGAGATAACCACAAAGAAAACAAACCACAATATATTATGATATCCAATCTTTAATAAATTAAATGTTGAATGATGAGATTAGAAGAAGAAAAATATAGAAATTTTTTTTAAAAAAAAAAGACAAAAAAACTCTATTCAAGTAATAGACAAAATGAAACTAGAATATGAAATTAGCTGAAAAATCTAGAAAGAATCGAGATATAAAATAAATAAAATTTATCTGAAGTTGTTTTATTTTTTAAGATAGAACAATGTATTTCAACTATTCAAGATAAAATAAAACAGAATTAATAAATTTGGTTAAGTAAAGCAAGATCAGCTAACCCACGGCTCCTTAAACTTACCACTCCCCTTATCCCCTGCTTACGCAAAGCCACATCAACTGAGTTGTAAAAACACAGGCTTTTTAAGGGCATAAAAGAAATGGCTTTGATACACCAACCACCATTCTATAATTATCCAGAACACATCTATACGCCCAATCAAATAATTGTTTAGCATCAAAGCTATCAAATGATTAAAAAAAAAAAAAAAAAACCTGGTGACCGAATCGATTTGAGTAGGATAAAAAACTGGTAAAAACAAAAAAATAAAATCAAATATAGTTGACCTACCTGGTTGTCCTGTGACCCGAGCGACTTAACAAAACATGGTAAAGATTTTTTTTTAAAATGTGTTTTTTCTCATAACCAGATACTTTTTATATATATTTTGAAGTTGGTTATTAATCCTTTTCAAAGTTCACTATATAAATATTAGAATAATGTTTTATTTTTTCAATGTGGGATTTGAAATCCTTTAATATATATACTCAATGTTAAAAAAAAAGTTATGTTTTTTCAACGTAGGATAAAAAATATTTTGGAATAATCTTTTAAACTTGATTATTTAAAACATGTATAGTCTATATTTATATGGATTGTTTCTTAATTTTTTTATATAAAATATTAAAACTTTAATATTTTTTTTAATTTTTCTAGGTTGATTCGGGTTGACCGGGTCAACCCGTGTAACCCAAGACCCGACCCCTTGACCGGGTCAACTCCCTGATCGGGTTTGATAATTATGCTTTTAATTACTATTTGTTTTTTTTTTTTTGTTTTTTTAATTGATTTTTTCTTATCTATCATATATGTTAACTTTGCAATCTGTACATATTGATTTTCAAACTTTCAATTTGCGCAATCATAACTAATTTCAGTTATTTTTCTTAATTTTCTCCAACAAGGCTCCAAAATTGTCTATCCACACGATGTTCTGACTAGCAGTAGATTATCTTGTGGCTTGAAAACACTTTTTTTGGAATTTCTCTGAAATATTTTAAAAGAAAACGGAGAATTTTTGGAGGTTCTAAAATTAAATTATAAGAGTAGAAATTATGT
>Ga0307510_10008338_pt1 | contig 12349 bp, 14 predicted proteins | sample 12_EM_MG_FD_207224 | JGI IMG/M metagenome (GOLD analysis project Ga0307510, IMG submission 207224) | Populus trichocarpa ectomycorrhiza microbial communities from riparian zone in the Pacific Northwest, United States - 12_EM | ecosystem: Host-associated > Plants > Roots > Unclassified | place...
AAAATTTCATGAGTGACAACCATTGTGCCACTTGTAAGTCCTGAACTCAAGATGCTTTATGACGAGCTTGCCTTGTGTAAGGATCATACACTCTAAAGGCATGTTCTAATCCTTTTACGTGAGACAGAGGGTAGGTTTATTACTTAGTCTCTAAAAAAGGGTCTCTTGTTATCCTAGTGATCACCCTTATGAAGGCAATATAGGGGCTCAATAGGTAATGGGATGGCACGTATACCAATCACTACTAGTTCAAGCATTAAAAAAAAAAAGTTTGATGGTTTTAAGAACTTAAACCTTGATTAAAAGTCATACGGTAAGTCGTTACTCCCCCACTTAACCTGAAGTTTCCATGTACGTGCATTTCAAAATGATATATTACAAATAAACTAATGATGCATGAAAATATTCATCCATATCCAATATTCATGCACAGGCATAAGAAAATGCTAAAGCATAAATAAAATGAGACAAGCAAAATGCAAAAATTTAAACACATCAAAAACAAATAAACCACATAAAACACAAAGCGTAGTCCGATATTGTTACAAACAATATTCTCCCCAGCAGAGTAGTCATTCTATCACACGTGGACGTATGGTGTCGGGGCAGGTCAGTGAGTTGCCAACTAGTTATTTGGTTCAGGGTCGCTAGGAAACCCGAGTGTATTGATCTTCTAACACCCCCATCCTTCAAAACAGGTTAAGTATGAAATACTATAATAAGGTCACATCATTTGAATGAGTATGAGTATTCTATGTGACTCCTTTTTGTTGACCAAATTATATATATATATAAAACGGATTCATACAAGGTTTACCAAAATTTCAGCAAAGTTTCCTTTATAAATGAGCATACCAAGTTTACCATATAAATCGTTCACCTTAGATCTCATTTCGGGTCATCTTGACCTCAAAGCATTCTCAACATCATATATACATTTCACTTTTCATTATCAGCATCATATACATTCACAAGAATATAACTCAAAATATGCGCTAGGAAAAGGAACCAATTAAATAACTTATACATGTTGGTCCAAGACAAATATATATGTAGTAGATTAGTTTAAACACACATATAAATTAGTTACGGAAAATACATAATTATCATCTTACATAAAGTATTTGTCTAAGGACTTCATTACATAAGACAAACATAGATAGAATAACATCATTACAAAAGGAAAGAGTTATTGTTTTTTTTTGTTTAAGTTACAAAATTTGATTACATGCACAACAAAAGTTTTGGTTGTCTTGAAGTCCGTCTATTGCCTAATTATCTGGTCCACTAATTTGCGAAGGTCCTATAACAAAGATTAATTAAGCAAACTTTTATATTACGAGTATAGTTGTACTTTTAAGTGTAACAAAAATAAAAGCACCCATTATTCTTATCAAATCTTATAAAAGTTTTCACGAATGATGATTTCATCTTCCACAATAATTACACCAAACATGTATGCACATACTCATAAATTAATTAACATGCAAAATTACCAAAATATTTACGAAGACTTCACCATAATAGTCTTTGTAATTCAATGGTTTCTAAAACCTTTGGAAAACACATCAACGTTTGGCTTTCGCTAATTGCGAAAGCAACTCAAATTTATTGGTTTCCAAAACTTCAAAAACAATCCCAACATTGACTTTTGCTCATCGCGAAAAACAACTTCAATTTTATTGGTTTTCGAATACTTCGAAAACAATTCCAACATTTGCTTCCGCTCATTGCAAAAGCAAATTCAATTTCATTGGTTTCTGAAACTTTAGAAACAATCTCAACATTGGCTTTCGCTCATTGCAAAAGCAATTCAATTTAATTGGTTTTCAAAATACTTCGGAAACAATCCCAACATTGCCTTTCTTTTATTCGGAAGCAATTCAAATTCATTGGTTTTTAAAATTTCAGAAACAATCCCAACATTGGCTTTCACTCATTGCAAAAGCAATTTAAATTCATTGATTTTCAAAACTTCAGAAATAATCCCAACAATTGGCTTTTGCTCATTACAACAGCAACTTAATTTCATTAATCCTCCCATCATATTCTTAATTCATCCACATTACTTTCATGTTTAGTATTCATCACTAATTCTAAAATTTAGATCTAACTTCATGAGTTAGAGGCAATTCAATTTCATTAATTTCCGATAACTTTAGAAACGATCTCTATATTGGTTTTTCACTCTTTAAAAAAACATGTCAATTACATCAATCTTACATCATAATCATAATTCATTCATAGTACTTTCATATTTCATTATTCATCATAAATTCAAAAATTTAGATTTAACTTCATAAATTGTAGATGAAATTTCACTTACCTCCTTCTCCGGTTGAGTGAGCTCCTCTGATAAAAGATACATCAGTAAATTCTTTAACAAGTTTACATACACATTCTTTACACAAGACATACTTCTTTTAATTTCATATCAAAACTCATTATGTTCTACAATACATGACAAAGCACTAGGACGCCACTTAGTGTTTCTCTCCCCTCTAGAGTTGTAGAACTCATTTTTATTTGGGCTTTATTTATTTGGAGAGGTAAGTTATAAATATACAACTTAGATGAGAGGGTTAAACTTAGTTATGCCATTTACACTTAAATTCATCGAAATACTATGGCACGCGGGTCTCTCCTATAACATATTGTCTGACCCTTCTCTAGTGTATTACCAATATCTAAAGTTATATAACTCCATATGGAGTAAGGTTTGTTCCTTGTAAAAGTTAACATCATTGAACACAATTTTCATGAAGACAATTACCCCAAATTTTCCTAGTGGTAAACCTAAAGTTTTGGTTTAAAGTCTGGTACACATTATGTCCAGAATTTTCCAGTCTGACCTGTCTTCAGGTTTTTGCCAATATCTAGAGTTCTACAGCTCTGATTTAAGTAATTCTAGTCCCTTTAAAAAGCTAACATCCAATTCTACAACTTTCATGTAGGGTAACATCCCAAATTCTATCTTTAACTAGATCAATTTCTGGTCACTTTTTAGCTAACAAACTGTCTAGATTTTTTATTTTATATGTCTAACACACAAACAATCATTTTCATGCATTTCTTCCCTTCTTTTATCAGTATCACATACAGAATATATCATTTCTACATCAATAATCACACATGGGATTTCAATCATTCAAAGATTAAGCTTCACAAGAGCATGCATCACAAGAATTTGTTTATGTGTTTGAGTTTCAACACACTGTAGTTTCTTGTATGATCTTACACTTGTTATTTCAACATGCATGCATTATTTAGCATCAAAAAGGTTTTCCCCCATTTCTTATTCAGATCTGGCTAAAGGCTTTCAAGCCTTCTCTTAATCATCTTTTTCATCATTTTTGTTTTTTTAAAAAACATTATCTAGCCTTCTTCATCTCTCATTCACACTTTATCCTTACCTTCCATCTACCTAGAAAATCCCTCATGAACCCTAATCTAAGAGCTAGCGTTTTTGTATAAAACTTATGCAAAGTATTGGAAATTAATCTAGGAGGATGTTAGGTTGTTTATAGTTGTGTTTTTGTTTTGCCTCTCAAAGCTCTCTCTTTTAAATTTTTTGGTCTCTCTTCACTTTCCTTCAGCTGCCGCTAGCCCTCTCACTTTTTCTTCCTAAATTTGCTTGGTTTCTGGTGTTTAATCTTCACTCAAACCCTTTATTTCCTCTCATAGATTTGATTGCATGTGTTTTCTTTACTAGTTTCTTTGAGAGGAGGTCTTGAAGAGAGAAAAATAACGTTTCTTTTCCTCCATTCCCTTCTGTTGTCAGCCCTTCTTTTCTTTCTAAGGATGATGGGTTCTCTCTCTCTCTCTCTCTCTCTCTCTCTTATTTTTGACCCTCACTTATTCATGCCTTTCAATTTAGTCCTCTCATCTTTTGCCTTTCCCACATTAGGTCTCAATTTCTCCTTATTCACTTATGTGTATTTCATACTTTAAGTTAGAGCTTTTGTATTTTACCATTGGGTTCTTCTTACTCAATCTCATGCATTCATGTTTTAGGGGTTTACATTCTCCCCCCCTTTAGATTTTTCATCCCTGAAATTTCAAATGATGTACATGTGGTAGAGAACAATGTAGGATGCTTCCTCTTTATTTCTGACTTCCTCTCCCATGTTTCTTCTTCAAATTATGAGTTCATTCACAAGAGTTTTTATTAGCTGAACTTTCTTGTTCCTCAGTTCTTTCTCACTTCGATATAAGATCTTCACTGGCTTCACTTCTAACGTCAAATCTTCTTTTTTTTTCTATAGGAACTTGTGGTAGAAATTATGATGGATCAATTTCTGCTTACCTTAATTACTACACATTCAATACATTGTGTATTTTCTCCAAACAGGGAGGTAAACTTAATCGGTAAGCCACATGCCCAATTCTCTCCAAAATCTCAAATGAGCCAATATAAAGTGGGACAAGTTTTCCCTTCATTCCAAATTGGAAGATATGCTTTTATGGTGCCACCTTCAAGAATACCTTGTCTCCCCTTGAGAACTCAAGGGGTCTCCTCTTATTATCGGCATAACTCTTCTACCTATCCTAAGCTTCCTTTATTTTTTCTCTTATCACTCTCACCTTATTAGTGATGATTTGAACAAGTTCTGGTCCCAATAGTTTTCTTTCCCCAATTTCATCCCAATGCAAGGCCTCGTATGGTGCCATACCAATAGTAGCGTAGTATGTATTATTGTAAGTGAACTCCACCAAAGGTAAATTATCTTCCCAATATCCCTCAAATTCTAGAATGTATGCCCTCAATAGGTCTTCTAATATCTGAATGGTCATCTCTGATTAAACATCTGTTTGTGGATGCTACGTTATGCTTAATTTCAATCTTGTACCTATGGCATTTTGGAGACTAGGCCATAGTTTAGAAGTAAATCGTGGGTCCATGTCTGACACTATGGAAATTGGAATACCATTCAATCTAACCACCTTATTTACATATACCCTGGTCAGTTTATCTACCGAGTCCATCATCTTTACAGGTAGGACTACAATCACCCCCATTGCATCATTTCATTTCTTACTCTTCGATAGTTCTGTCACAAAATTCATTGTGATGTATTTCCACTTCCATTTAGGAATTGGAAGGGGTTGCAACCCATCTACAAGTATTTGATGTTCAATCTTTACTTGTTGACACAATGCACATTTAGCCATAAACTCCGCTATTTCATTTTTCATTTTGAGCCACCAATAAAAAATCTTCAAATATCTATACATCTTCGTACTACCCTGATGGATTACCAGTTTCGATTCATAGGCCTTCTTAAGTATTTCTTCCTTCAAATCCCTGTTATCGAGCAAATATATTATATTCCTCATCCTTATTATTCCATTTTCCGACATTCTAAATGGTGAATTCTTACTCCCCTCCATCTTGTCCTTCTCTCTAAGTACATTCACATCTCTCTCTTATTCTTCCTAAATTTTATCTCACAAAACTTGTTGAGCGCTTAAGTTAGCCAACAACGAATCCCATAAATAAGTCATATAGTTTGCCAATTAGACTTGTAAACTCTCTAACTCCAAAAGTTCCATATGGTTTCATACTATTAATCCATTTATCCTTTCCTTGCTTTTTTGGCTCAAGGCATCAGCTACGACATTTTCTTTTCCTAGTGATAATCGATTATGCAATCGTAATCTTTGATTAGTTCTACCCACCTTATCTGGCGTATGTGTTAATTCCTTCTACGTCAACAAGTACTTAAGGCTTTTATGATTGGTAAATATCTGTACCTGAGCCCCGTACAAAATAATATATCCAAACCCGTAATGCAAATACAACTGTGGCTACTTCTAAATTGTGCATCAGATAATTTATCTCATGTGTTTTTAGTTGTCTGGAGGTGTAGGCAATTACATTGTGACACTGCATTAGTACACACCCCGACCTTTTCTTGGAAGTATCACTATATACTACAAACCTTTATGATCCCTCTAGGAGGGCCAACACTAGGCCAATGTCAATCTTTTCTTAATTTCTTGAAAACTCCCCTCGCACTCCTTTGTCCAATCGAACTTGACTCCCTTACGGATCATTTGGGTCATTGAGGAAGCAATCTTTGAAAATCTCTTTGATAGTACCCAACCAATCCTAAAAAGCTCTGAATCTCTATCATGTTTGTGGGATGTTCCCATTTCAAAACAACCTCTACTTTTTTAGGGTCCACATAGATCCCCTTATTAGATATAACATGGCCTAAAAACACCACTTTGGATAGCAAAAACTCACATTTGCTCAAATTCACATACAACTTATTTGTTCTCAATGTTTCCAACATTATCCTTAGATGTTGCTCATGCTCTTCGCGGAAGTGGGAGTAGACTAGGATCTCATTAATAAATACTACTACAAACTTATCCAGATACGGCTGAAAGACCTTGTTCATTATGTCTATAAACATTATTGGGGTATCCGTTAATCCAAAAGACATTACTAAGAACTTGTAGTGTCCATAACAAGTCTTGAAAGCCATATTTTGGATGTCTTGCTCTTTAGCTCTCATTTGGTGGTACCTCGATCTTAAATCAATCTTCAAAAACACTTGTGCCCTCTTTAGCTGGTCAAATAAGTCATCAATCCTGGGTAACAAATATTTATTTTTAACTGTCACTTTTTTCAACTATCGTTAATCTATGCATAATTGGAATATTCTATCTTTCTTCCTTACAAACAACATCGTGGTTTCCATGATGAGTTGTTAGGTCGGATAAATCCTTTCGCCAATAACTCTTGTAGTTAAGTCTTAAGATCTGCCAACATAACTCTTGTAGTTAAGTCTTAAGATCTGCCAACATAATTGGGGCTATCCTTTAAGGAGCTTGTGATACCAGGGTTGTACCCGAAAAAACTTCTATTGACACTTCAACCTCCCGTCCTGGAGGTAATCCAGACAAGTCTTCTAGAAATACTTTTGAAAATTCTTGTGCTATTGGGATTTTTGACAATCTCATTTCTTCACTCCTTATCTATTACATAGACGAGGTAGACCTCACCTCTTTTCCTCACTAGTTTTCTAGCAGTGAGTGTTAACACTAATCCCTCACACATTTCATTTCTTTCACCCTTAAATTTCACCTCCTTACCATCAAGTGTCCTAAAGGACACTTCTTTAGTATGATAATTTGCATTAGCATGATATATGCAAAGCCAATCCATCCCTAGGATCACATCAAAATCTTATATCTTTAAAGGAATTAGGTCTACCATCAATTCACACCCTCCTACATTCACTCGACACCCTCTATAGACATCATTTACTATTATCTCTTCCCCTAATAGAGTACAAATTATTAAACCCTTACTTAAACTTTCTACAGGTATTTGTAATTTGTTAACAAATGTTTATGCTATAAATGAATGTGTAGCCCCTGGGCATATTAGTACATAACCCTTAAAACCATCAATTAGAGTCATATCTGCCACTACTTCTGTCGATGCCCTGGCTGTCTGTTGGTTTAAATGGTACACTCTACCTGGGGTCTTGTCTAATCGACTCTGACCCCGACCCCGACCTCTACTCATACTCGCACCTGATTGAGCAAGCTGAATATATTCCTTGATTGGCCTATCTATAGTGATTGAATGTTGTTGGCTCTGAGCATGTGCTCGGTTAGGGAAATTTCTCCTAAAATACCCATACTCCAAACATAAATGACACCCATCCTCTAAATATTGACAATTCTTCAACCTATACCCTTTTTACTGATAAATGAAACTCTTTCCGGACGTAACCCTGCAATCTCTTAGATGGAAGTGGCTACAAACTCCACATCGTGAAAAGGAAAAAACTTTTCCATCCATAATGTTTGATGACCCACCACCCTGAGTCGACCCTAATCTACTACCACCAGTCCCATATGCAGCTCGGCATAACTGAGCATACCTGCTTAAAGATCCCCCGATGGAAAGGCTATCCCTTTTTCTATAACTCTGTGTTTGGGTTTTTCCACTACACCTTTTAAGGAAAAAAGGTCTGCTTAAGCCAAGAATAGGCTCCTTTCTTTTTATGTTCTCCGCTCCATCCTGTCTCCAAGTGTGAGGTTGTTCCTCGTTCAAAACTGACTCCAAAGTTTGTGCCACTTCTACCAACTCCCTCATGGTGTGAGGTTGGAAAGTTACCAATCCCTTTCTCAATTCTCTTTCGAGACCATCCCAAAATCTTTCAATTCAGTGTTATTCTGTAGGTAGTAGTTCAATGAAAAAAGTGGTAAGGTCTTGGAAACGTCTTTCATATTATCCCACAATCATGGTTACTTGCTTTAACCCTAAAAACTGTTGTTCCTTTCTTCTTTGATGTTGTCAGGAGTAGTATCTGACCTTAAACTCTCTACCAAAATCGACCCATTTAAGTGTTTCTCCTGGCCTACGGTTCCTCACTGCGGTCCACCAAGTCTGAACACTTTCAACCAACAGTTGTGGCACACAGTTTACTCTCATCTCTTCAAGCACCAGAACCTGAGTAAGCAACTCCTCTATCTTTTGAAACCATTATCCTGCAACTTTTGCATCCTCATCCCTCAAAAAAGGCCGACATCCCATATCCTTCATGTTCTTAACCCAATGGATAAAAGTATGAGTAGTCTCCCTATTGGTCGAACCTGTAGCCCTTGTTATACCTGACATAATAGCCTTGACCAGTTGTTTAAAATAAGTAGAGTCCGACAATAGAGGAGATGTCTTTGGTGGTGGTGCAGGAGGAGCCCTTTCTCGTTAAGTTGTCACTGATGGCGCCTCTCATTGTGGCATTTCTGAAGTAGAGGATAATATAATACCCCTCTGAATAGGTGGCTCTCTTGGTACCACCTGTTGTTGACTCTTCCGTGAATGGGATGTAGTGTCATCACTAGATCAACTTCATGATCCCCCACTTCATCATTATAATCTATTTGTTCTTGTCCTAAAAATGGCTCGACTATCATTCCTCTATGTGTACGTACCATCCTGAAACAAACATTTAGCTTCCTATCAATATCTAAAATAATCATCATTTTATTTGCACTTCATTTTATCACCACATCATTCCTAAAACCCTAACCAGGGCTCCGATACCAAAATTGTAACACCCTAATCCTTCAAAACAGGTTAAGTATGAAATATTATAATAAGGTCACATCATTCGACTGATTATACGTATTCTATGTGACTCATTTTCATTGGTCAATTTTTTTTTATATATAAAATGGATTCATACAAGGTTCACCAAAATATCTATCAAAATTTTAGCAGAGTTTCCTTTATAAATGTGCATACCAAGTTATCGACAATTACTTTCATTTCAAAATCTTTATAACCACATAGATCGTTCACCTTAGATCTCATTTCGTGTCATCTCGACCTCAAAAGCATTCTCAACGTCATATATATACATTTCACCTTTCATTATCAGCATCATATACATTCACAAGAATATAACTCAAAATATACACTAGGAAAAAGAACTTATTAAAGCACTTATACATGTTTAGATAACCCAATTTTGACCAATTTGCTTTTTTAATCTACTTTTAAGGGGGTTGAGATTTGAAATTAAAAGATCAGGGGCTTGATGTAAAATTTGGCAACTTCAAGGACCAAATTGAGAAAGTCATTCCTAGTCCAAAACAGCACTGTTTCAAACATGTGTTGTTTTCTTCCTCTTCCTCGGACACTGAAAGCCCTCCTACAAAGAAGGAAAGGAAATTGTGAAACACTGGCATCCCACTCCAACCAAAACACAAATTGCAAATCTTATCTTCATGAAGATTACTACCCCGGGGAGATAAGGATCGAACCTCAAGTGTCCAAGTCCCAGCAAAAAACCAACACCTCCCTCTTAGCCATGCTTATTGACAAGACCAAAGAGTTGATGTCTTATCCCAAGTGCAGAAGTGTCGAAGTAATAAATAACCCAGTAAGACTGGGGTTGAACCACAGGGAGATGAACTATATAAATTACAAATAATATTGTCGCACCTGGACATCGCGGCGACCTTAAAATTTTTCTTGATTATGGAAAAAGAACAGATATCTGGCATCTTGTTTTTTTAGAGAAAAGATCTCCTTTAAGGAGTTGCGACCTAGTATTACGGTCACTAGGAACCTTAACTGGTCAACAGAGATTCTATGGTACGGGACTGGTTGTGGCTAGGGAAGGTATTAGCACCCCTAACGCACCCTACCTGAGGTAAGCTGCATTGCTGGTTTTGTCTTAAATTGCTAAAAATTTGTTGATTTATGCTATGATGGTTTACTTGTAATATTCCTGACTCTGGCGTCAGTAAATAGTCAACTACGGATATTTCCAACTCTGGTGTTGATAAATATTACGTAGCTATAAATTTAACTCAGTATTTTTATTTCTAACTCTAACATCAGTGAATAAACAAATAAAATAAATTTATTTTTATGCATGCATATATTTTTTTTGGGCTGGGCTAACCCAGCCAGCCCTGCCCGGTCACTGGCCCAAGCAAGTGACCCGGCTGGGCAAACAACACGCGTGAGCTGGTTCACGCGTGTCTAAGTGTGAAGTGAATTAAAATTCACATGAACAGTATAGCATGAATTAAAACTGAAAAGCGAGAAGAGATGAAGAAAAACTTACCTGTGGTCTGCTGCTCCTGAAGATGAAGACGAAGTTGAGGGCGGTTGGTGCTCATTAGGGGCAGCTAGCATAGCAGTCACGAGGCCACCAGTGCTGGTGCCTGAATCACATCAAAGTAATCTGCCAGTCTTGCGTTTGCACCATCCAGCTTCTGGTGCAGCTGCGGGGTAAAGACGAAGACGATGGTGACGACCGGTTAGCTCTGGCCGGACGATGTCTTCACCCTCCTCGTTTCCTGTCTGTCTCGATGGTGATAAAGGCCTGAGGTGCTGCTGGTTGAATGGAAGCTCCCTCCTCTGTGTTTTCTCGTTTTCGTCTCTGTGTTGGGCTTGTTTGCCTTCCCTGTTCTGTTTTTCCTCTGTCCTCTTTTCTTGTTTCTGATTCTTTGTTCTGCTGCCTCTGGTTTTGGAGGCTGGTTGCTGAAGACTGTGACGACGATGGTCAATGCCGGTTCTCGTCTCTGCGCTTTCGTCCGCTAGTGTTTTTTCTCTGAATTTGCATCTCCTTTGCTCCTGGTTTTATATTCTGTCACCTTCAGTTCTGAGATGAAGGGACAAAGACGATGGTGGGGCTGATCCTCGTCTCTGTGTCGTTCCTCTGCTTTTCTCCCCTTCTCTGTTTCTCTGTTTTTTTTTTTTTCTGTGTTATTCGTTCTGTCTCCGTTCGTGCTTTCCCCTTTTTCTGTGGCCTTCTCTGGCTTTTATAAAGCCAGAGAATGGCCTTTCTTCACGTGTTCATGCCTCACGATTATGAGGCACGAACGCCTCTGTTTCTTTGAGAAGAAACAGGGGCAGAAAATTTGCTCTCTCCTGTCTTGTTCGTTTCCCTGTCCTTTTCCTGTTCTCCTCCCTGTTTTTTTTTCTTCTTTTTTTTTTTCATCCGCCAGTTCCTCTCGCGCGCTCTCTCATCTTATCTGGCTTTATAGCCAGAGAATGCCAAGCATTTGAAACGGTCTTCAAGCCTTTACTCCAGAAACGGTTCCTGGGAAAGAAGGCGAAGAAGGCGATGAATAATCTTCTAAAAACGACGCCGTTTGTGTGATGGGAATAGCCATTTTCAATCTGATCACTGAAGTTCTGAAATCGTGTAATCAAGCCCCTGGGTAAATTGTAATTGGACCCTGTATTTCGGCGCCTTTTACATGCTAGTCCTTGGAATTTAATCTGTTGCAATTGTGCCCCCAATTAACCCCAAACTTTGGTATTTCTTCAATTAAGTCCCTGATTTCATTAATTAAATTAATTCCAAGCTCAATTAAGTCTCACGACTTATCAATTCTGCAATTAAACCCTTGATTTGATTAATTAAACTAGTTAGAAGTTTAATTAAATCTCTAAACTTCCAATCATGTTGCCCTTGACCCAAATTCATTCTTTATTTCATGTTTTATTTGTTTTTTTATCATCATTTTTCTTTTTCTTTTTTATTATCATTTTTCAGTAAATAATAATAGTAATAATAATAATTAAAATAAAAATGGTAAAAAATTGGGTTATGACAAATATATATATTTTATAAAACAAAGAGTTTATGAGAATTTTATGGGATATTAATGTAAGAATTAAACAATGATAAAACAATTGTCAAGGTTAGATGATCCACTAATGGTATTTCAAATAAGTATAGTATAAACTCTTTTTATTACTCAACTGGAAACCACACACAAAGAAGGTTCCAATCGGATTATAAATTGTTAACATGATTACATTAGTTATCTTATTCGAATAATGCTAATACTTGTAAAT
>Ga0307510_10008340_pt1 | contig 12348 bp, 10 predicted proteins | sample 12_EM_MG_FD_207224 | JGI IMG/M metagenome (GOLD analysis project Ga0307510, IMG submission 207224) | Populus trichocarpa ectomycorrhiza microbial communities from riparian zone in the Pacific Northwest, United States - 12_EM | ecosystem: Host-associated > Plants > Roots > Unclassified | place...
TAACACTCCCCTGAATGTTTGTACCATGGTCTAATCATACCGACAAGCAGCCATAGCTATGAGAAAATCAGGATTATGATATGTATCCAATCTCCATTTCTTGTCATATCGCTTCTGATGTAAGTTTTATTGGTGCAGTAAGGAAAAGCTCATTGCCTCGAAGACGGATAATCTAATCAACAAAGGATCAAGATTATAAACAAACATGGGACTGGATATGGAACAAGAGAAACTAAGATATTAATTTCTAACAATACAAGGACGAAGTTACAATTGGTCCATATAGTTTCTCCTTCTCTGTCACTTTACACCACCACAAGGGTACTTGGTATGCTGTCTGTATCGATCAAAAATCTCAAAAGTACACAAGCAAGGAGTAGTAATAGTGCAAGTCATCAAGACAAAAAAGAAAAAGAAAGCTCTCTCTTTTTTCCTCCTCAAAGCTCTCTCACTTCCTCTCATTCTTTCCCATTTCCCAATTCAAATCTCTCTCAAAACTACAGTATACTAGATCATCATCTATCTCTCTCTCTGTTCATTTTTCACCCTTTCAAAAACTCTTGATTCATTCAATTTCAAATCTTTATCATTATCATTAGGCAATCCAAAGACCAATGAACCAGAACGGCAATTCGTTGCTTAATTCTACCTTTTTTTAGCTCCCTTGTAAAGAGCCCAAGTTCAAAATCTTGAACTTTTTTAGCTACCAATCACCTAATGAAGAGTAAAGCTCTTTACTTCTATTGACTCTTCAAATATTTTTCTTCCTGTTATTGCAAATTGGTGAGTGAGATCTATAAGGGGAGCATTTGATAATGCTAAGGCAAAAAGGAAGTGCCACAATGGAGGAATTGCTGCCTGGCAAGATAAGAAAAAGAGGGTGTTCCTCGTCAGCATCATCATCCTCATCAATAATTCAAAACTACAGATTCAAGAGAGCAATTTTGGTAGGAAAGAGGGGCGGATCCAGTACACCAGTGCCCACATGGAAGCTGATGGGGAAGAGGACCCCATCATCTATACTGAGGGCCATGGAGTCCTCACCAAAGTCAATAAATGGAAAGGGAAAGCAGCAGCATGCGCCAGTGTCAGCGAGGAAGCTGGCTGCTACCCTTTGGGAGATGAATGAGATGCCGTCGCCAAAAATGAAGGAGGAAATGGTGGAGGAGAGGAGGTTGAGGAAAGAGGGTAGAGGTAGAGAGAGGAGGTCGGTGCATTCAGGTTCTTTGCCTCCTCATTTGTCTGATCCTTCTCATAGTCCTGTTTCTGAGGTGAGTTTTTGTTTGATTATACGTTGTTATTGATTGATTTTTTCATGTTTTGTTGATGGGATGTTAGTCAAAAGTTTTATTCTTGGTTTCTTATATATGTTGCTTTTGATTAAGCAGAATGATGTGGAAGAAGGAAAACAAGGAAAATTGGATTTGTTTGGGGTTTTTTTTAAGAATTTGTTTAAGTGGAGTTTGATTGTTAGGTAAGAAAAGTGGGGGAATTTGAAAAGGTTTGAGCCTTGGAATCTTAAGCCATGTGTTAGTTTGGTTTCTATAAGGTGAGTGGTGATTATATTAGATTTGGTATTGTGGGTCTCTCTAATTAATGTAAAGCTTTATGTTTGGTCTTGGCTGACTGTATTTCTTAATATAACAATGATTGAATCTTCTTTGTTTGAAAAGTTAGTTGTTTATATTGGTTGTGGATGAACATAAGAATTTTAGTAGAACGCTGATGGTGTTTTGCAGTGTGTCATTTGTTTTTTCTATTTTAGCTTTCTCAAATTGAAATCTTGCATTGCTTTTGAATTGTGGCTTTATAATTTCAAACGTAATTCAATAACATCTAAATATAGAGCAAACAACTGGAACTGATATGGAGATTTGAAGGCCTTGAAGCTGCTGCCTCTATATCCAAGCTAGTTTTGCTTAAATGTGGTGCTGTTGTTTGAAATCATCGTTTTGCAGAGGATTGATCGATCTGGAACTGGCAGTCGCCATAGAAGAACATCATCGATTTCTCAGAGGCTTAGGCTTATGGACCAGAGCATTGGAGCATTTGATTCTGTTAGCAATGCCAGTTTAATGGAGGTACGCCCAATTAATAATGCCAGTCCTTTAGAGATGTTATAATGTGTCTTGGAAAGCAAGAGTGTATGCTTTTACTGTTTTCGGGTCAGGAATTATACTTTCCAGTAGTTTGAATTGGAATCTTGTTATGTAATTTTCCATGTTGGGCATGTAATCTAATATCCTACAAATAGATGATGTGTTGTATCTCTTACTTTTCTTTTTTAAACAAAACTTGAGATTATTAATTTATCACTAGTCTTCCCATGCATTGTTCAGTTTTGAATGTTACTTGTATTAAAACACATCAGCAAGGAAATTGCAGTTACCATTTCTCTTATGATGCAGATTGAGACTAGATCTCGAGCCCAAACTCCTAGTGGATCTACTGTTGGAGTCAGACCTCGTCTGAAGGATGTTAGTAATGCTCTCACTACATCAAAGGAACTGCTTAAAATTATCAACCGTGTATGGGGCAATGAAGATAGGCCCTCATCAAGCATGTCTCTCATCTCCGCCTTACATGCTGAGCTTGAGAGGGCTCGTTTGCAGGTCAACCACCTTATCCAAGAACAGCGCTCTGACCAGAATGAGATAAACTATCTAATGAAGTGCTTTGCTGAAGAAAAGGCAGCATGGAAAAACAAGGAGCAGAAGGTGGTTGAAGCTGCTATTGAGTCCATTGCAGGAGAACTCGATGTAGAGAAGAAGCTGAGGAGACGGTTTGAGAGCTTGAACAAGAAGCTTGGGAAGGAACTGGCTGAGACTAAGGCATCTCTATTGAAGGCAGTGAAAGAACTTGAAAGTGAGAAGAGAGCAAGAGCTGTAATGGAGCAAGTATGTGATGAACTAGCCAGGGATTTTGGTGATGATAAAGCTGAAGTTGAAGAACTGAAGAGGGAATCTGCAAAACTTTGTGAAGAGGTTGAAAAGGAAAGGGAGATGATGCAGTTAGCTGACGTGTTGCGTGAGGAGAGAGTCCACATGAAACTTTCAGAAGCTAAATATCAGCTTGAGGAGAAAAATGCAGCTGTTGATAAACTTCGGAATCAGCTTGAAGCTTTTCTTGGAACCAAAAGAAATAAAGAAAAAGGGCGCTGTTCTAGTCATATAAATGATGAAGAGATAGCTGCTTGCTTGAGTAAAAATCGTTTTGTTTCCCATCGGAGTGAAGTAAATGAGGAGGATGGAGAAGTAGATGATAGGGTAGTATGCGAAGAAGGCTCTGCCGAAAGTGATCTTCATTCTATAGAATTGAATATGGATAACAATAACAAAAGCTACAAGTGGACTTATCCTTCTGGAACACCTCGTGATTTGAGAAAGGCAGCAATGGATGAAGAAGACATCAAAGGGAGGAATTCTACCTCTAGCAAATTACCCCGGAGAAGCAGTTCTCTGCAAAGAAGTGTGTCAGATGGAGTGGAATGGGGCATCCAAAATGAGAGGGTCCCGTTTCCAGGAGACGGGATAGATTGGGGGAGGTTTTCTGAACTGGAGAGGCAAGGGCAAGGAAAAGGTTATGGAGATGAAATGCATGGACATCAATCAATGAAGGGTCTTAGGGACTACTTGTTGTCTGTTTCTAGGTTAGATTCTCCAAGAGGGTATGCTAGTCCCATGCGACAAGGAGGGCAGCTGCGGTCCTCACGAGAGCCCAATCTAGCTCAAGAGAGACCTCCTGTGATACCAGGAAATGTTTCGAAGTCAAGGCTATCAGATGCCAAAGCTGAAGGCGTGAATTTAAGAAAATCCAAATGGTGAGCTATGCAGAGTAGTTTTCAGGCAAGGCTGGTTAGATACCTGATGCAAGAAGAATATTATAGTGAGAATTAATCCCCGGCTTGCCGTTCTAGAATCACTGAAGTTGCAGCAATCGCTGCTCAACATTCACTGAACTGTTGTCAATTTTTAAGAATGCTTGTGCCTATAGAGTTCTTTTAGAAAAAAAATGATGGTTGTCATTCGGCCAAGTGACTCGTACAAAAACTTCTGGCATAACTTACCTCGACATGCCAGAAGCATCAAATATAGTTGCTGATATGTAACCTTTGTTTTCTTTTTCTCCTCGGCAGCTTCTTTACCTGCCTTGACCATTTCTGAAATTACACCAGCCTCTCATGTTATTAAGAATTTGCATAGCCCTAAATACACTTTCTTGCGAGGAACTTTGGAAGAGATCGGCATGGAATTTGTATGGCGTCAGCTTAAATTATGATGCATGTACGTGATCACTTTGCACCTGCTAAAGCATGAATTTACTTTATTTTGCGTCAAATCAGAGCCAAGAGCGGTGAGTTCTGTTAAATTTTGAGGCAGAAAGTAGCCAGGTAATCATGAAGTTCGGTTGTCAGAATAAAAAGCAGCCACAGGATGGGTGCAGTCCAGGAAATCACGCCTCTCCCAAACAGCTTTCGTGTCCCCAGGGCATTCATCATGAATCAACTCTTTCTAGATTCAGCTGTTTGATGATTATCTGTTATGAGTTTGTTCGGAAACATGGCTGACTATGTTTTTTATATATATATTTTTTACATTAACTTTTTTATATTTTTAAATCAATTTGATCAAACCATTCAAATCAATATTAGCAACTTTTCATCACATTGCGCCAAGTGTATTCGGCCAAAGGTGACATTCTAATTTAACCTGGGACCTACCCTGTGCATCAAAATTGCCCAGAAAGGCTATTACACAACACATTCAGTTTCTCTGAACCTAGTTATTTAGGTCGGCAGATAAGTCTTGTACTGCACCGTGTACCCATGGAAAACTGGTAATAAGCAAATTCTAGTCATTCCCATTAGCAAGACTAGGAAAGGTTATTCTAGAACTAACATGTTCTTCACTGCTACGTCACCCTGAAAGCTCTTCAAGAGCTTTAGTTGTCATTTCTGCTGCAAACAAACTGGGTTCTGATCCGTTTGCAGCCACACTGACATGGTTCTTATCGACACCACTCTCAATTCCGCCATATTGTGTCTTTGCTAGAATGATATGTCCAAGGTCTGCAATAGTGGATTGAAGATAATGATTAGAGTTCCGTAAAACATGGCAAGAAAGAGAAGATGATATTTTGGCTAATCAGTTCAACATAAATCAGGTCTAAGACCTGTTACAGGAACAGAGGTGCTAAACATTTACATTTCGGACCAATTAAACAATTATGTAGATAAATACTAAGTGAAATGAATCAATACCTAGATCAGCTGAGATAAGGCATTCTCCTTGGTAATCAGGACCAGCCAGGATGGTCCCTGATGGTGAAATGATAACACTACCTCCAGCGCATGTGATGTCATCTAAGGATGCATCACCATTTATATTCCCAGGTGGCAAAGGATAATCTCTCCTCCTACAAAATTGATTTGCAGAAAGAACAAAGCAACTACCTTCTAGGGCAATGTGGGTCATTGATGCTCTCCATATTTCTCCTGCATCAGCTGTAGGTGCACAATATATTTCCACACCTATATTTATGGTACAAAACAGATTTAATGAAAGATTGAAGAGCTCCAATTGGAAGGGAAAAGGCATAAAAGAATGATTGAGTGGCAAAATATAGAATGCAATTTGTCAACTTTGTAACGCAGAAAGAAATGGAAGCTACAATACTAAATAACAGGAGAACTTTTAAAGTAACAAGGAGACGAGGAGTACCTTTATCATACAACTCTGTTCTCAGAAGTGGTAATCTATTGTCCCAACAGATGAGGCCACCAATTTTTCCAATTGAGGTCTCATATGTTGGCAGTGTGGATTTCTCTCCAGAACGCCACAGTGCACTTTCTGATGCCGTTTGTATTAGCTTGCGGTGCTGTCCAAGACACTTTCCCAGGGAATCAAAGAACAGCATTGTACTATAGAGATAACATCCAGCTCTCTCCACCACTCCCATTACTAAGTGGACTTTATATTTACCAGCAAATTTTGCAAGTCTGTCAACTTCAGGACCTGCAAATCCGCATGTCCAAACAAAATGAAGAAACAGAATTATAAGCTCAAAACCTAGAAGCTTGACTATTTATTAGGTCAGCTTGTTTTCAGCTTCGGCAGCTGCCTCAATTCAACACTAAAAAAAATTCAAATCGCAATGACATGATTAACAATCAACCCACCTATTTTTTTATTTCCTTTTCCACTTATGTTAAACAATTTCTGGAGCATGACAAGAAAACACCATTGTGTCCTATAACTAAGTTCTTGTTCTGCTAGAAAAAGTAGTTGGCTGGCAGATAAGGCACAGATTGGCAGAAATTACAGAAAGTAAAGGGCTTTGTGATCAAAAGGCGCTCTCACCAGGCACATCAATAGCTGAGGCATAGTACTTCTGCAAATCACCATCTGTTTCAGGTGAATTTGTAGCATCAAGCTTCACACACGTAGGATAACCACCTACAAATGCCTCTGGAAACACAAGTAATTGTGACCCATATGCAGCCGCACCAGCAATCAATCTTTCTGCTTTTTCTGCTTATCCAAGAAAAAAAGAAGGAAAGAGAGTTACAATAAAAAAACAAAGCATTCTTTATCAAATTACAAAATAAAAAGAAAGACAATGCGCAAGCATAGTTCAACATAAAAGACACAAAATTGTGAAACTCAAAAAACGACAGCTCCAGGTACCCAATGTTGCCGGAGTGTCAAAAAACACTGTCGATGCCTGAACCACCGTTGCCTTCACCGGAGACCTCGCTGCCGGAACACCACCTGCGGTTGGGAGAAAATCATAAGCAGGCATATCACCATCTGGGCTCGCCATGCAAGCGGGTTTTGGAACCGAGTCATGATCAACGGAGCCCGTTTTGGGAATCGGGCCAGTCTTGGACGATTTAGTTTTAGTGGGTGTCTCGGGGGCGGGAATAAGATCGGGTCGGACATGGCGGACGAGCCAATGAATGGCTTCATCGCAGGAGCCGAGACCTAGTTCATCTTTGATGCGGTAAATGGCAGGGCTACAGATGGCGGGCATACGGATACGAACCTTTTTAGCCTGTGACTGTGCTACGATGAGAGGACGGGGTCCTCGCTTCTTTACTTGCTTAGCCTCTGCATTTTTTGCGAATTCTTCCTCCATGAAAGACCGGCAAGTTTTACTTCAGCAGTACTTTTGACTATTCCTCTTGAGTGAGTATGAACTATGTCGTATGACGCAGATACAAATGCTGTCTGTCGGAAAACTATTCCTCTTTTCCATTTTTATATTATGGCCTTGTGGGGGAAGGGTGTTGGAGTCTAGGTCCCTCGTTTGGTGTCTTTGGTGTTGGGTAACAAGGTGCATTATGTTTTATCCTTTCTTTTTTTTAAGAGAGATTGGGCATTGTGTTGCACTATTGTGCACGTCTGGAAGCATATTATTGGGTTGGTTAAGGGGTTTGGTTTGTTTGATCTACCTTTTTAGTCTTTTGCATGTTAGGTGCTTGACGAAGATTTGGAGAGAAGTTTCTTCTTTTTTAAAAAAAGATGTTTGCTCAATTCTAAGCTTGTTGCATGCTCAGACTTCAGTTTCTTTTTTTCGGGTTTTGAGAGCTGGTCTGGTTAGGGGTTTTGATTGGTTTAGACTGTCTTTTTCTCTTCAGGTAAGGCGTGTTTTACGAAGGTTTTGAGAGATGTTTTTTCTTTTTTGAAGATATTTGTTGGGATTCATGCTTGGTGTGTGCGGAGACTTTGATTCCTTCTTAGGTTTCAAGTTGTTCATACAAAAGGACATGTTCATCGCATGTTGTTTGCGGGAGTGATTGCTGGAAGGAACTCTGGTGGGCAATGTCTTTGTGTTTGTGCTTCCTTTTGAGATGTTGCTTTGGTGCCTTTGGCTTGATTGCTTTGTTGGAGCATATTGATTTGTTTTTTCTTCCTTTCTTTCTTGCTTTGTTGGAGCATATGAAATTTTGTTCTTAACTGTGTTTCAGATGTTCTATCTACAGGGTTTTGACACACAAATCGAAGCCTTCTTTGGTTCAAACCAAGTGAGTCCATTACTACTGTTGTGGTTGCTTTAGGTTTTCTCTTTCTACTTTTATAAATACATCTTCTTTGATATTTGTGTTTCTATTGGAAATTGGGCGTCCTTTCCCACCACTCATCCATAATTATTGACAAAATCGATGGAGTTTATCTGGCAGGCTTCCTTCTCTTAAATTATACGTACTCCTCCCTTTGTAAAGCACGTTTTCATCTTATTTCCTTTTTTCCCCTTTGTTCGCCATATTTCCTATTGTTTGATTGTGGATGCCTGCTTGATTTGGATTCTTTTCTCCTATCATTTTTCGTTGGATTTTGTTGTTCCCAGCCCCAGCAGACCAGGCAGTACTGCTTGTCCTTATATCTTCTTTGTGCTTTCCTTCTATGTTTTTTCGTTGGATTTTGTTGTGATAGGTTCTGCAACTCTTCTTTTGCGTTTTTGCAGGGCATCTAGTTATCTCTTTATTTTCTAGCATTTGTTTATGTTCTGCGTATGATTTTTGTATTTTTGTTCTCTCTATGGAATTGGGTTCTAAGCTTGATCATCTAACCTCTCATGCATGTGCTGATATTTTTTAACTGTTAGGTGCAAATTCTTAAATTTCGCTTCTTTTTTGGGTTTCTTGATAAAGGTTACATGATCTGTTTCATTGGTGACACAACGTGTGTTTAATATTTCCTCTCATTGCAAGGAGGATTTCTTGGAGTTGCGAAGCCAAGCAGGTCTGCTCTCTATTCTCCTTGACTTCAAAAAAACAAAAACAAAAAAATTAATAATATTGTCTTTTTTTTTGGTCTCTTGTATGTTCTTCAGTAAGGTATGTTTCTCTACATTATCTTTGCTTATAGTTAGTTTTGGCAATTTATTTCAAATTTTGTCAGTCACATTGCTTTATTCCATCAACATCCACCCATAAACATTTTCAAGTATATTGACATCTAGACAATAATTGTTGGTTGTTCTTGAGGAATTGCCAACTTCATCTCTTTACAGTAGTACTGTAATATTATGGAATCACTGAGTCTCAATAATATCCAAATTTAAATAGGTGATTGCCTCCTAGAAAAATAATTAAGTTATGCTCAAGATTGGAAGGAGCTGCAAAATAAAAAACATTGTCCAAGCATGTACTTGGTTTTTTTTCTTTTTCTTCTTTTACTATCCCATGTTGCCAATTGTATGTTTAGTTGTGTAACCACGTGATCACATGATCTACTTTAGCTTCGCTTTATTTATTAGGTTATATTCTTCTATATTTTTTGTTTTTCTTATTTCGCGTGTTGAAACTCAATATTTCCAATCTTCATTGATTGCTCTGGAATTACGGCAACAACTACTCTTACAAAAAAAAAGTTATTTTGTTTCATTATTGTCATTGCATATATCAGTAACATAAAATGTTGAAAAAAAAGTCGTTCAAACAAAGACGTTATAAATTCTACTGAAAAAAATAAAACAAGATGAAATTGAACCACATCGAAATTACTTGACAATTTATATTCTAGTTATTTGGACTCTAATCATACTATATATCAAATTTGAGGTCATTTAATTTGAACACTGCCTGGTTTGCGTCAACTATTGAAACTTACTTTACTACTATTGTAATCGATTTGAATAGTATACTAAAGTGTTATTCGAGATACTTGGGTATCAATCAAGTCATTTTCATAATATTTTCTTTTGAATTTTTTTTCATGTCCTAAAAAATATCCATATCTCGTACGAATTCGATCGCTACTTTTGAAATTGTAATTGTAGTTTTGTATTTACTTATTTTCATATATTTCTTCCTAAGTCGTTACACATATTTGGATTGCACTACTATGTTGTTCTATTTGGTTGTATTGAATTTTAAAGTGAAAAACCCTATTGAGTGAAACACAAAATGAGTGTAAGCACGTGAGGGAGTGAGTGAGGAAATAATTCTTTTTTTATCACTAAAGTATCTTGCAGATTTGAAGATGTAGGATAACACCAACAAAAAATGAAAAGGTTGAACATAGTAATATGGAATTTTGAGTATAAGATTGAGAGAAGGAAGAGATGTGATGCTAAAATTGATGGTTTGAGAAACAAGGCTGGTCATAGTGGAAATATTGTTAGGAGACGTGAAAGGTGTGTTAATTCAGATGATGATGATAATTTTTTTGGGATGAGTGATGGGAATTATGATAGTGTGCTTTTAAGCTATGGAGATCAATTTGGGAAGCCTAGAAACCATAGGTATGGAGGAGCTATGAGAGAGATAGTTCTTCCAAGGAGATGATTTGGGTAATTTTAGGTACCATGATAGGATAGATAGAAGTTTGGGTAGTACTAAGATGAAAATTCTTTTGTTTTAATGGAAAAATGATCCTAAACATATTTGGAGTGGTAGAAAAAGATGGAGCTTTTAGTCATGATGTTTTGAATAAATTTGTGTTTTGTGTGATGCAACATTTTTCTTATGTAGGGATAAGGAACAAATTTAATTTATCAAGGTATAACTGACATTGTGACTTTTTTTCTTATATTTTTCATTCACAAATTGATATTCATTGGGTAGAGGTTCATTTTATAGTGTTGATGTTTTGATTCAGGTAATTTTTATGTCACTCCTATCAAATCTAATTATTTAGCATTCCAAGATTTTTCTCTCTTACGTGTAGATTATGTGACTACGTGATCATGTGGTTCATATCATTAATCTTGTATACCAATTAAGTTGAAGGAACAAGGAAAAAAAAAAACAAAACCAAAAAGATAAAACTATCCTAAATTTTGGATTATTCTGAACTTATAGTTCTTAAATTTTAATATTTTTATTTGAGTACCTAGAATCATTATGTTTTGATTAATTTCTATCACAAGTAATTGTGTAATAACATTTTGTATGACTGGAAAAAAATAGACGTTATTGTTTGTAAGAGATTGAGAATTCGAAACCAAAATTGAGGAAGTAAAATGGCAAGTTCTTTTAAAAAAAAAATATGTGTTATATTTTTTTAAGAGATTTGGCCATAAGATTTTTTCAAATTCCCTTTCTGGTCTCTTTAATTTAACATTTATATGTTTTAGTCCAAAACTTTATTTTATATACATTGAAGTCCTTGAATTTGAGAGAGGAGAAAGAGTCACCATAAAAATTATGAAGGAGAGATAACATTGTTGGTTAGCCAAATTTCAACAAAAAAAATGATGATTTTAATGTTTATGAGTCCCATTTGACGATGGAAGTCCCATTAAAATCTTTTTAATCCTTCATCTTGTCTGGAAAAAAAAAGATCGAGATTGAGAGAGAATTTTTTTCCAATTTGATTTTGTATTTTTGAATTGGTTTTTGAGTGTTTTAGATTGATAAATTGATTTTATGAGGTTTTAAGAGTTTTTATTAGATGTTTTTAGATGAAAATAGATTAAAAAATAGATTTGTAGGTATAAAAAAACCTCGATTTTTTAACCACTTATGTTATGGCCAGATTTTAAAAAGGGTCATGACGCATCGTCTACCACTACAGACGTTGTGTGTTCTATTTCTTCTTCTTTTAAAAAAATTTAGACACATATTTCTAGGCTCGTGAGCTTGTTTTTAAAAAGCCTATGAGCCTGATTTTTTTTTTGGTAATTAATGATTTTTGCCGCATATTGCTGCATGCGGGGATACTCATATTTTTTGTTCAATAAAGAACTGAATTTGAGATATCAAAAAACAACAACAATTATCTTTGTAGCTTTTATCTTATATTTTTAGTTCAAGATTCACTAATCATTGGGTGAAAATTTATTTTAATAGTGTTAGAGGTAATATATATATCATATTTTCTATCTAACTTGTTTTAATTTTTCAAGATTAATGTGTCAATCTTAATCCAGGATTGCGAGATGATGAATATACATGGGTTCACATCATTTTCATTACAATTAAAATTTGAAAATTCACTTATCTTGCACAGTATCGAATACATTCGAGACATCAAAATATATATACACTTTCCATAATGACAAAACGGCACTAAATTGATGTTTCCTTACCGTTTATTTTAACGACGTTTTTCATAAAAGAAATAACAAGTGAGCATAAACAGGTTCCTACTGTGTGTCAATAGCATGGCCATCCAAGTAAGAAATGGCAACTGCAGCATGGAAAGCTGCTCCAATAGAAAGGACCTCCTCATCTATAACAAAGTACGGGGAATGCAATCTCTTCACTGATTTCACTGTTTCATTCTTTGTTCCAATGAAGAAAAATGCAGCTTTCATCTTCTGTGAATAAAAGCTGAAATCCTCTGCTCCCATAGTCATTGGGGCAAGAAGCACGTTAGATTCTCCGAGCAAAGCTTCCCC
>Ga0307510_10008341_pt1 | contig 12347 bp, 10 predicted proteins | sample 12_EM_MG_FD_207224 | JGI IMG/M metagenome (GOLD analysis project Ga0307510, IMG submission 207224) | Populus trichocarpa ectomycorrhiza microbial communities from riparian zone in the Pacific Northwest, United States - 12_EM | ecosystem: Host-associated > Plants > Roots > Unclassified | place...
TATTTTAAAGAAAATTAAAGTTTTTATAATAATATTATCAATTGCTTTATAAATAATTATTTATCATCATGATATATATGAATTAACAAGTCTGAAAAACATTCGAACCTTAAAGAAACCCCACGACAAGGTTATCAAGTCTGAAAACATTCGAACCTTAAAGAATCTAATTGAAAAACAATTCATTTTGAAAACTATAAAATTAGGGGATTAAATTGAAAGTTGGAGTATGATTTTTTTTTTTGTAATTTTTATATTTTAATGAGATGGTGGTGCATAGAGAGTAAAGAGGATAACACCACCAGCACATGAAAAAAGATGGGCGAAACCCAGCAGTAGCGCCTCTGTTTCCTCGCTTTCTGCTACTGTGCGCCCTTATTGCTTTGCGTGCGACTGTGGCGCACGACTCTATCCAGCGCGCCACCATCCTCTCCAACAACGAAGAAACCGATACCGTTAATATCATCGAGATCTCGAATCGACGGGGATCGATGTCGAAAGCGCGAGTTTATACCGATGTTAATGTTCTGCGTCCTAAGGAATATTGGGATTACGAGTCTCTCACCGTTCAATGGGGGTAATTAAATTTTAATCAAACCCTAATCTGTTACTGAATCTCTCTTTTTAGGGTTTTTCATTTTTATTTTATTTTTTTACTAATCTGTGATTGGGGAATCTCTGGCTTGAGAAATTAAGTGTTTGGGACGTGGAAGAGTTTATCGAAGTTGTACTGAGCTAGATTTTTGTGTGTGTGGATCTACTAGTGGTGAGGGAGAGAGGAATCTAAGATGTTTATGATGTATTAGGAGTGTTGCTAACAGACTAGAATGGTATCCGAAGTTGCTTGGTTCGGCTTATGGATGGGACCCATTTCTTTGGCCTGGGTATTTCTTTCAAATGCTATAGTAACCAAAGTACTGAAAGTAATTATTTCGTTTGTGTTATTGTTTTGTGGTCGTAAAGTTGTTGTCTAGAGCTGGATATACTGTGTGAATGAGGGAGATTTATGCTTATATTTTTTAAAGGTAAAACCTCATTCAGCTTATGGAAGTTGATTTTTTTTTATAGAATCAGTAAGAAATGGATACTTTTGTTTGGTTTGAAGGATCTCTAAGTGCATAATCACATAGGACTGGCTTATATTAAATGAAAGTTGTTGATACCAAGTTTCATTTATTGATGCAAAACTTAAATCTTTAAATGAATGGGAACGGTAAAGCACGGAAAACCACAGCAATTTTAAAAGCTAAAATACTTGAGAGAGTTGGATTGTGATGAATCCTTTCATACCATTTAGTTTCAGGTATGAGTCTTCTATATTAAATTGTGGGCTTCATATCAGTTACTCTTGATGTTTCAGTGTCTTAAAGTAAAATACCAGATTATTATATTGAGCATTGTGTTATATATAGCTGGAAGATCTGTTCATCCTTCCTTTTCTTATTCCAACTTTCTAGTGATAGTCATGGTGTGTTTTCTTTCCCTTTCTTTTATGCTTTAACTTCTCAAGATGTTTCCAGAGATCAAGATGATTACGAGGTTGTTCGGAAGGTTGGAAGGGGAAAGTATAGTGAAGTTTTTGAAGGCATAAATGTCAATAGCAATGAGCGGTGCGTTATCAAGATACTCAAACCTGTTAAGAAAAAGAAGGTGATTATTAATATCCCTATATTTGACATATAAGTGGTTTTATGTTCTGTCTCTTATAATAAAGGTTTTTCTGTAAATCTAGCTACAAATCTCTTTGGGGCATAGTGATGATCATTCTGTGATCCTTTTGCAGATTAAGAGGGAAATAAAAATACTTCAGAACCTCTGTGGTGGCCCAAATGTAGTGAAGCTTCTAGACATTGTTAGAGATCAGCACTCAAAAACTCCTAGCCTCATATTTGAATATGTGAACAGTACAGACTTCAAAGTTTTGTACCCCACTTTGACTGATTATGACATACGCTACTATATATACGAGCTTCTCAAGGTAATTTACGCATGGGAACTCTCTCTTTTCTTCCCTCTTTAAACTTATGTTGATGGGTCAGAAACTTAGGAATTTGTTATGCATAAAATTATGTTAGAAGTCACTGGAGAGTATACGATGTGTTTGTTTTTATTCAAGTGATTACATTGATATGGTCTCATCTATTGACCTTTCCTAAGGCATATTAGTGTCTCTGCTAGTAGGTCATCATCTTAAATTTGAGTCTGTGCTAGTTTATGTGGACCTGCTCACCGATGAAAAAAGAAAGAAGCGTTTTCATTATGAAGCAAATGTAGTATGGTGATTTCATTAGGGTTTCTGAACAAATAGAGATATCTTCACAATGCAGGCTCTAGATTACTGTCACTCGCAAGGAATAATGCATAGAGATGTCAAGCCTCACAATGTTATGATAGACCATGAGTTGCGAAAACTCCGCTTGATAGACTGGGGTCTTGCTGAATTTTACCATCCTGGCAAGGAGTATAATGTTCGGGTGGCCTCGAGGTAATGGCTGAATGCATGACATGATAGATCATTGTAATGAAATTCTGCCTCTTTATCTTTTTGTTTTTGGTATTTACTTTTAGCCCTAGAATTTAGGATAAATTTTAGTGGACCCTTCCTGGTCCTTATTGATGTGCTAAAGGACTAAAAGCATTCTAATTAGGCAACTTAACATTTTGTATCCGTTTTTCAAGCGTAAACTATAAATAAAGGCTTATTCCACTCAACTGGCCTCTATGTAATGTTATTTCTAAGCTATACCTTGAATCAGTTGAATAACTGAAAACTGAGTGGTTCATAATGATGCATTTTTGGTAACTAATCTATCGAAGTTTCTTTCCATATCAATCTGGGAGAAATTATGATAATGCATGATTCCATGCTCCATGCTCCGTGCTCCATGCTGCAGATCTTGTGAGTCAACCATCAAAATGTTCATTTTTTCTATGATTGGGTTTGGTTTCAAGTCCTTGGATTTCCTAGGAGGTGCTTTATTGGAATTCTGAAATTTTTTAACCTGAACTTCGAGAATTGAACAGTTTTCTGAAAGTTCCAAGCAAATCTAGTATCAGTTTAACTATTACCTTTTATAATATTCTTATGGTGATATATTTATGGCTTCAACTTTTAATGAAAGATTAAAGTATTTTCCTTGTTTCTCAGATATTTCAAGGGGCCTGAACTTCTTGTTGATTTACAAGACTATGATTATTCTTTAGATATGTGGAGCCTTGGTTGCATGTTTGCTGGAATGGTGAGAATCACTCATGCAAAGCCTTTACATGACACTTCTTTATGAGATCTACCATATGATTGGCTGATCCTGTCATCATGTGATTTGCTGATAGTCTCTATTCTTGATGCAGATATTTAGGAAGGAGCCATTCTTTTATGGCCATGACAACCATGATCAGCTTGTCAAAATTGCGAAGGTAATGCTGATTCAGTTGTTTGATAAAAACATTCTGTAATGCTTTATGCATGCTATACAAGCCATATTTTATGAAGATCATGACATTGATTTTTTTTAAACTAAACTGTTGCCACATGCCCGCTGCGTCTGATCTTGACCTAATTTCAGGTACTTGGAACTGATGAGCTAAATGCATATCTGAATAAATATCATTTAGAGCTTGATCCTCAACTTGATGCGCTTGTTGGGAGGTTTGTTAATCATGATTTTCTTCTCCATCTTACAAATTAGTTTGCCAATAGTAAGAAAAATGTTTGATTAGGCTATAATGTGGCCTTCGCTCCCTGCATCAAGATCATTTATATTTAGTTAGTCCACAATAAACCAAGAGAGCAACACTACTATATCCAACATGAATTAATGTGTCATGTTATACTGCTGCAGGCACAGTAGGAAGCCATGGTCAAAGTTTATTAATTCAGATAATCAGCACCTTGTGTCTCCTGAGGTTCGTCATCTTACACAATTTGTTAAGTTTACTCCACCTATCATCGATAGCCTTAAACTATCATTGATTCTCTTGAGGTGCTGATGTGCAGGCCCTTGATTTTCTTGATAAGCTTCTTCGGTATGATCATCAAGACAGGCTAACTGCTAGAGAAGCAATGGTAATTCCCATTTTTGGCTTGTCAGCTAGATTATATTTGTCTGTGTGGTTTAATCGATGGGCACAGACTTATCCCATCCAGTCTTTCCTCAAGCATGTTGAATCACGTGCAATGGGAAGGGAGGGTGTGCACAAAATGCATGTGTTAGAAATGCCATCCCTGTCCAGCATCCAAACACAAAATAGTAGTACATGGATATTGTAATCTGTACAGAAATTTTCCTGTCTCCGTATTGGATGCACATTGATATTTCAATAATTGGCGGAAGAGAAGCTCAAACTTGCTATTGGTTTGCATGTTGCACTCCAAGTGGGGTTGCTTTGTGTGTGTGTCCAATCTTTTTGCTCCTTGAACCTCGTTTGTTAGTCTTACTGCTTGTTTAAAATGTGAGCAATGTCCCAACTGGTTTCTATTCTGTGGTTTGACATTTTAGTTTCTGCAATGCGAGCATGTGAGCTTTTGGACTGGCTAGCACAAACTTGCGTGTAGCTATTCTTGGTTAATGTTTTGGTTGATAACAAAAGCTTGCCATTCTGGATACGCGAACATGTTATCTAATTGTTCCTTGGTGTTTTTGATGAAGGCCCACCCATATTTTTCTCAAGTGAGGGCTGCAGAAAGTAGCAGGATGCGGACACAGTAGGAGGTTGCTATGGTATTCTCAGGGAGTCTGTCAGTGGACCGGAGGTACGCCCATAAATGCCATTCAAGTCAGGGCTGCAGAAAGTAGCAGGATGCTGCCAAAGTAGCTGGTCCTTGCTTAGAGTGCGTCAGTGGGCTGGAGGCCACTGCATATGGGATAATGTATCGTGCTTATGACCATCTGCCCTATACCTTTTGTTGTTTGCAGGCAGTTAAGAATTGTGTTTGGTCTTTAGTCACTGTGGTCATACTTTTGTTTGGGAGAATATAGTCGAGTCATTCACTTTTGACCTTAGCCCCCCCCCCCCCAGTATTTACCTGCTCTGTGATTTTCGCATGCCATCCGTTGACATGAATCCCTCGCCATGGCCAATGTTTTTTGCAGAGGAATGAAATGATGGTGGACGGTGGTTCGATTAGTCTCATCATCAATTTATAAATAATAAATATTTCGTAGAAGTTACGAGGACTAATATCCAGGGAACGTACAACTCTTGTAATCATCAGCATCGTTCCCTTCCCACCCTCCCGGTCTAAAAACTCAAAACTGTAATTAGTAATGAAATGAACTTTGGATTGTGAATATACGTTTCTCGGCTTTAATTGATGATACGACATACCTAGATTGACATCAATCTTATTTGTGCACGCGTCTCTCTAGTAAACACCCGTCTTGTAAACCTCTAATCTAAAAATCAATAATCAATGAAACAATATTAAATAGGATAATCCTCAATTGAAAAAATGGTAAATTAAGAGGAAAAATTGTTATGATTTGAAATTGTTTAAATCTAAGATAAAATAATGTGGTAAATTGATCCGTGAAATGTCAGCCAATAACAAATTATGTAATACCTTTAATCGGGTAAAATAATTATTTAAATAGAAATTTTTGTGAAGAGGGGTGAAAGTCCATAGAAAAATATAATAAAACTCCAAATAAATGAATTGATAAATTTACATGCGCAACTCTCGGGATACACCTCATATTTAATTGCATAAATTTTAAATAAAAACTGGTGAAATATGAGGGAATTATTGTGATTAAAAATAAAAAGTCTTGGTAAGTTGGTGTGAAAATTCTAAATAAATTAAAGAATAAATTTGTGCATGAAAATATCCACATGTGGGTAAATCCATGATTAATGATGAGATTTTAAATCGAGAAAAAATAATAAAATTTAGAGAAATTATGTTATGAATGGTGATGAAAATTTTAGTAGGAAACAAAGAAAAAATAATAAAAAATTTCGTTCAAAAGAAATTTTGTTATCGTTAGAGAGAGAAACAAGGATTTTTTTAAGGAACAAGAAGGATTGCATGAAAATCTTGCAAGGAATCAAGAAATTGAATACAATTTTGATTGCTAAAGTATTCTTCCCTACATATTTCGTTGTGTATAAAGTTTTGGGGCATGTGCGAAAAAAATCCCTAATTTCTTTCAATTAGGGTTTTTTTTAATAAAAACTAAGGGAATAGGTGTTTAGTTGTGAAAATCTTAATTTGACATGAAATACATGTTAGATAAAATAGAATTAAGAAAATAAATTGATAAAAATTTATGGTTCTGCCGATTTCTTTCTTTAAAATTAAGTTAATTTCAGATTAAACCTTTTATTTTATTATTTTTTTTCAAAATTATCCACACAATTTTCACAAATCAGCCCAAATTAATACAAATAAATCATATATTTTTCCATCTTAATATTAAATTAAAATATCATTTAATTCATAATTAAAACCTATTATTTTTTTAGAAAAACACATTATCAATAACTAAATGTTTTTTTTTTTCTCAAGTTGTTTTTACTACGACCACTTGGCTGGTCAAAAGCTCAAATAGGAAGAAAATTACATCTCTCTAAGCCACGTGGCGAACGGGAACTGAAAAACTTTGCCAAGGTTTGTTATAGAAGCCACCAGGGCAAGGAATCTCTCAAAAGCAAGCAAAGCTTGAAATTGGCACTCTCTCTATCTGGATCTGGCTCTGGATAAAATAAGAAAAGAAGAAGGGAGTAAGATCGAGAGGAAGAAAAATGGGAGTAGAAGTAGAGAATTCAAAATGGGAACCAAATCCATCACTCTACGGATTCATAATAATGTGTTGCTTCTTTTCAATCGTTCTCTTTCCTCGTTTTTTCAACAAATCTGTCTCTCCCTCTGCCTTCTCTGATCAGTCCCTCTCTCCCTCTTCCCACCGATACTTCCTCTTCCTTTACTGTCTCGCTTCAGGTATCAGAGTTCATTTCTTTCATTTTCTCCATTCTTTTTTACATTCAATTAGATTCTGATTTTTTTTATTCTGCAGCGATGGAAGGAGTTTGGTCGGTTTTCGGAGATTTTGAGTTTGTTTATAATGGCATGAGTAAGGAGCAGATACTCTTCTCCCTTTGTCTTGGATTTGGATCTTCTCTTCTTTTCGCTTCTCTTCTACCTTTCCTCTCTGATTCAATGTAAGTCTTATTTATTTATTTTCTCACATGGAATTTATTTATTTTTGTAATTAATATTATTAGTGTTTGTGTATGGTTACTTTTAGAGGCGGACACCACAAGGCATGCTTGATGTTTTGCATACTACACCTCTTTGTCGGTACATGGAAGAGGATGGTGCCACAATCACACCCTTGTATTTGGTTACCCACTCTCTCTTCATCGCTTGCCACTTCCATTTTTTCTTTTGCTTTCGAGGCGTGGCTCGTTCTTGAAAATGAAAACCAAGGGTATAGGCAACGTGCTCTCACTCACACTTTTTGGTTAATGACTTTCTTTGAGTCTGCATCATTGATTGGAAGCCAGGTGCTTGCAAATTGGCTACTTGCTAGTAATGTGGATATAGGAATTGCATCTTCTTCCACTGCAACTATCTTCATTGCAATCATTGGCATTTTCTGTGTCACCAAAGGATGGAAGCAAGCCCCATATTCTGCACCAGTAAAGGATCGCCGTCAGATGTCTTACACGCATATCTTTAGTGGTGAGTGTTGTATTTTTCTTTTCTGAGTAAAAACTTATGTTGTATTGACTGATTTGTGTGTGAACATCTTCTATGTGAAAATTTGAAGATTGTTACAAGGTTGCATTTCGGTGTATCATTTGGACTTCAATCTAAAGTTAGAATATTGAAATGTCCACAGTTATTCTTTGAAATCATCCACAACTTAAATGGGATGTACATTGTTTTACCTCAGTGTGAGTAAGCTGTGAGAGTTATACTGTCTATTTCTGGTACTTGATCTGCCTTTTATAGTCACCTGTATCCATTTGCTGTTCTTTCCTTCGATGATATACCTAAGGTCCAAAAGTTATTGTCTTTATTCCATTGTAAGCATTTTTTGTTCGATGATGCTCTATATGTACAGCTAAATTAAAGTACCTTTTTTCCTTGCTGCCTTAGATTGGTGATAGAATGTAGAAACTTGTAGAGGCTGAGCTTTTCTTGGGAACTCATGACTTTAAGTGCTGATATTGATCCATCCATTTTTTTGACAATTAATTCTATATATATAAATATATATATATATATATATTCAAATGTCCAATGTCCTTTTAGTTGACATCATCTTTCTAAAAGTGAAAATAGGCCTGTTAAACATGGACAAATGGACATTTTGAATGTCAAATGTCCAACTAAATTCTTAAGATGCATGGATATTTTTGAGGATTGAGGCAAAGAGTGGAAAGCTTTTGATGTTCTTTTGGTCAAAATCTCACTAGATGTCACCATAACATATTTTGAGTATCTTCCAATATCTTTGAATCATCAATGAACTTTTTGTACTCCAGATAAACGGATATTGTTACTGGGTTTTGCACATGCTTGCCTTCAGTTCTCGATTGCAATCTTCTGGATCCTGTGGGCCCCAACATTGGTGGTATGATCATCATCAATTCCCTTAACTATCCAATACTGTTATCTCAATTCCTCATAATTCTGGAAGTAATTGTATCAATGCTGATCATTTATCTTGATTTTGTTTAAAATTTGATGTTCTTATATTGACAAAAAAAAAAAAAAAAAATTAATTAAAGTGTCAGACATCAATACTGACCTGTTTTATCATATGATAATAGTTCAGATATGCTCCGCTCCTGGTAAATCATGCATCACATGTTAATAGCTTGTTTAAGATCAATCATTTACATAAGATGTGGAAGGAGACAAAGCCTTCCTGATAAGTGACTGTGGCTTGATATGAAAGCATGATGCAGGAAAAAGACAAATGCTGAGCAACATGTTAATCTATGTATCATACAACAGGTTTCTTTTGTGGTACAATTAATCTGTGTCACTAAAGAAGATTTTAATCATTTACTGATTTATGTTAGGAGACGGTTAGTATCTATACCCTTCAGTGCCTTCTCTCATTTTGTAATTATATTACCAAAAATAAGCGTGTGGTAAATTGAAGATGGCTCCTTTTCAGAAAAATGATATTGAACTCTTCCAGTGTTTTCTTTTACAACCATGGAAGAGCTTAAACTGGTTATGCATGACCATTGCCTAGTAAGAAATAAATTCCTGATCAGAAAATATTACAATTTTTATATTACATGTGAGTTTAGGCTGATGGACGAGAAGTGCATCTAGGATTGATATATCCATGCCTAATGGGTGCAAGAATGCTGGGAAGCACTGTGTTTCCATGGTTATTGAGTGGTCCATCATCACTTCGGATTGAGGATTGCCTAGTATATGCATTCACTGTACTGGGGCTTGCCTTGTCTATTGTAGCTTATGATTATCAGGTATGCATGTCTTTGTCTCTTAATCTGGTTCTAAGTTAGCTGGCCATAAATTCTTGCTGTTAACTGGAAATGCAGGAAATTGGAGTTTTAGTGTCATTGTTTTGCCTATTCCATGCGGGTGTGGGCCTGATTATACCTTCACTTGCAAGATTGAGGACCATGTAAGCTAAAGATGTGTCTTTATTATTTTATTTAACCATTACTGATAGTGTCTCTTATCAAGCATATTAAATTTGGTTTGTGTTTTTCTTAATTTGTTCATAGTCATGTACCAAATGAATTGCGTGGAGGGATGATAAGCCTTTCTCTAGCACCTGCAAATGCAGCTATTCTGTTTTTGCTGATACTAGTGCGTTTCTCTAACCCAAAATCACTTGAGCACTTAGGTTGATCATCCATTCATTTCCATACGCGAGGGTCACTGTGGGGCCAACCTTTGGAAGCCCCATGATGACTTCTTGAAGAAATGTTCACTGCATCACACCTCTTTGTACTGTCTGCCCTGGTCTTCATCGTTTACAATATTGGACTTGCCACCTTTGACACATTTCAGAGAGGCTATTACCAGAAAATAGAGAATTCAACAATTGTGGCACTTGCTGCTCTTGGGCTTTTCATGGCATCTGGTTCCATGCATTTGTTGAAGCGTTGGGGAAAGCAGCCGTTTCAAAACTGGCACAAGTCATAATTTCCAGAAGCTCCGTTGGATACCAAGCACCAAAGTTGATTTGGTTATGGTGTCCATCATCTGTTTTTGATTGATTAACTGAAAGTTGAAAGAGTGATCTTTTCTGCTCTCAAGACACAATTGAAGTCAGCAAAAAAGTATACAATTTCTCCTTTTTTCTGTTTTTTACTTCTTTTTTCTTCAAAATTAAATAGAAACTGAATAAAATAAAATAAAAAATTGTGACTGAAAAATTTTGATGGCCTTGAAAATGTCTTCTGGAGGGCTAGGAGGAAAGGGGAATTGATTAGATATTTTTGGTTTATTGAATTTTATTGCTAAATTGAGAAATGTGTTTCACAGGCAACACTGGTATCTCAGCAGCTGTGTCAGCAAGGAGGCTTATCTATGTGAAGTTACAATTTACAGAGAGCAACAAGGTAATGAGCTGAGAGTGGTCAAGAAGTAACCTGCCAGACAATTGTGATTAATTTAGGTTTGAACTAGAACCTGAGGAGCCATCTTTTGATGGCATTATTTATTTATTTTTTTCCTGTGAGAATTCTTGACAGCAAAACTGGAAAAAATACATGAGAAAAAAGGAAGATGCTCAAAAAAGAGGTTTGCGTGAGTTGAAACTGACAGGAATTTCAAGACTTGCTAAGCTTCATTATTCAAGCAAGGCACTATACACAATTGATGCAACAGCTGCTTGATTGCATTTCCAGAGTTTCGTAGTAGTTTACTGTTTAAACCAAAACAGTTTTTTGTGATCTTCCATAATCTTTGGCACAGTCATCAAACAAGAATTGCCCCGCTCTGATATTTGTTCATAACTGGAAACAGTAGTGAATTTAGGAATTTTTTTTTTTTGTTATCATTTTACCTTTTACTATTTGTTAACTTCATTATTGATAGGAGTTCACTGTGATGAATTTACTTAAGTTGCTACATCGATGGGTGTCTACACAGGACATTCAAGAAGCCAGTGCTATCAGAACTCAACCTGATTGGTCAGTTTAATAGACGAACCAGACACTAAGCTGGTTCAGTTCCCATGAAAAATTGTTTACTTTGTCCACCCGGTGTGAATTCGATGAATTTAACAGAACCAATAACCTGTTTGACACAATTTAATTGTTTTTTTTTTTTAAAAATCTGGTCAATCTGGTTGTGTAAAAGTAGAAGGATTTGGTGGGAAATAAAGGTTTTCAAATTTGTGACGATGACCGCACCTTCCTCTCCCTCTTCCTCTTCTATCAAATGAAAATGAAAGAATTGTTCTATTTTGAAAAAGGGATGAGAAAATTCTTCGATTATCAGACAGGACGTAGAGAAATAGAGATCCGTGCTTGAGAATTCATTTCGAAGTTGAGAGGTTGTAGATTTTGTTGTTGGAAGAAAACATGATGTTTGTTGACTTATTCCCTGATTTAAGAGATGGCACTGATAGTGGCTGTTGCTCCTCTGTTTATACTGAATTTGATCCCTGAAGGTATTTATCACAAACAGAGAAGATGTAAAAAGGAAGATGGGATTGGACGAGGTGGTGATGGCCTCACCAATGGCAGGGGTGCTAACGCTGCATTTGTTAGCATAAGCGTGTCCCACCACCGCTAGGTCATTAGCCATCAGTCAGACCAGTCGACCTGAGACGTGGGACCTCCTCTGATTTAAAGTCCGGTCGGCTCGATTATGATAGCATGGCATGAAACTAAAGAGCTCTATCGGCGGAAGAGCATTTCGTGAAGTTGACTAACAAACACAGCTACCATTTTTGCCAGTTCGAACCATGTCCTACTTGAAAGAAGCCTTTCACCAATAACAGGAGAGAATAAGCATCCACTGTATTCGAACAATTTTCTTAATCCTCTAAAATTGCGATGTAACATGAGAGATTACTCTTGTCCTAAAAGCATTTTACAATCCCAAAATATAGCATCAGCAAAGATCCTTTCCTAGAAGAAACTTGGGTAAAACAGCGATGAACAATTTAAACTTGTACTTGATCTCTAATCCACTTAGTAGCCACCCATTTCTCCCCTTTGATTACATGACAGCTTGCATGAAGAGATGCCTGCCAAAAAAAAACAATATAATTCATCACTGCCGCATGAACCAATATGGAAAACTACAATTCTAAGCAATTATCCTGAAGTGATTTCTAATCTTAGCAATGTTCATCAACTAAGGTCTTCCCTTTTAACATGTTCCTTTCGGGTAT
>Ga0307510_10008342_pt1 | contig 12347 bp, 6 predicted proteins | sample 12_EM_MG_FD_207224 | JGI IMG/M metagenome (GOLD analysis project Ga0307510, IMG submission 207224) | Populus trichocarpa ectomycorrhiza microbial communities from riparian zone in the Pacific Northwest, United States - 12_EM | ecosystem: Host-associated > Plants > Roots > Unclassified | place...
CCTCATTGTTTTATCTCATTTAATTTTAATAATAGATTTGGTTTCATGATTCAGGTCATGAGTTTCGAAGGAAAGTTTGATTTGACGTTTTATTTTAGGTTCTTTTTTTAATTGATTTTTTTATTTTAATCATTCGACTTTAAGTTATTATGCCTTTAGCTTTATGATTTTTATCACTTTTTTTTTTATTGGGTTATCTTGATTTCATATCTCGAGCTGCAGGTTAGTCAAGTTAACTCGGGCGTTTTCTAATGTTTTTCTATTGGTTTTTTCCAGTTTTTTTCATTTTATTGTTCTATTTTTTTTTTTGTATGAGGTTATCCCAATGTCACAACCAAGTCATAAATTTAGCATACTGACTCGAGTTAGTTTTTTTTTCTCTTTTAAAATTGTTTTCATTTTTAATTCGTCATTCAGCGTTTGATTTGCTAGTAATTAAGCTTCATATTTTTTTTCTCTCTTTATGAGGTTATCTCGTTCTCATTTAATTTTTTATTTACGATCAAATAAAACCGTTGAGACCTTTAAAGAATATTTAGAGGATATCTTTATGTAATATTGACAAATGTTTATTTTTTTTATTAGTAATTGTCATTTTTTGGGTTTTTTTTTAATTGACGTTGCCTTTTTTGGTAATTATATATTTAAATTAACCAAGCTTATTGAACTCATGTTATTTATAGGTGAAATCAACCCTAATTGCATGAATTAATAGCTAATTTCAACCACTTCATACAAAACCCTTAAATTTGGCAATTTATCCAAACATTCAAGTCAACACAAAACTAAACAAAATTCATGTTATTTTCATGCTTAATTGCGTGAAACCAGCCCTAATTGCATGATTTCATAGTTAATTTTAACTAACTCATACAAAATCTTTAAATCCAATAATTTCTTGACCTAGGTCATGAGTTTCGAAGGTAAACTCGATTTGACTTCCTTTTTTAGGTTATTTTTTTAATTGATTTTTTTTTCTTTTCATCATTCGACTTTAATTTATTAGGCCTTTAACTTCATGATTTTTATCACTTTCTTTTCTATTGGGTTATATTGATTTCATATCTCGAGCTGCAGGTTAGTCAAGTTAATTCGGGCTTTTCTAATGTTTTTTATTGGTTTTTTTTCAGTTTTTTCATTTTATTGCTCTATTTTTTTTTATGAGGTTATCCCGATGTCACAACCAAGTCATAAATTTAGCATACTGACTCGAGTTAGTTTGTTTTCTCTTTTAAAATTGGTGTTTTTTTTATTCGTCCTTTAACATTTAATTTGCTAGTAATTAAGCTTCATATTATTTCTCTCTTTATGAGGTTATTATGTTATCATTTATTTTTTTATTTATTATCAAATAAGACCGTTGAGACCTTTTAAGAATATTTAGAGGATATATTTACATAATATTGGCAAATATTTATTTTTTATTAGTAATTGTCATTTTTGGGGTTTTTTTTATTGTCGTTGCCTTTTTTTTGTAATTATATATTTAAATTAACCAAGCTAATTCAACTCATGTTATTTATAGGTGAAATCAACCCTAATTGCATGAATTAATAGCTAATTTCAACCACTTCATACAAAACCCTTAAATTTGGCAATTTATCCAAACATTCAAGTCAACACAAAACTAAACAAAATTCATGTTATTTTCATGCTTAATTGCGTGAAACCAGCCCTAATTGCATGATTTCATAGTTAATTTTAACTAACTCATACAAAATCTTTAAATCCAGTAATTTCTTGACCTAGATCATGAGTTTTGAAGGTAAACTCAATTTGACTTCCTTTTTTAGGTTATTTTTTTAATTGATTTGTTTTTCTTTTCATCATTCGACTTTAATTTATTAGGCCTTTAGCTTCATGATTTTTATCACTTTCTTTTCTATTGGGTTATCTTGATTTCATATCTCGAGCTGCAGGTTAGTCAAGTTAAGTCGAGCTTTTTTAATGTTTTTTTATTGGTTTTTTCAAGTTTTTTCATTTTATTGTTCTATTTTTTTTTTGTATGAGGTTATCCCGATGTCACAACCAAGTCATAAATTTAGCATACTGACTCGAGTTTTTCTCTTTCAGAATTGATTTTTTTTTCAATTCCTTCAATGTTTGATTTGCTAGTAATTAAGCTTCATATTTTTTTCTCTCTTTATGATATTATCCCGTTCTCATTTAATTTTTTATTTGTTATCAAATAAAACCGTTGATACCTTTTAAGAATATTTAGAGGATATATTTTCATAATATTGACAAATGTTTATTTTTTTATTAGTAATTGTTATTTTTAGGGTTTTTTTTAATTGACGTTGCCTTTTTTATAATTATATATTTAAATTAACCAAGTTTATTGAACTCGTGTTATTTATAGGTGAAATCAACCCTAATTACATGAATTAATAGCTCATTTCAACCACTTCATACAAAACCCTTAAATTAGGCAATTTATCCAAACATTCAAGTCAACACAAAACTCAACATAATTCATGTTATTTTCATGCTTAATTGCGTGAAATCAGTCCTAATTGTATGATTTCATAGTTAATTTTAACTAATTCATATAAAATCTTTAAATCTAGTAATTTTATGACCTAAGTCATGAGTTTTGAAGGTAAGCTCGAGTTAACTTTCTTTTTTAGGTTCTTTTTTTAATTAATTAATTTTTTATTTTCATTATTCGACTTCAGGTTATTAGGCCTTTAGCTTCATGATTTTTATCATTTTTTTTTCTATGGGGTTATCTTGATTTCATATCTCGAGTTGCAGGTTAGTTGAGTTAACTCGGGCGTTTTCTAATGTTTTTTTATTGATTTTTTTCAAGTTTTTTCATTTCATTGTTTTATTTATTTTTTTATATGAGGTTATCTCGATATCACAACCATGCCATAAATTTAGCATATTGACTCGAGTTATTATTTTTTTCTCTTTTAAAATTATTTTTTTTTCAATTCGTCCTTCAGCGTTTGATTTGCTAGTAATTAAGTTTCATTTTTTTTTCTTTATAAGGTTATCCCATTCTCATTTAATTTTTTATTTGTTATCAAATAAGACCGTTGAGACCTTTTAAGAATATTTAGAGGATATCTTTTTATAATATTGGCAAGTATTTAATTTTTTATTGGTAATTGTCAATTTTGGGGTTTTTTTATTTTCGTTGCTTTTTTTATAATTATATATTTAAATTAACCAAGCTTATTGAACTCATGATATTTAAAGGTGAAATTAACTCTAATTGCATGAATTAATAGCTAATTTCAACCAATTCATACAAAACCCTTAAATTAGACAATTTATCCAAATATTCATCTCAACACAAAACTCAACCTAATTCATGTTATTTTCATATTTAATTGCGTGAAACCAACCCTAATTGCATGATTTCATAGTTAATTTTACAAAATCTTTAAATCCAATAACTTTTTCAAACATTTAACACAATACAAAACTCAACAAAATCCAACCTAATTCATCTTATTTTTAAGCTCAACCCTAATTGACTTAATTTACATTTAATTTATCAATAATCCAACAACCCCTTAACAATAATTTAATCACAACTATACCAATTACAAATTAAATATAAAACCCTAATAATATAGGATATTTACGTTACCTTTTTGACTGAAAAGTGGTGTTAGCGGCTAGGAAGTGACTAATTTCTTTTTACATCGTGTTATTCCTTTAAAATTTATAATTTATCGTGCTAATTAAAAAGAAATCAAAGCTAAGGCTCCCTATCCTATGTCATTAGTCAGTGTACTTTTTCTTTTTGTTAACATTCTCATGTTAAATTTTTTTCCAACAAGTACACTTGCTCTTCCACAAACCTGTTTGAAAATTTCCAAGAATAATTAAAGAAAAGATAATAAGAATCCAGAAAAATAAAAAATAAAAAACCCTTAAAATCCAAACAAGTGAGAAAAAATAAAAATAAAAGAAAATTATAAGATAAGCAAGGAGCTAGATAACATCCTCAGCTCGATTGTTACTTCGATGGTTGGCAACTATCTTTTTTTAATGTTTTTATAAACTCATTTATATTGACACCTCGTTAAATGTAATGTAATTATTTTTTAAAATAATTTTCATTGTAAAATACATTAAATAATATTTATTTTATATTTAAAAAATTATTTTTGATATCAGTACATTAAAATATTAAAAAATATCTAAAAATATTAATTTAAAATATAATAAATAAAAAATTTAATTTTTTTCAAAATAGCTTCCAAAACTCAATTCTAAACATTCCATTTGTTACAATATATATATATATATAAAATTGTAATCAGCGATGATTAGCATAAGCTTCCATGTTAGAAGAAATCAAATGAATTAATACTGTAAATCATCATTTATTACATGTCACTTATTTTTCATGGAAAATAAAGTCTCGTTAAATCACCGCAACATGTGTCGTCAAGATGACAGGGAAACATCCATTTTCATTGCAAAACCAATCCTAGTTGTTGCGTTGTCTTTTCGGGGCGGTTTCTGTTTTCTTCTTCTCTAGAAGCCAGTCCAACATAGAGCCCACTTATCACCACCAACTCATGCCCTTGCTCGTTATGATAGGCCGGAAGACCAGGTGTCTCTTAAGCCCAATCCTGGATTTTCCCCCTCTCTTCATTTGGTCCATGCCGCAAAAAGTCTCATCTCCCATTTTTATTTTCAAATCCTTGACCATTGTGAGATATCTCCCATGTTTATCTTAGAGGTTACAATCTTTCCTTAGTCATTCAATTCTGACATCTAGGTTTCAGCGTCTCAGCAAAGGCGGCGGCGGCGGCGGCGGCTAAGCGCTAACGATAATCTGGTCAAGAAAACTGTATAGACCCTTCGAGCTCAAAGACTGGTGTGAATATATAGGCAATCAAGAATTGAACAATTCTCCGAGTGTGTTACAGTAGACCAATATGGCCGGCCCTGGACTTGTTCAGAATGAGCAAATTAATTTGAGAACTCCAAGGCACCGATATTCAAACCCGTCATTTTCTTTGATTTGATATTATTTCCTTTCACCGGAAAAGAAAGCGTGCGTGTCCATTCTCATGAAGAAATTAAAGAAAGTATATCTTTTTTTTATTAAGAACCAAAGTTGTTCTTGGATTATACCTTCATGATTTCATCCTTTTTCTTGGTTCCCACCTGTTAATTAGGGCCTTTCGAACTTGAAGAGAACAAAGGGAAGGTCGTAGATTCCCAAAGATATGGTCGTAATAGGATAAACATATATAGCATATGCAAAAAGATTGACATTTTCAACATTAAATCTTTGGTCATTTGCCATTTCTCTTGTTGATCATACTCCTTCCTTTGGTCTAAGATTCTATAATCTTTTGATGGTTGATCGATCCCTATCCAAATTCCACTCAAATAAATATTATCCGCCATTTCTTACTAATTAACTCCCATATTAGAATCTGATGCTCATCATGTTTTTTTTTGTTTTTTTTTTTAATGTCGACTTGACAAAATGCTATATTCAATATGTTTCATATAGGAAAAAAAAAGTATTAAGCAAAACTGTGACATAATGTTTTGTTCGGTCTAGTCTTATCGCATAAAGTTTTACTATATGAAATCACTGGGATTTTAAATATTGGACCGAAATTCCATGTTGCATGTGTATATACACACACGCGCACACAATAATAAGTGGTCTAAGATCCTCCCAACATGGGAAAAATTGTCTCTAAGCCAGGCCCGTTGAATTTATTCTTGGTAAGGCAATTGGGCACCCAACGTGAGGCTTAAAATGTTTGGTAGAGAATGCCAGCCGTACCAGTCGATTTTTCTTTCTGCGTGGGACATGTAAATGCCTCAGCGGGAAACCACAAGAATAAAGAAAATATTATAAAGACTAAACTATTGATTTGCTGCTTAGCATGCATGGATTGCGATGACTGATGTGTGCTGGTTTGGAGCTGAGCTATCCCAAAGACATGCCTGCTTCATTGTCTGTAGGCGTGTCAGTGCATAATTTACTGAAATAGTTAGTCTTTTTTCTTCTTTTCTTCCTTCTTGGGCGTGCATGAAATGTTGCGCGCTCGTTATGATTGAGGTGAAGACCATTAACGTTGTGATTCAACATAAAATTATGATTCCTGATCTAAGGGTATAGGTAGTCGCAAAACGCCAAGAGGCTAGACCTACAAAATTTGTTTAAGAATCAACACTGAGGAGATATAGAATCCAAAATCCGAACTATCATTGGTCCACATTCGCAAATGCACCCCCCTTGTTTCCTGAAGAACTGTCACGTAACTATATATTCCTTCCACTTCTTGCTCAGGGCCACAAATCTTGTAGGCTAATATCCAACAATGAAGTCCCAACTCCCCACAGCTGAAGTAACAGAGCACACGGTTGCATAATTGATCTGCTTCTACATTGCTTTCACCGACAGTAGTACCATGCAATAATTTTCTTGATCGTGCCTTAACTCCCACAGGAAGGAAACAGGGCTCCATATGCTACTTTTAAATCTTTTCATACCAAATACGTGACAATTAGCAAGTGTCCCTTATAGCATTGTCCACACATCGAAATCTTTCTCTACTGGCGAAAAGTCATCATGCGAGGCTCGGCATGTAACCGTGTTTAAAGCAGCGGTGGCTCATCCTGAAAACAGAAGTACGTGCTTATCATTTCTCTTGTTGTCTTATTCGCGGCTCCAAATCTACAACACAACTTTTTTTAAAAATAAATAAATAAAGTGTTGATAGTTGGTACAATATAAAGTGGCATTCTCCTCCGAGAAAGAAAATGGCTCTGCCGTGCCAGCTATCATCTCTCCCTTTTCCTTCATTCATGTTTTCCATGGAAAATAAATATTAATTTCTAGAGAGAAAATTGTCACAACGTAGGCCAAGATCCATGCCTAGGCTTGACAACCCTTTCTCATTGTGAATCTAGACTTTTTAGTTACTTTAGCTCCCCAATCCTTCCTTTCCCCGACATGAAATCTGGAGCTTGTTAATCAAATTTGCCCTTCCTTTTGTTTTTCCTAAAGTGCCCTTTAAATCCTATCCATAAGCCTCGTCACCTCAAGATTAGAATTATTATTATGGCATACTTTAACATAATTAGAAAATGACAAGGCAACCATCTAGTAGCCAGTGGTAAGAGTTTGGGACTAAGAGGTTTGCTTCCTCTGTGGTCTCAGGTTCGAGCCATGTGATTGCTCATATGATGGTCACTGGAGGCTTATATAGTCGTTAACTTCAGGGCCCGTGGGATTAGTCGAGATGCGCACAAACTGGTCTGAATACCCACGTTAAACTTAAAAAAAAACAAAACAAGGCAAAGTACCGACTACAACAAATCTTAAATCCGTGGACAAATTCCTGTATGCATAAGTTAATGCATCAATTTTTTCGTAGTGGAGTATGATTTTTGTGAAACTTATGGGAAAGGGAGCCAAAAAAAAAGAAAGAAATCCACCAATTTGACAGAGAAAGAACTGGAAAGGACCCTCCCCTGTGCACCAATCTATCACCACAAGAATAGGTGGAATTTGTTCAAATTATCTTGTGCTCCATAATAGAAGATTGCTCCTGATCAAATGAATAGTGATATATAGTGGCCCATTGCGCAAATAATGAAGGGAACTGCATCTTCATCTCTGCATACTTTCATGAAAGGATGACATTGGAATTGACAAGGAACCTTTATTCTTTGTCTTGCCAAAACAACAATGAATGGGGGTTTACATGACAGTTTGTCAAGATCTGCTACCTAACACCTAGCCATCATGTTTCACTTTCTCTATCCTTCCCGTCTCATTGCTTACGCATCAATTCCTTCCCTTGGCAATTGATAAATTAGGCAAGGTGTTGCCACAAACTGAAAAAAAAAACCCAGAAAAGAAAATAATAACTTGGAGGATACAATTGGATCCTTCCCAAGTGCGCACCCTTGATGCTAGTTAGCAGCGTAGATTTAAGGCTCATCACAATCCAAGGCCCACACAGTCATGCATAATTGAGAATTGTAATGGAAGAAGAGCATGTGGGTCACAGTTGCAGAGGAGGATGATGAGAAGGGGAAAATGGAGGCGTCATTCTAGACCCTTAAAGTAAGGCGTATAAGAAAATCCCACATGGCCAAGCCAACCACACCACATGCAAATAAGCTTATCTGTTGATCATATGATACTGCTTTCATTATTTAATTAACATTAAGATGGATAATAATATTAAACATTGAAAAAAATTGGAGACCTAATATTATCCAGTACAGATTCACTTCCAATCTTCGCAGCAGCCCACCACCACCGCTTATGCTATGCACCAGCAACAATTTGAAGATAAAATAGAAATACTTTCAATCCAGAAACCAGCCAGTAAAATACTTCATTTTCTATATCATTTAATCTTCTTCTCTTCATCCTCCTCTTCTTTCTTGATGCTGTCCTCATAGTCACAACCTTCTTTAGGACTCTCCAAAGCTCTCTTCTCTTGCTCTTCCTCTTCCTCTTCCTCTCCCACATCATTCAAATTCTTCTCTCTAACACATTCTCCACTCTTCAATTTCATCTCTGCCTTATTCTTCAATGCCTCCAACAATTCAATCACTGCCCTGTCCTTATTTCTCCTGTTCTTGATCAATAACTCACTTATATCAGCAGGAGTCATCTCTGCCTTGTCAATAACCTCTTCCAATTCCTTCAAAACCCCCTCATCCAAATCACTTTCTGCATTGCCCAAGTAATTCTTCAACAAGATCCTCAATGCAGGAAATGAACAGTAGCTCATGAAAACATGCATGTCCATTCTACCACTCCTTAACAATGCAGGATCAAGTTTGTCAATGTGGTTTGTTGTGAACACGAAAATCCGCTCGCTTCCACAACATGACCACAACCCATCAGTAAAATTCAATAACCCAGATAAAGTTATTGAATTCCCTCCTTCATCACCAGTGCTAACACCAGGCCCAGATCGCATTTCTGGGTCACAGTAACTCCTCCCAATAGAACTACTATTATTAGGACTACCCTTCTTCCTATTACTCAAATCAATAGAACAATCAATGTCCTCAATAACAATGATAGATTTTGAGCTTGTTTTCATCAAAAGTTTTCTAAGTTCAGAGTTATGGTGTACCTCAGTCAATTCAAGATCGTAAATATCATAACCAAGATAATTAGCCATGGCAGCAATCATGCTAGATTTACCAGTACCAGGAGGTCCATAAAGCAAATAACCTCTCTTCCAAGCTCTGCCTGTCTTTTGATAAAAAGATTGACCATTTGCAAAATCTTTCAAATCTTCAATGATCTCAGCTTTCTTGACAGGGTCCATAGCCAGAGTCTCAAAAGTACTTGGGTGCTTAAATGGCACTGACTCCCAAGGATGCCCTCTTGAATCCAAAGACCCACCTCTTGAATTAGTGTACAAAAGCCTGTCCTCGTTTTTCCTCCTCATATCATTGGCTTTCTCCATAATGTAATCAAGATAAGAATCAAGAATCAAAGACTTGTCCTTTTTCTTGATACGTAGAGTGAAACCTCTCTTCTCGTCAGGCAATGGACGCCAGGAAAATGTCTGTGCTTGTCTTTGAGTCACAATATGTTCCCAAAGGACAGTAACACCATTGAAGGTGTCAAAGATAGTGTCATTGTTTGTTAGGCCAAAAGTTATGGCACTTGAATTCAGAGCACGAGTGAGGCTCAAACGGCTGCCAGAGATGGTGACACAGGAGCTTAGATAGAGTTGGACTGCGTTGTAGAGCTCGTTGGTGTTGACTCCATCAATTTCTGTTATATCAAAGTAGCAATAAGAAGTGAACATGTTAAAGACCCGGTTGAAGAGTTTCAGAGTTGCAAACCGGAGCTCTGGTGGGAATAATACATGAAGGAGACTTTGACAAAAGGCCAACACACCAAGTATTGAGGCCAAAGAGCCCCAATATTCTTTCATTCTGCTGTTCCTTTTTGTAAAGGATTGAGAGAGGTGGTGTTTAGTTTTTTGGGTTTTTTTATGAGAGGGGAGAGGGAAAGAACCAAGGAGGTGTTTTCTTTCTGTTCTCTCACTTTCGAGGAGGTTTTGTAAAAGGGTCTTTCTTGCTTTAATTTATAGGGACTGATGGGCCTTGGGATTTTGAGGGATTTCTCTGTAGAAACTGGGGAATTTGTGGAGGGAGAGATGGGAATAAAGGAAAAGTAAGGGCACAAAAAGGGCAAGGGAAAGGAAAGGTTTTGAGATGTGGAGGAATTGGTGGACCAAGATATATACAAGTACAAAGAAAACAGCAAGGTAGAGAGGGGAAAAAACAAAAAGGATCTTGGAGTCTTGAGTTGGAGAAGATCAGAGATGGGTCCAATTTGGTGTTCGAGGTGTTGGGGACTCGAGTGATTCACAGGAGATTTTGCTGGACCATTTTTGTTTTTTAACTCCCTTCCAGTACTCTATTATGGAGGATTTGAAAAGGTCCTTTGCTTACAGGAAAAAAAAAAAAACTGAGATGGATCGTGAAATGAGAGAGATGATATTTCAAGATGCATGAATGGGACAATGAATGAGGCTGGACAGCAGACCTGCGGTTATGTTATCAGAAAAGCAAAGCCATAACTATTTGAGTGACATCTTTTTTACCTATTTTCATTAATCCGACGGAGATTTGGCAGGGATTATTAAATACAAGAGAGATCAGAATTCAGTCACTAAACGGAGAAGCAAAAAAACAAAAAGGAAATTCAAATTTCAAAGGGCATCGTGATGTATTATTATTTTTATCAAGTGAAAGGTTTTTTCAAGCACATGCCCTTTCCTTAAGAAGTTATCCCGTGTTTGATTATAGAGATTAATCGTTCAAACTGCAAATCTTCTTACCATGCCTAAAAAGTCAGAGAGCAATGCGTGTTATTGACCCAGGATGTAGGCGAGGAAAGGATAACTAAGAAATTACGAACGCTATAAAAGTGTGTGTGTCTATATATATATATATATATATATATATATATATATATGGGTATTCGGATTAGCTTACACATACCTCAACTGATTTCACGTGCTCTGAAGTTAACAAACATAAAATCATCTAGTAATCATCATATTAGCAACCAATATATTATTTAAACAATTGAGAGCTCATGTACAAAAATCAAAAGCATTTGTGGTCAAGTGACAAAAAATCAGAGTGAAATTGCTCGGTACTAACAAGGATTGGGTTATTCTCATTTTTATTATTTTATTGTTTAGATTTAAATAATTGGAAAATCGAATGTAATTAATGGCTGAAATTTAAAATCGAATGTAGTTATAGACTTATAGGTGAGATTTGAAAACATGAGGCATCGCTGGAAAATCGAATGTAATTAAATTAATGGGCGAAGAGCGAGGGCTGAAGGTTTTTAACTTTTTATTCAACCCCATTGGCCCTTCCAGGCCCACGTGACAAAGCTTGTACGTGCAGTACTATGGTTATCTAGAATAGCTCAAAGAGTTGTACATATATCAGTGATTCGCAAGTATTGAGTGTATCTCTTTTAAATTATAAAATTACTGATATAAAAATTAATTAAAAATAAATAAAAAAAGACAATAATATACCAAAAAACTTTCAACAAGAAGAATCTAATACCAAAAAAATTATCAATAATAATCAAAACGGGCTACATGAATAACCTAAAAACAAGTGAGTCTCGATATCTACCTTGTATGTTCACACTGAATTCGCTATTTTTGTATGTGTTATTTTTGTTTATAGTGAGTTATTTTATCAGATTTTTTTTTACAGCATTGGAATAAAATAAAATAAAAAACTTAAAAGAGTTAGTCCCAAGTAAATCTCTTCTTTTTCAACTAGAATAAAGTTGTTACACAGAAATGGAATATTTATCTCCCTCATATGCCTATTAACCAATGGCCAGTTAACAGCTAACTGACTGCAAGGGTTCTGTCATAAAGTTCCCTTGATTTAGTTGAGGAAAAAAGATCTTCAAAGATCGAGGTTGATGTCTAAATACAGGTTATTCTCTTTCCAGCCATTGGATTTTACCTCCTTGGTTTAAAGCTCTTAATCCTGGGATTTCATCCTAATCTCTCTCGAAAGCAGCTGTCTAAATCTTAATGGGCATCTGGTTACCGACCCTTCATGTACAAAGTCCACAACTGCGTGCAGAAGAAGAGCCTATCTGCTTAGCCTGTCCGAATCGTCTGAGACAGACACCCTTTTTTCACCACTGTCTCCTATGCGCATTGTCTTAATAATTACGTACCGACATGTTTGGTTGAATATAATGGATCGCATAATGTATTTGGTTGTGTAATTTTTAAAATTGGAATATAATGGGCTATGATTACTTATTACATCATAAACATGGTGGATTAAACTCTAATTGTTGATAA
>Ga0307510_10008344_pt1 | contig 12347 bp, 11 predicted proteins | sample 12_EM_MG_FD_207224 | JGI IMG/M metagenome (GOLD analysis project Ga0307510, IMG submission 207224) | Populus trichocarpa ectomycorrhiza microbial communities from riparian zone in the Pacific Northwest, United States - 12_EM | ecosystem: Host-associated > Plants > Roots > Unclassified | place...
CCATCTATCTGGCTTGTCGGGGCCGACCTCTTCTCGCTCGAGTAGTATTTCCACTACTCCCTCATGTCCATCCCAAGCGGCAAACGAGAGCGGTGTTCGGCCGTCATTATCTGGCTTGTCGGGATTAACCTCTTCTCGCCCGAGTAGTATTTTCACCACTCTTTCATGTCCATACTGAGCGGCAAACGAGAGTGCTGTTTGGCCCCATCTATCTGGCTTGTCGGGGCTGACCTCTTCTCGCTCGAGTAGTATTTCCACTACTCCCTCATGTCCATTCCAAGCGGCATACGAGAGCGGTGTTCGGCCGCCATTATCTGCCACGTCGGGATTGACCTCTTCCCGCCCGAGTAGTATTTTCAACACTCCCTTATGTCCGTTCTCAGCGGCAAACGAGAGCGGCGTTCGGCCGCCATTATCTGGTTTGTCAGGGTTGGCATCATCCTGCCTGAGTAGTACTTTCACCGCTTCTTCATGTCCATTACGAGCAGCCCATGCAAGCGGTCCACTACCCCAAAAATCTTCTTCGTTGATACCATAACATTCCATCTCCACTAAACCAGCTACAACCTCAACAATTCCGAAGAGCGAGGCGCAGTGTAGTCCACTGAAGGGAGAGGGAGTATCAAAACGCCAAAGAGGGAAATTTTCTACTTGTGCTAAAAGTAATTCTGTCGATATCTGGCCATAAGGCCCTTTTAGTAACTCCAGTGCAAGTGACCTCGCGTAGTCTGAGAGATCTTTTTTCGCATGAACCCCCCAGTATACTGAGCAATATTCTAGAAAGGGCGCGTTCTGAATGTCAGGAGAGGGAGCAGTCCAAAGGGCTTGGACCTGTTTGGAATTTAGATATGTCAAACAGATTTCGGCCATCGCCGAGTGAGGTCCACTGAATATATCGGGATGAGTGGAAAGATACTCCTGAAGAGTAAAGTGGATCAATCGCACAGTTGATGCCTCCTTATCTACGGTAATAAGACCTTGGCAGCAGCTCACCAATGTCGACATCGAAGGGATGTTGCTGGCATCGAAAACTGTGGAGCCTAGTTGGACTGCTAGAGCGTGGCAGAGCTCATCTGCTCGCAGCGGTCGTTCCGCATGACTGATCCACATCAACGCTGACATCCCAAGTCTCGATCTGTCCCCATCTTGCGCCTTTATCCGCTCGATCGTCGCTCCATAAACATCTCCCAGCTCCAATCCACCAGTCATTTTGCTTAGCTTTTCTCGTCTTCGGAAGATTGTCGATTCGTGTAAGATTGCGTCGATATTTAATGAAACTAGTAGAAACCTAGATGCATATCTATTAGCGGATTGCGTGTGGCGGGATTCCTAGTGCTATTGCCCATACGTACATTTCTGACATATTTTCGGGAATCTTCTCTAGAATGTCTGCTTCTAGACTCTCATCCATGGCGTCTGGAGTTTCATCCTCGTCTAGTTTAAGACGAAGGTATTCGGTGATATCATCTTTGCTGGGGCCTACAGACACACTTATCACTCGTCCGGCAAGACGCTTTTCGATCTCAGCCCGAACATGGGGCCTTCCGATGATGAATATTCGTGTGCGTGGGGATTTTTCGAGGATTTGTTTTAGCGAATTAAGGAGCTTGACTCGATTCGCCGTCGCACACTCGTCCAAAGCGTCAATACATACAAATGTGGGAAGTGAAGAAGTGACGGTCTGGAGCATCTTCACTATATCCGGGAGCCGCGGTTCTCGTCCACCAATGACGTTTTTCTGCTCTTGGAAGGCCCGCGATATTTCCTCCGGAACCTTCTCCATTCCACCGACGGCCTGCCTCAGCAAGGAGCCCAGAATACCGACCACTGACTGCTCCTTTCGCGCTGCGAAATCCAAGTAGAAGCACGTAACTGCTGTGTTTCGTCCTCTAGCCTGGTCGCCTAACCTGTCCACTACCAGCGAACTGACATCGTGGCCAGCCTGTTAGCACTGGGTCTCTTTCTCCTGTTCTCGGGAGTGATTCTCATTACCTGATAAATGTTTTGCCGACCCCCGGGCCTCCATAGCAAAACAAGACTGCCTTATCACCTTCACCTTCCTCACTCCGTTCATACCAGGTTCTAAATTCTTCAGTCTGTAAAAGCCATTCTCCCACATTGTCGATGCGGCGTCCTTGGATGTCCCGATGGCGTAGCCTCGGGCCTAGGGGCGATAACCAGGTCAGGAGTTGAGACCGATCGTCGGAAACAACATAATTATTCTGTACGTTAAATGAGTTCGTATTATGGGAGAGGTTATTATCGATGTTATATTGAGACATATTCTGCTCCTTGCTGCTTGCACAGTTAACTTATAGACGGGGAGTTGTTGGGTACGGTCGGTCGGTGGGTTCTTGGGAGCTGGGGGAAGGCGGGGCCTTGGTAAGGAAAAGCGGGGGTCTTCTGGCGCTAAAGCAGCCTTGTTGATTCCATCTCATGAATCATCGAAGAAAAGTGTCGCACCACACAAACGATCATCTACCAAAACTCCCCAAGCGCTGGGGGTAGAGAGATACCAACTATGTCTATACATTATGACGCTCTGGGTAGCCGGCACGGGGAAAAAAATCATTAGCGGAATCCACAAACCTCGTCGCCGGTGGTAATATCGCGAGTTTCCATTTCAGATATTGAAGGCTTTCGCACTCTATTGATAGAATCTCTCACTACATACATAGCAACTGTAATTACGAATAAGGTTCACTGTTTCTCTCATTAAAAGCCCGGTTTCCTGGTAGACCACGGGCTCCTTACATAATGAGAGCTGTGATCATTTACTTGGTTAAGAAATTGCGATAGTTTCTACAAAGGGCCCCCAATTATTCCCACCCGATATCGCACCCTGCGGCACTTGTTTCACACCAATATCCCAGGTCTCGTGGGGTCAATAGAGCCACTCAAGCCGCCATAGCGAACCCCCATGATCTTGTAAAAACACCGCGGCTAATATGCCACCAGACTTGAGGCAGCACGCCGAAGTTTCATTTAACGTGTCCAAATATTGGAAAACTCTTGCTCACAATGAAGGAGTGTTCTATCACGGTACCTTGGGGATCCCCTCTTCTAATTACTGCCGACACAGCCGAATGCGCACAGCGCACTATCATAGCACTAGGGTATAGTACGCTACTGTTCCCTTAATTCTCATACCCCCACGTGTACCCGTGGCAGTGTTATGGCAAGTGAAAACGTACCACCCCAGCGATCTTCGGTTGCATGGTACATTTTTACAAGCAACAACACTCCCACAGATACATGTTGGGGTATCCCATGGACCGATGAGACACGCAGATTCACCGCCTTCCTTATACAGTAGCTCTATGCTGTGGCTAAGCAACCTTCTACCAATAAAAGCTCGATATTTCACCATTGTTTTTCAGGCGAAGCCACTCAGCCACAGCATAGAGCTACCGTATAAGGAAGGCGGTGAATCTGTGTGTCTCATCGGTCCATGGGATAAGAATTAAGCTACTACCGTAACAGTAGTGTAGATCACCACACCTGCACCATCATCACCCACCCACCGGGAAGGCGGGCTGTCGAAACTAAAAACCCTATCACAAGCAGTGTTTGCCAATGAACAGGCTGAGCCGGAAGTTCCAATCATTTCCCGGATGCCATCACCCCGGATGGCCGGAGCTTGGATTGGATCTGGCTTGAACACACGGTATGCCGGATGCAAATGCGTTCATAAAATATCACTCGATGAGAACAAGCACCAGGGGTCGTTTGGTAGCCAGACAGGCCAAAAAATACCAAAAATTGCAGGTTTTCGAGCTGTCATTAGGGAGGTTCCGCTACGACGGTCATCACTTGAATTGTCCTTGTTGCCAGAGCAACGGCACAAACCATCCCAAATTTGTGTAAGCGCTGAGTTCAACTATCTCAGTCCTAAGAATAGTTCTTAAATAGGACGGTCGTAAAAACCTTTTGTTTACCAGTTTATTGACAAAAATGACCTTTTTTTCTTTTCTTTTCACTGACCATCAACTAGGAAAATGAAAAATGACATTTCCAAAGCGAGCAGGATCAACATATGAGAAAGCCTTACTACTTGCTTCTCGGTGTGAAGTTCTGCTTGGTCAGGAGGGGGGTCAGTGTCACAGATGGGGGTCAGAAGGGGGGGTGCTGGAGGTGGGCTGGGCTGTGATGTGATTGTTGATGCGTAGTTGTTGGTAGACTAAAGTTAACTTTTCTTAGCAAAATGATGAAAGAAAGTCCACTGTCGCCACACCGAACTTTGCCAAGATATAGGCACAGTTCTAGCGGCGACCGTTGTAGCAAAACCTCCCTATTACCCAGCTACCCATACTTGGAAACTTGGAAAGAACTTAAAATAATAATTTGCTATCATACTAAGAAAACTTAGATAATATATTTGCCGTGGCATCCGAGAGTACAGTGGCATCTGAGAGGATTGGTGGAGCCTGGGGGGGCGCGAAAGAATGAAAGAACAAAAGTGCGATCGCAATAGGCTCTAGGAGTAAAGGCAAAGGATAGAGGAACGGTGCTCTAGTTCGCTCTACCCTCTCCAGCTAAGGACAGGCCAGGAGATATATCTCTCCGTCTAACTAATAATAACCGAGCACTCCCGAAACTCAATGGACTCTGGGGAAACGCATGCGGCTAACGGAACCTGATCTCCGGCAATCTAGAATCATCTTGATATCCCATGATCCTCCGTGATCCCTAAAATCTCGGCCCCCCAACAATGCGCAAATTCCCGTATTCCTAGTCGTATAGGGTATGAAAGTAACCATGAAACAAATACCTTATTCCTACTGGCATGGGGTGTGAAAGCAACAACCTATCATACTGCTAGGTGCGAAACCACCGGAAACCACAAAACCGCATGTCCTATACCGGTCAATCTCCTATCCGCATATACCCGCAGAACCTGCATAATATTATCCGCAGAATATCCACTCAACCGCATAACCCCATGCCATAGGCTATCCAACAGAGATTTTTGCTCAAAATAGCAGGCATTTGATACCTTTACCTTACTATGTAATAAATAAATCTTAAATCTACCTCACAACCGGAGTCCACGATCCTAGTGACCAGTCCGCCTACTATCCCATTAAAACCCATTTTCATAGTCACGAAGAGAGGAGGAAAAGGATGGAAAAATGAGAAAGTAAGGATATTTAATTCAGGAAAACAAATTAACTTTTTCCCAATCCGAGCCGAACTCAAAAGACACAACCCAGCCTAGCTGGGCCACCGATATCTCACTCCCACAAGCCCCGTCACTCCTGACGATCCTCAGACTCGAACATTTTGTCTCGGGATCCTGGTTTTCACAATCCTAGCCGTGCAACGCCCCACCAGCACACTCTCTGAGACCCAGCGCATAAATAAGGTCATCCAAAGCGTGGTGTTGGCGCCTAACTTAATCCAAAAAGTGAGGCTGTAAAGTAGCATTTCTTGGCAATAGAATTATCACTGGATGAGGGTTTTTTTTCTTCCCATCTCGATCTTCTTATCGATCAGCCAGCTCAGCGAGATGCTTATCCGGACTGCATTAGCCCACCAGATCACGAGTGAGCGACGATGACTTTGCGCACTCCTCCGGTTGACGATGCACACGGAAAGGTCACCTCCGGCTGGCAATCCAGCGAATCGAGTGACACACCATGAGCACGTGATGCCAAGGTAGATAGAAAAAAGGGTTTGGTTATATCCCAGACGATTGCAGGAGGGCGGAGGAAACAAAAGGTGGTCCATACGAGATATATTTAATAAGTTCATGGCACGAGAAGCCGTGGACGCGCCTTCCATATCATAAATTTATCCTATCGTAGGTGTAACGATACGCAGGAGAGGACCCTAAAAGAACGATGTGTCGACTCAAGGAAACAAGGCGCGCATACTACAGATTACGTAATGCGTACCCGGGCAAGGATGAAAAAATCGGAAAAAAAAGATTAGCAAGATCCTGAGGGGTAGCGAGCGGGTAGTCTAGTTGGTGCGGATGGGTGATAGCGACTTCTGGTGGACAGGAACAACTTGGAGCGGACACCAAACACGTTGCTTCGCCAGTGGCAAGATATCTCGAGTCAATAATCAAAAATTGGCTCCAACCCAAATTGGCCTTGTTAGTGTTGTGCACGAGCCGAGCGGACTCGAGTCTCTTGCTATATACAATTGTTGGTTGTTTTGAATGATAATCGTAGTGTGCACTAGACGTTTTTTTTAGTATCCGGAATCTTGGCGCTGGTTTGTATGGGTTTTGGCGCCAAGCTGTCCAGATACTAAAAATAATAATAAAACGTCTACTCGAGTAGTAGAGGTATCGTGCCTCGAGGCTCGTGAACAACACTAGGCCTTGTAGGAATTGCTCAAAGATCCCAGAGCCCCTCAGAATCCCTAAAATTAGTTTTAGAGAAACATGACCACTAATGCAACTGGATTGGGGTTTTCTAATTTCTAGAACTCTGCCTTTCTTTCCGCGGGGTTTATCTGCTGATCGGCATAAATTACTATGTTCTACTCTCTCCATCCCTACCCGAGCAGACCCACCAAGTGTCCCGAGTTGGCGAGAATACGGAAAAGCTGTCACTCTTCTTAAGACTAGTCAGATCTGCTCACGTGCATAGCTCTTGTTATTTATCATTTTGCAGAATGCGGTGATCTTCACATCCGCTCACTCGGAAATATTCAGCTGGGATTTCACATGGTGTTCCCCCATACTCTGCCCATCGCTTTAGTTATCCCGGGGCTGTTGTGCGATGGCCTTCCTAAGGTAGCTGACCGGATAGTGAAGGAACAAAGATGGGGGCAAGGGCGGGCTTTTATATTTCTAGGGCCTAGAGGCGACGAAAATAGAGGGCATGAGGTCCCAAAGAGCTCATTGCATTCAAGAAGGCTAGAAATTGCAAGAGCTGGGCAAATACTAACGATTTATGGTAGCTTGTGTTCCCGCACAGGTGTCGTTGTATATAGTTGTTGATAACTTAAAACCTCCTCAAGAATCCTTGTACTATCGCACACCACATTTCTCTATCTAAAAACATTGTATGCGGTTTAACTATCGTCCGGTGGGGAGGAAATGAAGGAAAAGACGACAGGAGACTATACAAGAAAGAGAAAACATGCGGACCAGAATTTACAAGTATAAAAAGTTAAATATTACAAGGTGAAATCTGCAAGCTATATACTCGACCTTCCCATAAGAATAGAGACCCCCTCCCCGCGAGCCAATCTCTATGAAACTTTGTAAACGGAAGTTCATGAATCCTTACCCAAAAAGATGGTCAAAAAGGCGCAGAAGGGCATGGAATATATGTGCATCCCACTTGGGGAGATTTCGCTGATCGACGGGGGTGATGTCGAAGGCGCTCACCATGAGTAGCATGCTCCGAAATGGAAGGGGAGGGTTATTGGATTAGGGGGTGCTTCCTAGGTCTTAAATCGTACTGGGGGTTACCCATTTGTGAGACTATAGCAGGGCTACCACTCTCTCATGTCCTCTCCGAGCGGCGTGCGGGAGCGGTGTTTGGCCATCATTATCTGGCTTGTCGGGTTGACCTCTTCCCGCCCGAGTAGTATTTTCACCACTCCCTCATGTCCATTCCAAGTTACAACCGAGAGCGGCGCCCGGCCGTCATCATCTGGCTTGTCGGGGTTTACTTCTTGCCCCTCGAGTTTCTTAAACGAGGGTAGAGGGAGAGTGTTCCAGGCAATCGCAACAGTGATAGAAATGAAAATCCAATTGAGCTCGCCAAGTGGTCTTCTACGCTCCTGAAGACACCCAAGAGTCTTCATCGCCTGCTCGAGAGCGGTCACAGGAAATGGCAGGGTAACTGAGCACAGGGGATTGAGTCCCGGCATGATATCATACTTAAACGTGGTCTTCCCCTTCTACCAACAAAACACCCGAACCACACCCACACCCTCTCTCCACCACATACCAAATATCCCAAACACCATGCTCCGCGGAATATGTTTGTTGCACATATCCTATTGTTTAGCAATTACCACTTTTACTAACCGCTTGTCATAATACTTTTAGTCTCTAATCCCGCTGTTACGGACGCACTCGCTATCGCTCTGTCAAGTGGTGCCGGCTGTTGGGTGCTAGTTGCCACCACGAAACGCATCTGCCGTGAGGACGAGGAACGCCGCAAGGAAATTCGGGAGCTCGCATTCAAGGAAGTACTTGCTGAGGTTCTGCGCGGGAGGGCGGCGGTGCCAAGCAAGTGATACTTGCATCTCGACCGTGGTACGAAATCTGGACAGCATGTTGATCTTAAGACACCTTATGTTCACGGTGACTAGAGGCATTTGTTTGGTGAAGGAATGGTAGGTCTGGGCCTCGTGGTTGTGGGGTTGCTGCTTGCTCTCTTTTTTCGTTCTTTTTATATTGTTTGTTCTGGGGAGATCGCATTGGGCATAGGGGGGGCTAGGGTAAAGGTCTGCCATTGGGAGGTGTTGCTGTGGCTGCTAAAACCTTAATATTGGTTCTTGAATATGATACTTGTGATTTGATTCTGTTGAGAATTTTGTTTATCAAAAGTTATGGTAGCTCGCACCAGCATGAACAGCAAGCCTTTGAACCCAAATCCCAGAAATAACAACCAACTGGCGAATTGGGATTGTGGGATCAGCAAGAGGGTAGGGGCAAGGGCGTAATTACCGGTAGGTTGCTGAAGCACAATGGCGAAAACCCAGTTGTCAGTGCAAAGTGCGGCCTGGACAGCCTGTCACAGGCAAGTACTGTGCTTGAACATTCCGCCTCTTGTTTTGTATAGGCGTATCGATGAGTACAAATAATTGTTTAATATACCGTACAGTCACCCACTATCGGTTGGCGCGCTCCCAGCTCTGCCCCCAAACGACCCGTTACTTACTGGGAAAAAACAGATTCTACGCAATCCCGCATAATCTGGTGAAACTCGTTTTCACGCTAAGAGGTTGAAAGAAGGTTTGGTCAAATACACGAGCTTTGTTGGGTAGAGAGTAGCCTTTAAGGGTAGGATTTTCACAAATATTTACGCTCCATGTCTTTTTCATAGCATTTGTCCCCTACCCCGGGGACACAGCTAACCAGGAAGGGTTACTTTGTGAGAAATCCTGACCCACACGCTAAGCTACCTTCAAAGTTTGATGGCACTCCAAGGACAGCTCAACGAGACTTTTCTCAGTAAATCCCCATCGTACAACCACAACCTTTTTGATGTCTGCCAAAACTTGTTCCACAATAGAAGCCCGAACCCCAGACGCAATTTAGAGGCTTCATGGGCAAATAATAATAATCCTTGTGGATGCCATTGCTCAAGAGTTTGAGGTGCCTGTGAGTCAGCGCAGACCCGAGATCATGATAAAAGTACTGTAGTGGGAGCCAAGATCAAGAAACAAAGGAAGGAAATTTTAAAACAAATGTGAATAGCAATAAAGGATAGGAGTAAGAAATAAAGGCTTCAGAACCTCTTATTTTGTGATATTGGGCGTTTGGTTGTCAATGTTTCTACTCATGTACAATAAAAATCTGGTTGAACTGTCCATTGTTGAGCTGTCGGGCACTCCCTTGGAGTGCCATCAAACTTTGAAGGCGGGAACTTTGGCACGGTTACCCTGTTGTTTACCAAAAACTGGTGGAGTTTATGCCAACACTAAGAAAAACCGTTGCAACCCAGACTGAATTTTGTACGATTCTTAGCAAAACTTCAGTGTTCTAACAGTGCTGCAACCTACGGAATTCGCCACAAAAATAAGAACAGTTCGTATTACGACTGTCTTAGCCGAACCTCCCTAATAGACTCTAGGAGGAAAGGCGGAAGATGGAGGAGCGGTGCTCTAGTTCGCTCTACCCTCTCTACGGTATCTAAGGAAAGGCCAGGAGATGTGTCTCTCCGACTAACTAACAACGACCGAACACTCCCGAAACCCAATGAACTCTAAAGAAACACATGCGGCTAACAAGACCTAATCTCCAGCAATCTAGAACCATTCTGATATCCCATGATCCTCCGTGGTTTCTAAAGTTTCTGCCCCAACAATGCGCAAACTTCCGTATGCCTAGTGGCATAGGGTACGAAAGAAATCATGAAACAAATACCCTACGCCTACCGGTATAGGGTGTGAAAACAAACAACCCGACTGCTAGGTGCCAACCCGCCGGAAACCACAAAGCCGCGTGCCCTATACCTGTCTATCTCCTAGCCGCATACTCGAGTATACCCGCATATGATACCTGCATATCCGCATATCCACTCAACCGCATAACCCCATGCCCTATAGGCTATCCAACAGCGATTTGCTTAAAATGCGGGGCATAGGTATTATGATACCTTTACCTTACTAATAAATAAATCCTAAACCTACTGTACCCCATAACCCGAATCCACAGCCCTAGCAATCAGTTTACCCACTATCCCATCGAAACCCATTTTCATAGCCACGAGGAGAGGAGGAAAAGGATGGAAAAATGAGGAAGTAAGGATATTTAATTCGAGAGTTAAGCCAAAGTCAAAAGGTGAGGGAAACAAATCAACTTTCTCCCAAACCGAACCGAACTGAAAAGACACAAACCAGCCTAGCTAGACCACCGATATCTCACTCCCGCAAGCCCCGTCACTCCTGACGATCCCCAGACTCGAACATCTTATGTACCGGGATCCTGGCTTTTACAATCCTCACCATGAAACGCCAGCACACTCTCTGATACTCAGCACATAAATAAGGTCATCCCAAGCGTGGTGTTGGCGCCTAATCCAAGGAGTGACGCTGTAAAGTAGCATTTCTTGGCGATAAAATTATCACTCGGTGAGGGTTTTTTTTTTCCCATCGCGATCTTCCTGTTGGATATCTTGGGTTGTTCACCGAAGCCTAGTCATCGTTTAGCTTGGTGCCACCGGCTATGGGGCTCACTTGTCTTCCTTGCGCTCTGTTTCGTTTCGCTTCTCTTCTCTCTCTTAACTCAACTCAACAAGTTCTTTCTATACAGTAAACTAAACCAACGAAACTGCTCTTAACACGCTCTCATTTTCACCTTGAATCTCTCTCTTGTTTTCACCCTCAGTAATGTTCTGTCCATACTATCTCTACTTATCAAGCGGTCTGCAAACACTTTATTCTCTCTGCCGCTTAAAGTTCTCAGCGCACCGCGGATCATTTCCAACACTTCTTATCGATCAGCCGGCTCAGCGAGATACTTATCCGGACTGCATTAGCCCAGCAGATCCCGAGTGAGCGACAGTGACTTCACGCACTCCTCCGGTTAGCGATGCATACTGAAAGGTCTGAGAGCTATTAGCACTTGAGCGCTTTGCGATGTGCAGGTATACGCTGTTGCCTATCGCGCGTACTATGCGGGATTCGTCGCACCTGTTAGTACTGCGTTTTCGGCTGGGGTGAACATCCCCCAACCGTGTTGCTGTCAGGGCGGGTCGGTTAATCGTTCGATGGCCGGTAATCGATATGGATAGTGGGCCTAGGCCCGAGGACGTGGAAGTGACGGTAAAACTCCGAAGCCATGAGATTAGTAGACTATCAGTATTTAAGTAGGGAATTGTGCTGGTTGTGTTTGTTTGGATACCAACTGCATTGAACGTTTCATGATGCCTTGTTTGAGTATCCGAAGCTATAGACCCGCAAATACAAGGGGGGCAGGCTTAGGTGGATACTTCTGCAATTAGCAATCCCGGCTCCGGAACTGCCCCCGAAAATACGCCGTATGATACCTATGAACGAAAAGCTTGCCTGAGCCCTCAACCACGGTGCGCATGAATGCCTAGTAATGGACTCTAGTGATGGATTTAGGGGTAGACAGTAAGGGTGACAGAAACGAAGCTAAGATATATATAGAAATGCATGAGTAAATAAGTTCTCCTGAGCAATCACCTCCCAGTAGCATTCGAGCAAAATAATCGAGTGACACACCATGAGTACAGGATTCCAAGGCAGATAGTGGGGAGGGATTGTAAGAGGACTGAGGAAACAAAAGAAGGTCTGTACGAGACACCTTTATACAAGCTCGCTGCACGAGAAGCCGTGGACACGCCTTCAATATCATAAATTTATCCTATTAGGTGTGCCCATCTACATGAGTGGGGCCTAAAAGAACAATGAGTGGATGCAAGCAAACACGACCCGCATACTGGAGATTACGTAATGTGTCCCCGGGTAAGAATGAAAAAAATCGGAAAAAAAGATTAGCAAGGTCCTGAGGGATAGTAAAGTACGGGTGCAAAAGTACTCGTCCGGCAAAGCAACGGCAACCCCACTACCACTACAAATTTACTACCTATTCAACCACAACTGCTTAGAATAAACCGAAAATATGTGTAGACATCCAATAAATATAAGGAAAGCTATATATAAAATTATAAAGCAAAAAAATC
>Ga0307510_10008345_pt1 | contig 12347 bp, 9 predicted proteins | sample 12_EM_MG_FD_207224 | JGI IMG/M metagenome (GOLD analysis project Ga0307510, IMG submission 207224) | Populus trichocarpa ectomycorrhiza microbial communities from riparian zone in the Pacific Northwest, United States - 12_EM | ecosystem: Host-associated > Plants > Roots > Unclassified | place...
ACCGGAACCGGAACCGGAACCGGAGCCGGAGCCGGAGCCGGAACCGGTGGCAGGGGCGAGCTGCGCCTCTGGGATGTGACTGACGGGCGACTCGTCCATGGGCCGTTGCCGGGGCATCCCGACCGCATCCTCTCGATGGCGGCCCTGCCTCTTCCCGACGGCCGCGTGCTCCTGGCGAGCGGAGGCGACACCGGAACCATCGGCCTCTGGAATGCCGTCACCGGGCGGCCGGTTCTCGAACCCGCCGCCAACTGGCTCGGCGAGGTGACCGGGATGTGTGGCGCGGCCCTCCCAGACAGACGGACTCTCCTCGTCACCGCCACCTCCCGAGGCGCGGTCCGGTTGCGGGATCCGGCCACGGGTGAGTCCGTCGGGCGCCTCAACCCCTCCGGCCGTCCGATCCGTTCGGTCACCGCCGTCCCGGTCTCCGGCGGCCACACGCTGATCGCGGCCGTGGACACCCAGGGCGGCGTCCACATGTGGGATCCGGCCGTCGACGACCCCTGGGACCCGGGCGCGGCCGTGCAGTTGAAGGATCGTGCGCTCAGCGATGCCGGACACCGGGTGGCAGCCGTAGCGGCCGTGCCCACGGCCGACGGAACCCTCCTCGCCACCGGCGACGATCGCGGCGCGGTCATGGTCTGGGACCCTGCCACCGGCACCCCGGTCGGCGAAGGGCTGCCGCCCGCGACGGGCACCGCCGGCCTCCCGGTCATGGCCGCCACCACACTGCACGACGGCCGCACCGTCCTGGTCACCGGCAGCAGGCACGGGCACGGCCTGCGCGTGTGGGAACCAGTGACCGGTGCCGTACGGCAGATACTCCTGGACGTGACCATCACCTGCCTGGCCACCGCAGGTTCCGAGGTGATCGTCGGACACGACCACGGAGTTCTCGGAGTCCCGCTGGCGAGGCGGTGAACCTCCCGTCCCGGCCCGCCGATCGTGCCCGCGACCTGAGTGCCCGTCAGGAGAGCTGGCCAGGAGAGTTCGCCAACCCGCCGAGAATCTAAGCCAGTTGAGTCCCGCTGTCCTCGCCCTCGCCACATCCACAGCTGGCGCGGCGCACGACGGTGACCGGGAGCATCAGCGACACCGGCTCCCTGTCGGGCCCTCCGCCGAGTCGCTGCACGAGCAACTCGGCGGCCTGCTCGCCCAGTTTCAGCATGGGCTGACGCACCGTCGTCAGTGCCGGCCGCACCAGCCGGCCGAGCGGGATCCCGTCGAAGCCGGTCACCACCACGTCCTCGGGAACCCGAAGTCCCCTGCGCTGCAAGGCGTGCAGGGCGCCGACGGCCATCTGGTCGTTGGCGAAGACGAGGGCCTCGGGCAGTGGGCCGTCCCGGTCGGCCAGGACGTCCACCGCGCTGGCCCCGTCGGCCTGCGTCATCATCGGCATCCGCAGGACCGGTCCATGATCCGTCTCCACGTCCGCCGCGGCGCAGGCTTCCCGGAAGCCCCGGAAGCGGGCCGCCACGTCCGGCGACTCCTCGGCGGAACCGATGTACGCCAGGCGCCGCAGCCCGTGGTCCTCGATGAGGTGCCGGGTCAACTCCCGCTGCCCGTCGGCGTTGGCGACCTCCACATGGTCCAAGTGGTCGAGCTGGTCGCCGCCTTCGCGCGGTCCGGCGAGCATCACCACGGGCTGCCGTCGGGAGATCACCTCCAGCTCCTCGGTCGGCACGGTGCGCGCCATGACGGCGAACCCGTCGACGCGCCCCGCCACCTTGGCCACCAGGCTCTCCGGCCCGCCCTTCAGCGACGCGGCGATCAACAGCGCGTAGCCGTGCCGACGGGCGGTGCGTTCCATACCGCGGATGATCTGGTCGGAGTAGAGCATCGCCGCGTCGTCGTCCTCGGCGTCGATGTCCTCCGCGTCCGGATCGGAGTAGTCGGGGAAGCACAGGCCCAGGACACCGGTGGTACGGCTGGCGAGCCCTCGCGCGTTGCCGCTGGGTACGTAGCCGAGTTCCCGGGCGGCCTCAAGAACCCGCTCCCGGGTCTGGGCCCGCACCGAGTCGGGGTTGCGGTAGACGCGGGACACCGTGGCGATCGAGACGCCGGACCGGTTGGCCACGTCGTACACCGTGGGGACGGTACTCATGGGACGGAACCCTCATGTGGTCGGTGCGCATAGCGGCGTAGGCGCGTGATGTCTGCACGGGATGCGAGCACGTTGTGCAAGCAGGTGATGCAAGCACGCGATGTAAGCGCATTCACCCTAGGGGTTGGCCAGGTCAGGAGCAAGGCGCCGGGTCGGGGGCGGCGGACTGCCGGTGTGGTGAGTACGCGTACTCATGCCCCCTGCCACCCGGCCGCGTGACGATACAGATCGTCCACACTCCGCGCATCACCGGCAGATCAGAGAGTCAGCAGCACGTGCTCAGCGCCTTCGCCCGTACCGTCGTCCCCCTCCTCGGCCGCCTGACGGTGACCACCGAGGCGGCCGGCACCATCGCGCCCGGCAGCATCGTCGCGCCCAACCACACCGCCCTGGCGGATCACGGACTCGTCCTGGCGGCGCTGCACCGGCTGGGCGTCGAGCCGGTCGTCCTCGCCACCGCCGGGCTGTGGAAGGTCCCCTTCCTCGGTCGCCGTCTCACCCGCGAGGGCCACATACCGGTGCACCGGGGCAGCCGTAGCGCGGCGGCGGCGCTGGAGCTGGCGGCCGAGGCACTCGCCGCCGGCCGGGTCGTGGTGATCTACCCCGAGGGCGGACTCCCCCGCCGCCGGGACTCCGCGGACCGCGAACCCGGCGCCTTCCGCACCGGTCTGGCCCGCCTCGCGCTCACCACCGGCGCACCCGTTGTCCCGCTCGGGCATGCCGGTGCCCGCCGGATCGTCTCCGGCGGGCGGGTCAAGCAGATCGCCGGTGTCATCACCGCGCCACTGCGCCGCCCGGACCTCCACGTCCACGTCGGCGACCCCGTCCACCTCACCGGAGACATCCCCGAGGCCAGCGCCCACGCCCGCACTGCCGTGGAGGCGGCCTGGCAGCGGGCGGTCGGTCAACTGCCGTCCAGCCGGAACGAGTTGCCCCGACAACCGTGAGGGATCCCGGTGAGCAGAGGCGGTGCGCATCGCGTGCGCATCGGCGTGGCCACGGGCTGTCAGCACTCGACTCCGAGGCCTTGGTCGAGTCAACACGGTCTCCTCCTGCGCGAGTTGGCCGACCGCATCCAGGGGCGAGCCGGCCGCGGCCGCGCAGGAATGGCAGGAGTGGGCGATCGCGCGCAGGCGGGTCGATACGGCGTCGGCTTCGGACGGCGGCAGCACCGCCGACGCGCCGTCGGCGTAGCAGGTGTACGCGACCTGGCCGGTCTCGTCGAGGTCGGCGACGGCGAGGGTGCTGGGCTCCGGGGGGGGGCGGTCACGCTGCCGGTCAGGTCGACGCCGGAGGCGCTGAGGCGGGTGCAGAAGAGCGTGCCGAGACATCCGTGGAGAGGCGCCCGAGGAATCGGGGGGGTGCCGAGCCGGGCGAGGGCGACGGCGATGTTGGCGGGGCCGCCACCGGGCAGGGCCCGCAGCGCGAGCTCGTCGGAGCTGGACCGGACGGGGTCGGTGAAGGCGTCGGCGACACACTCGCCGAGGACGGTGACGCTGACGGGGGCCTGGGGTCGGGCGCCATGGTGCCTGTCTGTCTCTCTCAGGAAGAGCGCGGGTCGCGAAGGGCACCGGAATGGGTGGCCTGATGCAGCCCTTGCGCAGGTATTGACATGCCACTCAAGACGGACGTAACTTCCCTGCCACAAGGAAGTAACGCGCGTTATTAAAGCGCGAAACCGGAGGCGGTGTCTCGCCTCCGGCTGGTCGAAGGGGACTGGAAGTGGCCACGAACAAGACGCATCGCGTGACCATGAGCGATGTGGCGCTCCACGCGGGTGTCTCGCGGACCACCGTCTCCTTCGTCCTCAACGACAAGCCCGGCGCCGCCATCCCCGAGGAGACCCGTCGGCGGATCCTGGCGGCGATCGACGAGCTCGGCTACCGGCCCAACGCCGGGGCGCGGGCGCTGGCCGCGAACCGCAGCGGGTGGTTCGGGCTGATCACTGAGATCGTGACCGGCCCGTTCGCGGGTGAGGTGATCACGGGCGCGCAGAGCCGCGCCTGGGGTGACCGGAGGTTCCTGCTGATCGCCGCGAGCGAGGGCGATCCCGCCCAGGAGGCCGCCGCTCTCGACCAGATGCTGGAGCACCGGGTGGAAGGGCTGCTGTACGCCACGACCTGGCACCGTGCCGTCACGCTCCCCAAGGCCGCCCGGGAGGTGCCGACGGTGCTCGTCAACTGCTACGACGAGGAAGGGGAGTTGCCGTGCATCCTGCCCGACGAGGTGTCGGGCGGGTACAAGGCGACCCGCCGACTCCTGGACGCCGGTCACACCCGCATCGGGTTCATCAACCTCGACCCGGCGATCCCGGCCGCCATCGGCAGGCGCGAAGGATACGAACGTGCCCTGCGCGAGGCCGGGATCACCCCCGACCCCTCCCTCGTCGTCCCCGGCTGGGCGACCGCCGACAGCGCCTACACCGCCGCCTGCGAACTCCTCGACCGCCCGGCCGGCGACCGGCCGACCGCGCTGTTCTGCGGAAACGACCGGATGGCGATGGGCGCGTACGACGCGATCAAGGAACGTGGGCTGCGCATCCCGCACGACGTGGCCGTGGTGGGGTTCGACAACCAGGAACTCATCGCCGCCTATCTGCGGCCGAAGCTGACGACGCTCGCCCTGCCCTTCGAGGCCATGGGCACCAAGGGCATCGACATGCTCGCCGCTCTCGCAGCGGGGCAGCCGCTCGACACCCATCAGGTGACGATCGACTGCCCGCTGCTCGAACGCTCGTCGGTCTGACTGCGAATCAGTCCGCCGAGTAATCCCGTCCCGTCTTCGCCCTGTGTGTTGAAGAGAGGAAAAGAGTCTCCATTATGGCACCCTCCCGCATGCCTTCGCGGCGGCCCCGAGCCGTCCTGAGAGCGGTCACCGCGACCGCCGCCGCGGCCCTGGTCCTGTCCGCCTGTACGGGTGGCTCGGGCGCCGCCGGCGCCGGTGACACCTCCGGCAACCAGCTGCTCACCATCCCGCGCGAGGATCTGGCGACGTTCACGCGCAACTTCAACCCGCTCTCCCCGCAGGCCGCCCCCATGACCCTCCAGGCGGTCTACGAGCCGCTGGTCGTGCACAGCATGGCGGATGCCAAGGACACGCCGTGGCTGGCCACCAAGTGGGAGCGGGCCAAGGACGGCAAGTCCCTCACCTTCACGCTGCGCGACGGCGTGAAGTGGTCGGACGGCCAGGCGCTCACCGCCGACGACGTCGTCTACACCTTCGAGCTCCAGAAGAAGGTGCTGGGCGGCTTCGACTACCTGGACAAGGTCACCGCGGTCGACGCCCACACGGTGAAGTTCTCCTTCAACAAGGCGTTCTCGACCGCCTTCTACGAGATCAGCAACCACTACATCCTGCCGAAGCACATCTGGTCCGAGGTGAAGGACCCGGCGAAGTTCACCAATCCGAACCCGGTCGGCACCGGCCCGTACACCAAGATCGAGAAGTTCCAGAGCCAGTCGTACGAGCTGCGCAAGAACCCCGACTACTGGCAGCCCGCGAAGCAGCGGATCGCCGGCATCCAGATGCTCGCCTTCTCCGGCAACGACAGCGCCAACATCGCCTTCACCAGCGGCGAGGTGGACTGGACGCAGTCGTTCATCCCGGACATCGAGAAGTCCTTCGTCGCCAAGGACAAGAAGCACAACCACTACTGGTTCCCGGCCACCGGCGCCATGATCAACTGGCAGTTGAACACCACCAGGGCGCCGTTCAACGACCCGGCCGTCCGCAAGGCGCTCAGCATGGCCGTCGACCGCGACCAGATCACCGAGGTCGCGATGAACGGCTACGCCGAACCCGCCGACTGCACGGGCCTGGCCCGCACGTACGACACGTGGCGCGACACGTCGCTGGCCGCCTCCTGCACCTGGACGAAGTACGACAGCGCCGCGGCGGCCAAAGCCCTCGACGCGGCCGGCTACAAGGAGAGCGGCGGCAAGCGGAAGCTGAAGAACGGCAAGAACTTCACGCTCGACATCTCCGTCGGCTCCGCCTCCTCCGACTGGATCTCGGTCGCCAACATCATCAAGCAGGACCTGGCGAAGGTCGGCATCACCGCCACCGTGAAGACGCCCGACTGGTCGGCGGTCCAGTCCTCGTACAACACCGGCACGTTCGACACCGGCATCGTGTGGAGCAACAACGGCGCCACCCCGTACGAGTACTTCCGCGGCGTGATGTCGACCAAGATGGTGCAGCCGGTCGGCAAGCAGGCCACGGAGAACTACCACCGCTTCGGCGACAAGAAGGCCGACAAGCTCATCGACGCCTTCGCCGCCGCCACGGACGAGAAAACGCAGGCCGAGCAGATGAACGGTCTGCAGGAGCTGTACAACGAGGACGCGCCCGTCGTCCCGCTGTTCACCGGCCCCGAGTGGGGCGCGTACACGGACGCCCGCTTCACCGGCTGGCCCACCGCGAAGAACCCGTACGCCACCCTCGGCAACCGCAACGGCAGCACGATCCTCGTGCTCACCTCACTGAAGCCCGTCAAGAGCTGACGCCGCCCGCGGACCGGCGGCCGCCCTCCCCGGACGACCGCCCCCGCGCGCCGAGTCACACGTTCACCCCCACCGACAGGGAGCACGACCCGTGCGTCTGATCCTGCGCAACCTGGGGTTCTATCTGCTCGCCTTCTGGGCCTCCATCACCCTGAACTTCGTTCTCCCGCGCTTCATGCCGGGCGACCCGGTCTCCCGGATGTTCGCGCAGGCCCAGGGCACCATGCAGCCCGACCAGATAGCCCAGTTGCGGAAACTCTTCGGCCTCGACAACCGCCCCCTCTGGGAGCAGTACGTCTCCTACGTCAAGAGCGTCTTCACCGGCGACCTCGGCATCTCCATCTCCCGCTTCCCGACCCCGGTCTCCGACGTGATCGGCTCACAGATCGGCTGGACCCTGCTCCTCGGTGGCGTCGCGCTCGTCATCGCGGCCGTGCTCGGCAACCTGCTCGGCATCGTCGCCGCCTGGCGGCGCGGCGGCGTCCTCGACTCCGCCTTCCCGCCCCTGCTGATCTTCGTCGGCTCGTTCCCGTACTTCTGGCTGGCGATGGGCGCGCTGTACCTGTTCGGGGTGAGCCTCGGCTGGTTCCCCATGCGGCACGCCTACGACGTCGGACTGACCCCCGGCTTCAACGGCGAGTTCCTCTCCAACGTCGCCACCCACCTGGTGCTGCCCGCGCTGACCATCGTGCTGGTCTCCATCGGCGGCTGGATGCTCGGCATGCGCAACACCATGATCGCCACGGCGGCCGAGGACTACATCACGATGGCCGAGGCGAAGGGGCTCAGCCCTTCGCGGATCATGTTCCGCTACGCCGCCCGCAACGCGCTGCTGCCCTCCGTCACCAACTTCGGCATGGCCCTCGGTTTCGTCGTCGGCGGCGCCCTGCTCACCGAGGTCGTGTTCGCCTACCCCGGCATCGGCTACCAGCTGTTGATCGCCGTCCAGGGGCTGGACTACCCGCTGATGCAGGGCATCTTCCTGACGATCACGGCGGCGGTGCTGATCGCGAACTTCCTCGTCGACCTCGTCTACGTCCGCCTCGACCCGCGCGTCCGCGTCCGCTGAGGAGGCTGCCGACATGACCGCCATCGACATCGCCACGGCCACCACGCCGACGGCCCCCGTGAGCATTCCCCGCCGGCGCGGACTGCTGCGCCAACTCACCGACAGCAAGAAGGCGTTGACCGGGCTGACCCTGCTAGCCCTCTTCGCGCTGCTGGCCCTCCTCGCACCCGTCCTCGCACCCGGCGACCCGTCGTTCATCAACTCCACGGGCAGCCAGGCCCCTTCGGCCGCGCACTGGCTCGGTACGACCGCCAAGGGACAGGACGTGCTCGCCCTCACCCTCTGGGGTGCGCGCAGTTCCCTCTTCGTCGGGTTCACCGTGGGGCTCGTGGCGACCGCGGTCGCCATCGTCGTCGGACTCGCGGCCGCGTACTTCGGCCGCGTCGTCGACGACGCGCTGACCCTGGTCACCAACATCTTCCTGCTGCTGCCCGGCCTGCCGCTGCTCATCATCCTGGCCGCGTTCCTGCCGCCCGGGACCTCCACCGTGATCCTGGTCCTCGTCGTCACCGGCTGGGCGGGATCGGCCCGGGTCCTGCGCGCGCAGGCCAAGTCGATCCGCGGCAAGGACTTCGTGGCCGCGGCCGTCGTCACCGGCGAGCGCCCCCTGCGGGTCATGTTCCGCGAGATCCTGCCCAACATGGCGTCCGTGGTGATGACCACGCTGCTCGGCTGCGTGATCTTCGGCATCGGCGCCCAGGCCGGCCTGGAGTTCCTCGGCCTCGGCGACAGCAGCGTCGTCAGCTGGGGCACCAACCTGTACTGGGCCAGCAACGACGGCGCGCTGATGACCGGCGCATGGTGGGCCTTCGTCCCCTCCGGGCTGTGCATCGCGCTGGTCGCCTTCGCGCTCGCGCTCGTCAACTACGCGGTCGACGAGATCACCAACCCCAGGCTGCGCAACCGCCGTGCCCGCCGTGAGAGGAGGGGCTGAGCCCATGGAACCCGTACTTGAGGTGAACGGCCTCCGCGTCGAATACCGCGGCGACGGACGCACCGTCGTAGGCGCCGACGGCGTCTCCTTCTCCATCGGCTCCGGAGAGATCTTCGGCCTCGCCGGGGAATCCGGCTGCGGCAAGTCGACCATCGCCAACGCGGTGATGCGCCTGCTCAAGCCCCCGGCGGACATCACCGCGGGCAGCATCCGTTTCCAGGGACGCGACGTACTCGCCCTGGACGCACGGGAGTTGCGCGCCTTCCGGTGGCGGGAGATCGCCATGGTCTTCCAGTCGGCGATGAACTCGCTCAACCCCGTCCTGACCATCGGCGAGCAGATCGTCGACATCTTCACCACCCACGAGCGGATGAGGAAGCGAGCCGCGCGGGAGCGGGCCGGCGAGCTGCTTCAGCTGGTCGGCATCGACCCGGGAAGGCTGAAGGCGTACCCGCACCAGCTCTCCGGCGGTATGCGCCAGCGCGTGGTCATCGCCATGGCCGTGGCCCTGAAGCCACGGCTGCTGATCATGGACGAGCCGACCACCGCGCTCGACGTGGTCGTGCAGCAGGAGATCATGGCGCAGATCCGTGACCTCCAGCGGGAGTTGGGCTTCTCCATCCTCTTCATCACCCACGACATGTCCCTGATGATCGAGCTGTCGGACCGCATGGGCGTGATGTACGGCGGACGGATCGTCGAACTCGCCGACGCCAAGGACCTGTTCGCCGGACCGCTCCACCCCTACACCGAGGCGCTGATGAACGCCTTCCCGCCGCTGACCGGCCCGCGCCAGGAGCTCACCGGCCTCTTCGACGCCCCGCGCACCGCCGACAGCTGCGGCTTCCACGTCGGCTGTCCCGAGGACCGCTCGGACTGCTCCATGAACATCCCCGACCTGCGCGAGATCACCCCCGGCCGCTGGGTGGCCCGCAGCAAGGCCCGCAGCTCGGAAGGAGCCTCCCGATGACCGAACCCCTGCTGTCCGTACGTGGTCTGACCAAGGACTTCCAGGTCGGCACCATCTTCTCCCGGCGCCGCGTCCGAGCCGTCAACGACGTCTCCTTCGATCTCCCCGCCGGCCGGATCACCGCCCTGGTCGGCGAGTCCGGCAGCGGCAAGTCCACCATCGCCCGCTGCCTCGCCCGCCTCGAACAGCCCTCCGCCGGACAGGTGTTGCTCGACGGCCAGGACATCCTGCGCACCGAGCGGCGCCGGGTGTCACGGGCGTACCGCCGCAAGGTCCAGATGGTGTTCCAGGACCCCTTCGGCTCACTCAACCCCGTCCACCGCATCGAGCACTTCCTCACCCGGGCCCTCGTCCTGCACGGCCACTCCGCCACACCGGAGGCGCTGCGCGAGCTGATAAAGACGGTCGGCCTGACCGAGGACATGCTCCAGTCCTACCCGCACGAACTCTCCGGCGGCCAGCGCCAGCGCGTCTCCATCGCCCGCGCGCTGGCGGTGGAACCGCGCCTCGTCCTGGCCGACGAACCGACGTCGATGCTGGACGTCTCCGTGCGGGTCGGCGTGCTCAACCTGATGCGGCGGCTGCGCGACGAGCGGAACATCGCCATGCTCTACATCACGCACGACCTGGGCTCCGCGCGCTACCTCGCGGACACCACGATGGTCATGTTCGCCGGTGAACTCGTCGAGGGCGGCGACGCGTTGGCGGTGATGGACGCCCCCGCCCACCCCTACACCCGCCTGCTGCTGTCCGCCGTACCCGACCCCGAACGGGCCGGCGGCCACGACCCCGTCGAGCGCGCCAAGCACCGCGAGGCGATCCTCAACCCCACGTCGTGCCCCTACGGCGACGACGGCACGTGCAGTCGCACCGAACCCGTCCGCCACATCGTCGGCGAAGACGACGGCCAGCCCCACTGGGTGCGCTGCCATCTCCGCGCACCCGCCTCCGACATCGCCCGCCGCGTCCTCAAGGCCACCGACCGGCTGGACGACGAGGCCCCGGACGCCCCCGACGCCACTGAGAAAGCGGAGACCACCGCCGCATGACCCACGACCTCACCCTCCCCTCCGGCAGCCACACCGCCGAGGGGCTGGCAGAACGCGCCCTGCGCGACCCGCACCGCCCGCGCTTCCACTTCACCTCGCCCGGCGGCTGGCTCAACGACCCCAACGGGCTGAGCCATTGGAACGGCGTCTACCACCTCTTCTACCAGTACAACCCGCTCGCCGCCGCCCACCACCGCATCCACTGGGGCCACGCCACCAGCACCGACCTCGTGCACTGGGCCGATGAGCCGGTCGCCCTCGTCCCCGGCACCGACGGCCCCGACCGCGACGGCTGCTGGTCCGGTGTCCTCGTCGACGACGGCGGAGTACCCACGCTCGTCTACTCGGGCAGGCACGGCGAGCGTGAACTCCCCTGTGTGGCAAGGGGATCGGCCGACCTGCGGTACTGGACCAAGGACCCGGCCAACCCGGTCATCTCCGCCCCGCCCGAGGGCATCGACATCACGGCCTTCCGCGACCACTGCGTGTGGCGGGAGGGCCAGGTGTGGCGGCAGCTGGTGGGCTCGGGCATCCGGGGCGCCGGCGGAACAGCCTTCCTGTACGAATCCGACGACCTGCGCGGCTGGCGCTACGTCGGCCCCCTGCTGACCGGTGACGCGTCGCGGAACCAGGGTGAGCTCGACTGGACCGGCACGATGTGGGAGTGCGTCGACCTCTTCCGACTCGGTGAGGACGAGGAGGCAGACAGCACCGACGTACTGGTCTTCTCCGCCTGGGACGAGGGCACCACCCACCACCCTCTGTACTGGACCGGCCACTACAAGGACGACACGTTCACCCCGACCGCCCTCCACCGACTCGACTACGGCGGCCGCTACTTCTACGCCCCCCAGTCCGCCCGCGACGAGCACGGCCGCCGCATCATGTTCGCCTGGCTCCAGGAGGGCCGCACCGACGAGGCGACCGCGGAGGCCGGCTGGAGCGGAGTGATGTCCATGCCGCGGGTTGTCACGCTCGGTGCGGACGGCCGCCTGGACCAGGCGCCGGTGCCGGAGCTGACCGCATTGCGGAGGGAGTGCGAGGAGGTGGCGCCGGGCGCGCTGACCGAGCCGTACACCCGACTCGGCGCCGTACGCGGGGACCAGCTGGACATCGAGACCACCCTGCGCCTCGCCCCCGGATCGACCGCCCGGCTCGTGGTCCGCGAGACACCGGACGGCGCGGAGCGCACCGTCGTGGAGGTGAGCCGGACGCAAGACGGAGGCGGCACTCTCCTGCTGCACCGTGAGACGAGCAGCCTCGATCCGACGGTCGACATCGAACCCCGGTACGGCGAGCTCCCGTTGGGCGAGGACGGCCGGGTGGACCTGCGCGTCCTCGTCGACCACTCCGCACTGGAGATCTTCGCCAACGGGCGTGCCCTGACCGCCCGCATCTACCCCACCCGCCCGGACGAGGCGATGGGCGTCGGTATCGGTGCCGACGGCGACGTGACCCTGGAGCGGTTCGCCGCCTGGCAGCTGGCGTCGGCCTGCACCGACGGACCCCGGCCGCTGTGGCCGTGACGGCCTCATGTATTGCCACGGCCCGGTTCCCCGGCGCATGAATCGGCAGCTACCAGGCGAAAAGACCTGATGAGAGTCCGCATCGTAAACAGGCTGTACCGCACTACGCGTATAGTTTCGCTGTGAGCAACTACAGTCCAGATACTGAAACGACAGGTTCGCAGTCCGGCGGAGTGCAGTCCGTGGACCGTGC
>Ga0307510_10008348_pt1 | contig 12345 bp, 13 predicted proteins | sample 12_EM_MG_FD_207224 | JGI IMG/M metagenome (GOLD analysis project Ga0307510, IMG submission 207224) | Populus trichocarpa ectomycorrhiza microbial communities from riparian zone in the Pacific Northwest, United States - 12_EM | ecosystem: Host-associated > Plants > Roots > Unclassified | place...
CGGCGTGCGACTCGACCCCCTGTTCCCCCAACGGTCCTTGCCTGCGGAAACGACGGTCCGACGACGGCCGGCCCGGATCGACGGCGACGCCCTGGACCTCGCAGCCCGCCGTCGGCTCGCCGGCCGCCGCAACCGAACCCAGGGCCGGCTGCGCGGCCTGGCGGCCGACGGCAAGAGCCTTCGCCGAGCGGCCAAAGCGAAGGGCCGCAACATCCACCTGCCCGCAGCCCCGGAGCACACCACCGGCCTGGCCCCGGCCCGGCTGGACGCCGGCGAGAAGACGAACGGGATCACCTGCTCCAAGCCGCTGCCGGAGACCATGGCCGACCTGGCCGGGGTGGTCCTCACCAGCGACGCCATGCACGCCCAACGCGAGCACGCCGACCACCTTCCCGGCCATGAAACCCACTCCATCGTGATCGTCAAGGACAACCAGAAGAAGCTCCGCAAGCAGCCCAGATCCCTTCCGTGGACAGAGACCCCGCCGCAGGGCCGCGTGCGGGGCATCGGCCACGGACGCTCGGAGATCCGACGGATCAAGGTGGTCACGGTGGGCAGCCTGCTCTTCCCCGCAGGCCCGGCAGGCCATGCAGATCAAGCGCCGCCGCACCGACCGCAAGACCGGCAGGACCACCATCAAGACCGGTTACGCCGTCACCAGCCTCACCGCCGAGCAAGCCAACCCCGCCCAGCCGGCGACCCCGATCCGCGATCACCGGCAGATCCAGGCCCTGCACCACGTCACAGACACCACGTCCGCCGAAGACGCCTCACCGCTGCGAACCGGCAACACGCCCCGGGCGATGGCCACTTGACGCAACCTCGCCATCGACGCCCTGCGGCCGCCCGGCGGCCGCCCGGCGCGACCAGCATCGCCACAGCTCTGCGACACAACGCCCGCAACACGGACCGCCCGCTCACCCCGCCCGGCCTCAACCGATCACGAAACGGACACCCACCGACTACGCCGAAGCCCTGGTAGACGGCGTTCTCGGCTGTGGCCGCGCTCGCCGTCGTCTGACCGCCCGTGACCAGGGCGATCCGGCGGACCCGGCTCCAAGCCCCTTGATGAGCGTGCGTCGTTGCAGATCTAACGAAGTCAAGTCGCGTTCCTGCCTCTCAGCGTTCACGGTCGCATTCGTCGGGTTCGGTTGCGGAATGGAAGGTGACGTCGCAGTGGCAGTCGTCAGAGATGTGCGGACGCTGCGTCCGTCACGGAGTCGGCCGTCTCACCGGCGGATCTACGACGTCACCGGGCCGGAACCGACGGTGACGTGACGATCACGCTAGATACCCTCTTGGGTCACGGCCACCGGCAAGATCGAACGCTTAGGTTCCAGGACTGGGCGCAGTCCGGGGACTTGACGGCGTCGATGACCGGTCGCGGCTTGTCTCATCCGAAAATGGAGGGATCGGAAGGCGCGCGTCATCGGTCCGTGGGCGACCTGCCGACGGGTGGACTGGGTCTGTGTCACGGGGTGGGTGCCATCTGTTGAGACGGGACAAGCAGGGACAGATGAGCGGCGGCGGAGTTCGAAGGCACGGTGTCCACCACCTCCAGGCACCGCCCGTCGGTGTTCGGGAGGACTATCACCCACTAAGCCGCGCCCGAACTCCGCGAACTCGCCTCCGGCATCGGCGAGTTCGCCGTCCCCACGGCCAGCAGGGCGGGACACGACCGAAGGCCCGCCCGCCAGCCACGGCCCGCTACTTCATCGTGGTGCAACCCTCGACGTCGAGTCCATCGGCGTTCCTGCCAAGGCCGCCCCCCTTCCTCGGCTGCAACATGGCCAGCCACATCCTCGCCTGTGCGGTCCTGACCACCACCGCCGAAATCCCGGCGGCCCGACGAACGAGGAGGGTCTCCCAGCGCTGGACCCTCGCCGGACACCACGGCACCCCGGCTCAGCGGAGCACGTACACCAGCTTGCCCCGCACGTGCCGACCGGACAGTTCCCCGAGGGCTGACGGAACCTCGTCCAGGGAAACGGTCCTGGACACCATGGGCGCCAGCTGGCCGTCCGCCACGAGCGTCAGCAATTCTCCGAGCATCACGGACAGGTCGGCGCGGGCGCGTTCGTCGCCGTGGTTGTAGGCAGATCCCAGGGCGATCTCGTGGACCGACGGTCCGGTGGTAAAGGCGGGCATCGCGGTCAGGTCGGGACGGCCCGCGACCGGGACCAGGCCGCCGCCGTGAACCAGCAAACGCAGGTGGGCCGAGTCCGGGCTCACGGTGTCCACCACCGCGTCCACGCCCCGCCCGTCGGTCAGCTCTCGGACCCGTGCGGACACGTCCTCGGTGCGGTGGTCGATGACCTCGTCCGCTCCCAGCTCGCGCACGTACTCGGCATTGCGCGCGGACACCGTCGTGATCACCCGCGCTCCGGACCGTGCGGCGAGTTGCACGGCGACGCCGCCGACGCCGCCCGCGCCTCCGGTGATCAGGACCGTGTCGCCGGCGGTGACGTGCAGCCGCCGTACCACCGCCTGGTACGCCGTCATGCCCGCGCAGGGCAGGGCGGCGGCCATAGCCGCGTCGAGGGCGCTGGGCACCTCGGCCAGGGTGGTGGCGTCGGACAGGGTGTATTCGGCGAAGCCGCCGGGACGGCGCAGGTCACCATGGACGGCGACGCGCTGCCCCGGGCGCACACTGGTCACGTCCTCGCCCACCGTGTCGACCGTACCGACCACGTCCAGGCCCAGAACGTGCGGCCAGGCCCAGTCGGGATGGCCCGCGGCGGCCACCTGGTAGTCGACCGGGTTCAGACCGCACGCCGTGACCCTCACCCGCACCTGGCCCGGGCCCGGTTGGGGTACGGGCAGCTCCGTCAGCCGCAGGGTGTCGGGGGCGCCGGGACGGTCCAGGACCAGGGCCCGCATGGTCGACGTACGTACAAGGCTCATGTCGATGCCTGGTCGCTGTCCTTCATCGAGCCCCAGCCGTGCCAGCGCTCGACCTCGATCCAGGCGCTGACCCGGGCCCGGACCCGGTCCGGGTAGGGCTTGCCGGTGTAGTGGCCGGCGATGCGGTCGATATCGGCCAGCCCCTTGTCCTCGTAGGCCTCGTTCACGCGGCCTACGAGGGTGACGTGCGTGTACCAGTCGTCACCGTCGAGGACGGTGAGGGTCACGCGTGGGTCCCGGCGGAGGTGCTTCAGGCGGATCCGGCCCGAGTCGAGGCTGATCAGGACTCGGCCGTTGTCCCACACGTACCAGGTGGGGGTGGACACCGGGGTGCCGTCGGAGCGCAGGGTGGCCATTACGGCCGGGTTGGGGCGGCACAGCAGTTCCTGCGCCTCGTCGGGCAGGGGCGGCTTGGACATGTCGGTCCCTTCTCAGTGCTGTTCGTCGAAGCTGGCGAAGTACGCGGCGGCCATGTCCTCGTCGGCGTGGCCCTGCGCGGCGGCCCGTTCCAGGCGGTCCGCACTGGCGGCGGCGACGTCCAGGCGTACGCCGTTCTTCTCGCCCGCCTCGACGATCAGCCGGGCGTCCTTGGCCGCGGTGGCTACGGCGAACTGGGCCGGGGAGAGTCGGCCGTCCAGGATCAGCCCGGACTTGGCCCGCAGGTAGCCCATGTCCAGCGGGCCCCCCGCGATGGCGTCGAAGAAGCTCTGCGGGTCGACATCGAGCGCCTTCGACAGGGCCAGGACCTCGCCCAGCGCGTTGGTGGTGGCGATGACCCAGCTGTTGGCGACCAGCTTCAGCCGGGTCGCGCTGCCGGCCGCGCCGTCCTCCCCGGTCCACACCGTGCGCGCACCGACCGCGTCAAGGGCGGGGGTCACCTTTTCCCGCTCGTCCACCGGCCCGGCGGCCAGCACCAGCAGCTGACCGGCTTCCGCGGGCTGGCGGGTACCAAGGACGGGGGCGTCGTAGAAGACGAGGCCGTGCTCGCCGGCGAAGGCCGCCAGATCCGCGATCGCCTCGACGCCGACGGTGGTCGACTGCGCCCAGGCGGCGCCCGGGCGGAGGGCCGGAGCGGCCTGCTTCAACACGTCCAGTGCCGCGGGACCGTCGTACAGCATGGTCAGGACGACATCGGCGCCCTCGACGGCCTCGGCGGGGGTGCCGACGACCGTGATGCCGTCGGCGGTGAGCGGTTCGGCCTTGGCACGGCTGCGGTTCCAGGCGTGGACGGTGTGTCCGGCGCGGGCGAGGTTGCGGGCCATCGCGGCGCCCATGATTCCGGTGCCCAGAACGCTCACGGTGAGTTTGTCGGTCATGACGTCGATTTCCCTGTCCGTACGGTGTGGTGGAGACAAGAACGGGGTGCGCCTCCGAAGGCGGGAGACGCACCCGGAGCGCGGCTACTTGGCGGCGGCGCCGACCAGGCCGTCCAGCCAGGCCTGGTGGCCGTTGAGCATGGGGTTCGGGCGCTCGTTCGCCAGGGCCGCGGCGGGCTCGCCGATCTGGGTCTCCTGGGTCAGGATCCGCACCCGGCCGCCGGGCAGGTCCTCGACCAGCCAGGCATGCAGCACGTCGAGCCGCTCCTGGGGCGTGCCGTCCTGCTTCGCGGTCCAGGACAGGCGGCCGGGGGTGCCCTCGGCCGGGGCCTGGAACTCGACGACGTGCGCGGCCAGGGGCGGGAAGCCGAAGGTGCCGAAGCTGAAGACCAGGTCGTCCTTCAGCTCGGGGCCTCCACCCTGCGGGAAGGAGATGTCCGCGACGTTGTCGTAGTAGCCCTCCCACTCGGAGGTGTCGATCAGGTGGTGCCAGACCCGGGCCGCCGTGATGTCCTTGACGATCACCTCGTTGGAGACGAAGTTGTCGCCGGTGCCGGGCAGGTACTTCTCGGGCCAGTCGATCGCGTTCTGCATGGTCATGGGGTGTCCTTACGGTTTCTTGCGGTGAAGTGCGTTGTCAGGAAAGCTTCTTGAGCAGCTCGGCGGCGAACTGACCGGAGGAGGCCGGGCCTGGCCGGTGACGACATTGCGGTCGACCTCCACGTGCGGCGCCCACGGCTCACCCACCTCGCCCCTGGGGCCGGCCTCGGCCAGCCGGTCCTGCAACAGCCACTTCGCGTTGTCGGCGCTGCCTGCCAGCCGCTCCTCGGCGTTGATGAAGGCGGTGAGGCGGTAACCGGCGTAGGCGTTGGTGCCGTCCTCCTTCACGGCGGCCGGCAGCGCGGCCGGGCCTGACAGACCGCGCCCACCGGCAGCCCGGATTCCACCGCCCGGGTGGGGACGCGGCCGGAGTCGGCGTCGACGACCAGGTCCTCCATCGGACCGTGACCGCCGGGAACGTACACGGCGTCGAAGTCCGTCACACGTACGTCGGCCGGCGCGACCGGGGTGCGGAACTCCTCGGCACCCTCCACGGCGGCCTTGATCCTCGCCGCGCTCTCCTCGCCGCCGTTGGTCCCGGCGCCGAGGCCGGCCGGGTCGGCCGGCGGGACGACGGCGCCCGGGGTGGCCGCCGTGACCGTGTGTCCCGCGGACCTGAACGCCTCGTAGGGGACGACCGCCTCGACGGCCAGAAGCCGGTGCCGGGCTTGCTGCCGTCGGCCGGCGTCCACTGGTCGGCGCCGGTCATCACGAAAAGGATCTTCGCCATGGGTGCTCCTGAGGTGGGGTTACATCGCCGCTGTCCGGGCCGAATGCCGCCATCCGCGGGGAATCGTGGCGACACCCGTGACGCTAGACCCGCCACCCATCGGAGTACCAATAGAAGTGCCGATTCCAGCTATCGGAAATCCGATGTGAAGAGTGCCTACGATGGGAGACATGAAGAACCATGCGCCCGACACCCTCGACGAAGCCGCCGCCGGAGTCGGCAGCCAGCTCCCGGCCCACGCCGATCTGAACCTGCTGCGCACCTTCCTCGCCGTCTACCGCGCCGGCACCTTCACCGCCGCCGCCCCCGCGCTCGGACTGTCCCAGCCCACCGTGACCGCACAGATCCGCACCCTGGAGCAGCAGACCGGCCGAGAGTTGTTCACCCGTCTGCCCCGGGGTGTGGAGCCCACCCCGTACGCCCATGAACTCGCCGGCCGGATCGCCGGCCCGCTCGACTCGCTGGCGACGCTGGAGGACACGGGGGAGGCAGCCTCACCCGTCCATCTGGCCGGGCCTTCCGAGCTCCTGTGCGTGCGCGTGCTACCCGCGCTGGTCCCCCTCGTCGCCGAAGGGGTCCAGTTGCGCGTCACTCAAGGACTGCCCGAGCCCTTGCTGGAGGAGATGCGCTCGGGCCGCCACGACCTGGTCATCGCCACCCGCCGCCCCCGCGGCCGCGCCTTGGAGTCCGTACCGCTGGCCGACGAGGAGTACCTGCTGGTCGCCGCCCCCGCCTGGGCCGAGCGCATCACCACGGACCTTCCCCCGGACGACCTGTGCATCGCGCTGCGCGAGGTGCCGATGGTGACGTACGCGGAGGACCTGCCCATCGTCCGCCGTTACTGGCGGGCCGTCTTCGGCAGGCAACTCACCCGCCGTGCCGCCGTCACGGTCCCGAACCTGTACGCCGTCCTGTCCGCGGTCAACGCCGGCGCCGGCTACAGCGTCCTGCCCCGCTCCCTGTGTCAGGAGTACCTCGACTCCGGGCGCCTCACCCTCCTCCACGACCCGGAGGAACCGCCGCTCAACACCCTCTTCCTCGTCCAACGCCCCGGAGCCGAGACCAACCCCGCCGTCGTCCGCGTCCGCGACCGTCTCCAGGCCGCCGCGCGTGCCTGGTGACCGCTCGACGAACTCATTGCCGACTGTTCCGACTATCGGAGCCGTACAGGACCCGCGTCGGTCGGCACGCGGACGAGGAGGTAGGGCTTGCGGCGCAGGTCCACGCCCTCGTGGTACGGGGCTTGGCGGTTGAGCTGGTTGGCGATGGCGTAGATGTGGCCGTCGGCAGCGACGGAGAGGGTGTCGATCCACACCAACTCCGGCCCCTGGGCGACGGTGTCGTAAGTACCGTCCGGGTTGCGGCGCCACAGCGCGTCGTGTTCGAGGTCGCCGCCGTACAGCCGTCCCTTGTCGTCGCTCTCCAGGCCGTCGGCCATGGGCTTGTGACCGAGGTTCACCACCGTCGCGGCCACCTCCGCCTCGGTGGCCTCCGGGTCGGCGAGCGCGTCGAGGGACACGCTGTGCAGCCTGCGGCTGGACAGGGGGCAGTAGTAGAGCAGTCTGCCGTCGTCGCTGATGGCGATGCCGTCCGAACCGACCTCGTAGTGCGTCGGCTCCGCCCCTGCGGGGCGGTTCATGAAGGGTTCGCCGTCCATGACCGGAAGGAAGTTCGGGTCGGGCAGCGCCGAGGGGGCGCCGGCCAGGCGCCGCCAGGAGCGGCTCGTTGCCAGGTCGACGACGATGATGCCGTTGCTGCCGCCCGAGTCGGTGATGAACGCCATGCCCTCGGCTCCGCGCCGTAGGTCGAAGCGCACGTCGTTGGGGTAGCTGTCGGACGGTACGACGTCGACCGGGAAGAGGATCTTCTGGACGATGCGGTTCGTGCGCAGGTCGACGGCCACCAGCTTCGGGCCTCCGTAGGAGGAGGCGGCGAAAAGCGGGCTGCCCGTGTCGAGGATCCACAGCCGGTCCGCGGGGTCGACGACGACGCTCTGCACCGACTGGAAGTGACCGGCCAGGTCGGAGGCGTCCTCGCGGTTCACCGCGGCGTCGGGGAAGGGCACGGCCTTGCCGCCGCGGATCTCGGCGACGGTGAAGGGGACGTCGTCGCCCCACCGGGGGAAGTTGACGAAGATCCGGCCGCGCCGGGAGACGGTGACGCCCGTGGGCATCGCTTCCCGGAAGCGATGGACCACCTCGTACGCGGGCTTGCGGCCCACGGACGCGTACGCCTGGCCGGCGAGTCCCGTGGCCGCCAGGGACACCGTGGTGGCGGTGATGAACGTTCGTCGTTTCATGCGTGTGCCTTTCCGGAGGAGAGCCCGTCTCCTGCTTCGATCAGCTCGCGGAGCACCTCGGCGCGGCGGGGGATCGGCCGCACGGCGCCGTGTCCGGTGGTGGTGAGGGCCGCGGCGACCGCCGCGTACCGGGCGGCCTCCACCGCTGACGCGCCCCCGATCAGACAGGCGGCGAACGCCCCGTCGAAGGTGTCGCCCGCACCAGAGGCGTCGACGGGGGTGACGCTGTGCGCTTCGATGTGCGTCACTTCGTCGCCGTCCGCGAGCAGTGCCCCCTGCTCCCCCATCTTCAGCACGATCGTCTTCGGGCCGCGGGCGCTCAGCGCCCGGAGCACTGCCTCGGGGGTCTCCTCTCCGGTGAGCATGCGCCCTTCGTCGATGTTGGGGAGAGCGATGTCGCAGAGTTCGAGGCTGCGCAGGATGACCGCGCGGGCCCGGTCCTCCGGCCAGAGAGCTGGGCGGTGGTTGGGGTCGTAGGTGATCAGGGTGCCGTGGGCTCGGGCGAGGGACATCGCGTGGAACGTCGCGTCGCATGCTGTGGTGCTGATCGCCTGGGTGATGCCGGTGACATGCAGCAGCCGGGCCTCGGCGATCGCTTGCTCGGGGACGTCGGCGGGGGTCAGCCGACTGGCGGGTGAGTCCGCCCGGTAATAGGTGAAGCCGTGCCCGGCCGGGCCGCGCGCGATGAAGTAGATGCCGGTACGGCCGCCCGGTTCACGCGTGACATGAGCAGTGCCGACGCCTTCGCGTTCCCACAGCCGTGTCAGTACCGTGCCGAAGGCGTCGTCGCCGATTCTGGTCACGTACGCCGTACGGCCGCGCGAACGGGCCGCGGCTATCAGGAAGTTGGACGTGTCTCCGCCGTAGCCGACCACGAAGGACTCGGCGCTCTCCAGAGTTCCGTCGGCGTCGGCGTTGAACTCCAGCATCGGTTCGCCGAGGGCGAGGATGTCGGCTGGGGTGGGGTGTTCGTAGGTCATGGGCTCAGATCCGGTTGTACTTGGCGAGGCCCTCGCGCAGGGATCCGGCCGCAAGGATGAGCTTGGTCTGTTCCTTCTCCCGCTCCTCTATCTCGGTCGCGAGGAGCAGGACTTCGGCGACGTGGCTGGCCGGTACCCGGACGGCGCCGTCGCTGTCGGCGACGATCAGGTCGCCGGGCTGGACGGTCAGACCGCCCAGGACCACGGGCTCGTTGAGGGAGACCGTCCTGATCCGGCCGAGGGTGGTGGCGGGCACCGCGCTGCGGGCCTGGATCGGGAAGGCGAAGTCCCGGTTGATCTCCTCGACGTCGCGCACGCCGCCGTCAAGGATCGCTCCGGCGTGCTTGTTGGCGACGGCGCCCGCGGTCATCAGACCACCCCAGACGGCCACGTCCGCCCCGTCGGCCGCGATGCAGATGACGCTGCCCGGCGCGGACTCGTCGATGGCCTCCAGGGCGTGGACCGGCGCGCCCGCGCCCTCGTCGGGCACCTCACGGACGGTGACCGCCGGGCCGACGATCTTGCCGGGGACGACGGGCTTGATCGCACCGTCGAGGTAACCGCGAACGCCGACCTGCTCCACCGCGTCGGCGATGGAAGCCGTGGTGATCGCGCGGAAGCCCTCGATGACGTGCTGCGGATATGTGGTGGGCATGGGTGCTCCTTCGTTCCTGGTGAATGTGTGCGGGCGCGGTCAACGGGGGGTGCGGGTGCCGGTGACCACCGCGTGGTCCGGCTCGCCCGTGCACGCCCAGGTGACGACGTTGAGAGCGGCGCGTCGGCGTACCTCCTCCTCGGCCTCCTGGGAGTACCAGGCGGCGTGCGGGGTGGCGATGACCTGCGGGTGGCCGACGAGGGGGTGATCCGCCGGAACCGGTTCGTCGGTCCAGGTGTCCACGCTTGCGAGGGCGACTTGTCCGGACTCCAGAGCGGCGTACAGGGCCGACTCGTCCACGAGGCCGCCGCGCGCGGTGTTGACGAGGATCGCGCCGAGGGGCATGAGCCCGAGGCGGCGGGCGTCGACGACATGCCGGGTGTCGTCCTTCAAGGGGAGGTGCAGGGAGACGATGTCGGAGCGCTGGAACAGCTCGTCCAGACCGACCCGTTCGACATCGGCCGGCCATACTTCCTGGGGCAGCGCGGGGTCGTAGGCGACGACCGTGCCGAACCAGGGGGCCGCCCCGGCGGCCAGGGTGCGGCCGATGCGGCCCAGCCCGAGGATGCCGATGGTCAGCGAGGAGAGCCTGCGAACGGGGCCGGTGGCCAGGTAGTCCCAGGTGCCCTGGGCGCTGAGCGCGTCGTACTGCTTGAGGTGACGGGCGCCTGCCATGACGCCGGCGAAGGCGTGGGCGGCGACGTCCTGGGTGCCGTAGTCGGGGACGTTCGCGATCCAGATGCCGCGCCGTTCCGCACCGGCCACGTCGAAGTTGTCGACACCGACGCCGTAGCGGGAGACCAGGCCGACGGTGGGCGCGGCCTCGTACACATCGTCGGTGACCCTGGCCCACTGGACGATGAGCGCGTCGGCGCCCTGGGCGGCCTCGGCGACCTCCTCCGGGGTGCGGGCCCGGGCGCGGACGACGGTCAGCCCGGCTTCCTCCAGTACCTGCCTCTCTATGTCGAAGTCGGGGTACTCGGAGTCGGTGATGACGACCTTCACGTGCGGACTCCCGTGGGGGTGGTGGTTCGGATCCGGGCCAGGAGAGCCACAGCGGTCTCCCTGGCCCGGTCGAGGGATGCGGGATCGGCGGCGACCGGGGCGAGCAGGCCGCCCACGCCCACGGCCACGGCGCCGGCCTGGATCCAGTCGGCCGCGTTGTCGAGGCCGATACCGCCGGTGGGCACGATCGGTACCTCGGGGAAGGGGCCGCGCAGGGCCTTGAGGTAGCCGGGGCCGACGGCCGCGGCGGGGAACAGCTTGACTGCGGCGGGTCCGTACGCGGTGGCCGCCATCACCTCGCTGGGTGTCAGCGCACCCGCCAGGAAGGGCACTTGGGTTTCCGCGAGCGCCCGGCCGAGATCGGCGTCCGTGCCCGGGCTGACCAGGAACCGGGCTCCCGCGGCCACCGAGTCCCTGACCTGGGCGGGCCGGGTCACGGTGCCGAGACCGACGAGGATGTCCTTCGGCAGTTCGGCGCGCAGCTGGTTCAGGGCGGTGAGGGCGTCCGGCACGGTGAAGGTCAGCTCGATGGCCCGGATCCCGGCATCCACGAGGACGCGAGCGGTGGCTGCGGCGTCGGCGGCGGACCGGCTGCGCAGCACCGCCACGCAACCCGCGTCCCTCAGCGCGTCGAGGAGATTCACCTGGCGCTCCCGAGCGGCTCGATCCGGCCGATGACCAGGCCGTAGACGAGGGCGCCGGCGATCGACACGGCACCGGCGACGGTCAGCGGGACGGCGAAGGAGCCATTGCCCGCGTCGAGCAGGGCGCCCACGACGATCGGGCTGAGGAAGCCCGCGAAGTTGGAGCCGAAGCCCTGCACCCCGGCGAGGGAGGCGACGTTGCCGGGGGTCGGCGCTATGTCGGAGGGCATCGCCCACAGGCTGGAGGCAGCGAAGGTCAGGGCCGAGTAGGAGACGGTGAGCAGGATCAGCGCGGTGGCCGCGTTGGGGGCCGAACCGGCGAACACGATCACGGAGGCCAGCAGCAGGCCGCTGACCAGGGGCACTTTGCGGGCGAAGTTGACGCTCCGGCCGCGGGCGATCAGCCGGCCTTGCAGCAGCCCGCCGACCCACTCGGCGGGCATCGCGCACAGGGCCGGGATCATGCCGAAGAAACCGAGCTTGAGGAGGTCGAAGCCGCGCTCGTTCACCAGGTAGGACGGGAACCAGGTGATGAAGAAGTAGAGGACGAAGGAGAGGCAGAAGAAGCCGGCCATCATGCCCCAGGTGGCGCGGTGCCTGAACAGCGCGATCCAGGGCAGCGGCTCGCGCTCGTCCCGGTCTTCGGCGTCCGTCCCGGTCTTCGTGTCGGACTGGATGCAGGCGAGTTCCTCGGCGGACAGCCGCGGGTGATCCTCGGGGTCGCGGTAGAACCTCAGCCAGAACAGGCCGAAGAGCAGTCCGACGAGACCGGCGGCGACGAATGCGCCGCGCCAGCCGAGCCACGCGATGACACCGGTGACCAGCGGAAGGGAGACGGCGCTGCCCATCCGGGCACCGCTGTCGAAGATGGAGGCGGCGATGCCGCGTTCCCTCAGCGGGAACCACCGCGAGACGACCTTGGCGCTGGAGGGATAGGCGGGGGACTCGGCGACGCCCAGCAGCATGCGCAACAACACCAGGACGAGCAGTCCGGTGGCGGCGCCGACGAGCATGGTGGTCACCGACCACGCGATCAGGGCGTAGCCGTAGAGCCTGCGCGGACCGAGCTTGTCGACCAGCCAGCCGGCCGGGAACTGCATCAGCGCGTAGGTCAGTGAGAAGGCGCCGAGGAGGAGTCCGGACACCGTGCCCGACAGGTGCAGGTCGTCCGACATGTACGGCAGCGCGATGCTGAGGTTGGCGCGGTCGAGG
>Ga0307510_10008349_pt1 | contig 12344 bp, 12 predicted proteins | sample 12_EM_MG_FD_207224 | JGI IMG/M metagenome (GOLD analysis project Ga0307510, IMG submission 207224) | Populus trichocarpa ectomycorrhiza microbial communities from riparian zone in the Pacific Northwest, United States - 12_EM | ecosystem: Host-associated > Plants > Roots > Unclassified | place...
ACCGGATGCAACCAGGTGTGGGGCATGGGCACAGGACGCACAGGACGCAGAGTCCAGGCTGGTCGAGTCAGGATGCAACACTACCGTATCTGACGCAGGCCACCTTTTTGCTGATGGGTGAGTAGCAGCAGGGTGCCAGCCGGCGAAGAGCAGTAGGGTGCCAGCCGATGAGGAGGATTAGCAGTAAGGTGCCAGCTTATGGGGCAGTACGGTGCCAGCGGACGGAACCGGGAGGGGGGTAGAGGAAGGATCGCGAACGGGGTAGCCACAACCGACAAACGGGCCATAGCAAGGGCTTTTGGGACGACGATGAGACCGGGACGAGACCGTGATGTTACAAACCGAGGCTTTCCCCATCAGAGGTACAAGCCCAGCAAGCCGGGGCCTACTTTGACCGAGAGTCCGACACCGTAACGCCGACCGTGAGCGTAGCGAGATGCTTTCCGACCGTGCAAAATCCTAAGCGAGGTGTGAAGGAAGTGCGGGGTAAGGGGGAGAACCAAACATCATGAGCGGGTGTCAACGACGAACGGGAACAAGAACCCCAAGGAGGGGAGGCACGCGTGCCTCTGGAGAGGAGGGTAGACGGCTTAACGTCAACCCCTAGGCAGTAGCCATGATGGGGGAAGAGAGGTGGGTGGGGGAAAGTGACGATGATTTCCCGTGGTGTTGAGATTTCAATCGCCTGAGGTGAAGGAGAGATGGTACGTGCCCTGAGGAGGCGGTCACCCTCACACCCCTTATATATCCTGCGAACAGCTTCTGGTCGGTTGGACGGCCACAACTCATACAGTGTTGTAGGACCGTTCCTATGGATCTCACTTTACTAGGAAGCACACAACCACACAGCCGTACAGTGCTGTCGCGCCGTACCAACGCTGGGGCCGCAGGGGGGTGTTAGGAATATTCCTTGAAAGTTACAGGGGGTTCGGACCACTCCTGCTCTGTCAGTAGCCCGTTTCGTGCCATACGAAGCTGCCCTGTCAACATCTAAGAGCCCCACTATAGTGGGATAACTTTCCCCTAAGTCCGCAGATGACTTTCTTGGTGACGGTAGGGTAACTGGGGTACCTCAGTAGGGTACCTGGATCCCCATGGTAGGGTAATCAAGTTCTCAATGTAGGGTAACTTTACCCCTTCATGCGTTTGTTGCCTTCGGGTGTCCGCGTGACCACATATATTATTGCCCTGGAGACCCGTGCAACGTTTACTATGTGTCCTTAACTTTACGCGAACATGCCCTCCGAAGGTTACCCTGCCTAGCAGGGTAACCTTCGCCTACATTGCTTACCCTGTCTAACCCTATGTCACTAAGTCACTTTATAGACACTTGTACCAACTCATGCCTACCAGTAGTATACTAAGTATACTGGTCTATTCTCAGTCTGGTTACCTCTTGGTATACCATATGGGCTTGAGTCTAGTCCACTGTAGCTACCTATCCGTAGGGTCGTTACATGCTTATATATCTCATTTTATTCTCTTTTCATTCTCGAAGCCTTCAGTAGATTTTCTCTCTTTTTCTGGTATTCTTTTGTGCAGGATTTTCTTTTTTAACTTTTCTGGCATTAACTGGCTCTCCTATATTTTCTCAATTGGTATCATCTTGTTTGGTCCAATTTGGTTAAGAATTGATTGAGTTGTTTTGTTTTGTGAATGTCGTTGAAGTGGTTGTCATGGGTGTCACTTCCCGGTCCTGTGTCACTTCCTGGTCGTTGATGTTATTTTGGATGCGAAGGGTTTTTTTTTATGGTTGCGCTGCGAAAAAACTCATGCACTTTTGTCCTCCTGTGTAACAATGAATTCACCTTAAGCAGAATGTAACAATTGAGGGAAACTCCTCATAGGACTGCCCAAGAACCGTGTTTCTTCGGTTCTAGCTGTTGAAACTGACTACCACTGGTCCTAGTGTTTCTCGCTCTCACTGGAACCGTCTAGTGTTTCGAAAAATCTTTTGCCAGTGCGTGTTTGACTAGTTTAGCAGAAAAAAACATGAGATGTCGGATATAAAAAAGACTAGCACTAGCTATAAACAATGACACTCAATTAGTATCGGGATTGTTTGAGATGCGAGACAGTGGAGGATTTCCTACATTTCCTTTTCGTCTTTCCTTTTCTGTCTCTCTGATTCTCACTGATTCTGTCTCTATAAGAGACCCTATTGTTCCTGTTTCTTTTCCATTATCGCTCTCTCATATTATTGTCTTTCTTTCACTCGTTAGATACGAATCTATTCTTTTTCGTGCGCTCTGTTGCTCTCACACCGTAGTGAATAAACCGATAGTCCACTATTCGCTACCTAAATATTGTCACTAGCAACTCTGCCTTTCAATGAAGTGGGTATTAGGTAAGAGATACCGATTCTCTATGAGTACGCACCCTCATCAAATGAGGCTGGTTTTAGGTTTCTGGTGCAATGTTGCTGGGTGGGTAGCAGGCGCTCGGTTACAGGGCCTCCTATCGTGATCAAACAATCGCCTTGCGTTGGGCGGCGTCGTGCTATTATACCCGGGGAAAGTAGCGAAATCAAACGAAGGGATGGACCGAATCTTGAGCAAATTCCGACTAGTAAGCGCAAGGTTTGTGTTGATGCCCAGGGGTGTCGAAGGTGGGTATGCACGAATCCTGCGGAGTGCAGGGGGTTGTGGAGATGATAATTTAGGACATGTCTGGGCATGATGATGTTATTGATGGAAATCTCTGGGGATTGGGAGTCGTTATAACGCACCTCTATTGTTATAAGGAATTGGGGAGAATTTCATCAATATCAATCTCCTTAGTTTTGCGTTAGAATTTTATGGGAAAGTGGGGACCACTGTAGCGATCGAGGGTAGTCCTGAAGTTCATTCTGTGCTTCTAGTCCTCCCCGGATATTTTTCTCGTGGGATGACGAACCCAGTTACAAGGAACTGCGTTTATTCTCATGGCCCTCTTCTAACCGATTATTTAGTTTGGTCCTAGTTTGTCCGATGCTCGCGCCCTAGGGCACTAATACTCAGCAGAGAACATGCCCCGGCGCTAGCCAGTGCTTGTAGTATGATAAAGGGGGAAAAAACACGACAGCGGAAACGGCTAAGACAAAGGCTTTGCCTCCATTAAAAGGTTTCGACAAGGGTACCTCAGAGATCCGCTGGCATTATCGCTCTTGAGGTCTTGTTCGTTGTGAAAACTCAGCCCAAGAACGGCAGGACGTTAATTGACCTTTGCCGCCCAGTTACTTAAGTCGTCCGCTGGCTTTAGCACGAGCTGAACCTCTAAGGTCAAAATATCGGTATGCAAGTAAACCTTGAGAGCTGTCCGAAAATACTTGTAATCTACTATTTCGTTAGCGCGCTGCGCTGTTAAGCGATAACCGTGCCAAGGTCCCGCCACTTCGAAGGACGCTAGGCGACTATCGAAATTGGGGCGCTAGAAGGGAGTGGCTGATAGCTCAACGATACACGACAGCTCAATTTCTCACATTAAACTAGGGTAGGAATATTAAAAATTGAGCGCCGAATACCATAAGATAAAATCCTATGAGGCCAGATCTAGTTTACCGAGATACTGGCATAAACCCTCCAATTAGCCTTTAGTTAATTTCCGATTAGTAGGCCAATCGTGGGGGGATTGACAGTCATTCCATCCAGCACGAAGACCTTGTACCGGCACCTCAAATTCACGAGCTGCTGCAACTATACATGACCTTCCTTGTTCCTTTAGTCTCACAATTGCTTTCTACGCATCTCTATCTCGGATATGCTAGACATGGCATCTGGGGTGGTGGAAAAAGCCTTGTGGGGGTAATTGAGAAAGGTATCGTTAAGCTATCATAGATCCTTAAGCCGTCAGGCACGCCCTTTGAGTGCCCCCAACCTCAACGGTCTCCTAGGGTCCTTCGAAGTGGGGGGAGCCTTCGCATGGTTACCGCACCCTAGGAACCGACCATCCCGCCAGGACGTTGCAGTTGCCTCTCCTAGCACAGGAGGGAAGGCGTCTTTGGCGTGCGAAAAAAAGTAAATTTGTCAAGCAGGGTAACAAAATATCCCTGTTACCCACCCCTGCTCCGGTCATAGGCTGGTATTCCTCCCGCGCTGAATGGAGACCCCATTCATCCCAACCGAGGGCTAAAAGAGAATCCACTCGCTGTGTTCTCCCACTTAACCTAAAGGGGAAATTCTGGACGTTATAGCATCATTCTCTATTGTTCTAGTTCTTTGTTCTAGTTCTTCTGGTGTGATACTTGCTAGGGGTTCCGAAGTGAACAATGAAAGAACTGCAAGAATATAGGACCTTAGTTTGTGAAGCTACAGTAATTCGAACAGGGTCTAAAATTCCCTTACATAAGTACCCGCTATGGTACATAGACACTACCAGAAAATTCTAGCACGTTTTTTCTTACATTTCGATGCCATTACTTTTACTTGTACTCATATCTTACCACTTCGTATGACACCCTCGGAGCCTCACCCAGATAAACTAGGTCTGACAACCCCAGAGAGAGCTTACTTCCTAACTCTTGCGCCCACCAGGAGCCACCTTTGACATATCAATTAGCTCCCAGGGCAGGTCCAGTCGGTGTTCCCAACGGGCCAGGCCAAAGCAGGCCGCTCTGAAAATAGCCTAGGCCGATATAGGCCGAATTCGGCTAACCTGCGAAAGCCTATCAGGCCTAATAAGCGCCTGTAGGCCGGGTAATTAGGATTGAGAACAGATCGCTTTAAGCGTATCTTGATTCCTGCACCTGTTTCAAGTTCCTCATCTTTATTCTTTTCGTCTTTATCTTCGGATATTGCTTCTTAAGGAATCACCGAATGAGTGATAAGCAAATATCTCAAGAATGTCTTGACGATTTACCTCTAAAGCCACCACCACAGTCAAATCTTATCATTCTTCCCTCCAATTCTGCTTCTTCAGCAATGACTACATTAAATTCCTAAGGCGATAGGGGGGGGATTTTCCTGTATTTTGGATGTCATTTTGTAATTGGAAAACATCTATAAACAACTGCCATTGTATCGATACCCCATAATATTCCGTCATTACCTTACCAGTATAGTACTGCATAGTTGACCGACCACAATAGCAGCTGTTTTTCTATGATTAATTTAATCAATTGGCCTGTTATCTCTAGTATTTTTTTGCTCATAAAGCAAAATGGCTCCATTTTTGGCGTTGTTTGGTAGCGGGGGTGTTTACTTTGAATTTTTGCGGTAGAGACTAAATAGCCACTCGCTAAGAGCGGTTTAGCCTAGGCCATGTAACTTAGGCCGGTCTAGGCTATATACGCCTATCAGGGAGCCGGCACCAAGCCTGCAGGCTCGGGCCAGGCCAGGCCCTAGAGAGTTTTCACAGGCCCGGTCAGGCTTGACCGCGGCCTGGCCTACCTAGCCCGCTGGGAACACTGGGTCCAGTTGTGCAAACGAACCCAAAAACATTTGAATAACAATATAAGCACTTCCGCACCCCCTTAAATTCACACCCTCCACTCCACAATCTATCACTCGACCACAACCCTGAATGCCCCCGTAACAAAAGATGGAGCGATAATAGCATAGGAGTGGGAATTAGGTTGAATTACTTCTCCGATGGGTAGAAACAGCACAATGTGTAGCCTACTTAGGTGATCTCCCCAAATATCACTCAGGGTATCTCCGTGCCCGGGTCCAGATCTCGCTCGCAATAGTGAGTAGGAAGCATTGAAGGACTAGCACGGCGTAGCGGTAGACTGAGAGGAATCGTATAGGGCTTGACGTATGTGGAGCCAACTATAGGAAGCGTGTAGTCATAAGCTTCACCCTCCGGCTTGGTGTCCCCCATGACTAACCGTAAGGACAAAGGTATATACTATTAAACACCAAGAAATAATCCTGATCCTTCCACGGATCACGACATAAATCAATTTTCCCCATATATGTCCACACTTCCTTACTTACTCCAGTGTGGGCAAGAGAAAGACATACCTATAGAAACTTCTCAGTAAATCATTGTGACTTCTGAGTCAAAGAAACCACCCACAGGTTCCTGGAACCTCCACGATACATCACAGCTGACTACTTTCCTCAACCAACACTAATATGGAGCCACAGTAAACGCCGGCTCTTTAATACCCCCATCCTCACCACCACTAAGCAATCCCACCCCCCACCATACAAACAAGAACATGAATGAGATAGAATTCCGCCAGCTGTGCAGGCAGGCATTAAGGATTCTTGCTCGCAATGTCTTAGGATATCGCAGCACAACTCCAACCGTTCGCCGGCCGAGCTATTATTCCATTCGAGATATCCCGGTGGTAATGGACAAAGCGAAAACCCCGAATGAGTGTACGATCGCCCGAGGCGTCTAATTTCCCTCACTAAACTAATGAAAGCATCTCCTGAGGGCATACGGCTAACTAGAATTAATGTGGAAAAACATAATTCGCTAGGGAATATGGCGGTACCCTCCTGCTGGTGCCTGGGGGGGGGAATAACTGGAGATGGAGAAAGTACAACGCAGCGCAGGCCTAATTGGTAGAAAGTGAAGTATAAGTTAAGTGGGTGGGCAATTAGATGATGTCTGAGAGGGGTATCCTTTGCTAGAGAGAGGGTTGTTCGCTTAGATTGCTAAAAGAGCGTATGAATAAATGAATAATAGCGGATGGGTGTTCTTCCTTCCGTCTTTCCTTCCCCCTATCTCCGAATTATCTCATGCCGGTTTCAAAGTCCGGGCCCACCCCCCTCTCCACCACCCCTGACTGAAAGTCCGAAGCCCACACTCCGCCCCAATTGGGTTCATTACGCGTCATAAGTTCAGCCGGGATACCCCCCTCTTCTAGGGTCTTATGTCCGGTTGATGGGAGTGCGACAGGTATTGGGGGAGGCAGTGGTCCCCTTTGGCGGCGCCGACGGAGCACCACCGCGCCTAAGAGGGCAAGTACAACAGCCGCCACGCCTCCCACCGTACCCCCCGCTATCGCCCCAATGTTTGGTCCTGGTTTGCGAGGGGCATTTAGGGTCATTATGGTTTCAAGGGCTGGGTCGCTCCAACCATTGGCTGGGGCCTTCTTAGTTGAACCTCGGTCATTACTACTAAGCGATTAGTTTTCACTATTGCTGTGTTTTAGGAGTCAAATATCTCACCTGCCGCCAATAAGCTTAATAACCTCCTGAGGAATTTCGTACGTTCCCTTGTTGGGTGTAAACTCGTCTGTCCATGTTGATGTGTTGACATCGAACAAGAATGCAGCATTTGCCTTGTCGTCGCAGGTAATCCAGCCAGTGTTATAATCAGCTCTGCTCCCGCCATAGTAGAAGATGTAGTGTTCTCCAATTGCTTGACATTTTGGTGAAATCCTCCCCCCCGGGTCCGCGACAGTAGTCTTTGTCTTAGAGGACAGCTGGGCCCACTCAAAACTTGGAATCGAGAGAACCCAGATGGCTCCAGTGCTTCGGGCTTCCGTTATATCTGTTGAAGCACCAGCCTCAAGGCCCCCCATAATGTAGATTTGATAGCTTGAACCATCGGGTGCTGCTTTAAGAGCTGTGCAGAATGCGAAACGAGCACCAGGCACCTCGGCTTCAGGTGGTAGATGTTGGGTGTACCATTTTGATTGCTTTATGCTGTAGATGTTGATCTCAGAAAGCTTTCTCTGCGGGGCACTATCAGCATTTTAGGCAGATAAATTTAATCAGTGGAGAGACATGCTACTTGAGTATACAACCCAGAGTATCCACCAAACTGAATCAGGACCTCATCTGTAGCCGTCGTGATATGCACCAAGCCTCCATCAGCTATTCCCCCAAATGGTGTTGTTTCGTTTGTCCACGTATTAGTAGCCTGGTCATAAGTGATTAGGCCGTTATGCTCCTCTAGCCCTGTGACATTGCGCCATGTTTCTTTCAACGTAAAAAAACTGCCACCGAAAAGAAAGCCCTTCTTCATGGATGGAACCCACGCTGTCATTGCACTGGATACCCTCCTTGAAGTGTTCGTCTGGAACCAATTCCTTCGCGTTATTCCAGCATTCGTCCATCGTTGAGTTGCAATCTCATATTGCCATTTCTTGTGCTCTAGAGGAGGATCCTTCTTCCCATAGATGGACCTGTTGTATGGGTTCCACCTCCCAAAAGTCAGGTCAAACCCGGATTCCGTAGGGAAGAGCGCGGCATCTGAAACACCAGGTATTATGCTCGGAATTTCTTCCGTTTGAACGTAATGGATGCTGTCCAGAGAAGTTTTGAAACTCTCCGATATATTCAGTGATCTAAGTACTGAATCTAGATGTGTAATCAAAGCTTTAGTTTAGAGAACAACTTAGGGAGAAGGCTGTGCATTGAAAGCGGGTACAGACTAGGGCCATCGTAATCCTGGTACTTTCTGAGATAACGCATCACCCCTCCCGCGATATAAAGAATGTCATCTTTCTGGGCAACTATATATTTGAATCTATCGTAAACAAACAGTGATACAAAGTATTTTAACAAGCTGGGGGGAGTCCTACTCATATGCGATTTTAAGGAACAAAAGTCTTCTGTCGGATCAGCATCCCTGCTCTGCGCTACTGATGAGAAGGGCAGCAATCCCCCAAGAAGCCAAACGCCAGATGTAAAGAGTCGCATATCTCCTCAGCTGTGACAAAAGGGCTTTAGACAGGATAGGGTGATGAGAGGTTCTGGGTTTAAAAGAAAAGGAGGGATATGGCCGGAGGTAAGCAATAAAGATTGAGGCTGCAGAATATTCTAATTTGAGAAACGCTCTCAATGTATCACAGATAATAACCTTCTCACCTGGTGTAGTAACGAGAGTGCATTCATCATTTACCACTAGTCATATTCGACCACCACTGTCGGGTATAATACGAGTTTCTCCGCGGAAGAAGTGGATGGGCGAGAGGAATCGCTGCTCGAATCCTTTGAAAGCAAGGCGCAATCAGAGTCGTTACCATATGCTATATTTTACTTGGGTAACCTGGAGAAAACCCTTCCTTTGTTCGCTGTTGTAACCACTCCACGGAAGCGTTTGTGACCCAAATAATGTTGTAATTGTGGCTGCGCAACAGGAGGTGGGGTTGTGGGGTTGTGGGGTTGATTTTGTTATCTTCTACAAGCAATACTCCACTACCAATTCTCGTGACGAGCGTTTGACAAGGGCATACACTGTTAGGATAGAAGTAAGTTTGCACCAAACGCCAGGAGAATAAGACAATAAAAAACGACCCCTAATCCATAGCACAACCCCTCGACCCCCGAAATAGTACTGTACGAGTACCGGGAGGGCACGAACACCGACATCAGAAAAAATGTGGGAGGACGTTGGAATTTTCCTTCCGAGCTCGGCGAGTTGAAAGCATACGGTAGCCAACTCAGCCCTTAGCGAGACAAAAAACAAGGAACACACACAGCGCCTTGCTAGGGGGGCAACTACACGCCCTAGCACATTTCTCCTCTGTTCGAGTTTTTAAGCTAGCAACTCTACTGGGACTTTTTTTTTCAACAGTAGACTAGACAGTGACCACAGCATACTAGCAGGGGAAGCGGCGCTGACTTGTGGGGTGATAAGAGAGACCGATGGCCACCCCTTCCTCTGGATTTGCCCTTTCTTATCTAGTGATCTCTTCGCCTTCACTTACCCGGTGCGTGCCCAGGACCCCCGGATGTATGATATTAACCATGACGATCGGAAAATTCGGAAAACGAATATATTAGTAATACCCAGAAAAATGCAGACGGCGGAGCAGAATGCCCCTCGGCTGATAAGTCAAAAAAGTTTGAGTGGTGTCAAGTCCCCGGCTCACAAGCAAACTGAGGGTATTATTCCCCAGAAAGTGTAATATCTTGGCCAGACGCCCCGAGGCCCAAAGAAAGTCAGGAATAAGAAAAATACAGTGTCTATTATCTCTTACTCTACGGAGGCACTAGTACAAGTACAAGTACAGTACAGGGCATAAGTTTTGTAGATTCCACGGGGGGTGTGGGTAGCAAACCTCGCTTGTGGAACCTATTGTCCCTTAGCAAAAGTAACCGATCATGGCTATGCAACGGCTCATACTTCTTAATCAACTAGATAGATAATACACAAGGTATTAATTAGAATCCTAGATTTATTTTAATTTTAAAATCATTTTTTGGTCGTGATTTTAGACATTATTTGTTGAGCTGGGTGTTGACAGAGATTTTGTGTGGTGATAAAGGTGTGGTGTGTTCAGGAGTGAGGGGGCTGGGTTGAGATACCTGTACGAGTACTCGTACTGTATGGTGGAACGTTGCAGGGTCAAATGTTCGGTTACTTTTCTTAGGCAGAACACAAAACTTAGGCCCCTATTCTACAGTTCTGTCTACCGTACCGCATTTTCTGGTTAAACTCGTTTTCACGCTAAGACGTCAAAAGAAAGTGTGGCGAAATACGGGAGCTTCTTTGGGCAGAGAGTTGCCTTTAGGGGAAGGATTTTCATAGATATTTACCATGGGGTGCTATCTATCTGGGGGAAACAACTAACCTGGAAGGGTTGCTTTGTGAAAAATTCTGACTCACACCTTGTTCTGACCTCTTAGCACGAGAGTTAACCAGAAAATGCGTTATTACTTGAATCTCGAGTTATGGTGCCAATCGGCTAAAGCCTGTACCAGTGATGCAAAATGTAATACTTTATGTAATTAGGGTTAGGATCCCTAATAGTGCAAAAAACATTTCTCAAGGCCTGCTATTCAAGTCTCAAGGTCAGTTCTTTTTTTGTATGTTTTGTTGTAAATTTTCTTCAAGCAATATTACTATAAAAAGTAAACACTTGAGAACCCACTGGCAATAGCTTTAACCATTACCATGACCACAATTCTCCCTTCGCTAATAGACTGAATACAGCAATATGGGTCTGAGTTGAATGAAAATCCTCTGAGTAGAAACTACCAGTCTGCAATGTACTTTAATCTAATAATATGTAAGCTATAATAGACTCTTCTTTGAATTAAAATGAAACCATTATTAAATAAGCAGAGAGAATTACTTCCATGGAAATATTCAATGTAAAAACAATACCATAGTAAGTAAACTTAGTGCAAGACTTGAACGACTGACCTCCAGAAATGACTTTTGCCTTATTAAATAATCTAAGCCTAATTACATAAAGCATTAGCTTTGCAACACAACTGGTATGGTTCCGGAAGACTAGAGTTAAGACCACTTTTATCACAAAAAGTGTGACAGTTTTGAATGTAACTATGACCGTAATGCTTGAATTTATATTTAGTTATATGTGTTAATATTCCTAAGATAAGTATTTTCAATATAATAAAATCAGGATAATAGTTATCCACCTTTTGTTAGCTTTACTTTTCTGGAATATTGATTGTTTGTCTTGGCATTTTTAATATGTATGACGAAACATAAATTCAAGCATTGCGGTCATGCTTACATTGAAAACTGTCAGACTTTTGTGAGAAATGTGGTTTCAACTCAAGGCTTTCAGAATGATACATGATTTAGACAATTTGAACAATACAAGTATTCCCTGAGCCACTGAGCCTAAGGCATTCCCCTCCTGTATGAAATGTTGAACACTAGCCCATTTGGGTAATAGTAATAAGAAAAACTTCATAACCCAGAAATTGAGTAATGTTCAGAATGCTGCGAAATCAGTACGGCTTAGCATTGATATAATGGAAATGAGAGTAGCCACGTAGATTTGCTTCCCACTACAAAAATAGACTACTTGGCGATTCAAAATGTATTGAGATGCCCTTGTGCCAACATCAGCAAAAATAATACCTTGCGTTCTGTGTGTTCTGTGCGTCTGACGCACCTGACGCTAGAACGCAAATCGCGAATCAGGACACAACCACCCTACTACACCACCCACCTGACGCAACCTGACGCAGCATGTAATCCTCAGGACGCAGTAGACGCAGCACCTAATACTCGGGACGCTACCGGACACACCACCTAATACTCAGGATTCCACCTGACGCACCACCTAATACTCAGGATTCCACCTGACGCCAGACCACATCTTCGTGGGTTAAGCGAAGGGTCCCCCCTTTACTTTTTCCTGACCTGGGTCACAATAGATTTCATGCTCTCACTGTATTAAATTTACTACTACTAGTGTTCTATTGTTCTAATATACAGGACCGATCATGATACTGATAAGCAACCCCTCCCCTACCCGGGACTCAACCCGTACCCGGGACCCTGTAACTTCATGAATAAACATTGCGGGGGGAAGTATCTTATATCATTGTGAAGCTGGCGTCGAGGCCAACAACCTCCCGCAATCGGATCCAGAATCGGCCCAGTGGTCATGGAGGAATCTGACATCGAGCTCTGGGAGCGCCATGGTACTACCTACAAAGACAACCCTCATAATAGTCAGCGATTTCATGAGTTCT
>Ga0307510_10008350_pt1 | contig 12343 bp, 16 predicted proteins | sample 12_EM_MG_FD_207224 | JGI IMG/M metagenome (GOLD analysis project Ga0307510, IMG submission 207224) | Populus trichocarpa ectomycorrhiza microbial communities from riparian zone in the Pacific Northwest, United States - 12_EM | ecosystem: Host-associated > Plants > Roots > Unclassified | place...
AGTCTGGTATGGCTTTCAGCCAACCTTTAAACCACCCTTGCAACTACAGACCAGACTACAAAGTGTGGATGACCGCATCCAATACCTAGAGCAAATATGCAAAGAAGTCACTGCAGCACTCATGATCGCGGCTAAAGAAATGCAAAGCGGAGGACCCGAAGAACTATCCTACACGTTCCACAAAGATGACCTAGTACTTTTGGAAGCCACCAACTTACAAATGACACATCCTAAAGCGAAACTCGCTCCATGAAGATATGGACCTTTCAAGGTCATATGGGCTTTACCCACAAATTGCAAATTGCAATTACCCGAGACCATGAGGGTTCACCCTGTATTCCACAACTCATTGCTGAAACCCTACCACAAAACACAAGCACATGGACCCAATTTCAAGCGACCCCCTCCAGAAATCGTCGGAGAAGAAGAAGGACATTACGAAATCGACAAAATCTTAGCAGCACGTCCCACACAAAATCGCAAGAGCACACAGTATTTCGTCCACTGGAAAGGCTATACAGATGCAGACAACTCATGGATCCCAGCTGGAGAACTAACACACGCCAAAGAATTAGTCGCCGAATTCCACGCCCGTAATCGCCCTAAAGAGGGGATACGCATATGAGCCTTGCAGGCGCAAGGAGATCCTAAAGAGGGGATACTGTCGCAAGCGGTACTCGCGCCCCCCAGTCTCAGCTACAAACCCGTAACTTCAGCAACATGTGACCGTGGGAACATATCACATGATCCTACACGTGACTCATCACGTGACCCCTTTGCCACTCATACATCATGTGACTTATCAGCACATGACCCTGGGAACCTACGACCCCATGACCCTGGGAAGATAACACATGACCTATCAAGGAATTGGTCATCAACAACGTCATCTGACAAGACGCGCTTTGGACACACATCTAACCCGTTGATCAACATGTGGCAGATCGTGGGAACGATCAACAAGACGCGTCCACTAAACAATCAACAAACACGCAACGCGACTCAATCAATGAAGACGCGACTCATTAGGGCTAGACCCTAATTGAGATGTATAATGTAATCCGCAGTTGCTGCGCATTGACTGCGCAGTCCCCCGTTACCTGTAAATGTACCTACCCTAAACTGCGCACAGACCACCCTGTATTAGTATATAAGACCTACGAATTTAGGTGAACAGTCCTTAGACTGTTCTCTTGTCAATCCCCACACTGGAGCCTTTCAAAGCTCCCTCATTGTTAGCAGCAACCCGCCCGTCGTCATCCACAGTCTACTCCGTCCCTCCTCTCTTAGCCTTCTGCCTCTTCCTCCTCAACGTCTCCTTGCTGCTCCTTTGGATCAGTCACCTTCAACTCCGCGCCATCGTCGAGTCTTGCTACCCATAAAGTAGTGAGTTCCCGACACCCTAGGTCAGTCATCTGATACTTCCTTTTAAGGGTCTCCTTGTCCTTTCAGACGTCATCTGAATCGGGTGGACCAACAAGTTTGAAATTGTCGACGTAAAGAGCTATGATGGAAAGAACGTCACCGTGTCGCCGTATAAACACAGCGTGATCCGCCTTGATCCTTGTGTAACCCATCTCTGCCATGGTGCTGCACACATCTTCGTACCAGACCCGGCCGCCTTGTTTGGTGCCGTACACCGCTCAGTTGAGGCGCAAGACCATACCTTTGGGGATTTCAAGACCGGGAGGGGCCTCCATGTGGATCTCCTCCTTGAGCTTGCCGTTGAGGTAAGCCGCCTTGACGTCCATTTGATGTATGGTGAGGTTTTGCTGGACAGCGATGGCGAGGATGGCGTGGAAGGTCGAGAGCTTGACAACCGGGGTGAAAGTCTGATCGTAATCGAGGCCTTCGACTTGAGTAAAGCCTTGGGCGACGATGCGTGCTTTGTACTTCTGTACCTGGCCGTCTGGTCCACGTTTGATGCGAAGAACCCACTTACTGCCTACAACTTTGCGCCCTTTCGGCCATGGGACTACGTCGTAAACCCCCATCTGCTGGAAGTTTCGGATTTTGTCTTCACAGGCCGCATCCCACTCGGCGGCATCGCTGCGCGCCATGGCCTCCTTGTATGTTCACAGGTCGTCAGTCTTGTCCGTGAGGACGACATTGGCTTGCTCCGTGGAACTAGGTCGGTTGTAGGATGATACTGAGTAGCGTGGGTCATCGTCCCAAACAGGCAGGCGAGTGTTGCGCTTGGGATGCGAGGCGACAGGTGTGGGCTGTACGTTAGTGATAATGGGCACAGAAGTGGATGTGGATGGGACAGATGTGGAAGCAGATGGAGAGGGCGTGGAAATGGAAGGATCAGGAGTGGGGACAGGAGTGGATGACAGCATGGGAGTGGTGGTCACAAGAGGAGTGGCAGTGTTGTTAGCGTCAAGGATAACGCGTTTGTATGACGTGCTGGTCCCCCCCTCATTGAAGATAACGTCACAGGAGTCAATAAAACGTTTTGACGGCTGATGCACAAGGTGATAAGCCTTGCGCTGCTGAGCATAGCCGATGAACGTGCAGACAAGAGACTTTGCCAAGAGCTTACCGCGCAGCTTGTCAGGGATATGGACGAAGGCTCTGCAGCTGAAGACGCAGAGGCGAGAAACGTCAGGCTTGTTCCCGCTCCAGGACTCCTCGGGTGTGCTGTCGCTAAGAGAACGCGTCAGAGACACGTTGTGCAGAAGCGTTGCATACTGAAGGGCATCCCACCAGTAAGCGTCAGGCAGCTCAGCCTCAACAAGCATTGTGCGGACCCACTCAACAAGCATGCAGTTCATGCGCTCTGCTACCCCGTTGTGCTGCGGTGTGTCAGCTGTGGTCAACTTGTGTTTGATCCCCTTCTCCTTGAGAAATGATTGTACTTCCCTGGTGGTGTATTCGCCCCCTCCATCTGAGCAAAGGACCTTGAGCTTCTGGCTGGTCTCGAGCTCAATGCGCGCAACGAAAGTGCGCAGGTGCTGAGCCACCTTGGACTTCTCCTTCATCGTGCTGACAAATACTTTGCGCGACTTGTCGTCGATCCAGGTAACGAAATAGAGGAAACCTTGATGAGATCGAGAGCTGAAGAGAATGCAAACATCCAAGAAGACGCGGCCTAGGACAAGGTCAGCACGCATGTCCGTTTCCTTTTGGATCTTGGCACGCGTTTGCTTGCCCTTGATGCAGGGTTCGCAGATATGGGAAGAGGGGGAAGTATTGCCAACGATCACCATCCCACAAGCTAACCCCTTTCGCGCCATGCAAATGACATCGTCAGCATTAAGATGACCAAGACGTCGGTGCCAAATGTTGATGCTGGCCTTCGATCCCGAGTTGTCAGCAATCAGCGCAGCCTCAGGAGGGTCTTCGCCCTCGGCGGGGAAAGAGTCGAGGACCACAATGTGAGCCAATTCAGAAATGGGAAGCGTGGTGATCTGCATAATGTAGAGGTTTCCATGTAAGTCGCCCTTGCAGGCAACTATCTTGCACTGGTTGAGAATGGAACATCCTTCGCCGACGAAACGCATCTCAGAGCCGCATTTGGCGAAATGCAACACCAAGAGCAAGTTACCATGGAGTTCTGGCACGTGGAGAATGTCTTGCAGCACTGCGGGCAAGGATTTGCCCTCAGCGTGCATGCAAACAGAAATGCGGCCGACACCGGTGGCTTGAATGGCGCTGTTGTCGCCGAGGACGACATCCATGGGGGAAGAAAGGGGGGAGTAGTGGTGGAACCAATCGCGGTGTGCGCACATGTTTTGCGAGGCACCAGAGTCAATGATCCAACCGGCCTCGAGACTTTGAGGACTGGAATTGATCTTGGCCTGTAGTACACATTCACAAGTGGTGGAGGGATGTTTGGCGGAGCGAGATCGGCGGGGGACGGCTATAGTGTGGAAGAGTCAGACAATGGTGGAGTCGTTATCAGGCTCGGAGGCCACAGCGATCTTTGCTGTAGCGTTAGAAGAGGAAGTTGACGAAGTGGAGTTAGCGTTGCCAGAATCAGTAGTGTTCTTGGCTGCTTCCTTCTCCGCCTTTTCCTTCTTGAGCTTGTGGCAGTCTGCCTTCTTGTGGCCCTTCTTTTTGCAATGAGCACACTTGAGGTCCTCCCCTTTGCCCTGAGTGATCTGCAGCGTTTTGCCCTTGCCCTTGCCAGCCTTAGCGTAGAAAGCAGATTCATTGCCTTTGAAATCATTAAGGCGATGACGCTCCTCACCGATAATGCGGTCTGCGACCCATCGACTGGTGATATTGGACGCGTCAGAGTTAGTGATGACGGTGCAAAGCATGGTGTAGGAATCTGGAAGTCGGATGGCAAGCAAGAAAGCAAGGAGGCGATCGATGATAGGGAAGCCGAGAGTTTTGAGCTGCTGAGCTGTGTAGACGACTTTGTCGATCTGGGGCTGTAGCAGTTCAGTGTCTGTGAAGGAGGCCTTGAAGAACTGTTGCAGCAGAGTGATAGTGCGCTCATTGCTGCCGCCGGTGCCAGAATAACGAGTGGTGATCCGATCCCAGTACTCCTTGGCAGACGTTGCATGATAGATGCACTTCTGCCCGACTTTCTTCAACGCAGCGATCATCATGAGTCTAGCCTTGCGATCCTTGAAGCCCCACTCAGAGTAGCCAGCAGAATCGGTCATCTGATCCGGGCGAAGTTCGGTCCCATTGACAACAGGCCAGATGTCCCGGTTCTCGAACACAAGCTGCAAAGCTACATACCAGGTGTTGTAGTTCTCGCCGTCGTCTTCCAGCAGTGGCACGTCGAACTTAGCGGGTATGAAAGGCTTTGCCGACGTGTTCCCCGTAGTGGGGGAGCTTCCACCTTGAGTCTGCACAGGGGTGCCAGACATCTGCGGCGTGGGAGTGCCAGGGGTAACAGGCTGAGTAGCGGGGGTGCCAGTGGTGCCAGTAGCGGGAGCAGAGGGAGTAGACATGGTGTAGTGGACAGCAGGGAAGAGTGACGATCAAAAGCTTCGTAGTCAGAATGACAGAGAACCAGGTCTCATAATCTGTAGAACGAACGTGAGACGCTCAGTCTGAGAAACAGAAGACTATATTCGCAAAGCTATGTACCTGTAGAACGAACGTGAGACGCTGGGTCAAAGTTAGCTACAGTACGTGAACAAGAAACGCATGTGGTACTAACCTCAGTCTGAGAAACAGAAGACTGAGGTTTACAGGTAGAAACTACACAGTATAAGTACTCAAGGAGCGATCAGCAACGAAGATAATAAACGCGAAAGTAGCAAAATGCGGGATATCACAGGCTAAAGAGTCCACATGCAACGCTACGACATACGTCTATACAAGAAGTGTCAATTGTCTGTCAAGATAAGAGAAAAGTGTCCCATCAAGGACATCAATGCAGCCAAGTGCGCGATTGATTACTCTCCCTCCAACAACTTCACACCACCTGCCCCAGTGCCATCACCCTCACCCTCACCAGGTACTAGAACTGCTCTGGCGATTGGCATCACCGTTGCCGTTGTCACACTCATTCTAGTGATCATCCTTTTCTGGAGATGGGTGCTGAAACGCCAGGAGCTCAGGAAATTTGTACCGAGGCTTGCGGGCTACATGAAGATCTAAGGGCCCTTTAACATTTAACATCTGGACTTCAGCTGCGTTCCGTGTCGCAATTTCTCTGTGCAGTTCCATGTCCATAGTGCTAGTATTTGGTGCACTGGCAGCGACAACAGTCACGACTTCATCCTGCCAGCCATTTTGTCCTCCTCTGAACCCTGCTGTATGATACCAGTGGCACGATGGCCACGCGTTTCCTCTGACTCTACCTGAATCTGATTTCTGTGACTCTGGGTGATTCATACGGACTACTACTCTATTGTGTGGGGAACTAAGGTCGAATCAATCTCTTCTTGACCTCTTACCACCACCATCCCCCTACAGAATGCCTGCCACAGCTGCACCCTCTGTTCCCCCCACTCCTCCTTGTGCCCCTGTAAGCAACCACACTCAGGGCCGGGCTTGACCTAGCGTCGCCCAGGAGGATACTTCGGCCTCTGTTGCCACCGACTATTCAGTGTTCGACGTGCTAAACCTTTTTTGTGCTTGCTGGTTCCTCAACCACAACCACATCCTTTCCCTTGTCATGTTCGCTCAAAAGGCTGATGACGGCAACAACATTTCCTGGGTCGAGTTCGCTCCCCAGACTCATTCCCACTTGGTCTGCCAGGCAATCACCCTGGCACCCACCCTTTACCCTCTGGCCCTGCTCAAGCAGGTCATGTTTACTTTTATTCTGGAGGTTGTCAATGACCAGGGGTGTATGGGCCTCGCTTCGTTTGTCAAGACCTCGGCACCATGCCGCCGCCATGCAAGTTTGGCTGGACCCGGCCCCTCAACACTCCCAGTTCTCCCTTCACTGGGCATGGGACTGGTTCGAGCTTCGAGGCCACCCGCTCTAGTACTATCTTCGTCGGCTTCGCCGTTGCAGGCTGCCCCTGCAATGGCCATGGATTCACCATCGCCTCCCCCCTCTGATCTTTCCCCCCTGTCACACATGCCCACGCCTCGCACCTTGGAGTTTAATGTGATGGCTGCGGAACCCCCCTCTACCCCTGAACCCTCACACTCTTCATCTCCATCCCCCTTGGGTGATTCCGAGGGCACGGGTGCCACACCCCGGGTCAAACTGGGTGGTCGCCGTGGCGAGCCAGGGACAGGGTGCAAGGCCTGTCGCACAGCTAAGCGCCTCAGGGAGGCCTTTTCCCCTCCGCCTATGCAAGACGCTGCTTCTCTCCTGGTCCCTTTGGGTCGGCCTGGACAACGGTACACCCTCAATTCGCTTGTCGCCTACAAGGCAGCCCTCCACGACCTTCGGGTTCGCGCTAGGATTTCAATCAAGGAGGAGGAGCACACCTTCACCAAGGCAGCATCCGTGACGTCCGCCCCCCACATCTCCCCGACCCCCCCTTCCTCCACCCCTGACTTTCGCCGGCCTGTAGTGCCTTCTGGTACTGATGCCCCATCTTGGCATCAATCTGCAGTTTCCCTGGCCTGCAACGCGGCTTCCCCCCAAGGGCATCGCTCCCCTTTATTCAACCTTGCCACCTTATCCGGACTATTTTGAGCATAGTTGGGCAGCACTTGGTCATGCGTACTGGGTACAGAGTGTCCAATGGGACTCAGGTAGTTGCGGCGTTCATCACTCTTGCTAATTATGTTCCGTATCTATAGGGGATTAGGACCCCCCTATGGGGTGGCGCCGCTACACTTTGCCCCACCTTACGCTCATTACACCCCCCCTCATAACCCACTTTTCCCCCCCCAGTTTTCTCCTTTGCTGGCTTACGTAGGATTTCCCACCGGACTAGTCCCGTGTACTTACCTTAGCTGTGCCTGCAAGTCTTTGGCTCTTTTGTTCTACTTTCCTTCGTTTAACTTGACAGTCTGTTAGTTTCTAATCCTGGGTTTCTAAATGGTGCTCTTAGTTAGCTATTGATGGTAGTTAGTTAAGTAGTACTATCATGTCTTGTTGCTAGCGCAGTGGACAATAAACTCCGAATTCTAAAAAAAAAAAAAAAAAAAAAAAAAAAAAAAAAAAAAAAAAAAATTAGGTTGAATAGTTGCGATCTATTATCTGTATTGACTTGTTTTTAAAGGATATTTTCCCATTGTAATGATAGACGATAGATAGAAGCATCCTGTACAGTACTTTGTTTCGTACAGCATCAGCCTACTTTTCCCACCATCGCTGTTCTTCAGTGTATGAAGTAAGCCCAACCTCAGGTACCTTATCTCGCCCTGGTTCAAGTTCCCTTTAAGGATTGACAACCCCAGACGAGGAGGTTTTCTCGTAGTTACCAACTCGTTGAATCCCAGCAAAGATGGATAACAATCGAAGGTAAGTTTGATGATGCCCTGTTGTATACTAGATCTCATAAGCACATGTCTTGGCTCAGGTATCTTGGGGTCACACCTCCAATTTCAATCAGTGAATCAAGCGAAAGAGAAAAAGAGGTGACTACCAGCCTCATGGATGAACTCCGCAGACAAAACACGATTGAGGGCGAAGAGGAAACTAGAACAAGGTACTTGCTCCTCCTTCCGCACATACTTTAATTTCTTCCTCCTCCGGGCCTTTTCCACTCGGACTTTCTGTCACGCCCTAGGACTCTCCCTCGGGTTTAACGACTACGCCCTAAGTCGTGGATACCTCTCGTTTTGCATCCAGCACGTTTTGCTTACATCGCTTTCCCGCCAGAGAATTCGTACTTGGTCGCCTCGCGGCCCTTGTCAAGTCTTTCGTCAGAGCTGTGTCACTGGCTCGCGGTCTCTCGGAAGCTGCGGCGGAGACCGCCGGGGGGAAAATCTTTACATTTGGGTCGTACCGTCTGGGTGTGCACGGGCCTGGTTCTGACATAGACACGTTATGTGTCGTACCAAACCACGTCTCCCGAGAAGATTTCTTCGACGTCTTCGAAGGCATGCTCAGGAACACTGAAGGTGTGACAGAGGTTTCGGTGAGCTATCTAATATTTTCTACAATGGTCGCCCGCTGAGCCTTCCGTCGTAGGGTGTTCCCAATGCTTACGTTCCCATCATCAAGTTGAAAATCTTGGGCATCCCGATCGATTTTCTCATGGCCCGTCTTGCGCTATCGTCGATACCGGACGACCTGACATTACAGGATGACAATCTACTCCAAAGTTTGGAGGACCAGTGCACCCGGAGTCTAGGAGGTATCTTCATTGCCTCGCCCAATGAAATCGGATCTTGACACATGTTAGGCCCCCGCGTTACAGACCAGATACTACTCCTTGTTCCCAACGTCTATGTATTTCGTGATGCTTTACGATGTATCAAGCTCTGGGCTTCCCGTCCGTTTCTCGGATACGTATAATTAACATCCTAGCTTGATACTTTCTGTTTCAGGGCGGGCGATCTACTCCAAGGTGACCGGATTTCTCAATGGAATGGCTTGGGCCATACTCGTCGCGCGTATATGCCAATTATATCCCAATGCCGTCGCTAGCGCGATTGTTAGCCAATTTTTTATCTTTATGTATCAGTGGTACGCTTCAAATTCTCATCTGTCGGGATTCTCACCTCACATCCGTCAGGTCATGGCCACAACCTGTACTTCTTAAACAGATTGAGGATGGGCCCTTACAAATTCGAGTGTGGAATCCCAAGGTACGACCTCTACATTGGCTTCTCGAGCTTATTCTGATTCATCTTCCAGTTGTACCCTAGCGATCGAGCGCATCGAATGCCTATCATCACGCCCGCATATCCCTCTATGTGTGCCACCCACAATGTAACTGCCTCGACGCAAATGGTCATGACTGAGGAATTTAAAAAGGGTTTGCCTTGAGTGTTTCTGCGCGGTTATGGCGCTGATGCCATTGTTTCAGGGGCGGATATCGTGGACAAGGTCATTGTCGGAACAGCGAATTGGTCTGAACTTTTTGTAAAGCACGATTTCTTTCATAAATACCGATATTACCTCCAAATCATTGCATCCACCGGTGATCACGAACTCCAAATCAACTGGTATATATCCCTCCAACGCTCTATGACTACCCTCACCTTCTTTATAATCGGAAACTTCTAGGGCTGGATTCGTTGAGTCCCGATTACGACGGCTGGTCATGAAGCTCGAGCTTGTCGAAACACTGACCCTTGCTCACCCCTTCATCAAGGGTTTTGACCAAGTTGCATATTGTGTATCGGACGATGAGATCCGCCTTGTTGCCCAGGGTGAAACGACACCAGTCATTGCAAAGCGGAAAGCTGAAGACATCGAAGGGATAGAAGGTGCACGGTCAGTATATTCGACAACATTTTACGTTGGGCTCGGAATTGAAGCCAAGCAACGTGCGTGGATTGGCGAGGGCCAAATCTATTGCTCATGGTTCCTCTCTTTTTGAATAAAGCCGGATCAACTGGTCGCCGAAGACTTGACATATCTTGGCCAACGACTGAGTTCACCAAGATGGTGAAGAGTTGGGATAAATTTGACGAAGTCAAGATGGGGATCATCGTGCGGCACATCAAAAGGTAGGCGGAGAGTCACACTCTTGGCTTGAGATTCACCACCAGAGCAGCTCCGGCCTTCCGGATAATGTGTTCGATCCCGGAGAGCGTCAACCGAAACCAGTTGTGGAGAAGAGGCCAAAGCAAGCTAAGGTGCGTGACATGCGAGAGGACGGTTTCAGCTTTTCTTATCCCACGTGCACCCCCCCATCTCAGCCCGCAGAGAGGAGTAACAATGTGTCACCAGACCTCCCTGTCACTAAGAAGCCGCGGTACGCTTCACAGTGGGACTCTGTCGTGACCTAGTCTTGTTTTGATGCAGCTTCGAAAGGCCGTTTTCCTACAATGGAGACTTAGAGTCGACAACAACTACGCAGGTAGTGAAGCCCACTGAGAATGGAGTTTCAGTCGCCCCTCGCGCCCCTCAAACTGCTGTTGCGCCTGCAGCGGCCCCGGCGTCCATGTATCCTGTTGATCACAAGGACCCAGTGAAGCCATCCCAAGTACCTTTTAGCGAGGGCGTTACTGTTGCGAATGGCGCCAGTGTCCCATGGTGAAGCAGTTCTGAATAGCCTTGTGGATGGTATTGGAAGGGTTCCTTGACCGACGATCCCGAGACCAGTTAAGGATCCCTCTCGCTTCTGGTTCAGTATTGACTGGGATTTATTCAATTCTATCTCTAAGGGCTAACTTACGTCAAGGACAGTACTCCCATCCATGGCCAGACTGGCAGTGGAGTGAAGGAATTTTTTCTCCTATTCCCCTCCTTGATCCTTTGATGACTCTCGGACTCTCTGCTGATGATTGGATATGGATGTAACTTACTGCAACAAGGGGAAACTGACCCCAATGCACCGCAATACGGCTCGAGACATTTACCGTGGCTGGTACTTACGTTGCCTTTCGTACCCCATTTTCCCTATCCATCCCTTTGATGCATTGTCCCTTTTACTGATGGCCTTGGATGATTCCCTTTGATTGGCTTATCCTATAATAGAGTAGTATATAGTGCATGATTCTTGAATGCGAGAACCTCGGTCCTATTCCCAGACCCTCCTGTATGCCTTCTTCAGATCCTCAAACGTCACCGTTCTTCCCATTTGTGTTTACATCGTCTCGCCCAGTCTCGCTTGTTTGCAGCCCTTCAAGCTGCATCAACCTTTAAGTTCACGATGTTATTGGCCCTGGACCGATGCATTAAAGCGCGTACAAGACAAAGTTGAACTGAGGATCACACACTTTGAATCATTCTGCAAGCCACCAACAACCGATCCCTCGCCCCAAGCTCCTTGACCGATGAGAACGACTGGGTGAACAACAAGAAGTCACTTCTTCTCAGCCGCAGTGCTGCCCGGGCTCGACCATAGCCATTGGACCTCAGGTGTGGTTTGGGACCTCTTTGGCGCCAACGTCAGTTCCTCAGGACTCCGACTCGGATGCGCCCTGAACAGTGGGCTCACAGGAGTCTTCGGGTTGGCCCTGCTATCACATCGGCTCAAAATTTCAACCTTGACGGCCCAAGTTTGGGACGCTCCCTTCAATGGTTCCCGGACCCGGGGATCAAGTTTCTAGCATCCGAAAGGCGGCGCGATTACTGCAGGCAACTTTCTGTCTCCGTGTCATCACTCGGTTGCAGAGAACTCAGCTCTTCGGGTAGTAAAGCTGATTTGGTCATTGGCATCATCACCACCGTTGTCGCTCTCATCCTACTGATCGCCCCAGTCCGGAGATGGGCGCTAAAGTGTGAGCTGGAGAATACTGCCCCCAGGGCAGATCATTCAGGTTATGCAAAGGACTAAGGCCCCTTAACATCCGGGCCTTGGGCTACGCTCCGCATCGGACGACGACAGTCGCGGCTTCCTCATGATCCCGTTGCCCATCTTGTCCTCCAGACAGGACCCTTGAGTCAAGTGCCAATACTTGTAGTCTAGCAATGTTGAGTTAATTTATCGGATATGTTTTCCATCGCAGTGACAGACGATAGATGGATATACCCCGTAGCATAGTAATCTGAGCCCTCTGTCTCAAACCAAAAAGTTGTGGATGATGACATAAGCACCCGCAACTGACCGTCCACGCTCGCCCGCAACTTTCTCGCCCCGGTTCAAATCCCCCCTCAAACAAACGTTTGACAGCCCCAGGCGAGGGCTTCCTCATACTTATCACCTACCTAGATTATACTACAGATGGATAACAATCAAAGGTAAGTTTGATGATACTCTGCAGTAACTATCTCATAAACACATGTCTTGGTTCAGGTATCTTGGGGTCACCCCTCCAATTTCAGCTAGTGAATCAAGCGAACGAGAAAAAGAGGTGACTGCCAGCCTCATGGATGAACTCCGCAGACAGAACACGATTGAGAGCG
>Ga0307510_10008351_pt1 | contig 12343 bp, 3 predicted proteins | sample 12_EM_MG_FD_207224 | JGI IMG/M metagenome (GOLD analysis project Ga0307510, IMG submission 207224) | Populus trichocarpa ectomycorrhiza microbial communities from riparian zone in the Pacific Northwest, United States - 12_EM | ecosystem: Host-associated > Plants > Roots > Unclassified | place...
AAAGCAACTTCAAAACCTGATATATCTTCGCAATATTTGATTGTGCAAGTGTCTATCCGATCTATCCAAGCAGTAAGGTTGAGCACTTGAGATTGTGGTTATACGAGAGAGAGTGGGCAATTTTAAAATAATTAAGTGCCAACAATTAAGCAATGATCCACATGATTAGTGATAATTCATGCATGCAAGAGCAATAAGATGCATGGGACCTGCTCTGTCAGAAAGTGAGGCCAGCTTGTTTATAGACCAAGCCATGATAAGTTGGCAGATGCCCCCATTATCGTGATCTTGTGGTAAGTGGGTTTTAGCTAGATTTTACAATACAAGGAGCTGCAAAAGGAACCACTTGATTTCCACTACCTAAGTCTTCTAGATGAAGGTTGACAATCACGCATCTAATCACTTTGAATCTTTTCAAGTGATGCGTAGTGTCAAATTTGGCATTCAGAATATTCTCGAAGTATAGCTAGCTAGCTGGTATACCTAATTTGAGGTTAATCTTGGAACAACTCGTATTTCAAGATTATCTACATTCCCTTGTTTTGATATGATCAAGTTTGGTTGGACTAATTATCTTGGAAAACAGCTTGTATTACTGAATTATCAACAACATGTGTTTATTATTTTTATTTAAAATAATATTATTTTAATAAATTTATTTATTTTAACATGATCAAGCTTAATCGATCTTCTAAGTTACATATTATATCAAATTACATATTTAAATTTGTTTAAAGTAAAATCTAGCATACATAATTACTATTTATAGACTCAAACTTGTCATTTCAGACAGAAACAAAGCTAGGTGTATTTTATAGGGAAAGCCAAAATTAATATAATAATATATATTATTAAAAAGTTTATTTATTTAAATTAAAAATATTAAATAATAAAAATTTTAAAATGTTTTGTAAGGGTCCGGACCCTGCTTGCCACCCCTAATTCCGCCCCAGATTCCAGGTCTATGGTTGGCATCCATGTCCCCCCTATCTATGGTCTGCCTGCCACTTAATAACTTGTGTCTCTTGTAAGAGTTTAATTTACAAAGAAAAATATGCAAACCCAAGTAATTTGTTTGGTCAAAGATGGGACTTGGTAAACGGTGTAGATGTCGGCAGTGTTTGGAGTTTGGGAGAGGTCAATCTCCTAAGATTTTTGAGAAATTTCTACTTTTTGATAATTAGTGCTGTGGTGGGAATGCTTTCGAAAGTCACCTGCAAACATGCGGCGCGGTGGGACTTTTATGAAACAGACTGATATATTGGAATGCTAATTACGAAGGACTCACTCACTACAACGACAAATGATATTAGTGGACTTTACTGCATCAATCAATTATATAATTTTTGTATTTGTTGTGAACATTTATGTAATTAATAACATTATTCTCGAGAATTTGGACGTACTATTATCTAAATCATTCCTTTTTGTATAAATATTCGGATGTGAAATACCTATTAAATATATTTATAAACAAGCTCCGTCGACATGTCTAAATTCAATAAAAAAAAATTCAAACAAGCCACATGATTTTTTTTTGACAAAAACAAATTAAGTTGAAATTTTGAAACGTTAGTTGAGATTTGTCAAATAATCAATTTAACTTAATAGCTTAAATTATTAGGTGAGATCCTAAAATATGATTTATATTATTCTTTAATGCATCATCTCAAGTGAAAGCTCTTTGGATTTGAAACTTGTATAGATCCACATTACCCTTGACTTAATTTTTATCAACTAAATAGAAATGATGAGATTTGAACTCTGACAGCTTGGTTATCAAGCTTCGATACAATGTTAAAGAACCAATTCAATTTAAAAACTTAAGCTGTTAAGTGAGGTCACAAGATATGATTTATATTATTCTCTAATAAGTTTGGGATCATGTACTCGATTTAGATTTAGATTTATAAGTTGTTGTTTAATAAATAAAAAAATCCAGAAAAGCCAATGAGTTTTTTTTTTAATAAAAACAAATATAAACTCTTATCCTATCATTGAATTAGATGCATTGGTCGAGATTGAGATCATATGTCCAATTTAGGTTAAAATAATTCAAAAGTTGTTGTGGAAGAAATTTCTTTATTATTTTTAGATTCCTTTCATAGTTAGGTTTTGAAAATTTTATTTTATTTGAGTTTTCATTAATTAGATTCTAGTCAGGTCAATTTAACTTGCTATTTAAATAATTTTGTATATTATTTCTTAGAGGAATTAAGAATCATTGATATTCAAGATTTATTAAATCAAAGTTCTCCATGCAGTTTAATTAGCTCTAATTTTAAATTTCAAAAAACTCTATTTTTTTTCATTATATTAAGATTTAAAATTTAAAATTTAAATTGTAAAAAGCACGTGAGATTTTGAGCTAGCAGATATTAAGATTCTTCTAAGACTAATTAATGATAAATAGATAGAGTTGAGGTTTGAAAACGAGATGTTGTTGCTCTTATTTTATAAAAGTATTTTTGAACTTCAAGCTCGTTACAATCTGTATTTTTAAATTGTCTAATTATGCCATATTTTTTTTGTCTCCAAATTGAAACAAAACCAACCTCTATATCATTAGAAACTACTTCAAAAAATCAGCTGATAAACATCAGTTGATACCATCTCGTAGCTGTATATCCTGTGATCATGCTAGTCAAAAGAATGGATTCCTCTTCTGTCAATCGTAACATTAACTAATGGGAGAAACTCATGGGATCTTAAAATTAACCACACAGAGAACTTTTTATTCAATATTAATACATGAAAGTGACTAAAACATGAAGTGCGAACACATAAAATAAGGGTTTCATTCCCTTAATATAGTGTCCATCAACATTCTCCAAGTGATTAAGCATTGACAAAAGGGTATATTTCATATCTGAAATTGCAACTCCCACTGACAACTCTGCCACCTTCTTTCCCATCACAGCAGCTTGGAAGTTCACCGATTATACCATCGAGGCATTTCTTACAGACAGCACTAGAAAGATCCCGAGTGCACTGGACCAATCCATATAGCTTGGTTGATTCTCCTAGCTCCATCTCTCCTGTTTCGTACAACTTGGGGGTTGCTTCAACTTTATTGGCAAGCTGGGTCAAAAGCTCTTTGGTCTTTCCGTTGAATGTAACTGGCTCACTTACAACTTTCACGTTCCACATATAGAACTTGTTTCCGTTATCAATTTGGCCAAAGAATCCATTGTTTGAGTACTTCACAAGACAGTTATCATACCAAATGATGGCCGCTTTATTGTATGGACAGCGCTTTCGAATCTCACCGCCTGCCTCAACAACACAGGTCTTGCAATCTGAGGTTGAGGCGTCACCTCTACAAAGAGCAAGCCCATATGCTTGGTCCGGGTTCTGGCCTATTGAACCCAGACCAAATCCTGTACTAGGGGCTTGATAGTAGAGGTAACTAGTAAGCTTGTTTAGGTTGGATTCATAGGGGCCATTGGCAGTGAAGTTCTCAGGAGTTGAACAGAAGTGGAAAAGTGGGTCAGCTCCAAATCCAGTGTGGACAAGGAGAGAAAAGGCTAATAGACATAGAAAGGAGGCGAAGTTGGAGGAAGACATGGTTGCTAGAGCTGATTGATGATCTTAAACTTGGGATAATACTGGGATATATAAAGCAAAAGCAGCATTGACTTAGATGAGGTTAAGGGGTTGACCCTTTCATTTGTTTTATTAGGGATAGAACGTTCTATTTGAATTTGCTATGCTGAAGGCTTTGCCCTTGGTTCTTTAGGTCAGAAAAACCTAGACCGACCATATGGGCTCGTTCTTTGCAGAGGAGATGTCTCATCCCCAGACTGCAGTGCCTGTGTTGCTGATGCAACCAGGGAGATCCGCAAGCGCTGCCCATACGGTAAAAGTGGATTCATAGCTTACGATAACTGTCTACTGAAGTATTCAAACAAGGACTTCTTTGGCCAGATTGACAGCCAAAACAAGATCTACTTGTATAACGTGCGAAATGTGAGCAATCCAGTGGTATTTAATCAGAAGACAAAGGACTTGTTGACGCAACTGGCAAACAAGGCTTATATCGCAAGGAAAATGTATGCCGCTGGAGAGTTGGGCCTTGGGGGATCGAAGAAACTTTACGGAATGGCTCAATGCACAAGGGATCTCTCTAGTGCTGATTGTAAGAAGTGTCTTGATGGTGCTATAAGTGAGCTTCAAGGTTTTGCTGGTGGAAAAGAAGGGGGTAGGGTTACTGGTGGGAGTTGTACGGTTAGATATGAGATTTATCCATTTGTTAAAGCTTAAGCTCTTGTGCTGTTCTAAGGGTTTAATGATCAATATGAAAGAAACACTAGAAATAAGTGTTCTAGCTAACTAGCTAAGAACACATGAAATTTAATCTTGAATAATTCAAGTGTTTGTTTGATTTTAAGTCTTAATAAAGTTCTCTTGTATTGTTTGATTAATTCACTTCATGCCTTTGAGATATTCTCACGGGTTAGAACATTGTTTTTTAGATCATAATTATTATTTAACATTATTATTATACATATATTAACAGTCAACTTGATTTTTTATTTAATTCAAGTTTAAAAATAAATTATATATATATGAGCATCTTGATATAATCTTGTTAAATAAATACATTAAAAAAGCTAAATTCATCCCAGTCAACCCTCAACCCGTCAAACTTATAAACATGGTTATAAACTCTATTAGATATGAAATTAGTTTTTTAATTTTTTTCTAGGCCAATGAAAAAACAAAAGTCACCGGCCTAATACAATAAAACCGAAGCACATGGCCAAGACATTAAAAATAAAATTAAAAAAACAAATCAAAAATAAAAAAAGAGAAAAAACCAATAGGACCCAGTGCAAAAGAATCTAGACGCGTGGGTCTAAATAGCCTAGACCAGTTAGGCCTGTTTATCTAGACGCGTGGGTCTAGATCACCTAGACCAGTGAGGCCTGTTTCAAGGCTGGGCTATTTTTCTTGTTTTTTTGTGTCGTTCATATTTTTTGTGGAGTGATTTTCGGAAGAATTTTTGGTCTATGCCAAGCATCAAATGCTTCTAATCACCGGACCTATTATATAATATTCACTGTATTTTAATTTAATTTGCAAGCAGACAAATTTGAAATGGAAATGCACATGGATTTCTTTGGAGATGCGCGAAATATTTGAAAGTATAATAATAGTTATTTTTTAAAATATTATTTTTTAAAATATTATTTTACTTGAAAATATATTAAAATAATATTTTTAAAATAAAAAATTAAACAAATAATTCCCCAAGTTTGTTAACTAATTTTCAGGAGACAGAATATTTTGAGCTATGCTGTATCTAATAATCAATGCTTTCTCGTAGTTTTTCGTGTTACAATTAAATTTAAACAACGTAATTTGACTGAAAATATACTTAAAACGAGATTTCTTTATAATCCCATGAATTTAATGACATTAGATATCTTTGTGGTATTGATTTTTGATAAACACATTCTTATAGTTTTAATTTTAGTAATTAAGTTTCTATAATTTTCTCTATTAGAGAGCGTTAGAGGTAATTCTATTGATAATCAACTAAATCTTTTGTTAATCTTGATTTTTTAAGAGAAAAGAGCTCAGATTTCAGCTTCTTATTAGTTTTAGTTAAAAATTATTAAAAACTCAAAAAGTTATTCAAAAAATCAAAAGAATGAAAAATAAAAAAAATTGTTACTATTTTTTGCCAATTCCCATTTATCTAAAGCTATAATTTTTTTTATTTATTTACCTTGGAAATCTTTCTTTTACTTCATTTGGAAAAACAAAAAACCTTCTTACAAGGTCAACTCCTCTTAGAAGTGATAAGAATCTGGATCGTTAATTACTTGTCTCGGAAAAATTGCTTGTATCAAATTGCAAATTCTAAAATAATTTTATTTATAGATGGTTTAGAAGTATGATAACAGTTATTTTTTAAAATATTTTTTTAATCAGAGATATATTAAAATAAATTTTTTTATTTTAAAAAAATTATTTTTAATATTAACACATCAAAACAATCTAAAAATATATAAAAAATTAAATAAATTAAATTTTCAAATTTTACCCATTCCGTTTAGAACGCAATACTAAATAATTGCTAACTATCACCCCTACTTCTCCAAAATATTCTTGGTGTTGACCCTATGACATGTTTTCATCATCGAAATAATAATTATTGACATAATTTTTTTTTTAAATTGATAGAATATTGCATCATTGTTTTTTTCTAATTTTCTAGTGGCAACTCACAAAATCCTAAGAACCTAGATATTAAATTATAATTTACTCTGGCAAAAATGGAACACAAAAAAGTTATTATATATCCGAGGTAGGCCTATATATAGGGTCATTATTTCATCCATAAACTATACTATTTATACAGAAGCCCATTGGGCCTTAATCTACATAAGAGAAGAGAGCAATTCTCTCTTAACCCAATTAAATCCATGAAATACTCCAAGGCTCGAGTTACATATTGAACTGTTAACCCACATGTCAGCGAGGTAATAAGTATTAACTGTTTTTTTTTTTTTTTTAATGACATTGCTTTGAATATTTTTTTAAAAAAAAATTAAAAGATGTTATTTAAAAAAATAAAAAATAAAAAAATTAATCGAGTCTTGCCTAAATCACAGGTTAACTCATTGGATCACCCAATTTTTATTTGGTCAACTATATACTTAATTTTAAAAGAAATCTAACCCCATTCAGATATATATGGACTCTCAAAGCATAACAGTGTTTTATTACCTTACTATGAGCATTTTACCAATTCTCGACAAAGGAGTAAAGTTCGTATCTAACACTTTATACTTTGATTATTCTTCATGTCATCCTTGTACCATTCTTATTTCTTAATCAAATTATCAATCCAAATAACATTGTACAATAAACAATCGTTAATTAATTGATGACGTTAATTTTGATGAAAATAAAGTTAAATTATCAAAGAAATAGATGTACATATCTACGTGAAGTCAAAATCCTTAAATTCAAAGTGAAGGATTAATGTAGTATTATTTCTTAATCTTTAAGCTTAATTAACAGCCATTATTAATTAAGATATCTTCACATTATTTTTTTTTTTATTATTAATGTGGTTGTTCAGACTAGCTTGTATGTACTTTGATTAATTCTATAAGTTATATAATTAATAATTATATAAATCTTTAGTATCCAATATACTTCAACTCATGATTATTGAAAAGCAACTTCAAAACCTGATATATCTTCGCAATATTTGATTGTGCAAGTGTCTATCCGATCTATCCAAGCAGTAAGGTTGAGCACTTGAGATTGTGGTTATACGAGAGAGAGTGGGCAATTTTAAAATAATTAAGTGCCAACAATTAAGCAATGATCCACATGATTAGTGATAATTCATGCATGCAAGAGCAATAAGATGCATGGGACCTGCTCTGTCAGAAAGTGAGGCCAGCTTGTTTATAGACCAAGCCATGATAAGTTGGCAGATGCCCCCATTATCGTGATCTTGTGGTAAGTGGGTTTTAGCTAGATTTTACAATACAAGGAGCTGCAAAAGGAACCACTTGATTTCCACTACCTAAGTCTTCTAGATGAAGGTTGACAATCACGCATCTAATCACTTTGAATCTTTTCAAGTGATGCGTAGTGTCAAATTTGGCATTCAGAATATTCTCGAAGTATAGCTAGCTAGCTGGTATACCTAATTTGAGGTTAATCTTGGAACAACTCGTATTTCAAGATTATCTACATTCCCTTGTTTTGATATGATCAAGTTTGGTTGGACTAATTATCTTGGAAAACAGCTTGTATTACTGAATTATCAACAACATGTGTTTATTATTTTTATTTAAAATAATATTATTTTAATAAATTTATTTATTTTAACATGATCAAGCTTAATCGATCTTCTAAGTTACATATTATATCAAATTACATATTTAAATTTGTTTAAAGTAAAATCTAGCATACATAATTACTATTTATAGACTCAAACTTGTCATTTCAGACAGAAACAAAGCTAGGTGTATTTTATAGGGAAAGCCAAAATTAATATAATAATATATATTATTAAAAAGTTTATTTATTTAAATTAAAAATATTAAATAATAAAAATTTTAAAATGTTTTGTAAGGGTCCGGACCCTGCTTGCCACCCCTAATTCCGCCCCAGATTCCAGGTCTATGGTTGGCATCCATGTCCCCCCTATCTATGGTCTGCCTGCCACTTAATAACTTGTGTCTCTTGTAAGAGTTTAATTTACAAAGAAAAATATGCAAACCCAAGTAATTTGTTTGGTCAAAGATGGGACTTGGTAAACGGTGTAGATGTCGGCAGTGTTTGGAGTTTGGGAGAGGTCAATCTCCTAAGATTTTTGAGAAATTTCTACTTTTTGATAATTAGTGCTGTGGTGGGAATGCTTTCGAAAGTCACCTGCAAACATGCGGCGCGGTGGGACTTTTATGAAACAGACTGATATATTGGAATGCTAATTACGAAGGACTCACTCACTACAACGACAAATGATATTAGTGGACTTTACTGCATCAATCAATTATATAATTTTTGTATTTGTTGTGAACATTTATGTAATTAATAACATTATTCTCGAGAATTTGGACGTACTATTATCTAAATCATTCCTTTTTGTATAAATATTCGGATGTGAAATACCTATTAAATATATTTATAAACAAGCTCCGTCGACATGTCTAAATTCAATAAAAAAAAATTCAAACAAGCCACATGATTTTTTTTTGACAAAAACAAATTAAGTTGAAATTTTGAAACGTTAGTTGAGATTTGTCAAATAATCAATTTAACTTAATAGCTTAAATTATTAGGTGAGATCCTAAAATATGATTTATATTATTCTTTAATGCATCATCTCAAGTGAAAGCTCTTTGGATTTGAAACTTGTATAGATCCACATTACCCTTGACTTAATTTTTATCAACTAAATAGAAATGATGAGATTTGAACTCTGACAGCTTGGTTATCAAGCTTCGATACAATGTTAAAGAACCAATTCAATTTAAAAACTTAAGCTGTTAAGTGAGGTCACAAGATATGATTTATATTATTCTCTAATAAGTTTGGGATCATGTACTCGATTTAGATTTAGATTTATAAGTTGTTGTTTAATAAATAAAAAAATCCAGAAAAGCCAATGAGTTTTTTTTTTAATAAAAACAAATATAAACTCTTATCCTATCATTGAATTAGATGCATTGGTCGAGATTGAGATCATATGTCCAATTTAGGTTAAAATAATTCAAAAGTTGTTGTGGAAGAAATTTCTTTATTATTTTTAGATTCCTTTCATAGTTAGGTTTTGAAAATTTTATTTTATTTGAGTTTTCATTAATTAGATTCTAGTCAGGTCAATTTAACTTGCTATTTAAATAATTTTGTATATTATTTCTTAGAGGAATTAAGAATCATTGATATTCAAGATTTATTAAATCAAAGTTCTCCATGCAGTTTAATTAGCTCTAATTTTAAATTTCAAAAAACTCTATTTTTTTTCATTATATTAAGATTTAAAATTTAAAATTTAAATTGTAAAAAGCACGTGAGATTTTGAGCTAGCAGATATTAAGATTCTTCTAAGACTAATTAATGATAAATAGATAGAGTTGAGGTTTGAAAACGAGATGTTGTTGCTCTTATTTTATAAAAGTATTTTTGAACTTCAAGCTCGTTACAATCTGTATTTTTAAATTGTCTAATTATGCCATATTTTTTTTGTCTCCAAATTGAAACAAAACCAACCTCTATATCATTAGAAACTACTTCAAAAAATCAGCTGATAAACATCAGTTGATACCATCTCGTAGCTGTATATCCTGTGATCATGCTAGTCAAAAGAATGGATTCCTCTTCTGTCAATCGTAACATTAACTAATGGGAGAAACTCATGGGATCTTAAAATTAACCACACAGAGAACTTTTTATTCAATATTAATACATGAAAGTGACTAAAACATGAAGTGCGAACACATAAAATAAGGGTTTCATTCCCTTAATATAGTGTCCATCAACATTCTCCAAGTGATTAAGCATTGACAAAAGGGTATATTTCATATCTGAAATTGCAACTCCCACTGACAACTCTGCCACCTTCTTTCCCATCACAGCAGCTTGGAAGTTCACCGATTATACCATCGAGGCATTTCTTACAGACAGCACTAGAAAGATCCCGAGTGCACTGGACCAATCCATATAGCTTGGTTGATTCTCCTAGCTCCATCTCTCCTGTTTCGTACAACTTGGGGGTTGCTTCAACTTTATTGGCAAGCTGGGTCAAAAGCTCTTTGGTCTTTCCGTTGAATGTAACTGGCTCACTTACAACTTTCACGTTCCACATATAGAACTTGTTTCCGTTATCAATTTGGCCAAAGAATCCATTGTTTGAGTACTTCACAAGACAGTTATCATACCAAATGATGGCCGCTTTATTGTATGGACAGCGCTTTCGAATCTCACCGCCTGCCTCAACAACACAGGTCTTGCAATCTGAGGTTGAGGCGTCACCTCTACAAAGAGCAAGCCCATATGCTTGGTCCGGGTTCTGGCCTATTGAACCCAGACCAAATCCTGTACTAGGGGCTTGATAGTAGAGGTAACTAGTAAGCTTGTTTAGGTTGGATTCATAGGGGCCATTGGCAGTGAAGTTCTCAGGAGTTGAACAGAAGTGGAAAAGTGGGTCAGCTCCAAATCCAGTGTGGACAAGGAGAGAAAAGGCTAATAGACATAGAAAGGAGGCGAAGTTGGAGGAAGACATGGTTGCTAGAGCTGATTGATGATCTTAAACTTGGGATAATACTGGGATATATAAAGCAAAAGCAGCATTGACTTAGATGAGGTTAAGGGGTTGACCCTTTCATTTGTTTTATTAGGGATAGAACGTTCTATTTGAATTTGCTATGCTGAAGGCTTTGCCCTTGGTTCTTTAGGTCAGAAAAACCTAGACCGACCATATGGGCTCGTTCTTTGCAGAGGAGATGTCTCATCCCCAGACTGCAGTGCCTGTGTTGCTGATGCAACCAGGGAGATCCGCAAGCGCTGCCCATACGGTAAAAGTGGATTCATAGCTTACGATAACTGTCTACTGAAGTATTCAAACAAGGACTTCTTTGGCCAGATTGACAGCCAAAACAAGATCTACTTGTATAACGTGCGAAATGTGAGCAATCCAGTGGTATTTAATCAGAAGACAAAGGACTTGTTGACGCAACTGGCAAACAAGGCTTATATCGCAAGGAAAATGTATGCCGCTGGAGAGTTGGGCCTTGGGGGATCGAAGAAACTTTACGGAATGGCTCAATGCACAAGGGATCTCTCTAGTGCTGATTGTAAGAAGTGTCTTGATGGTGCTATAAGTGAGCTTCAAGGTTTTGCTGGTGGAAAAGAAGGGGGTAGGGTTACTGGTGGGAGTTGTACGGTTAGATATGAGATTTATCCATTTGTTAAAGCTTAAGCTCTTGTGCTGTTCTAAGGGTTTAATGATCAATATGAAAGAAATACTATAGAAATAAGTGTTCTAGCTAACTAGCTAAGAATACATGAAATTTAATCTTGAATAATTCAAGTGTTTGTTTGATTTTAAGTCTTAATAAAGTTCTCTTGTATTGTTTGATTAATTCACTTCATACCTTTGAACATTTTTTTTTTAAGATTTTAAAATCACAGTTGCTAATTTATATTATTTTTAAATCTAACTTAAGGGTTAACTTTCATTCTTTCATCTCGATTTATTATTTAATTTAAATTTAAAATTAAATCATATCTCGACATATTCTTGTTAATTGAACATATTCAAAAAAAAAAAAATAACAAGTGAACTTCATCCTAATTAATCCATAAAATCGGTGAATAGAGTTATGGACTCCGCTAGATACAATTAATCTTTTAATTTTGCTCTATAATTAAAAATACAAAATTAAATTATCATCAATCCAATAAGACATAATTAAAAAAAAACTTAATATTTACTTATGTAATTGAAAAAAAAATAAAGATAAAAAAACAAAAAAAACCTAAATGACAAATAATAATAATAATAATAAAAAAGTCACCAGCCTATTTGCAATAAAACCCAGGCGCATGGGCTAAAATAAGATAAAAAAGAAAAAAACCAATTGGACCCAATACAAAAAGATGTAGACATGTGGGCTTAAATAGCCCAGATCAGTTAGGTCTGTTTCAAGCCTGGGTCATTTTTCTTGCCTTTTGTGTCGTACACTCCTATTTCTTAATTTTGTTGGTATTTTTTTAAAAAATATTAGGTCCATTTTATTAGAAAGTTATAAAAAGTTTTGAAATTTCTGATAAAAACACTAATGAAATCTTCCATCAGAATATTTTG
>Ga0307510_10008352_pt1 | contig 12343 bp, 18 predicted proteins | sample 12_EM_MG_FD_207224 | JGI IMG/M metagenome (GOLD analysis project Ga0307510, IMG submission 207224) | Populus trichocarpa ectomycorrhiza microbial communities from riparian zone in the Pacific Northwest, United States - 12_EM | ecosystem: Host-associated > Plants > Roots > Unclassified | place...
CGCACCTTCTGCGTCTCGGACGCGCCGTGCGCCCGCATCAACTCGAACGACCTCCTCGCCGTATTTGACGACGACGACGACGCCATGACCATCCCCCAGGATGTCCTCGAGCTCCCCCAGAAGGATTATGACGAATTCAGCGAGCTCTCCTCTCGCAAGGGCGGTGCTCGACGCTTCGACGCCGTGTGGGCCTCGTGGAAGGGCAAGTTTCGCTGAACGACGACGAAGACTTGCCGCCGCCGCCTCCGGAAGAAGCGTCGGTCGACGGCTACGACGCGGCATTCAGCGTCACCGCAGCTTATACCCCCACGCATTGACCCGACTCCCAGTCTGTAGCTTTCTCGCTCCCAATCTCAAATCCTGTATCATTAGTAGTCTCTTGTAGCCCTACCGTTCTAGTCACTGACTGTATCATTTTCCTTTTACCTGGCGCTTGGCACGTTGGCACTTCACCCTTTCCACCCTTGTTTTATTACTTCCACAATATGTTAATTAATATACCTTCCACATGCAGGTCATTCTGTAGAAACATTAATACACCATGTTCTTATGCCCTCTCTAAAACAAATGGTATGATAACAACGACAACACGCAAACAACAATCCCGATGACAGGGCTGAACAAGAATGACAGGACAAAAGGTCCGAGTGTAAACCAAGAGAATGAAACTTCGAAAGAGGGCACCAGCGTACTTTGGCTACGCAGCAGGTGTAGCATTCGGGTCTCGGTAAACCTATCGCATTGTCAACTCACATGGTCCATGTATCAAACGGCGTTCGACCAACCTTCAGGCCCCAAATGTTTCCAACCTTCTCGCTCTCTTCAGTTTCTGGGACAGGGAGACGGTCAACGTCCCCAGTCTCGAGCTTGAGCCCACGCTCGTTGGCGAGATGAAGCAGACATATGAAGCAGAAGCTCGTGCTGATCTCAGCGAGCCTCTCCTCGGGGTACGAGTGCTGCAAACCGACTATCACGTCGTCAAACGTGCGTGCTTCTTCGGGATTCGTGACACCCAGCGTGTCTCCATCAACGTCCTACCCAGTGGATAGATTAAAAGCAATTTAATAAATAGATTTAAAAAAGCATGTGAATGCCACGCGAGACTCGCACCATCGTCTCAACGTCAGCAGGCTCTTGCTCAGGCGTTGGAATTTTGAGCCCCCTCCATATGTTCTCCTTAAGCTTGCGAACATCCACCCGCTTCGCGCGCTTGGTATAGTTGACAAATTCCGGTCGGACTCGCCTCGTCTTGTCCTGTGTCCCCGCGAGTAGATCTTGTTCCCCTGGATCTGCCGTGCCTGCCAAGTCGCCATCAAAGCCGTCGTCGAAGCCAGGGACGTCGTCATCATCATCGTGGAAGAATTGCGTATTGAACGGGATTGAGCTTTCATCTCCGGCTGGTATGATGAAACGCAGGCGTTAGGGACACGCGTGCTAAGGAGCGTAGAATGCAACCTTACCTTCATCACCGTCCGCCGCAGCACGCCCTGCAGCTTGATCGGCCGCAGCCCGCGCCCAGAAATTTTCATCGATTTCGCCGTCGCCATTCTCGTTTAGTGGGTCTCGCTGGCCACGCATCCTCAACTATGGAAATTGTTGAGTTAACACTCGACAATGTTATTAACAGAAGACTTACAGAGAACTTGGGCTTCAGGAACAACGTGACTAACTGTCGGCTGGAGAAATGCATGTCCTCTGGGAGGGTGTGATCATGTTGCTTTTCCTTGCCCTTGCCTTTCTTGCCCTTCTTGCTCTTTCCCGAGGAATATTTGGGAAGGGTTATAGCTGCACCGCGAGTGACTGGTGCGAAGAGTTCTTTCGCGATTTCCTTCAATTCCTTCTCCACCGGGGATAAAAAGTCAATCTTGAAGGCCTCTTTCTTCTCCCGCTTAGGTTTGGAGGCAGCGGCAGCGTCGGTGGTGTCGGCTGTACAAAAGAATGTAATAGTATCAGAGGTAATCCCAAACTGAGGTACAGAGAGGGGCGAACGTCTTCGTATGGTCTTGCGTAACTTCCAATGTTCAGGTCCAGCCCAGTTCTTGAGGGCTGCCTGGTCAAAATAGTCCAACATTCCACCTTCACCGTCAGCATCGGTCATGGCCATGATTAGAGCACGCTCATTCGGGGCCCGATGAGGATCGAAGGCTATGTGTCGGCCGCCGTCGGGGCCAGCAGGGCCAAGGCCCGCCTGGGCATCGGGTGAGCCATTCTCGCCATCTTCGCCAACATACTCTCCAGGACCCAGGTCATCCCCTCCAAAATCGTCTCCGACGGCATGGTCACCCATGAAGAAGTCTTCTTCTGGCATGGCACCATGGCTAGTGTCGATGAAGTCGCCACCCGGACCAGACTCGTAGCCATCAGCCTCGTTACCTCCGTCATTCTGAACGAGCGGGGTATCCTCACGGAAAAGTGCAGCCTCGTCAAGGGCCCAGGTGTCGCTAGAAAACGAGAAGCCTTCCAGCGAATGAGAGATGGCCTTCCGTTCAAGAATCTCCAGGTCTGGAAGGAAGTCGTCTGGAGGGGCAAGGTCAGAAATTGCTCGCGAGAAGAAGAAACAGACTCACTGCGGAGGGCGGTCAAATCAACATCGTCTTCAGGCTCCAAGGGGTCTTCATCTTCCCCGGCCTTTCCCATGGGATCGCTTGCGTCAAATATGACGCGGAGGCCGCCCTCGCTGCCAACACCAAGGCTAAGGTGGTTCATAAGTAAACCGTGCGCGCCACCCTCATCAAAATCCTCGCATGTTTTCCGGAAGAGCGGGTCAACGCTGAATTCCAAGTCAAGTTTCTTGCTCTTTAGCTGGGCGGCGTTCTTTGCGAGAGTCGACTCGGATCGGTGGGTTGCCTTGCGCCGTTTCTGGGATGGTTCTTGGGCGTCGGGATTATCAGACGTTGGCTCCTCGCCCTCGGCGTCTCGTCCGTCCGAAGCAAGGTTACTGAGGAGTTTCCCTGTCTCAGTACCGACGCTATCAACACGGCTAGTCCAGATCTTGACACAGCCGTCTAATGTACTGGAGGCTCGCTGAAAGTTGATCGAATTGTCGGCATTATTCCTCAGAAGCGACATGTCGTGAAAGTAATCGATTAAGGCGAAGTTCCATGAGTTTGCTGCGTTGATTTTCTATGGCAAGAGACTTGAGCAAACGGGGGGGGGAGGTATTTTAGTAGGGGCGTACATTGTCCATGGCCATCTTCATCCATTCTTCATAGTTCGAATTTCGAATGTCAATGGGTATGTCGATGATTGGTGTCTCAACAATGTTGGATTTGAGTGCTTGTTTATGGCGAGAATGTGCATGGGCACCAGCATCTTCGGCATCGTCTTGCTTGTCGCTGGATGAGGGGCCAGCTTCTGCATTGTCCACAGTAGTGTTCTTTGCGCTCTTTCTTCTCCTGCGTTTCTCCGCAGTATCGTCATTGATGTTGACCGCTTTGAGTGGCACGCGCCCAGGATTCGCATCTTCGGTGTAGCTTCTGTCTTGGGTCTCGCTGACGCGTTTGCGAATCGCTTGAGACTTTCCCCGCTGACGAGGGGTCTGTTCTTCTTCACTTTCACTGGAGGAGCCATCTGCGTAGAGCGATAATTGGGCACGGGGATGGCGACTTGAGCGGGAAGGGGCCATTGGATGCTGGCTGATGCTAAACACGAGATTGTCACGCGTGACGGGTCGCGTCGCGACGCGATTGATTGCACGTGATCTGTGTGATCTGATGCCTGGCCCGGGTTATGTCGTTTCCACAGTTGACTGTGCTTATGCCTCATCCACTCGCGCAGCTTACGACCATCACGGTGTTTACCCATGGAAAAAGATCCGGAAGTACAGTATGTTAGGTGTGCCAAATCCCGGACCACTCATCAGACATGAAACCCATATGACAAGCATGAACTGACCAACTGCGTGATTCGCCGATCTTCTGGCAAACCGACTCTTGTTTACTTGAAACCTTTCTGTTGAACCCTTCTAGAACCGGGTTTCAATCCTTCCTCGTTATGCAATAGTACTGCATCAAAGATACTTTCGCACGATAACACGCCTTTGTGTTTGTCCATAGGCGAATGAAATTAAACTTATATTCCTCCAAGGTGGGAATTTATGCGGCGTTCAGACTCAGCAAAGCTAGTGACGTGAAATGATCCGACACAGAGGCGCCATCGCAGTCTCCCTCCTGCCATATTCCTCGTCGTCCGACCCTCTCCAAACCTGTGTAACGGATGGGATTGATCAATAATCGGTTCCAACGCCATCATGACATCAATTATGGCTCCTTGGTTTACGCTTCATACCACGGCGGCGGAGCTTCACCTGAGCGCGCCTCACTCCAGGATTTTGTACCAAGGATCCCTCCCTCGTGTTCTGCTGCGAGGCCGACTGTATGTTAGTCCTATGTGGCACATACGGTCGGGGTTTTAAGGGCCATTATCTACTGCCAGTAAGAATGGCCGGTCGAGCGTAGCTGATGTCATTCATGGGTGCAGAGAGCCGTGGCTGCGGGCCGTATGAATCCAAACACCGAGCACCAAAGGCGCTAATCTTTCATCTTTCTCCGCCCTAGCTCCCGACCTCGACTGCTTTGCTGCCGTGTGACCTATTTGCCTGTCTCATCCACCAGACATTCGCGCAACCTTTCCGGATACCCCCCTGAACACGAGATGGGAGTGGACATAGCAATGACCACGAGTGGAGATTGAATTCCCAGGTCGGGTGATAAACTTGCCTTCAGAGGTGACCGCAAATTGCATCTTACGAGCTGACTAGTGTTTGTCCCAGACCTACAACCGTACAATCGTTGCACCGCCGACGAAATATATGTCCGACTAAGCCTTCTCATGCTCGCCCCGCGTGCCAGTGTGTTGGACCTGGTCCATATTGGGTTACTTTGCCCGATTCTCTTGCGCCTCTCTCGATGTTTGCCCCAGTATGGCATCTTGTAGGGTGTCACTGTCTGACACTGTTGCTGTGCCAATTCCGTGGATGCGGCCGTCATGTTGGGCTTTGCCACTACAATTCTAGTTGTGTTTCCGGATGACATCGCATGTGTTCTCTGTGTCCTGTTGCCACTATACAGAGGCTGCGCTGAAGGCAAACACTGGCGGGGCATCACAGCGGGAGTATTTCAGGACCCGGTCTCAGATCCTTCTACACCAGAATCCACCCACCCACACCTGCTCACACAGATATAATTTCTCTCGTATACACAGGGTGCGCATCGTCGACACCCACCCACCTATTCTCTCCTCTTAACACGACTCCTTGCAGATGAGCAAAGAATTTCTTACCGATTCTTACGTTTCCTATACGTTCACTCCGCAAGCTGCAGAGGTCTATCTGGCGTATCTTTTCAAAACGGAACCAGGAGTCGTCCGACCATTCCATCACCAAGACGCCTTCTTCGTTTGGAATCAGCCCCCGATTTCTACTCAGGCCCCAATAATGATACTGCCTCGCGGGCAACACCACCCGAGGCCTGCTTGGCTGCTCGACTTTGCTATCAGGCCTGGTGGATCAGTCGTACCTCAGCAGATCTGGTTCCCTCAGGGCCAGGGCGACTGGCGCCGCTACGTCGAACAAGCGCAGTTGCAAATGCCCGTGTTCTTTATGAGTGCGGAAGGGTCCATAGGCGTACCTATCGTGAACGCCGCCGCAGGACAGATGACACTACGTGGAGGAAACGAGCCAGCTCCGTTTGGCGAGAAGACCACCACCAAGATCCGCATCGGCGTATGTACTCACCCCTTGCATGGGCGCGCCTGTCACTCAACATTCATTTCGCAGTGGCCGGGCTATGCCCCTTCTGAACAACAGGTACAATTGAGAGATCAGACCCCCGCGAGGAACCGCGTAACCTTAGAAAGGTTCGTCAAGCATGTTGGTAGCCGCGTGCGCCAATTTTTGGTGGTGAGTTGATTTCCCGATCATGGCTGTGGACTCGGAATTTCAACGGTGATTAGGACTGCGAGCGCGTTCCTGTCCAAGATCCTTCTCATTGGAAGTGGAGAGTGGGACAGGACAATGTTACCTTCAACGAAGTGATGCTGATTGGCATCGTCCAAGTGTCGGCGGGAAGTTGGATGCCCATCCTCCAATTGATGGGCCGGATCGTCATGTAATCAGAACCAGGTTTCATCAGGTCCTTCCTCGCAAGGCCGTGCTTCCTCTAACAGGTTTTGGCATTTAGACGGCACATCTCAGGAACCTATCATACCTAACATACGTGTTGTGCCTAATTCCTTGATAAGATGATAGAGTAGTTGGTGGTAGATTTGTTTCACTAGACTAGGGTGGATACAATAAAGCGTATAATATGGTATGTGAGAATATTTTTTTCAGCAGAGTTGGAGCACGTCGTCAGATATATTGCGTCTCCTGCTTTCGATCACAGCGTGTCGCCCCCTTGACACTGACAGTTAGCACGAGCATTGATATTGATCCCCTTTGACAGGTGAGAAAGTCACACCCAATGCCACATGAAGAATGAACATTAATGAAGGTCACGTGTACGTTAAAGGCGATGCCATGGCGTCACCAGCGCTGTATGTACTATTATACATGATGGCGGTGCAAATGCACGTGAAGAAAGTGTACCTATGGGGGGTATATAATTACCACAGTTCGTGATCGAAGCGTTCGAGCATGGCAACGGCGTCCTCTACCTCTTTCTGGGCCTTTTTGCGCATGTAAAAGATCGGACAGTCCTTGCTCGAGCACAGGACGTCCTGGAACCGAGCGTTCATCATCCGTTTTCTTTTTTTTTTGAACCGCTTTAATTTGTCTTACCTGATGGAGAGATCCCTGGCATCGTTGGCACTGCGTCCATAGTCTTGCGAATTTTACCTGGGTTTCTGATGTTGTAGTTACCTGCAGTGCATCAGTAGGTGTGTAATGCCACCAATAAAGGGGCCGTACTTGTTTTTGGTACAGCTCATTCATCCTTGGCCGGCAATTGTCACAGACGGCACCATCTATCAGAAGACGAAGATGACTTAGTGCTGTATGGGCGGCACAAGCGGTACGCACTGCTGACGCTATTATTTGCTCGAAGGGGCGTCTTACAGCCTAAACATGTAACAGTTTTCACAGCAAACTTCATGAGTCCCCCAACTGTTGGAGTAGCGATCTGAATAGTCCTTGTATGTTCTCCTGAAACTGTTATGGGCACTTTCAGTACAGTTGATACGCCAAGGAAATTACAAATGAGGCGCACGTAGAGAGGCGGCTTTCTCCCCCAAAATCGGCTCAAAGATGCGCAACAGTGGCTTGGAGAGTTGGTTTTCCAAATAGTATTTCGTATCAATCGGGATATTATTCTCCAAGACATAAATTGGGTCCTCGGATTTCTCATAGGCGGCGGCTCCTGCAACCAAGTGAGACCGAAGACAGTAAGCGATATCTTGCGTCATTACCTTTGATCCCCTTCACTATCACGTATGCCACTCGATCACCAAGGGCAGGAGCAGAGCCTTGAGTTGGAAGTCAGGTCCTTTCTTAATTGAACTTTAATTTTCTACGTACCTGCGTCTCGCTGCTTCATTCTTCCAGCGAGCTCGACGTGCGCCTGTTTGCCCGTGTAATCTCGATGTCGAGTTAGATGACGTTTATTGCTCAGATTTAACGAAGTTCGTCCCTACCTGCTTTCGCTAGTGCTTTCGTGATCACCAACTGTGACATGTCTACTTTGTTTTGTAGGAGGTCAGATATCATTTGCTTGGTGTAGCTGGCACGGATTTTGGGTCAGAATGCAAGGGCAATAATCCACCGCAGAACGCACTCTTCCGCACCCTTCACGTCTCGATCGATCAACATCTTGTGAAGACAGGTCTCAATGACTGTTGAAACAAGTCGGCAGTTGTCTCGGCGGACAGTCTGAAACGCTCCATCAATTCCCGGGTTCATAACACCCAGGTAGCAACATACCTCAATACCCTTTGAGTCCATTTTGTCATACTTCTCTGGCTTGGTCCAGTACAGGCCGGCATAGCGTTTTTTGTTGATGAGAAGGTAAGGGTAGTAGACCTTTTCGAACTCCAGTTTGATGGGCTTCACAAACTTCTTGGTTACGAAATTCGCGGCCTCACTTCCTGAAATGGAAATGAGAATTCGGAAGTATGGACACGCCGTGATTTGTACCCATTGTCATCACACGGTCCAGTTCCGTTGGTCCAAATCTAACCATAACGGAATCGGTATCACCATATATGACCTCCGCATTATGTGAATGGCCGTTGGCGACGCAGTATTCAGCCTCGACTTCCTGCACGGATCAAAGAAAGAGCACATAAGGAATTTCCCCTTTCGTGTTCAAGGGTACGCACCGCTTTCGTCTTCTCGATCATTTGTCGACCATACGCTGTCACACTCGATGAAATGGCTAGACAAGGGAGTTTTCCGATTGTCGCTCCGGTAAAACCATACACCGAATTTGCGCTGATCTTCACAAAGCATGAACAGACTGCGATCAAAAAGTCGCGCCCAACAAGTAAACCTACCTTCAGCGCAAGCTGGCGACCATCCAACACTGCACGCTTGAAAGGGTCTGTTTCCTTCTTCAAATCGGCCTTTGCGCGCTTACGCGCACTAATCAAGCCTTCCAACACCGTGGGAAGAAGACCTTTTCGTCGGGACGGGTTCACGAACCAATCTTTAAGGCGTCCTTAGACGATGCTAAGTAAAATGGGTATTGTATGGCGTACCGTTATTGGGCGTCTGGATGTAGTCAACATCCTTTACAAGGTTCAGTCGATCTACGGTGTTCTTCTCCAATAGCGTCGTGTAGCACAAGTTGTGCGCCATCATGATCGATGGATATAAGGAGCTGAAGTCCAAAGTCGCGATTGGGACATCATAATATCCTCTCCTAGGCTCGATGACCGTAGCACCCTCGTACTGCTCGTCGCTCCCTAGCAAGAGTTTGGCCAGGAAAACGGGGAACTACATGACACCATACCTTCGCTTTTCAAGGTAGGAATGACGTAGCCGTCGTCCATTGCTTTCCGGAAGAGTTGAGACAATACCTTGATTGATTGGCCACGGGATAGAAGGAAGTTGAAGGGTACGCCGGTGACGCGGGCCATCTCGGTGTAGTTGATGAAACACATGAGCTTATCCATCAACCGCTGGGGGAGGTACGCATCCTGGTGACACACGAAACGTAGTCAGAACAAGCACACCACATCAGCAATTTACCAAACCTTCAAGCAGTATACGGCCAGACGTCGTCGGGACTCAGGGGTGCCATTCTGCAACTCAGTAATCACAGAGTGGTGGACGTCTTCCTTTTGTTCTCCCAGAAATTGTGCGCAAACCGAATTGAGCGTGTAGCTGCGCAATTTGTGCTCACGTTGCATGTATTGAAGCAGGTCGAGCTGCAGCCGGCCGTCCATGGTTGTCTCTTTTGAGTCTCGCTGTCCGAAAGCCTTGGAAGAGAAGTGTGTGTCCTTGATCTGCGTGCGGGTGTCTACCCTTCATATCAATAAAGGGACGTCGACGCCACTTAAAGACGTACTCCTCAAACGACCCAAGTAGGGAAACTGGTGTGCCTTGAGGGCTTTTGCTCGATCAAGAAGATAAGGAAGATCGAAGTTTGCGATGTTGTAACCAATGATGACATCAGGGTCGACTTCCTCCACAAAATCCCTCCAGTGCTGGAGCATATCTGCTTCATTGTTGAAGGAGATGACCTGGGAACCAACAATGTGGGAGCAGGTATTCAGCGTAAATATGTTACGTATGAAGGGCCGGTCCTCTCCTGCATAACAGCTGTGGGTGTTGGATAGCAGGGAAAAGAAAAAGAGCCAGACCTTGCCGAGTCACCATGTTTGCAATTTGGATGACAGGGTCGGAGGATGCCTCCGGAAAGATACCCTTCCTACCAGCGCATTCGATATCAAAGCTAAGGATACGTAAAGGGGCTATCTTTGCCCATTCACCCTCCGGCGCGTGTGATATGAACTGATCAAATCTGCCCACTGTCAGTACTGCCATAACAGTGAACACACTTCCGAATGTGTGCCATACCTGATGGAGAGTTCTATTTGGCAGTGCGACTTTTTATCCTTCCCTTTAAGGAGGGTGTATTTTCCCGCAGGGACTTCGATCCAGTTCATACCCACGACCTGTCACAGAGTAAGACAAGGAAGCAGAAACGTTCGATTACGCGCACGTTTGTGTCTATCATGAAACGCAGAATAAACGGGATGTTACTCTCATACGTCGTGACGGGTCCATTGAATAAGCCTCTGAAGTTCGTTTCACCCCTCTCAAAGATGCGTGAAAAGGCCCAGAAGGTAAGACAGATGAAAACGAACGATCAAGCCCACACTCATCTCGAACGCGAGGAACAGCCCTTGGTTCCGTGGCCGTGACCTTCATGAACGATACGAATTCGTCACCTCGATAGCCCCACAGGCTTCGTTTTTCAACGAATTCAATATCCGTGACAGCGTTCACCAAAGACTGAGACGAGTCCTTTCTGAATACATCAGGGGCGGCGGAGAGGACGGCTTTGACGTACGTTTAGGTCGTCAATAAACGGCTGAATGTCCTCGGTTTGGAAGCCCCTTGGTGTAGCTATGAAGAAGTAAGGCATGAACCCCTTGACATGTACAAGCACACTGTGTCCCTCCTAGACGCGCAGTATAGATTTAAATGGAGAGAAAGGCAAGCATAGGGAACAAAATCGTACTTGTGTCACACCAAACATGTGAATCTGTGGTCCCGCCTGGAGATTATCGTACGAGCCGTCGATATCGACCTGTTGGAACACTGCGGAGTCGTCAGTGCTCAGTCTGGCGCCTGATTGAATGGCCCTGTACCTATGCTATCCCTAGAGTCAACGACGGGTCTGAGGCGGGGCCGCGACCAGCAGTCAGCTCCACCCTCGGACTCTGGACGCGTCCCGTGTTTGTTAATTAGCGGTGGCGCGGATCCAGGCTGAAAAACGCACCCGTGCTCTCTTGTGAGTCTATCTGAATCCTCGCGAGGACATCCGCGAAGGAAGACTGGCTATCCTGCGATGCCAGTGGTGGGGGTGAGACTTTTTGTTTCTTGGTCGCTGGCTCCGCCGTCCCTCTAAGCATCGCGTCGTGCCAGGAGAAGGCGCGATAAGTAAACGCGTCGTTTCGTTCAGGGAAATGCACCTCACCGAGAACTCGAGCCATTCATCACAGAAGACTGCTTTTCCGAAGGCATCGTAAGCCCGTCTTGGTGGTGGAAGCGGGAACGTGCAGCTGACGTGAAGCGCGGAGGCGCGTCGCGCTTAACCGCGTTACATCATCGCGTTACAGTAAGACGCTTGGATCGCCAGAAATCTAATTCAGTCCACGCTCTATGATACACATCATGCAGTACTGGTGCTCTACACATCTAGCTAGAACTGGGCATGTCATCAATGCCCAGACAACATTTTGAGTCGTGCTTCCGCTGCTCTCGCTCTCCGTTCCCTCTCTACCTTTGCCCTCATTTCTGGTGTCAACCCAGCAACAGCATCCGCAGAACCAGAAGAACCACCTAATTTCCTCGGCCCATTGTGAGGTTCAAGCCTGGGGGGCTCCAGCACTGGTACATCAGCAACCTCCTCGACTTGGCCCGCACGTTCTTTCTCCCTACTCTCGCGTTCTTTGATCTTGTCCTTTAGCCCTTTCCGGCGCACCTTCTTCTTCTCTTCGCGTTCTCCTTCCATTTCCTGGTTCAGTATGCTCGGAACACGACCAGCCCCGAGCCAATCCCACCACTCTGGATGTGCGCCCGCACTACGTCTGAAAACGTCGCGAACAGCACGGGACGATGCTAAGTCGTAGGCCGTGCGTTGGGGTCTTGTCGTTCTGACCGTTTCTAAGTCGTCATCTGATGGTCCCTGCTCAGAAATAGCTGCTTCAGAAGGTACCGTAATTGTGGGGTCCGCATGCTGCACGTTTAGCAGCCACTCTATGGTATCTTCTTGCCCAGTTTGTGTAGCGTATTGAAGGAGCGTGGCGACCTTCGCTCCAGTCCAAGACGGGATTCGTGCATCAATGCCACCGAGGCCATCACCCTCACGCTCCCAAAAGTCCTTGAAAGCATCCAGACGGCCATGGAAGATCATGTCAAGTAACCTGGTCCACTTGTCCCGCAGAAGCTCCTCTTCTTTCGATAGCCTTGGCTCCTTTTCCTTTGTCGCCACAGGTGTAGGAACAGGAATTTGGGGCTTTGGTTTTGGTTTCGGGAGAGATGCAAGGTATGCTTCGTCCTGCTCTCTCAGCGCCTCTTCCGTGAGGTGTGAGGTCTTCACTCTTGTCAATTCGATGAGGCAGCGTTCAAGTTCGGATTGAGTCTGCATTACAGTATGAGAGGTTGCCGGTGAAGACA
>Ga0307510_10008353_pt1 | contig 12342 bp, 11 predicted proteins | sample 12_EM_MG_FD_207224 | JGI IMG/M metagenome (GOLD analysis project Ga0307510, IMG submission 207224) | Populus trichocarpa ectomycorrhiza microbial communities from riparian zone in the Pacific Northwest, United States - 12_EM | ecosystem: Host-associated > Plants > Roots > Unclassified | place...
ATGGAAAGATTAACTAGAAATCTATTCCAAGTACTGATTAACTAACAAATAGTAATTCAATCATCAATTATCACTTGTGTGTTTTAAGAGTGCAGTTTATTTTATTGTGCTAATAGTTTTTTATGCTGATTATTACCAAGTACAAGACATTGAACTATTCAAATATCAGCTTCTCCAGATATATAGTGAGTGAGTTGTTGTAAGTTTTGTTGCTTTTGACAAAGTGAAAATAGTGACCCATTACTAGGAGGTGACCCATAACTAGGTATAATAAGTTATATCTTATCAACAAAACCTACAAGCAGGACTGAACTCCCCTTCACTTAAGCAGAATTCAAAGTAAGAACTCAAGGACCATAAGATAGTTCCAAGAAACAGGTTGACAATACAGAACTAATGTGATAGTGCTTAATAACAAGGCTATAGGATAGTCTACATGAATAAGAAGTTGGATATATATAAGGTAGAAGTTCTCAATATACACTTATGGCAGATAAGTAAGCCAGGCATTATTTGTTGCACTGAAGCACAAAGGCCAGAACTGTTACACTTTTCTCTTTTTATACATATCTCACACTTCCTGAATTTTAGTATACCCCTATACTGCATAGTAAGTAATTACATGATACACCTCACTCTTCTACAAACCTCCCTATGTCTTCCTTATAAATTTTAAACCATTACACCATCTTTAACACAAGCTATTAAATCATCTTACATATTTTCTCCACAATCTTTCAAACAACCAAAACTAGTGAACTAGAGTTACTCAACTTGAAGTTTATCAACCCTGTCCTACAGCACACTTCAAAGGACAAAGCTGTAGGTAATTTCCCATTCCAATATAGTAAATATTCTATGATTGCTAATCTAAATCATTGGTGTCTACTTTGTATACTTGATAATTGCACTGAGGTGGCAAAGGCTAGTGAGCTACACAAAAGTGTTACAGAATAGCCAACCACTCAATATACGTAATGGTATACCAATAAACTTACCAATAATCAAACTATAGTAGTTATCAATCCTCTCTTACTCTCAACTAAGCCTGCTCTCATATTATTATACCAGCTTTTCTAGTTGTGCTAAGTACAAACTCTAAAAGTTACAGGTTTTAGAAGAAAATATATTGGTCACAAAAGGATGTCAGACTTTGCTTTCACCCCTGATCACCCAGATGGATTGTCTGAATATTTCCCACTAATTATCCCTGAAACTAAATTGTTCAAATCTTAAAAGGCCCTCAAGGCTCACTCCTGCCTGTGGCATGAAGAGTCTGGAGGCTGTATTAAGGTTGTGATTCTGATCAAGCTTTTCAAGCAAAATGTAAAAGGTGAGGTCAAGGTAATTCTCCATGTCTCACACTCTATGGAACTGCAGCCAGGAACGGGAACTGGTATCTAACTGGCAGAATTACAATTACAATCAAGTCCGGATGACAGCCCCCCCAAGTTATTTACAATTATCAACCAAGTATATCTCCTTCCTTTTAGTATATCTGGACCTGAGACTCTTTTACTGAGATTGGATAGAGTGTGTTTCCAGCCCCCAAAGATCCCAATAAACACCCCACTCTGACTGGGGGAATTATTTTCTAAAGTCATTCCACCAGATAACGATCCCAAAACTATAGTTGTATTGGATCTTAAAAACTTGTGTCAGAGACTGAAGAAACATTTTCTCTCACTGGGATACTAGTATCAGCACACTTAATAGGCCTATCTGGGTTGGGGATGTTGGTTTTCCTTGGTAGGATTAGTCCTTGGTATCTGGTAGACAGTATAGCTCTTTCCCTTCAAGTTGTCATTCAGGGGTGTGTTGTTTTGTTGCTTGTATTTTGCTCTTCTTTTCTTTTCTTGCCTGTCCCCCATCTCCTTCCATATTGTTGGAATAGTCATTATGTCAGGGCTATTGACTTATCATACTTTTTCTACACCACTTTGACCCCCACTGAGGTCACCTAGTATTGTTTTGCTTACTTGTCTGTCCTCTTAGCTTTTCTCTTTTTAATCTTTCTCTGGTGGTTCTTTTACACTTAGATGCAATACAAATATCTTCTTATATCCAGTGATATTTCCAACAGTTTGTCTAGTCGGTCGCCGTGATGTCTTGCGAGTGAGATGCCATGAGATGAGAAGGAGGCTTGCACAATGAGGAGGAAAGATGAGAAGGAGGCTTGCACAACGAGGAGGAGGAAAGATGAGAAGGAGGCTTGCATGATGAGGAGGAAAACGGAGAATGTTTCAAGATTTAACCAAATAGTCCACCCGTGCCGTCACCCTCTCTTCATACTCAGAGGGAACTGCACCAGTCGACAAGGCCTTACCCAGCAAAGATGAATAGGTTTGCTTACAGAACACGAGTGTAGAGGGTAAAAAATAGAACGGTGTACAGTACATCAGCCGGATATTCCATTTGAAAATGCCAAGAGAGATATCATGCCAATCTATGTTCGATCCCATATTGAAATTTTAATCCAGTACGGTGATTTTTCAACCATCTAAAATCCATAGGGATATCTATGACACCTCCGCCCTTACTTTGCCTGCCCCACGCTCAAACAGTTAGGATAGAGGCTCGGAGCTGAAGCAGCAAGGAAGTGATGCTCTTGTACGTTTCCGTAGCTCCACTGTTCACGGTTGACCAGCTTATTATTGGGGATGTGCAGGTAAGAGTCAGAAAACTAGTTCCATAATCTCATTAAAACCCAATCGAGACCAATCTTAGAGTTCCGGATCGTTACGAACATACAGGAGCACTCGTTCTTGTATTGTCTTGGCCCACACCCAGGCTGATTCTTATTCGGAAATTTTTGTTGGCACAGTATAACAGTTTGTTTGGGTTACGAGTTTATTAAAATCAATAAAATCTAAGCATATCCTGGAAGGACACCATATGTAAATTATGTTTTAAACTCCCTTAATACTCTCTTCTGCGTAATCCGTCACCCCCTCCTATACCCATTACACCATCGCCCCGTACTAGAGTACCCCCCTCACTCGGTTTTCATCTCACAATATCTGCCCCTATCAAACTATCAGCTTCAGCACCACCAGAACCTCAGCCCCCGTGGAATGTGCAAGGGAATTGGTACCTTAGGCAGGATATCCACAATCAGTTCCAGCAGTTTCGAGGTAAGTAACATCAACACGTCCCAAGGCCGTCCCTTGGCCACCAGTCAACTCATTAAGCGCACCTAGACTCATAACAATCCCGCCAGCAACTGGCCTGTCGACACCAATAATGTTGATCGAAGCCCCTGTCGCGGTATAAGTGACCTTATAACACTTTCCGCAGTTGGGGGAATTCCATTGAGTAATTGTCTCGATTGCACCGACTCTCGGGAAGCCGGGGAGATCGCCAAGGGTCTGATAACCCTTAGTATTTAGGCCATTGGTACCATCGGAGCAAGTGATTGAGAGCGTGGAGAGACTGCTAGTGTCGTAGTTGGGGTCGTAGCCTGCAGTGGTAGCGACTTGAGCACAGGCACCAGCTGCCATGGCCATGAGGGAAACCATTACGGTGGAGAATTGCATTATTATTGATTGACTGATTGAGTGAGCGAATGCTAGGGATTGAGGAAAGAAGCTTAAAATGAGCTTTCGGGGTGATGAAGTTTTTTGAAGGGGAAGGAGGAGGAGGAAGTAGAATGATCTCGAGATGTTGAGTAGGGGAAGGAAGTGAAATTGAAGGTGGCAGAAGAGGGACCTTATATACCGGTTGGATATCTGTAAAATCCTCGCTCAAAAATATCAAAACAGCCATCCCGCGAGTTACCGATTAGCTACACCGGTTTAGTTATATTCCAGCGCAAGGTCTCGGAGAATTATAGGTAGGGAAACGCTTCTCATCACAGAATCAAGACTAGTAAAATTACGTGAGAACACTCTTTCAGAGGGGCTGCAGCCAAGAGAGGGGATAAATTGTTTAGTAAAGAAATGCTATGATACCCCCAATCAGGTGTTCAGTCTTGTGACATAATCTGGGGCAGCAAGGGGTAGGCCCACGCCGGGAGAACGTTGACTTGAGTTTCCTCCCCGGTGCTCAATGCATTATACAGCAAAGGCCCAGCGAACCGGCCTCCAGGGTCCCCTGTGCAATGGATGCTACCTCCCTCTTACAATATCGGTAGCTGCACATATAGTTTTGACCGGGTTCTCTCCCAGATAGTTAATTGGTTTCGGGTCAAAGGTAGTTCGGGCTACTCCACTTGTATTTTATCCAACTAAAGCTCCAGGGTAGGCCCGCACGGAAGAATAGGGACAGCCCTCCCGTTCCAAGAATAACTAAACTGTCGATCTTGAACATCGTTGCATCCATGCTCCCTCCACGTTTATACCCTTTTCGAGCATTGGGGAGCCCCCTCTTCATGTAGTCAGTTGACTACCAATTGCTCTGATGCTGCAAGTACCCTTCATAACCATCTTGAATGTTTGTGTTTGAATTTAGTATGGATGCTCATTTACAACAGACAGATAATTTTCTGTACCCATTTTCGACCCTCGTGCCAAGTTCCCCCTGCCAAAAGCTCATCTACCAGCACACTCTCTAACTCCAAGGTGACGGGCTCAGGGAACAAAACTCAAGCTCGGCGAAAGCACCCCCCGCCACACTAGCATTTTAAGACCGCATGCCACAAGGACGGGGAACAGAATACCCGGAGCAGGGATTGGAAAAGAAAGAAAGGAAAAGAAAGGAAAAGAGAAGACGCAGCGTTAGAGGAGCCTAGATGGTATGGAACCCATTCTCGCAATTGTTCCTAAAGGACTCTATAATCTGATGATTTTGGTCCAGTTTTCATAACAAAACTCATGGGATATATTATGATACAAGTATAAAAAAAGAACTACCTCAGTCACAGAGGATCACAGTCGTCGGCGTGGGCACCGCGAACACGAGGGTAAATCGTATGGGGGTGATCCGGAGTTAGGGGTTGATGTTTTTTTATTCGGTCAAAATTAGTGCAAGGGCTTGTCTAGAAACACAAACTTTCCGTCGCTGAACAAGAGCCTGGGAAGAATTGTGCTCCTGACCAATGTATTAAACTACAGGACAGATACCTCATTCATCAATTATATCTCTTCAAAACTGGCCGAGGTCAGAGGAGATAAAGACCCAGGCTCAGGTGTCATCTCTGCTGACATTTTAGTTACGCATTGTGCCATTATTTTATCCAACTGGTGATGAACAGGGTATTCTAGTGTGCCGCACCGAGCAGGCAAAAAAGTGCATTTAACAAAAAGCGCCACTGGCTGTCCCCTGTTCGTCACCCGCCCGTTTTCCATCATCCGGGCATTGAAAAATTACAGTTGGGTTAAGTATTTCTCAATTGACTCTTGGCTCCTCTACCGATCCATTTCTCAAAACATCAACTCATCAATAATGCCTGTGAACTAAACCCCCGCCCCGGATACACCTGGAATCTAAACTAAATTGAACAAAATTACTTAAACCCAGGCAGAACCTTCTCTTTAGGGAGAGAACTAGAAAGGGAGAAAGAACAAACCTAAGGCTTGCCGTGGGATCCCAAACCCCAGGACCACCGATCGCCTTACAGGAGGCCTGTCCCACACCGCATAGCCAGGTTTAGAATAGTACACTCTCGTAATTAGATACTTTTAGAATATCTGCGGCCACTAGGAGGCTCGCCGTTCCAGCCGTTCCCGGATGCAAGCGGAACGATCAACTTGGGGTACTTTGTGCTATACCTTGTTGAGGCTCTCACACAAGTCGGTGCTGACCTAACCGCAACCCGCCCTCCCGTGACTAAATTGGACCATAACACTTGTTATTTCCCGAATCTGAAGTGGGGGCAACATACGATACAAGTACAGTCTTTCATCAGGTCTTGACGAATATCCGGGGATGACGAACAGGGGTATTCGGCCAGTAAAAAATCGAGCAAGGTAACAAAAAATACCTGCTAATCCTTGTTCGTCACCCGCTGATATTCGTCAAGGCCTGATGAAAGACTGTATCTGCCTTCACGTACCAACTCATCACTCGCATACCCTAGACTCTGGCCAAACAGAGACCGTTGCCAAGTGGGAGGTGGCTGAAATCGGTGGTTGAGCTATACCATGTATGGAAAAAAAATGCGAAAAACATCAAAGCAAACGGGCAATCAAACCAGATTTCTCCTGCTAATTGGCTAGAGTCTTGTGATCCACCTCCCTGGCAACAGTCTCTATTAGGCCAGAGACTACGGTAGAACCTTCGTTCGGACGTATTTCTAGAAACATCATAGGAGAGAAGTCATTTGAATTACCGGCACCTCCGGGATCCATCACCCGCACACGAGTGTGAAGTAGCAAGAAGCAGATCGGAGCAGTGGTAATGGGTGTTTTGGGAATACAGTGCCATCGTGATTGGTCGTTGTGGGGTTTGAGCGCAGAGTACCGGTGCAGTTGTGGGATAACTTTCTTCCTGTGTCTCCGGCAGGTTCCGAGTGGATGATTTCTAGGCAGAGTGCAGAAGAGCCCCGGATGGGGCAGCCGTCACTCTTGGCCTTCTCAAGGGTAAATTGTAATTGAATAGAGAAATCAGAAATTTGGAATACCACAAAGGCAAACTAGAAGCATTCCTTAACCTGGCCGGAGGAGAAAAAATATCTCAGGAAAACCCAAGGCCTAATGCCGGTTGAGTTACCCTCCGATTAACTTCGCTCATAGCCGGGAAAAGCAAGTGTGACATAACACTAGCTATCCACCAGTTCTCCATATTTCTGTTATTATAAGACTACAACGTTTTAATTATAAGTTACAAAATCGGCATTCCTTGCCCTTGAGCCACAAGATATACAAGTGCCAACAAATATATTCTAATACAAGACAGTGATTATTTTATTCTAACTATTCCTATCTTGTACGAACTCATCTTTCAGGACTCTCGCCCACAATATATCTTAATCCAATTCACCAGCCAAATCATCTCAATCATCTCCAGCATATCTACCACTTATTCCAATGTATCTTATACATTCCTGAACTTGTTTCTTCCTAATTCTACCCCTAGCTTCTGATAATCATATTTAAAAGCAGACTTTAGTTAAGATAAGGTCGCTCATGTCTTGAGTGATATAAGATTCAGACTATAGTATCTCTTCCCACCCTCCCCATATCACCTTTACTAATATTACATATTCCCCACAACCTCCCATACCTCTCTCAACGCAAACCCTTATCAACCCCCTGCTCCACCAACCATAGTTCCAATCATGAGATATAAATATTTACAAGACTCTTAATTCACAACACCAGCTTCCCCCTTCCTGGCATTTTTCCTGCCCCACCGTGTTCACTCACCAACCATCACTCGCCTTCCCACAAACCCCCTCCCAAACCACAAGCACCATACAAAGCACCGCCCACCCCAACATTACTCACCCCCTGCGCCGCGAACATGAAGAATTCTCCGTCAGCCAGGCGGGGAATCGTAAGCCAGACGTGGAGCGGACCAGATATCCTAAACTGTCGAGAATTCAGCACCCAGGGGTGGCCGAGTCAGTTACGCTCTGAAAATTATGAAATTTTTGCTCTACCAACGAACAGATATCTTCTATGTAGCTACTCTTTCTCTGGAGCGCCTCGCCCTGATTGTCACAGTTTTGCAACTGATCAAGAGATGCCATATTGCATCATAATATTATCAACCAAACACAATCTGACCCCAACAGGCTAGACCAATTCCATCGCTATAGAACGGAAACTTAAGCCACAACATACACTATGCTCTCTACCTCCTACTAAATCTATAGTGCAACATCCATATATCCACCCATGCAGCCACTTCTCAAAGGACATAACAACTCCATTCAACAACACATCATACCTCCCCGACAGCACCCTCCGCCCCATCACCGCACCAGCCGATCCCCTGCTAGGCAGGGGGGCGCGGGATGCGAAGATCCCTTACAGGTACCGTAATACGGCGAATTCTGCCCCAGGAGGTGGTCCCCCCTTCTACCCTCGAACCTTAATATTACTGTACAGTATCACGTCAGACCCCGCATAGCTTATCTGGCAGGATGGTTGCGGCAGGTTTTTCTATATAATACAAGAAAGCCGCATCTCGTGCCGTGTGAGACTGCGCTGGTTTCGCAAGGGGAAGTATCATAGTGTCATACATATCCTTTGGGGGAACTGATCCCAGGAGACAAACCAAGTAATAAAAAAGGAAAATTAAAGACTCCAGAGTTATAAGATCCCTAGAACAACCTTCCCTGGTATACCGGTATGATATATAGCAGGTTCTTAGGAATAACTTCTCAGGGCTGGTCAATCGCTAAATATCATACCTCCTCTCAACGAAGCAACACCACACCAAAACGCTGGGCAAAAATGGCCACTCCCATTTCACTTTCCATGCCAACCCTCCCATGGTTCGCCACATGAAATGTCTACATATAATAGTAAAGAATCTAAGGCTTCAAAGTCTCAAGTTTACTATTGTCAATTAAACAGGGGCTTATCTTGTATATGCAATTCTATAGAGAGGAGCTACAAACTTCAAGATAAAAGAAAAAGGAACCCAGCCCCAAAACCCCCAAGCTTCAGATGTCCATTAGCAACCAAAATCTGCGCAGAACCACCCAGGGTATTGGCACACCGCCCGCAATGAATGAACCTTCTCACTTTTCCGATTCCGTAACAATTGAATAACAGGCAGTCACGTAAAATGCACCATTGACGGTGAGCGGTGTTAGCCCATTGAACTGCATATTAAACACCATACCCCCCAAAAGTCACAGCAATCAAGTGATAAGAAAGGAAAAAAGGAAAATAAACAAAAACGCTTTGAAACCCCCCCTTCCACCTTTTTACAAGATGCAAAACCTTTTATTGCCCGTACCTCTCCTGCTTGGGCCGAAAGCCAACACCCCACCATCTTGTCTTCAGCATCAAAGAGCTGCAAACCACACTAACCGAACTAAACGCCATAGCCAAAGCCGCCCATACAGGGTCCAATCTGATGCGCCGGTGGCCCACCGGGTAGAGGACCCCTGCTGCCACCGGTAGAGCAATCAAATTGTAAATGCACGCCCAGAAGAAATTGAATTTGACTCTCCTAAATACTGCTCTGGCAAGTTCGGTCAGGGTGAGCAGTGATCGGAGGTCTGAGGATATAAGGACAAATTCTGCGCTAGAGATAGCAACGTCGGAGCCCGAACCTATCGCAATGCCCACGTCCGCTATCGAGAGTGCTGGGGCGTCGTTTATTCCGTCGCCGACCATGGCCACCACTGCCCGTTTAGAATTTCGAGAGTTCCTTCCATGGAAGAGGCGGCCCCAGCGGGTGCGAGGCCGCTTGGGGAGGGTGTTTTGGAGAATGGAGATTTTATCCGCCTAATAACTCGTTGGCATGATAACCGCGAAACTTCAGGAAAGATACATACCTTTTCTGTGGGCAGCACTCCTGCGATTACATTCTCCGCTGGAATTCCTACCATCGCGGCGACCGCAACCGCAGTCTTCTCATTATCACCTGAAATCATCCAAACCGATATCCCGCTCTCCCGTAGACTCGACACCACATTTGGCGCTTCCGGGCGGAGTTGATCTGTAGCCCCGAAGAGTGCCGCCAGCCTGTACCCCAATCCAAACGTGTCCTTGTCGGTGGCTCCACGTTTCCTGACGGCCAGGAGGACAACGCTCTTGCCCGCCAGCTTCCAACTATCCAAGACCATTGTGTGGGGCTCAATGCCAACAACGCTATTCTCTTTCATGAACCGCTCATTCCCAATAATGCCCTCGAAAACCTCCCCATCCGGCATCCTAAATACCCCATTTAAGCCCTTCCCAGGGGTCTCCTCGGTCTCTATCACCGAAACATCAGTCATCTTCTTCGTACCACAATGTGCCACCACAGCCGTAGCAAGCGGATGTGCAGATCCCCCCTCCAGCTTGTGCGCAATAGCATATACAATCTCCTTAGCTTCACTATCCTCAACGAGTATCCTTTCATCTGTAACCATTGGTTCGCCACCCTGAGTCAAAGTTCCAGTTTTATCAAAAACAATACAGTCCAACCATGAAGACTCCTGAAAAGCTTCGCCGCCACCTTTGGCCAGAATACCAAACCGCGCCGCTAGTCCTGAGCCAACGAACATAGCAGTCGGGGCTGCAAGGCCGATTCCGCAAGGACACGCGACGACAAATACCGCAATAGCAAATCCGAGAGACCAAACAACCCACCCTCCATGGTCAACATCCAGGTAAGAGTCCGGAAGACTGCCTGATTTACCCAATCCGAGCCATACAACCCATGTTGTGACAGCAAGAAAAGTTACAACGGGAACAAAATACCCAGTCACTATATCAGCCAGGCGTTCAATCGGCGCACGTCGAGTTTGGCCCTCACGGACAACCTTGACAATTTGGTCCAGCATCGAGTCACCACCGATACAATCAACCCGTACGTTGACGACTTGGCCTTGGTTGATGGTCCCCGCATAGACAAAATCGCCTTCTGTTTTGGGAACCAGCCTCGCCTCCCCCGTTAATGAAGACTCATCAAATTGCGAGTGACCAGATATGACGGTTCCATCGGCCGGAGGTGACGAGCCACGAACGACGCTAACGATATCACCGACTTCGAGAAGGTCCGTGCTAATGGTTCGGGAACCCCAAGTTCTATTATCTGCATATTCCAAATTGCTTGGGTCGTTCTCTCCTATCGGTGATTGGGTAGGGTTAGCATTGAAAGCTGCTACATCGGCGGCGATGTCTTCTTGGTCTGCTTTCACCACCAAAAGCGCCTCGGACGGCCGCAATCCCCGGAGCAGGTTGACCGCGTCCGCAGTCTTACTCTTGCTATAGGCTTCCAAGAATTTGCCTATACCAATTGTTAGCAAAGGCAGGGCATCTAAGTCCAGGCTATCGCTTACCAATCAGTAAAAACATTGTTAAGAAAACTGTTGAATCAAAGTAAGTAGTAGTGTGCGGTCCAGGCTCCGGCTTTTCACTGTCGCCCATACCCTCCATTCCCATCTGCGCCCCCTCATGTCCGCCAGCACCCTTGTCCTTCATCGGGCCCATGGTTACAGCATCCAAAGCCAACATTGCCACGCTCGCAAAGTATGATATTGAAACCCCCAACGAAATCAACAAGTTCATACTCCCAAATCTATAAAACCTTCGAAAAATTGGCACATTGCTCCCCTTCCTCCACAAAGCTGTGATCTCATGAATAGCGCGTTTATGAAATACATTAGCCACAAAGAACATGACAGGAGTGCTTAAGAAGAGCAAGGCCCATCCCGTTCTTGTAACGCTTCCGGCCCATACTGGCTCTTGCAGGTACTTTCGGACCCGATCTTCCTTTGGTACCAGGGTCATCCAGACTATTCCAATCATGAAGGTAGGGAACGCAATTATGACGCATATGATCAGCCGGATAAGTAGCTGGTTTCGTTCACGAAGTTGTATCTGGCGGGAGCGTTCCTCCATGGTTGGAGGACGGTATACCGATACCACAAACCCGGGGGAGATGGACGATATCGCAGCGGTGATGTGTCGTATAGTAAATCCAGGGGGTTGTGGAGTATATTTGATCTGAACGAGCCCGGACTGCCGAGTGATAGGGGCGGTGAGTCTAACCAACTCACCCGGGAATGAGGATTCTAGTACACCAATGATTTTTCCTGGGCAGTGATCACAGAGCATTCCCTCGACCTTCAGCGTAACTGATCTCTCCACCCCCACTTGCCCTCTGACCACAACACTACCTTCTCCCCCTAAACCGTTGAGTGATTCAAGCGAACATTCAAAGCCCGTCTCTTCCACCTCAAACACAAGCTCCTGTGCTCGTAGTTCCGCTTTTCCCATATCTCCTGCACTGAACACGACTGTTGCGCTATTACCCATAAGGTTCACGCTCGCGGACTCGACCGCTGGGAGGGCTTCCAGAACTTCAGTCACCCTATTGGTGCAGGAAGCACAAGTCATCCCACCAACTGACATGACGGCTTCGTACATTTTGTCTGTTGAAGCATGTCCAGGAGCTTGCATCTCCTCAACACCACTCCGAAAAATCGGTACCTCGTTTTTCTTCGAAATTAGTACCTTCCCAGATGTCTCGGTATCCATAACTTTGCGAAGAGGAACAGGACCCACCCAAGCCGTAGCGTCATCTTTCCAACCAGCTCTTACCGAAGACTGAGACGAATCCAGTATCTTCTCTTGGTTGGCTCCACTCCTGCAGAGCTCACAATACTCCAAATGCCTTCCACCCCCAGCCCTCTCATTCCCAGCCACTCCTCGGATCCTTGCCTGCATATCCCCGAGCCAGTCGTAAGAATTCCCTTGAAAACTGAGTATATGGCTGCTCGAAGAAGGCCCTATA
>Ga0307510_10008355_pt1 | contig 12341 bp, 11 predicted proteins | sample 12_EM_MG_FD_207224 | JGI IMG/M metagenome (GOLD analysis project Ga0307510, IMG submission 207224) | Populus trichocarpa ectomycorrhiza microbial communities from riparian zone in the Pacific Northwest, United States - 12_EM | ecosystem: Host-associated > Plants > Roots > Unclassified | place...
TTTTAACCTAATTAAAGAAATCAACCTAGTTTAGATATGTAGAAACTACTCCGCTGGGGATATACGTTGAATTGTGATTACAAATTTATTTATAGATTTTAAATCTTAAATAAATAAGAAATTAAATTATATTAAAGAAATTAAACTATATTAAAAAAATCCCGAACAATAAATATATTCTGCAGGCTTAACTGGTCAATCGTTTGAGAACCAGTTAACCGGTTCCTCTACTTTTTATATAACTAAAATATGAATTACTTAACCATCTAGGTGGTGGTCCAGTGGTAAGAGCTTGGGATCAAGAGGTTTGCTCCCTCTGTGGTTTCAGGTTCGAGCCATATGGTTGCTCATATGATGGCCACTGGAGGCTTACATGGTCGTTAACTTCAGGGCCCGTGGAATTAGTCGAGGTGCACGTAAGCTGGCCCAGACACCCACGTTAAACTAAAAAAAAAATCTGAATTACTTTCAACAATATCATGATGCTATATATGTACATGTTAATCTAACACCAGGATATAATTGTAGCCTGCTTAGATATCATCAGCAAAACAGCAGGGGACAAATTTTTCTAGTGCAAATAATCATTAATTTTCATCAATAAAAGCAACATCTCCTTTTGGAGTTGGAAGATATGATTTTTATTTTACGGACAGACAGTCATGGGTTTGGTTAATTTAAAAATAAAAGAAACAAGCCTCAATTTTTATCACGCACGTGAAAACTTGAGCCCCAAAATTTGACAGGAGATATCATCATAGCTGTAGCTTGGAACAACATGTGCCTGAACTCAACTTCCATATATACTTCTCATTGCAATTCAATAATCGGAGAAGTTCCCAGTCCTCACCGTTTGTTTAAAAAACATCCCGAAGAAGGGAAAATGGCAAGAAAAAGAAGAAGGGAGCCCAAAAGATATCAGATAAAAATGGCAATGGAGTATTGAAATAAATGCAAGAATTGTATTGGACCCAGCATTTGATTTCTAACACGGAGATTTCAGATTGTAGTAAACAGAAAGTAGTTTTTTTTTTTTAATTATGGAGCCTCAGACCAGTGGATCTCCAAATAAAATAAACGAACGAGCATAGAGTGTAAAACCATGGTGATTGTGCTTCAAATTTAGTGCATTGCCTCACAAGAAAAAAAAGAAAAGAAAGAGGAAAAGGGAAGGGAGAAAGCAAGATGCGAGTAAGTTCCACAGACAACATCTTGAGGGAAAATCTATTACATGTTGTTTATTTATTTTTCTTTAGCCAATCAAGAATACCCTTCTCTGATTCAGTAAGGTCCTGCTCATTCTTCCCTTTCAAAGATCCTTCCACAAAGTCAAAATAATCCTTGTAGTTCCGCTTGTAATAGCTATCCATTCTCTTGAAAAACAAAATATGCCACTCATTAACAGGAAGGTATATGCGAATTGCAGAAATTAAAGCATAGAAGGAAGAATGAAATAAAATTGACTCCTAAAAAGAGAGATTCTTGGCGATGGCACGTAGTAGTAGTACTGTGACTCAAATGTTATACCTCCTTGTCATTTTTGGTCTTGTTATCCTCTGATTTCTTCAAATATTCTGACAATCCAACAATGGTTAAAACGGTCAGCTAAGACTCCAGAGAAGAAGAAAGATATGGCATTCCACGGGCTGCAAGAAATGGCTAAAATGGAAGTGCAAAACAAGAAGTGGTGTTTTTAGTACTTTTAAGAAGTTCAATCCTTGAGTCATTGACTGAATATACACCAACCACGGTGGATAAGAGGACTCCTCTTCTTCCAATGTCAGCTGCCCTGCTTGCTGCTTTAGCTGTTGTTGCTGCAGCTGCTCTTTTACCTTCTTTTTTATGAACTGCATTAACATTTGATGAAGCAAACTTGTTGAATGTAACGGTCAGTGCCATCAACACACTTTGGGATATTGAACTCATCTGTGAAAAACCATTAGACAAACACACAAACTCTCTCTCTCTCTGCAGTTAGTAGCAGCGGCACCACAGCCACCAGTTTTTTTGAGCCTATAGATGATGATGAGGTTTCATGGCTCTTATCTTCGACTTCGTCCTAACACTTTGTTTTCTAGCGTCAAAATATACACTCCGTGGATGTTGAGTAATATATATATATTAGATTCACATATCAAAACAATCTAAATATATATATATATATAAATCTTTAAATTTTAACCAATTTACATTTGAACCTCGATCCGAAACAGGGCTTATTAAGGAACTAAGAAGTTGAAAAGTGCACACAAGTTGGCACGTGCGAATCAGCCCTTTCTTTCACACAAGCGACATGTCGGGGTTTTCATTTAACCTTTTTAATTTTTTAATGCTGGAACCAGCTATTGCAGCTAACAAAACCAGCAAATGGTGCGAAAGAAGAGACAAAATCAAGCTACAGAAAATGTTAATAAAAAGAAACCCAAAAACCAGCAGCACGGTGACGATGAAAGGTTAGCTTACTTAACCAGGAAGGTTGAGGGGTGAAAGACTTCACAACACCTTAAGGAGGAGCAGCTGCTACCTAACGTTCGGAGAGTAAAATTATGGCGAGACAGTCATTGGGCTAGTCCGTAGTGTCATTCAATTTTTGACATTCCATGAAGAGCCAGCCAGGGTGACCTTGGCAAGCAAAAGTGGTTTGACAACTGCCTGGTAACATCAGCACAAGAACGTGTCCAGAGTTTTGTTTCCCTATGTATGGTTTTTATATGAAACACAGCATATTATACAACAGCCGGTCATACTTTTGCCTGTAATACAGTAATACACAACAATTCAATTGTCTAACAATCGCCTGTGCTTGCACCAGGCAATAGCAATCACATATAAGAACATGCTCCCAGTAGTGCCACCAGCAACAGTCCATAGAAACTTCGACATTCCAGCTTGCACTTCTTTGAACATTTTGATTCCGAAATTCATGCCAAAAACACCAACAACTACAACAAAGCAGCTCACCACTAAGGTTGCTGTCGTCAACACAACCCCCATTTGCAGGAGATGATTCTGTTTGTCATCCAGCATTATGTTGATGTGGTCCTCTGTGTCATCAACATACTCCATCAGCTTCAAGACCATCAGATGACATAGGAACAAAAAGGAGTTAAATAGCAGCCATGGAGAAAATTAACTATAACCTTAGAAACGATGCTAATTATATGATTGATAATTGAAAAGGATATAACTGTGTTTTTGCCTGTTTAATCATGTGCAACATTGCTGCATCATGTTAAGATCACAGGCAAAAACATGTATATAGACGCACAACACCACAAATGGAATGCACATACTCTACGCTGTCATTGGCCGTTGCTTTTTTCTAATCAAATTTGGGGCTGTCTAACTTGTCCAGGCAACCCAGCCACTACACCTCAATCGAAGTCATGCACTCATGCCCCATGACAAAATACTCACTGTTCCATTTCACTCTTTGGAGTGGCATCATACGAATTTATATTGAGAGTGGTATTGCAAACCCGAACTGGCAACTCATACTCAGGATCCAGAAGGGCATACATACTTCAGAAAAGTTATCGACTTACTGCATATCTAGAGAAACCAGCTAGTTCTGATCTTGGATAAACCTTCACTGAGAAGGGTGTAAATGGTTGTATACATATGTTACACTCATCAAATTCTGCTGTGGTCATTCTTAGATATGAATTCTCCCTGAGGCAAGGTGATGATGGGAAAAGTCAAAAACGTTCTAGCCATCAGCCTCAAGTTCTCTTGACAATCTTTCTTCTCCAAATATAGTTCTCATTTAATTTGTCCTCTGTTCAAAGTGGGCACTACCAGATCAGTTTCTATAGTATGGGAAATAGTTAAACTTGTAGCATTACATCGAATAGCATGATGGAGACGCTGGATGTTAGACATGATTTAAGCACATATATGATCATTGAAGATAGAGGATAACCCAACCCATTGTTTTTTGGTTGGGTGATTGGGCTCGTTCGAGTCCAAGTTATTATATTATATTTATTTTTATTATTAAACTTTAATTTATGTTATTTTATTAGACTTTTATTAGTTGGTGAGTTCTAAGTTCTGATTAGAGTTTTATTATTTATATGTAATTTTCTTGACATTACGATCAATTTTTGATGAATTGAATAAAATTGCAAAGTTGCCGACTTTTCCAATCCCCTTTCTTCTCTTCGTCAACCTTTTCTTCTTTTTCTTTGGTTTCTTCTTCTTAGCTTCTTCTTTTCTTTCTTCTTTGACTTCAAATCTCTTTTGTCCCGCATCAACTTTGATATCAAAGTCTAATTTTTAATTGTTCATTCAGTTAATCAATCTCTAAGGGCTTGTGAAAATCCTCCAAATTCAACGCAGTTTCTAAGCCTAGAAATTATATAGTTGATCTAGAAAAAAAAAAGATCCTCTAATAATTATGTTTACAACTGAGATCTGAAAAAATAAATTGTTCTTCTTCTCTTAAGCCAACTGAACAAAATACATCAACCCAGGCCCATTTATCCAAAAAAAAAGAAAAAAAAAGATCAACAGGTTCTCCACCTTGAACCATAGCACGCATCCGAGAGAGAGAGAGAGAGAGAGAAAGAGAGACGTGAAGGATAAAGGAAATGTATAGGAAGAGTTTCTACCAATTTCCAATCTCTCATCTGCACTGTACCTTTATTTTCTTTTATATTGATTTATTAAAAAAAGTCAAAATTCAAGAAAAAAAAGGGAAAAAAAAAAGAGTACGGTGTAAGAAAAAAAGTGGCCAAAAAAAAAGAAAAAAGAAGTGAAAAGTGACCGTATAAAAAGAGAGAGAAAAAGGGAAATGAAAGCAACAAAAGGACATTATTTGAAACATCACGACAAATTCATGACATCAACGGCAACTCACATGATCCAAGTAGTCAACATTAAGCAATTTAGTCGGTAAATTACTTAACTCTTTGATTCATTGAATATTATTTCTTTGGAAATACACTTGTTATTCAACCAGCAAACATCGCCCAACAAAGATCAACAGGTTCTCCACCTCGAACCATAGCACGCGTCCAATAGCAAGAGTGAGAGAGAGACATGAAGGATAAAGGAATTTTATAGGGAGTTTCTGCCAATTTCCAATCTCCCATCTTCACTGCACTTCTATTTTCTTTTATATTGATTTATTAAAAAAAAAGAGAGAGAACAGTGAAATTTTTTTTAAAAAAAGGTGAAAAGTGACCGTAAAAAAAGAAGAAAAAAGAAAAAAATGAAAGCAACAAAAGGACATTATTTGAAACATCACGACGGTAGCTTCATGATATCAACGACAGCTCACATGATCTAAGTAGTTTGTCGTCAACATTAAGTACTTTGATTGGTAAATTACTTAACTCTTTGATTTGTTGAAATTTATTTCTTAGGCAAACACTTATTATTCAACTTATCATTAATAGTATTACTTTTTTTTTTTTTGTCTGAAAATATTAATCTCACATTGCATACTTATCTGTAAAGTTTTTCTCATCAATCTCCTTCATTATTGATATCTAGCATCTAGTTCTTTTTTATGATTGTGAGTCCTTGCTTGTGACATTATATTTAATTAATAATTTACACTTAAAGGTCTAGCAATACATGCTTAAAATTTTATTGGTGTATTTTGTTCTTGATTAATCTCCAATTTAAAAAAAAATTGAATTACTTTTATTTTTGTATTGTGATTTCACTTGCATGAATAATATATGATCTTAATTCCATTTCTAAACTAGTGTTGCATGCATTTGTGAATAGTCATCTAGTATCCAATTTTAAGTTTACAACTACCATAGACTTGATCTTGAGTGATATCTTTATAACCAATCATGAACAAACACCGTAGAGTTTTAGACAACTAGATTGGGTGTAGTTAGATATGCCTTTACACAACCCAAAAGAACTGAAGATTGGAGAAGGATTGATATCTTTCACCCCTATATCAAGTGTGGGGATAAGGATTGCAAGATTATCATTGATAATGAAAGTTGTATCAATGCAGTATCTTCAAATACTGTAGTTCGCTTGGCCTAAAACTTGTTCCCCATCCTAAGCCATATAATATGTCATGAGTTAATGATACCTTCAAAGCAGTCAATGAAAAATGTTTGTTCCATATCAAATTCCAAGACTATCATGATGAGATTTGATGTATCAATGCAGTATCTTCAAATACTATGATGTGTCATGAGTTAATAATACCTTCAAATTAGTCAATGAAAAATGTTTGTTCCCTGTCAAATTCCTAGACTATCATGATGAGATTTGGTTTGATGTGATTCCAATGGAAGTAGGACATGTCATTTTAGGAAGGCCATGGATATATAATTTAGACATCATAATTTATGATTGGTCAAATTCATGTTCTTTCACTTTTAAAGGTAGAAAGATCAAATTTATTGGATTGCCACTAGGACCTAGCAATAAGAACAAGTAAAGGGAGAATGTGAAAGAACAAGGACATAAAACAATGAGTTTGAGAATGACGTTAAGGAATAACCTATTGTATATGGTTTAGTTGTAAAAGAAATTTCAAGAAATGCTTTAGTGGAACTACCTAAGAAGGTAAATATGACTAACATAATGTCCAAAAGAGTTTGAAAATGAGGTTCATGAAGAGTTAGTTGCGTCTCATTTAGGTGTATAAGTTTCTGGAGACTGTCTAGTAGAGTTGCCTGAAGAGGCAAGTGCAATGTCGGGAGAGTTCCAAGATAGTTGTCATTCTGAGTTCCTTAATTCCTCAACCTCTATGCTTGACACCTGACTTGCCATAGATTTTGAGCAGCCTTCTAAGCTTCCTATTTCTTCATACCCCATGCTTGACATCCAGCATATCTTAGATTTTGAACAACCTCCTAAGCTAACTAATGCTTTGTCCCCTATGCTTGACATCTAGCATGTCATAAGTCTTGAACAATATGCTGAGCTTCCTGAATCCTTACCCCTTATCCATGGTAAAAAGGATAAGAATGACCCCGATTCACTAGGTTATGTCCAATCTATATCCATCAAGAATTTAAAAAGTGTTTCATTCCACACTCAGTCATATAAGGTTCATGGTCACAAACCTAGGATGCCGATAGATCTTCCTCCTTTGTTTGCTCACTCTACAATGTCTGATTCAACCGAGTCTTTTGCATGCAAAGTTCATAATTTGTATGTTGAGATCATAAAACATATTCAAGCGAGTAATAAACAACACAAATTTCGAGCTGATTTACAAAAGTATCACGATGCACTTAATGTTAGAGATTATTTAATGATACAGATTAGACCTGAACGGTATCCTTTGAGAATCAGTCATAAATTGCTAGTGCTAGACTATTTAAAGTGTTGTAAATGATTGAATCAAATAGATATGTCATTAAACGTTGACATTAATTCTACTTTTAACATAGAAAACCTCATTATATATAAAACACAATCTATTCCTAATGCTCCTATTGATATCCCTACCTCATTATCCTTATCATTGGCACAAAAGAAACATAGTAATGCTACTTTGGATACACTTGTTTTCTACCAGGGATGGTGAAGTTTAGCGAATCCCAGTATATAAGCTAGGCGACTGGATTCAAATTATACTTGGATTACCAGAGAGACATCATAATTGCTTGATCATGATCTTTAGAAGCGTTATCGAAGTCGCCTTGAACTATACTCAATGGGGTCGAGTTCTTCTAACCCTGAGAGAGTTGATGAGTAGATTGGATCCGAGACACAATTTAGGCATGCGTATGATTATCAATGATGAAGGGTAGCCCAACCCATTGTTATTTGGTTGGGAGATTGGGCTCATTCAAGCCCAAGTTATTAGATTTTATTTATTTTTATTATTGGACTTCAATTTATGTTATTTTATTAGATTTTTATTAGTTAACGAGCTTTAAGCCCAAATTTGATTCTGATTGAAGTTTTATTATTTATATGTAATTTTCTTGACAATACAATCAGTTTTTGATGAATTGAATAAAAATTGCAAAGTTGCAGACTTTTACAGCCTCATTCTTCTCTTCTTCAACTTTTTCTTTTTGTTTTCTTTGGCTTCTTCTTAGCTTTCTCTTTTTTTCTTCTTTAGCTTCATATCTTTTTTGTCCCACATCATAGCATCATTTGGTTTCATGCTTTATTAGTTAGCACATATTGACACAATGAGCACAAACAAGTTAGAACTACAGCGAATGAGTTAAGAGCTTTATGTACCAGGGTAGCATCAGAGCATTTGGGTGGCCTATGCTTGTTTGCAAAGAGAATACCTCTTTCTTGTTAGTTGCAGTTACACCATTAAATTCCGTGACATGAACTTCCACTAGGACTCAACATAATCACTTGCAGTTCATAGGCATATGGCTATCTGAGCACACATCATATGGAGTATGGACAATGTCCACAATGCAAATTAAAAAAACATGCGAAGAAATGATGCTTGTGGACCTATGTAGAAGAATCAGGTGGAAAGTTCCATACCGTACATAGTTTGTTCAATGTGCCATCAATTTGTACAAAGTACGCCTCCAAGAGCATTTCTAGTTCCTCGACATCAAGGTGCTTGCTTATTGAACTTCATGTTGTACTAGTATGGATACAGCTGTATCTTCCAAGTCCATTAGGTGCACTAAAAAGATGATCATGTTCATTCTCAATGTTGTTAGTATCATCCTCATGGCTAGTAGAGGCCTCAAGAACACCCAATGACACCTCAGCAGGAATACTGAAGGAAAATAATGAGAATATTTCAGCGAAAAGATAGCTTAGCAAACAAGAGGAGAAAAATGTAAGACGGTATATGTATGAGGTGATTAAATTATTAGGTACCTGTCGTCCAAGTCTGCTTGAAGGTCATCATCATCCATGCCATCTCCCTCATTTAAAGAGGAAGTTGAAGAATCTTCAAGCTGTTGTTGAACCAGCTTTTCTGTTAGATGCATCTCTGCCATGTCTTCATCATCATCCAGCAAGTGTTCTAATTGATCCCTAACCTGGAGATTACATGCATGGTTAGTTACCATAACATAAGAGGAGAGCTTTAAATAAATCATTTGGAGCACAGAACTTCTAAACCTGCTTAAACTTCCAAACCAGATCAAAATTCATATTCAGCTTATTGCCACACACTAATAAAATAAATATGGAGACAAAAAACTTAACAACCTTTTGCACTCGGCCAGTTATTGCAACCAATCGACTTTTAATCTGGCAGACGCGTTCTAAATTGAGAGTACTGATCTTTGAAGTCAGTTTATCCAATGCTGGATGTGCCTCTTGCTCCAGTGTTTTTGCCTGCATAGGAAATGGAAAAGGGAAAGGAAATACTTAGACTGAAGAATTTTAAGCTACCAGAAAGTTATCAGCCTCGAGATTAAGAATATTTACTTCATTTTGTAAGAAAACCTATCCAACAAGGAATTGCACATGCTTACTTCACTTTCTAAGCAACTGCATGCAGCCTCAAGGCATGCTTCCAATGCAACAAACTCAAATGGAAGAACCTTTGATTCATCTTGATTCTCGAGACCCTGTTTTGCTCCCTCGTTGCAATCCTGATAATGTGAAAAGCCTTCTGGAAATTTTCAGGGCTCAAACCATTTGACTCAGGCTCTTCCACGTGATAAGGATTTGCCTTTGAATGATCACCATTGCCCTCCTATACAAGAACCAAAACAATATAAAAAAGAAAGAAAGAAAGCAAGTGACAATCTGAAACATATGCAAAAGCAATTACACAATAGCAAACATTAGAAACGTATGAGTATGACTTTAGAGTAGCAATAAAGAGACATATTCAAAGTGTGTCTTTAACAGAAACTTCAAAAATAGCACTTTCAATGTATTTCATGTGCGAGTCAAAATAACTCCTGTGTAAGCCACTTACCACTTACTTAATATTAACCCACCTTACAATTTCAATTACAAATTACAAATCTTACTAACAATGTACATTTCAATTAGCTACGCCGACAATCCGAAATCCAACTTTAAGTATCACCATTCTAAATACCCTCATTGGTTTCTAGTTAAGAGGTAAAGAGCCAAAATAGCACAGCATCCATTTTATGCTTTTCTTTGAAATCCAATAAAACTAGCAGCAGCAGCAACATTAACAAGAAATGGATTCTTAAGAAACCAACACAAACTCACATCAAAACTCTTTAAAATCTTAAATTCAACATTAAACAAACGCAAAAGTTCACTTACTCTACACCAAACCAAAAACCCAAAAAATTAATCACAGCTTAAAGAAAAAAAAAAAGAATCAGTAAAACCTGAGCTTTAGTAGCGTGGTAATGAAACATCAACCTCCCCTGCAACTCTTCCACAAATGGAGTAACAGGAGGGTCTCTAGAATTCAGCAGCAAAACCTCCTGTGCAGTAATAATCGCCTTAATATGCTCCAAATTAATAACAATTGCTCTCTCTCGACCCAAAACAGTAGACGGGTAAGAAAGTAGCGGGTCAAGGATCCGAAGGTCACGGGCAGGAAGGCCTGTAGGACGCATAATTGCGTGCTTGCCCACTTCCACCACCTGGGCTTGGCCAGTTGAGTCTAGTAAGAGCCAGGGTCGAACCCCAGTTCCTTTTTTGCGAGAGGACGGGAGAGGGACGTTGTGAGAGGTTGTGGTACTGGCTGGCGCGGGCCGGGTCATTGGGTCCGTGTCGTCTTCAGGTTTGGATAGCGGTGGTGTTTGTGGGCGAGATCTCATGGTTGGAGTATCTTTCTGGGCAATTCATATGATTCTCTTAAAGCAGCATTAAAATATATATATATATATATATATATATATATATATATATATATATATATATTTGAAAAGGCTACTGGTTAAGATTATTATTATTATTATTATTACATGATTAGAGATTGTGTTTCATAAACAAAGTGTACAAAGATGAACAGTTATTATCAATTCTATCGAGAAAATAATAAAAATAATAAAAACGGTAGGAGCTAAAAGGCTCGTTAATCCTTGAGTTTTCTGATGTACAGTAGAAGCTAGATCATATTAAAGATCCCGTTGCTGAAACACGAAACATGGATTTGGGCTTACAATATTTAATTAATTAGTTCATGAGAACATTTTGGTATTGGTTTTTTTTTATAGAGGGTAGTAATCGAACCACCTATCCATCATGGCAAAGCACTGCTCTGGCCTGTATTCCGGCGCTGTGTGACCCCCTCCCTACACCACCACCACCACCAATATCAGGCTTTCAAGATACCATAATTGCTTATTTATATTTTTAGATTAAACAGTTAGATAAGCTAATGTCTGTTCTTACCTTCACAGTTGCAAATGTCAGGTCGTATGTTATGTAGTCTTGCGCATTGTCTGCATACAGCATTGCGTATCTAAAGATGACCCAACAAGCAAAAAAGGATTAGTTAATGTCAGGTCGTATGTTATGTATTCTTTTTTTTTTTTAATAATCTCTACCGTTTCAAATGGACATGACACATGTTAAAAATATGTAAATTAATTAATAATATCATTATCTAAAAAATAAAATAAAAGAAACCCAAACTAAAAAATATATTATTTTTCAGAATATTTGTAACTAAATTCTATTTTATTTTTTTAATTTTATGATAAATTCCCATTGGTTTGGATTTTGAAAAATAAAATCAAAGGGTGTAAATTAAATGATGGATACTGACCCTGCAACTTGACCATCAACAAACCATGGTTCCCAGTCATACTTAATCGTCAAATTCAGAGATTCTATCCATTCATGCGTGCCAATGTATGGGATAGTCATGTCATGATCGCCACTACACATGTTAAAACAATGGTTAAGATTGCACTAAATGGGAAAATTCATCAGAATTTATAATGTGTTCATATAATTATAAACATTACCTGTAAATGAGAGATCGATATGGTTTCTTGGTCAAGTTCCGATGGTAATCAACAGTACTTTCGACATTGTACGAATAGGCCAGGGTCTTATTGCATCTTCTCCAATCCTTTATGGTTCCCTGGTCATGATAGTTTTATTATTTTTCCGCCATGAGCAGAGTTATTTTGAATCTGGAAGGTAATATACTTGATAGGGCAAGCATACCTTGCGAATATGAAGAGCATCTCGAACAGTTTCATCATTAGCCCACCCATAGATGTATACATGATTGTAATTCTACATGCCAATAAGCTGGTTAATAACCAAGGTAAGAGAGAAAAAAGAAAAGAGAAATTAGTTCAATGTACCCGGCACCAAGGTCCAGGAACACGGGGGCTTGGTAGCAGAATATCAGCGTCATCGGCTATGAGAAACCTTGGATCCCATTTCAATGCCACTGGTTTTGGGGATACGTCCTTGCATGTAGGTTCCAGAATTTGTCCAGTATATACTTTTCCAATGCA
>Ga0307510_10008356_pt1 | contig 12341 bp, 10 predicted proteins | sample 12_EM_MG_FD_207224 | JGI IMG/M metagenome (GOLD analysis project Ga0307510, IMG submission 207224) | Populus trichocarpa ectomycorrhiza microbial communities from riparian zone in the Pacific Northwest, United States - 12_EM | ecosystem: Host-associated > Plants > Roots > Unclassified | place...
CTCATCGCTGCGTCCCGCTTCGTTCGCCTTTCAGACATCATCAGGAATGGGACTTAGGGGGATTTCAATGGTTCGCACTCGAATTTGCCTTGCGGCGGTGTTGCTCGTCGCTGGCCTTCATGCCGCCTCCGCGCAGACCGCGACGACACCGGCGGCGCCCGCTGCGACGACCGAAGCCAAGCCGGGCAAGATCAAGCTCACCATGCAGAAGCTGAAGGACATGAAGGCGAAGTGGTCGGCCAACAAGCCCAAGCTGAAAGCCTGCCGCGCCGACGTGAAGTCCAAGGGGCTGATCGGCGACGATCGCTGGTTCTACATCGAAGAGTGCATGGGCAAGACCTGAGGTCAGGTTCCGCGTTGCGTTTGCGTTAGGGGCGTGGCAGGGCGGCTGCCCGCCTCCTAAATGATTATAGAGACGTTCTAATTTCTCTTTGCATCTGGTATACCAGGGGCTAGAGTTGGTGCGAATGAGACTTGGTTTGCGGGGAGGCGAGTGACGCAGTTCCCGGCGGACAGGTCTGGAAATAAGGGCGGATCGCGATGGCAATCCCGCCTGACTTCTTCGCGATTTTGAGGAGAACGCGACGTTTCCATGAGCAGCAACGACGACGTTCACAAGGTCAGAGAATTCGAGCATCCGGGCGAGGGGCGCCGGCGCGCCAAGTCGACGCCCAAGGGCCGTCAGGTCGATCCGACCGCCGCGCACGAGATCGAGCAGCTGCTTGGCGACAAGCCGAGGCGGCGCGATCTGCTGATCGAATATCTGCACCTGATCCAGGACAAGTATCGCCAGATTTCGGCCGCGCATCTCGCCGCGCTCGCCGACGAGATGAAGCTCGCCTTCGCCGAAGTGTTCGAGACCGCGACGTTCTATGCGCACTTTGATGTGGTGAAGGAAGGCGAGCCTGACATCGCGCCGCTGACCATCCGCGTCTGCGATTCTCTGACCTGTGCGATGCTCGGCGGCGAGAAGCTGCTCGAGGATCTGCAGAGCGCATCGGGCCCGGGCATCCGCGTCGTCCGCGCACCCTGCGTTGGCCGTTGCGATACCGCGCCTGCCGCGGAAGTCGGACACAATTTCGTCGACCATGCGACCGTCGCCAATGTCATGGCGGCGGCGAAGGGCGGCGACACCCACGCGCATCTGCCCAAATATATCGGCTACGACGCCTATGTTGCCGGCGGCGGCTACAAGCTGCTGGGCCGCCTGCGCTCCGGCGAATTGCCGAAGGACGATCTCTTGAAGGCGCTCGACGACGCTTCGTTGCGCGGTCTCGGCGGCGCCGGCTTCCCGACGGGGCGCAAATGGCGCGCGGTGCTCGGCGAGCCCGGTCCGCGCCTGATGGCGATCAACGGCGACGAGGGCGAGCCCGGCACGTTCAAGGACCGCGTCTATCTCGAAAGCGATCCGCACCGTTTCATCGAGGGCATGCTGATCGGCGCGCATGTGGTGCAGGCCTCCGACATCTACATCTATCTGCGCGACGAATATCCGGCCTCGCGCGAGATCCTTGAGCGCGAGATCGCAAAGCTCCCGCCGGGCGGTCCAACGCTGCACATGCGCCGCGGCGCCGGTGCCTATATCTGCGGCGAGGAATCCTCGCTGCTGGAAAGCATCGAGGGCAAGCGCGGCCTGCCCCGGCACAAGCCGCCTTATCCGTTCCAGGTCGGCCTGTTCGGCCTGCCGACGCTGATCAACAACATCGAGACGCTGTGGTGGGTGCGCGACATCGTCGAGAAGGGCGCGGACTGGTGGAAAGGCAATGGCCGCCATGAGCGTCACGGCCTGCGCAGCTTCTCAGTTTCGGGCCGCGTGAAAACGCCGGGCATGAAGCTCGCGCCTGCGGGCATCACCGTGCGCGAGCTGATCGACGAATATTGCGGCGGCATGGCCGATGGCCACCAGTTCTATGCGTACCTGCCGGGCGGCGCGTCCGGCGGCATCCTGCCGGCGGCGATGGACGACATCCCGCTCGATTTCGGCACGCTGGAGAAATACGGCTGCTTCATCGGCTCGGCCGCGATTGTCATCCTGTCGCAGAAGGACAGCGTGCGCGCGGCGGCGCTGAACCTGATGAAGTTCTTCGAGGACGAGAGTTGCGGCCAGTGCACGCCCTGTCGTGTCGGAACCCAGAAGGCGGCGCTGCTGATGCAGAAGCCGGTCTGGAACCGCGCGCTTCTGGAAGAATTGAGCCAGGCGATGCGCGATGCCTCGATCTGCGGGCTCGGACAGGCGGCATCGAATCCGCTGGCCACCGTGATCAAATATTTCCCTGACGAGTTCAAGGAAGCGGCCGAATGACCAAGATTACGTTCGAGCTCGACGGCAAGCAGGTCGAGGCTAATGCCGGCGAAACGATCTGGCAGGTCGCAAAGCGTCAGGGCCGGGAAATCCCGCATCTGTGCTATTCGCCTGCGCCCGACTATCGCCCCGACGGCAATTGCCGCGCCTGCATGGTCGAGATCGAGGGCGAGCGCGTGCTGGCCGCGTCCTGCAAGCGCACGCCGTCGGTCGGCATGAAGGTGAAGAGCGAGTCCGCGCGCGCCGTCTCCGCACAGAAGATGGTGATGGAGTTGCTGGTCGCCGACCAGCCGGCGCGCGAGACCTCGCACGATCCGGAGTCCAAATTCTGGCACTGGGCCGAGACCACAGGCGTCACCGAGAGCCGCTTTCCCGCGGCGGAGCGCTGGGCAACCGACGCCAGCCATCCGGCGATGCGTGTCAATCTCGATGCCTGCATCCAATGCGGCCTGTGCGTGCGCGCCTGCCGCGAGGTCCAGGTCAACGATGTCATCGGCATGGCCTACCGCAACCATGGCTCGAAGATCGTGTTCGACTTCGACGATCCCATGGGCGAGTCCACCTGCGTGGCTTGCGGCGAATGCGTGCAAGCCTGTCCGACCGGTGCGCTGATGCCGGCGGTGATGCTGGACGAGAAGCAGACCCGTGTGACCTACGCGGACAAGAAGGTGGATTCGCTCTGCCCGTTCTGCGGCGTCGGCTGCCAGGTGACCTATGAGGTCAAGGACGAGAAGGTGATCTATGCCGAGGGCCGCGACGGCCCCGCCAATCACAACCGTCTTTGTGTGAAGGGCCGCTTCGGCTTCGACTACATCCACCATCCGCATCGTCTGACCAAGCCGCTGGTGCGGCTGCCGAATGCGAAGAAGGATTCCAACGACCAGGTCGATCCCGCAAACCCCTTCACCCATTTCCGGGAAGCGAGTTGGGAAGAGGCGCTCGACATCGCCGCCAAGGGCCTGGTCAAGATCCGCGACACCAACGGCGTGAAGGCGCTGGCCGGCTTCGGCTCGGCCAAGGGCTCGAACGAAGAGGCTTACCTGTTCCAGAAGCTGGTGCGCACCGGCTTCGGCTCCAACAATGTCGATCACTGCACCCGTCTGTGTCACGCCTCGTCGGTGGCAGCGCTGTTCGAAGGTCTGAGCTCGGGCGCGGTGTCCGCGCCGTTCTCCGCCGCGATGGACGCCGAGGTCATCATCGTGATCGGCGCCAACCCGACAGTGAACCATCCGGTCGCCGCGACCTTCATCAAGAACGCGGTCAAGCAGAATGGCGCCAAGCTGTTCGTGATGGACCCGCGCCGGCAGTCGCTGTCGCGTCACGCGACCAAGCATCTGCAGTTCAAGCCGGGCTCTGACGTCGCCATGCTGAATGCGATGATCAACACGATCATCACCGAAGGCCTGACCGACGACCAGTATATCGCGGGCTACACCGAGGGCTTTGAGGACCTCGAGGAGAAGATCAAGGAATTCACGCCGGAGAAGATGGAGGCGATCTGCGGCATCCCGGCGCAGACGCTGCGCGAGGTGGCGCGGACCTATGCGCGCGCAAAATCGTCGATCATCTTCTGGGGCATGGGCATCAGCCAGCACGTCCACGGCACCGACAATGCGCGCTGCCTGATTGCGCTGGCGCTGATCACCGGCCAGGTCGGCCGGCCCGGCACCGGCCTGCATCCGCTGCGCGGCCAGAACAACGTGCAGGGCGCCTCCGACGCCGGCCTGATCCCGATGTTCCTGCCGGACTATCAGCCGGTCAGCCGCGACGATTTGCGCGGGGCTTTCGAAAAGATGTGGGACCAGGATCTCGATCCCGTGCGCGGCCTGACCGTGGTCGAGATCATGAACGCGATCCACGCCGGCGAGATCAAGGGCATGTATATCGAGGGCGAGAACCCCGCGATGTCGGATCCCGATCTGCAGCATGCGCGCGGCGCGCTCGCGATGCTCGATCATCTCGTGGTGCAGGATCTCTTCGTCACCGAGACCGCGTTCCACGCGGATGTCATCCTGCCGGCGTCGGCCTTCGCCGAGAAGGAGGGCTCCTTCACCAACACCGACCGGCGCGTACAGCTCGCGCGCCAGGTGATCAAGCCGCCGGGCGACGCGCGGCAGGATCTCTGGATCATCCAGGAGATCGGCAAGCGCATGGGCCTGCCCTGGAATTATGCTGGCCCCGGCGACGTCTTCACCGAGATGGCGCAGCTGATGCCGTCGCTGAAGAACATCACCTGGGAGCGGTTGGTGCGCGAAGGCGCGGTGACCTATCCGGTCGATGGTCCCGACGTGCCCGGCAACGAGATCATCTTCACCACGGGATTCCCGACCGCGAGCGGCCGCGGCAAGATCGTGCCGGCCCACGTCATCCCGCCGGACGAAGTGCCCGACGCCGAATATCCGATGGTGCTCTCGACCGGCCGCGTGCTGGAGCATTGGCACACCGGCTCGATGACCCGCCGCGCCCAGGTGCTCGACCAGATCGAGCCGGAGGCGGTCGCGTTCATGTCGCCGAAGGACATGCACAGGAAGAGGCTCGCGCCGGGTGATTTTATCCGGCTCGAGACCCGCCGTGGCGCGGTCGAGGTCAAGGTTCGTTCCGACCGCGACGTGCCGGAGAACATGGTGTTCATGCCGTTCTGCTACGCGGAAGCGGCGGCGAACCTGCTGACCAACCCGGCGCTGGATCCGTTCGGCAAGATTCCCGAGTTCAAGTTCTGCGCGGCGAGGGCCGAACGCGCGGAGATGCGGGACGCGGCGGAGTAAATCTCCGCTGTCATTGCGAGCGAAGCTTGCCACACAAGCCGCTGTCATGCCCCGCGAAGGCGGGGCATCCAGTACGCCGCGGCCCATCGATTTAATCACAACTGTCTCGGAGTACTGGATCGCCCGGTCAAGCCGGGCGATGACAGTGATCGTGTGGCGCCGGCTTGCCCTACGCCGCTTTCGCTCCCCGCAGTGACGGTGGTAAACGTGTCCCATGTCCAAAGTCACCCCGGCCACCCGTGCGCTCGCAGCCGCCGGTGTTGCCTTCACCGTCCACGCCTACGACTATGACCCCGACGCCGAGAGCATCGGGCTCCAGGCGGCCGCCGCGCTCGGTGAGGACCCGGCGCGCGTGCTGAAGACGCTGATGGCGCTGGTGGACGGCAAGCCGGTCTGCGTCATCGTGCCGTCCGACCAGGAAGTCTCGATGAAGAAGCTCGCTGCCGCCGTGAGCGGCAAGTCGGCGCAGATGATGAAGCCGCCCGAGGCCGAGCGCGTCACCGGCTACAAGGTCGGCGGCATCAGCCCGTTCGGGCAGCGGAGGCCCGTGCGCACCGTGATCGAGCAGAGCGCGCTCGCGCATGACCTGGTCTATCTCAATGGCGGCCAGCGCGGCTTGCAGGTGCGGCTCAAGCCCATCGACGTCCGGGATGTCGCGAAAGCGGTCGCAGCGGATGTGCTGGCGTAAAGGCGATGGAGCGGGATCATGACGCGGCCGCTTCTGCTGTGGTTCGCGGTCCTGCTCGGGATCTGCCTGCCGGCTGAGGCGCATCAGATCAACCTTGTGACGGCCCGCGTGGCGCTGGCCGGCGACCGCACGGTGAGCGTCGAACTGGGACTGAAGGGCAGCGATGTCGATCGCCTGATCGGTGCCACGACGTATGACGCGAAGCAGGACGCGGTCGATCCGGCCGCGGTCGAAGCGGTCAGGGCCGCGATCCTTGCCTATCTCGGCAGGCACCTGGCCGTGACGGGCGGTGGCACGGCTTGCGCGCCGGGCGGTGCCGTGATCCTGCCGGATGGTGACGGCATCGTCTATCGCAACAGCTTCGCTTGCGCGAACGCCGCCGGCGACATCGTCTATCACTCCACCGTGCTGACCGAGAAGGACAAGGCCGCGCGTCAGGTGGTGCTGATCGCGCAGGGCAAGACCGAGACGCAGGCGTTGCTCGACGTCGGCAATACGACGATCACGCTCTCAACGGCGCCGCCATCGCTGTCCTCGACGATGCGGCGCTATCTCGTCGCCGGCATCGAGCACATCTTTCTCGGCTACGATCACATCGCATTTCTGATCGCAATCGTCTTGTGGGCGCGCCGGCTCGTGCCGGTCGTCAAGATCGTCACCGCCTTCACCATCGCGCACTCCCTGACCTTGTCGCTGGCGGCGTTGAATGTCCTGGTCATTCCGAGCCGCATCGTGGAGCTCGCTATTGCGGCTTCCATCGTGTTCGTCGCCGTCGAGAACTTCTTCTCGCGCGACGTCGACAAGCGCTGGCGCGTGGCTTTTCTGTTCGGACTGATCCACGGCCTTGGCTTCGCCAGCGCGCTGCGGGAGATTGGCTTACCGCCGGATGCAATCGTCCCGGCGCTGGCCGCCTTCAACGTCGGCGTCGAGATCGGGCAGATCGCGATCGTCGCGCTGATGCTGCCAGTGCTTGGCCTGCTGGACCGGCTGACTACGGTCGGCCGGGAGGAGCCGGTGCGAGCGGCGAGGCTTGTCTACACCATGTCCGCGGTGATCGGCGTGCTGGGCGGTTATTGGCTGCTGACGTGCATGTTCGAGGCGTGATCGAGCGGACGATCGGCTTACTGCTTCTGCAACAATTTCAGCCGGCAGCGGAGCGCTTCGCGGATGTGCGCGCGCGCGAGCTGCTCGGCCTTGTCGCCGTCGCGCGCGGCGATCGCGTCGATGATGGCCTGATGCTCGCCGTGGCTGGTCGAAGGGCGTCCTGTCACCGTGAAGGTGGTTGGACCGAGCAATGCGATCCAGTCCTGCAATTCCCGCGAAGCGTTGTCGAGATAGCGGTTGCGCGCGGCGCGGCAGATGGCCTCGTGGAAGGCGCGGTTGAGCCGCGCCATCTCTGCGGCGTCGGTTACGGAAGATTCGACAAAAGCCTGCTCGATATCCCTGACAGCATCGATCTCCGTTGCCGAGGCGTGCTCGGCGGCGAGGCGCGCAGCGGCGCCTTCCATGATCTCGCGCATGGCGTAGAGCTCGAGCACCTCTGAGATGTCGAGGTTACGCACGATCACGCCGCGGCCGCCGGCGGGCTCGACGAAGCCGCGCGCCGCGAGGCGCCCCAGCGCTTCGCGAACCGGCGTGCGGCTGACCTTCAACCGCTGCGCGACCTCTTCCTCGCGCAGGCGGTCGCCGGCGCGGTAGCTGCCGGCCTGGAGCGCCTCGCAAAGCGAGCGGAACACGGCTTCGCCGAGCGCCACGCCGCCGCCGCGCGCGATTGATCCGCCTGCCTTTGCCGGGCGTCTGGCCATGCATCCTCGCGGGCTCGCAATGCGCATCTTGCCCATGCAGAGATGCCGCTTGCGCCGTTACTGTATATCTTTGTATACAAAAGTACGCAATGGCGCTCGGCTTGACCGGGGGCGCCGGCGGGAAGAATGTCTCTAACTTCGTCGCATCGGGCAGACGGCATGAGCAGCAAATACGATGTGCTGGTGATCGGCGGCGGCAATGCGGCGCTGTGTGCGGCGATCGCGGCGCGGCGCGGTGGCGCCTCCGTTCTGGTGCTTGAGGGCGCGCCAAAATTCTATCGCGGCGGCAACACCCGCCACACCCGCAACATGCGCTGCGCCCATGACGAGGCCACCGAAATCCTCACCGGCCCCTACACTGAAGACGAGTTCTGGGAGGATCTGCTGCGCGTCACCGGCGGGCAGACCGACGAAGTGCTCGCCCGCCACATGATCCGCGAATCCAAGGACATCCTGAACTGGATCGTGGAGCAGGGCGTGCGCTGGCAGCCCTCGCTCGGCGGAACGCTGAGCCTCGGCCGAACCAACTCCTTCTTTCTCGGCGGCGGCCGGGCGATGCTGAATGCGCTGTATCTCACCGCCGAGCGGCTTGGGGTCGACGTCGAATACGACGCCGAGGTCACCGATCTCGTGATCGAGGACGGCATGTTCCTCGCCGCGCGCCTCAAGCGGCCGATCAACGGCGAGACCGAGATTCGCGCGACCTCGCTGGTTGCCGCCGCCGGCGGGTTCGAGGCCAACATCGAATGGCTGAAGCAATATTGGGGCGAGGCGGCCGACAATTTCCTGATCCGCGGCACGCCCTATAACCGCGGCTCGATTCTGAAGATGCTGCTTGCCAAGGGTGTGCAGGAGGTCGGCGATCCCACCCAGTGCCATGCGGTTGCAATCGACGCGCGTGCGCCGAAATTCGACGGCGGCATCATCACGCGGCACGACTCCGTCGTGTTCGGCATCGTCGTCAACAAGCACGCGCAGCGCTTCTATGATGAGGGCGAAGACCTCTGGCCGAAGCGCTATGCGATCTGGGGCCGGCTGGTCGCGGCGCAGCCCGACCAGATCGCCTACATCATCTTCGACTCGACCGTCGTCACCAGCTTCATGCCGACGCTGTTTCCGCCGATCGCCGGACAGACCGTCGCCGAGCTAGCCGGCAAGCTCGAGCTCGACCCAGTTGCGCTGGAAAAGACCATCACCGAATTCAACGCCGCAGTGCGGCCCGGCACTTTCGACCACACCATTCTGGACGACTGCCGTACCGAAGGCATCACACCACAAAAGACGCACTGGGCGCGCAAAATCGAGACGCCGCCTTATCTCGCCTATCCGGTGCGGCCCGGCATCACTTTCACCTATCTCGGCACGCGCGTGACGAAGGAGTCGCGGATGCTGATGGCGGACGGCAAGCCGTCGGCGAACATGTTTGCGGCTGGCGAGATCATGGCCGGCAACGTGCTCGGCAGGGGCTATGCGGCCGGCATGGGCATGACCATTGGCAGCGTGTTCGGGCGGATCGCAGGTCGGGAAGCGGCGCGCCACGCGAAGAATTAGGACGAAGAGAAGATAAAGGAGCAACCATGTCACGCATTGCCATTGCTTCGATCGCGGCGCTGCTGATGGTCGGCCACGCCGGCGCCGCCGAGCCGATCACCTTGCGCGACATGGGTTCGTTCCATGTCGGTGGGCGTCTTGTCGAAATCTCCGGCAAACCGGTGAGGGAGGTCGTGTTCGCGCCCGGCGGCGTGCCGGCCAAGGTCGATCCCAACGGCACGTACCAGGTCGAGCAGATGTACGTGCAGTATTTCCTGCCGGCCAACGAGAAGGGCGCCTATCCGCTGCTGATGTGGCATGGCGGCGGACTGACCGGCGTGACTTACGAGACCACGCCTGACGGACGCGAAGGCTGGCTGAACTATTTTCTGCGCAAGGGATGGGCGGTCTACAATTCAGACGCGGTGGAGCGCGGACGCGCTGGCTGGGCGCAATACCCCGATATCTTCAAGAGTGAGCCGGTCTTCCTCACCACGGCCAATCCTTTCGAGCGTTTCCGCATCGGCGACGGGCCAAATTCCTACGATCCCGATCCCGCCAAGCGAAAGATATTGTCGGGCAACCAATTTCCTGTCGAGGGCTACGAGAACTTCGTCAAGCAGAACGTGCCGCGCTGGACCACGACCGATGATGCCACCATCGCCGCCTATATCGCCGAGATCGATCGCGTCGGCCCCTCGGTGCTCCTGTTCCACAGCCAGGCTGGCAGCTTCGGCTTCAAGGTTGCGCAAGCCCGGCCCGACAAGGTCAAGGCGCTGATTGCGATCGAGCCGGCCGGCATCGGCGATCTCGCCAAGGCGGATGTACTGAAGAACATTCCGACCCTCATCATCTATGGTGACTATATCGAGCGCGATGCACGCTGGCCCAAGATCCGCGCCAACGGCATCGCCTTTGCGGACGCCATCAAGGCGGCCGGGGGCAGCGTCGATATCGTCGATCTCCCACAGGCCGGCATCAAGGGCAATTCGCATATGGTGATGATGGACAAGAACAACCTCGAGGTCGCAGCCCTGATCCAGAAATGGCTCGAGGGCAAAGGCCTGACAAAGTAAAGCCATGCACGGAACCCAAATTTTGGACGAAGCCGACCGTCTGATGACGGTCTGCAATTCATGCCGCTACTGCGAGGGTCTTTGCGCGGTATTTCCCGCCATGGAGATGCGGCGCGCCTTCTCCGACGGCGATCTCAACTATCTCGCAAACCTCTGCCATTCCTGCGGCGCCTGCTACGTCGATTGCCAGTTCTCGCCGCCGCACGAGTTCAACGTCAACGTTCCGCAGACGCTGGCGATTGCGCGCGCGGAGTCCTATGCGGCCTATGCGTGGCCGCGGGCACTGTCCGGCGCCTTCGCCCGCAACGGCCTCGTCATCAGCATCATCGCCGCGCTCAGCATGGCGGCCTTCATCCTCGGCTTTGCTGCCCTCAACGACCGCAACGTGCTGTTCGGCGTCCACACCGGGCCGGGCGCGTTCTACAAGTTGATGCCGCACAACGCGATGGCCGCATTGTTCAGCGCCGCGTTCCTCTATGCGATCCTGGCGCTGGTCATGAGTGTACGCGCCTTCTGGCGCGATATAGGCGCGCCGATCGGCGGCCGCGCCGACGGTGGTTCGATTGTCCAGGCGATCCGCGATGCCGGTGAGCTGCGCTATCTCCATGGCGGCGGCGTCGGCTGCTACAACGAGGACGACAAGCCGACCGACCGGCGCAAGCTGTATCATCACCTGACCTTCTACGGCTTCCTGCTGTGCTTTGCCGCGACGTCGGTCGCCACGCTGTATCACTATCTGCTCGCCCGCGAAGCGCCGTATCCGTGGTGGGATCTGCCCGTCGTGCTCGGCACGCTCGGCGGCATCGGGCTCGTCGTCGGTCCGATCGGGCTGTTCGTCGCGAAATCGCGCCGGGCTCCCGAGTTGCTCGACGAGCAGCGCTACGGCATGGATGTGGGCTTCATCGCCATGCTGTTCCTGACCGGTCTCACCGGCATGTTGCTGCTGCTGCTGCGCGAGACCGCCGCCATGGGGCCGATGCTGGCGCTGCATCTCGGCGCGGTGTTCGCGCTGTTCATCACCATGCCCTATGGCAAGTTCGTGCACGGCATTTACCGCTTCGCAGCGCTGGTGCGTTATGCGCAGGAGCGGCGCACGGCGGCGTAAGCTGAGTTGAAGCGGCCGTCGTGCAAGAACGCAATCGTCTGTTCGATCGCAACGGCGTGACGCGGAAGTCCGGTATGGGACGCCTTGACGACGATATGGTCGGCCATATCGGCCAGTTTCGCACTCGCGACTGAAACTCTGCCGTCGTTGGGACGCGGCAGGATAAAGGCTGAGGCGATTGGCGCGATCGAACGGCATCCCGCGATGATGCCGACGGCATAATCGGGCGACGGCAGAGCGGCGAGCACGGGGGCCTGCGCGGTCGAAAGCTGCAGGCCGGCCGGGCCAAAAACGGCGCGGTAGACGGAGAGGTCTTTCAGGAGATCTGCGACCTCGCTGCCGCCGTTAGGCGTGCCCAGCATCACGACGCGGCCGAGCCGGGCCGGCCGGTGTCGCGCGATATAAACCCGTGCAAGCAGCCCGCCCATGGAATGGGCGACGAAGTGGATCGCGCCGTCGCATTGCTCTGCAAATGCGGCAACCGGCGTGTGGATGTCCTCCGCAAGTTCCTCGATCGGCTTCTTGCGGCTGGCGTAGTCGAGGTTGAGCGTCGCGTAACCGTGACGCCTGAGCGCTTGATCCAGTTTCTTCAGCGTCCAGGCACCAACCCCGATGCCATGAAGCAGCACCACGCCGTCGCACCGCGTATCCGCTGGTGCGACGGCCATGGGAGTGACTTCACGCAACCTCGCGCTCCGGGGCGGACGCCTGCTCACGGGCCATCGTCGTTGCCGTGACATAGTCGGTCTTGCCGGTACCGAGCAGCGGTACCTTGTCGACCACCATGATCGCCGCGGGCACGGTCAGCTCGGACGCGCCGATCGCCTTGGCCTGGCCCTGCATGGCGCTGCGCTCGGCGTTCTTCTCCGTCGTCAGCAGCACGATGCGCTCGCCCTTGCGCTGGTCCGGGATCGATACGGCGACCGAGCCGGCCTGCGGCCACAGCGCCGTCGCGATAGCTTCGACCGCCGACAGCGAGACCATTTCGCCGGCGATCTTGGCAAAGCGCTTGGCGCGACCCTTGATGGTGATGAAGCCGGCCGGGTCGATCGCCACGATGTCGCCGGTGT
>Ga0307510_10008357_pt1 | contig 12340 bp, 8 predicted proteins | sample 12_EM_MG_FD_207224 | JGI IMG/M metagenome (GOLD analysis project Ga0307510, IMG submission 207224) | Populus trichocarpa ectomycorrhiza microbial communities from riparian zone in the Pacific Northwest, United States - 12_EM | ecosystem: Host-associated > Plants > Roots > Unclassified | place...
ATCGTGTGTTTCAAGTATATCAAGATATCTTTGCTCATTTAGAAATGCAAATTTGCAAGTTAGAACGGAAGCGGATGCAATGGAAGGTTGATAATCGTGAGGGCCTAGTGAAAGCTAAATTGAAGGCACCCTCTTACTATGGTAAAACGGAAAGTCCAAGAGGTCTTCTGTTCAGCATTGGAACTTGCCTAAATCCCTATTGCAAACTCAACCTTTTTCGAGAATGGGATCTTCATGCCAGTGGGGAGACTGAGTATGAGAAGTCATATAAAAAGGAGTTCATAGCATATTATGATCTGTACTATGTATCAATAAATAATCAGGCACCTGACATGTCAATTCCACGGAGAGGTCTGAACAGTCGATCCAAACACATTTAGTCTTCGAGACAAAGCATAGTTATCCTAAGTGGGGCACTAGCGTACCTCGAAACCGATTCTGAGATTAACCCGCCTGAGACAGATACTGAGGTTATGGATCCCACAGGTGAGGCCTGCCCAGCTGTGATTCTTGACGAGGCAAATATACTGGAGTGGTAGAAGGTTAATGGAGGAAGATTCCCCAATTTAGCTCAGATGGCTAGGGATATTCGCGCTATTCAAGGGGGTAGTGTTAGAGTAGAGCGGGTGTTTAGCATGGCAAGAGATGGGATTTCCTATCAGCGCTCACGACTCAAAGGCAGTACAATTCGATCTTCAGTGCTGGTGATATCCTACGAGAATGAAGAATTACGAAGCGAGCTAGCTGGTCACGATACGGAATGGGAGGCAGAAAAACTTGAAGAAATGGCTGCTGTGGAGGATTATCATTATTGGGCTGATAGGAAGGAAGAAAGTATAGACAACGATAATGGCTGTATCTCCGATGACGACGAATCACACAAGAAGGACACCAAATGGTCTCCCGTTAATCAGGATGGCAGGCGAGCATTTGGAAGAGAGCCAAAGGCTATACTACCTGAGCGTAGACTGCTTGAATCTCAATATGCACAGCCTGGACCACCTCGAAACCAAAGTGTAGATCACTTGAGAGGCTCCGAGAAATCAGATCCTGAAGAAAGAATCTGGGATAGTAAAGTCAACATGTGTGTTGCATCTGACACTGATGAGGAGAAAGGATCACAAGCGAGTGAGGCGGAGATTCCCGGTGACGGACTGAGCAATCTTGAAAGTATCGATGAACAGGACGACAAAAGCTCCAGCTGCATAGCAGGCTCAAGGGGCCGCCTGGAAGAGGATTGTTCAGAGGAGGAGGCACTATCGAGAACAACTGATTCACTACCGGTTATACGTGCAACCCGCGGAAGAGACCAGACAGGAACGAATACCACGATTTGAGTTCCACCCAGGAAGCATGGCGGAACTGGGAGGAAAGAAAAGAAAAGATCCCGCTTCCACTTTGTTGATTTCGTGTAATATAATTATAAACAGATAGAATTTGACTGAGTAATTGAGAAGGCATTTTTACTATCGTCTAAGTTATCCTAGTGGCCAAGACATGCCGAGAAGGTGTCAAGTCAAGAATGTATACCGTAGTGAATAACGAGCCGCCATGGATTGATTGGAGAATGCCCCATATAATCAGGGAAGTGCATGCGGGATCGGGCAGATGGGGTACATTTTCTGACTCTCGTCTGCCTGATCACACGTGCACACCCCCAAGTAAATGTTAGAGTGAGTAGAAAGATTCTATATTTCAGAGTCGGAAATTCAAGAAGTCTGAATACATTGTCCATTTATTCGAGCTCTTACGATAAGCTACAGGAACAGGAGGATTGTCATGATAATCATACGCACAGAAAAATCATACGCACACAAATACACTCAGAAAAAATCATATGCCCAGAAAGATCATACGCACACAAATCATACGCACACAAAATCATCCACTCAGAAAAATCATAGGCCCAAAATAATACACTGGTAATGGTGTCGTAGATAATACGCACTAGTGCAACTCCTAGTTGCATTGGCTCTAGTAAGTCGAGTTTGTCATGTCATAGCGTGATTTGTCTTCTCCTCTATTCTTTCTGTTTCCCCTTTTCTCCCATAGACACAAAAACTATTCGCCCTGCCGCCCTCTGAATCTATGTCCTACGCTGCACGCTCTTGGACCCAAGTTCCTCCTTGCCTGAGTCCCTCCCCACCCAAGTCTCTCCTTACCCGCCATCCACTGGAGCATATTTGGATACCTTTATCGTTGCTCTATACCAACTGCACTTCGTTCTGTCCTACTTTGAGCGGGAGGGAAGCTTGCTTTGAGCGAGTTTGTGTGGCCGCGGAAGACTACGAGAGGGCTATCAAAAATGAAGAAGAGGGATGCAGAGAAGCGCAAGCGGCAGCACGAACGAAGAAAAGCTGCCAATCACCTCCACAACTCTGAACACGGGAATGAAGATATTGCAAATTCTACCATGGATGCCAAAGGTATGTTATTCTCTGCTATTTAACCAATCTCTCTGCATGGACTTGAAATTAGCAATTGTTGTATTCAGCTTTCAACTCGGTCGCATATCTATATTCAGGGTATATACTAATCTCCTCGTCGCTTGTATTCGATTCAGGGGAACCAGGTCTACAGCTGGATATGGATAAGGTTTATGCAATGAAAAGGAATATTTCCCACATGTTGAAAACCACCAATCATCCACGATACCACCAATGTGGCGATTTTGACATTCTGGACTCAATCCTTTCACGACCTAAACGGCAGCTGGATAGGAACTTGAAGGAGTGTTTCGAGGAGGAAAATGAGTCCGAATTACACTAGATCACTGGTGACATTGTTATAATGAAGGACAAGTAAGTAATTCATCCTTTGGGCTAACACTCAGCTTATATACTAAACTATCTTTAGGCACGGCATCCCATGTGTAATCAAAGGTGGGAATAGCAAGGCATGTTGGCAATTACCGCAAGTTGAACCGGCGGTACACAAATATGTTGCGTCACGGATTGTAGCGGCAGATCATACCCAACATGGTGCAAGCGGTACGGGGAAGCGCTATAGGCAAAGTGAGATGGAAGACACTCAAACCACTCATAATGCTGTGAGAGATAGTATGAAGGATGCTACAACCCTGAGTTCTCCGGCAGGAAACAGGAGCAGCCAAAATAACCCGGACGTTACTTTGAGCACAAAAGGCTGTGTTATTGGGCACCGTGCCTTCGTTCCACGAGTGGGATCACGAACCCAGAATATTGAACTTGGACCCGGGCCAGCCCAGTCATCTAACATGAAATCAGCAATTCACGTACTAAAAGAATTCGGCCAACAACTTTTACCATTGACTCAAACCGTTGAGGCCCTATTTCAGACTATTCTCCCGCAGAACATTTCAAATACACAGCAGTTTATGAGACCATTTACAATGGGAAAGCTGACAATGTTGACAAGGCATTTGGAATATGGACCTCCTGCTCACTTGTCATCAACATGAATACCAATTACCATAAGGATCTGGAGAACGTATGCCATGCGTGGTGTGAGATAGTAGTATTGGGAGACTTTGAGGACGGCGATGCCTGCTTTCCTGAGCTTGGAGTCAAGATTGATTGTACCCCTAGTATGTAGAGACTCCCACCCATCTCATCCAATTCCAATAAGTGACTAAGATATATTCTCTAGGTTCCATTATTTTCATATGTTCCTATGCAGTGGAACATTATATTGGCTCTTTTGTGGGAAATCGGTGTAGTGTTTTGTACTTTACACATCAAGCAGTGCACAATGCATATGTTGTAACCGGTACAGCTACTATGGTTACTGATGGATCTCTTTTGGGATTAGTTTGGTTTCAGGATACGAGCCTTGTGGCTGTAGCCTTGTTATAAATGCAGGAGGTATCGTTTGATACTTAGTTTGTTTTATGTTTGGTTTCGGGATACGAGGTTGTGCCTCTCCCTGATTGTGTTTCGGAAGTATCAATTGATACTCCGGTTGTTTTGAAGTTTTGTTTCAAGGGATCGTTTGATACCTTGAATGTTTTATGTATTGTTTGATGGTATCGGTTTGATATCAGAGTTGTTTTAGGATCCGAGCTGTGCTCGTAGGAGTAAGGCTTTAGGAAAAGCCGGCCATGTATTTAAAGGCTGTATCTTTCGGACTTAGAAAGGGCAGCCTTCGACCGACAGAGTTTTCAATATACTTGGTTGGATAGTTACCTCTTCAGTTCGCAGCAATAGTGAGAAGCAGCCAAACACTTCAAGACCTTAGCGATATAGTAAAAGGTTTTATCTAACAACCTTTCGGAGCCTCGGCTTGATCAATCCGCCTAGGACATTCTTTGGCTAGGATTTCAAGTGCACAACCCGAGACGGTTTCTTAAAGGTTTTCAGTGTACCGAGAACCGGTAAGGAAACGTTACATTTTTTTAACTTCAACAAGTCAGTTGGAAGTTATATCGGTTAAGGAGCGATCACCCTTACGGAATACGGACGACAGCTATCAGCAGGCTATACGAGATATTCCGCAGCAGAGTGCTCTGGGAGTACTAAGATCATCACGAGAAACCCGATTCCAACAGTTGCCCACCACAGGTGACGAACTCAACACGAGATCAGGCTGATCGCTTTATAGAAGCGAACACGCAAAACTGTCCGCAAGGTCGATATCCAGAAAGGCTAAGGCGCAAGCAAAGAAGGCGTCAACCTTTACTATCGACGAGGCTAGCAGACAACTGGCAAGGGACAAGGCTTCTCAGACACTCAAGGAATCTGAAAGTGAAATAGCCAAGGAACAGACGGCCACACCAGGCGCGTTTCCTAAATCACCAGCGAAAGGAAAGAAACCTTTACAGTCAACCTCATCCAAGGACAATCCAAGCAGCTCTAGCAGCAGCGAGTCAAGTTACGACGAGAACGACAAGATGTCGGCATCAGGAACCACCGAGGTACCTGATCGATCCAATGCACCAAGGCTGACTATGAAGATCCCAGAACCCCGGCGGTTCTCAGGATCAGGAAAAGACATGGACCCTGGCGCATTTGATACATGGTACGAAGATGTTCGAGAATACCTATTGCTACATGGTATTACCTCCACTACGGGAGGAAACGCTCGATACTATGGCTTCTACACAGAAGGTAGAGCCAAAGACACATACCGACAAGCACTGGAAGAGTTCGGAGAAAATGACATCACAAGAGACCAACTTATTGGATACCTACGAAAACGATTCCAATCATCAAGACATACGGAGGAGCTTTATCAGAAGTTCCTTGATGTTAGACAGGTCAAGGATGGAGTAGTAACGAACATCTCAGATGTGGCAACAGACTTGCTCACCTATCGATCCAAGTTACCAAAGGACACGATCTCAGATTATGTGTTCATGCAAAGATTCTTCACTAGTATGCATATCAAGCTACGCCAGATAATAGAACCATGGTTTGACGATGAAGAAACCATTAACTCGGCAATACGATATACGGAACGACAAGATGCCATGCTAAGAGGAGTTGGAGCATACAAGAAAGAATCAAAGGAGAAGTCACATCACAAGGACCGAGGTCAGAGCAGCTGGAAGCCTACCTATCGGAAGAAGGTTAGCAACACAGTTTCCAAGGAACGAAAGGCAAGCGGTGCCTGTTTCACCTGTGGAAAGAAAGAACACCTTTCCCGCAGCTGTCCTGACAAAAAGGAAGAAGGGAAGGGGAAGACGGTCAAGAAAGAATCAACCTCAAACGGAGCAGAGGCTGAAACAAGTGCAGACGAGGTCTACATCAACTCGATGGAAATAGAGACCTATGCCTCATCAGGCAAAACAGCACCCAGTACGGCCAAGGCTAAGAAGGCTTTGGAAGGAACGATAAAGATCAATGGCCACGATGCCAGAGTACTGTTCGATACAGGAACTATTGGAGAAGACATCCTTAGCGCAGCATTTGTCACCACCCACAGCGTGGAAACCAAAGCGTTGGAAGGAGAACTTCGGATTCTTATGGCCATGAAAGGATCACAATCCACAAGCAGCAAACAAAGCGTAGTGGATATAGAGATTGGAAAAATGCGTACCAGAAATAAAAGGATGATTGTTGGCAACCTCGCAAAGTACGATGCCTTGATTGGAATGGAATTCCTTTCAAGAAATCAGGCAACGATTGAGTGTGGGAACTCAACGATACTTTTTCCTAAGCACAAGGTTAAAGTAAACTGCACACCAACTAGTGGACTAGTGAGGGCAGCAGCGATAGCAACCACAGAGGAAGTCATGGAGATGTTTCCTGAGGTCTTCCCGGACCCAATTCCGGAAAGACTACCACCATTGCGAGAGTACAATCATCGAATTCAGTTGAAGGATACGGAAAACCTCAAGAGGCAACCAACATTCGGAGTTCCTGAAAAGTATGAGCTCAAGCTAAAGGAATGGCTTGCTCAGAAGGAACGAGAAGGAGTCATATATCGGAAGGAAGTTCCTGGTGCAGCACCACTGTTTGTTCAAGGAAAATCCGATGGCAGGATCAGACCCCTGGTGGACCTAACTGCACGAAATGACAACACAAGAAAAGATGACACACAAATCCCTAATCAAAGGATGATCCTGAATGCACTAGGACGATCGAGATATCGCAGCAAGATCGACTTGAATGACGCGTACTTCCAGACGAGAGTGGAACCAGAATACGAATACCTAAACTGTTTCAAAACACTTTTTGGAGGATTCGTTAGCAAGGTGATGCTGCAGGGTGATATGAATGCACCTGGAACATTCATGCGGATCATGTCACATCTAATGAGGGATTATCTTGGAGAATTTGTGTGGTAAACATTGATGACATACTCATATTCTCAAACAAAGAAGCCGAGCACATGGAGCACATCAAGAAGGTCTGCAGGAAGCTGAAGGAAGCACATTTCTTCGCTAGCAGAAAGAAGTCGGAGTTCTTCTCATCTAAGATGAATGTGCTAGGACATGTGGTGGACGATGACGGACTTCACGCCTCGCCTGAGAAGATCACAAGAATAGGAGAATGGACGACACCCAAAGACAGGAAAGAACTGCGAGAGTTCTTGGGATTGGTAAACTACATTAGCCAATTCCTACCCCACATTGCGACAATCACTGCACCCCTTACTGACCTGACAGGAAATGCGGAATTTGTCTGGACACCAACTCATGACACAGCGTTTCAGAATACGAAGAGGCTTGCAGATGATAACGAGGTCATCAGACCTATTAACCACGAATCGGGAGTACCCATATGGTTAATAACGGATGCGCCAGACACAGGAGTTGGAGCCTGGGTTGGACAAGGCGAAACACCTGAAACTGCACGACCAGCATCATTACACAGCAGGAAGTTCACAAACACGCAAATGAACTATGGGACAACAGACAAGGAGGCACTGGCGATCATGGATGCCTTGGGAGCATTTGATCACCTCCTTGCAGGACATAAGTTTACAATTGTTACGGATCATCAACCCCTAATGTATCTGAGGACGGATCGAAGACCGACTAGGAAGCAAATGAGGTGGCGTACACACCTAGCAAACTATATGGCAAAGATAGTTTACAAGCCTGGGGCAACAAACGATTTAGCTGACGCACTTTCCCGCCTTTATCGACATGATACTGGACCAGCAGAATACGCCCAAGATCCTACTGAAGAAACAGAAGACCTCGAAGCTACCCATACCCACGAGAACTCACCTCATACCTTATTTGCTACTTCGTTCTTTTCTGACACCATGTCACGCTTTGAACCCCTACTCACTCTTGGAGATCACTCTCAATGTGGCTCTGATTGCAGTATGAGAGAAGGAAATGACTGGGGAGATATGGTCTCCTCTGGACATCTCAGCGAAGAAGATCTCAACCACTCAGCGATTCATTGGGCAGCATGTCACAAAGCAGTATGCGAATTCCATAACGAGAACAGGCTCGCAGGACAAGTCATTACACCTGAATCTCCTGAGATGGCAACGATGAGAGCGAGATACCTAGCGGAACGCAATGAAGGTCCCAGACCTAGGATTGACCTTGACGGAGTCAGAAAACGACTAGCCACGGCACTAGAACATGACGAGCCTCTTGCAGAATGCAGAGAATGCGACGGTCATAATCAGAAGGCCAACGATGCCTATATGGCAAAGCGGCAGAAACCCCTCTATGGAGGAGGTTTAGCGCACAACAACAGAACCGTTCCTACAATTATACCTCCTACCCTATTACAGGATGACCGCATTCTGTATGATGTCTTCGAGGATGAAGGAGATACCTCGCGCCTCGAACAGGTACTTGATGAACGCGATACCATTCAAGTTACTACTGAGATGCAGAGCATGTGGAGAGAACAACTGGTCGATGCCTATAGGAAGGATGAGTTGTACAAGTTAGCTCTTGACTCTGGAAAGACAGCTAAGGGAGGAAGGATGGAACACTATCGCATTGGTGACGGACTAATGTTCGCTACCACACGCAAAGGACTTCAAGCCCTTTACATACCGAAAGGCCATGCAGCAAATTGTCAGACCCTTCGACAACTCGTCATATCGGAAGTCCATGACAATGGACACTACAGTGCGGAAAGCAATCACAGATACACTACTGAGTACCTTTACTGGCCGGAGATGAGAAAGGATTGGAGAGATTACGTTTGGCAGTGCGAGCACTGTCAGAGGAATAAGGAACGCAATGGGTTGCCCGAAGGCAATGCCCAGATGATGCCGATTCCTCAGGAGATTTTTACGTCTTATGCTATTGACTTCGCAGGACCTTTCAACAGGAGTAAAGGACCAACGAGGACATATGATATGGTCTTGGTAGTTGTGGACCGGGCTGTTGGATTCACCTGGTTCATCCCCACTACTTCTGATGCGAATTCAGAGACTACCCTATCCTATCTTCGTCACCACGTATTCACGCCCCATGGCACACCTACATCGATCGTTAGCGATGCAGATCCCAAGTTCACTTCACGTTTTTGGCAACAAAGTATGAAGTCGATGGGAATCGAACACATTAAGGCTGTGCCTGGACATCATGAAACGAATGGGCAAGTGGAACGCAAGATTAGAGAACTCAAGACCGCCTTGAGAAACATCACCAACAAGCAGCAGAATAATTGGGTAAATTCATTGCAGGATATGGCTGCATATACGAATGCTGGACATTCTGATACCATTAACATGTCGCCATACAAAGCGGTGTATGGACGAGACTACCCCGTATTGGCGACCTATAGGATCGAAGGCACGGCTGTCCCAGCGTCTGAGGATTATCTTAATCGACACCAGGAGCTGAGGAATGATGCATATCAAGCACTCAAGCTAGCTAGGATCCGCAGCACCAGAGTTGCAGCTAAGAGGAGGACGACCCACAAACCCATCACCATTGGAGAATTCCTGATGGTATATGGCGACAGATTTGCGACGGAATCTGAAAGGAGTAAGAAACTTGAGCCACGATGGCAAGGGCCTTTCCAGGTCCTTGAATACGATGAACAAACGCAGAACTATACTGTCAAGATGGACTCAAAGATCTACCACAGAAAGGAGGCAGTTTTTCACTGTTCGATGGTTAAGATGTTCTTCCCCAACGATAATGGCAGGTTCCCTGGACTGACTCATGCCAAACCCGCACCCATCCTGGTTGAGGAGATGGCCGAATGGGAGGTTGAGGAGGTGCTGGACCACCGCGAGCGCTATGGCAAGGCCCAGTTTCTTGTCAAATGGAAAGGATACCCCAATAGCGACAATAGTTGGGAACCGTTGGAATGTCTCGAGAATCACATAGATCTTGTTCAGGCTTGGTGGACTGACAACATGCCTGGTGACAAGTTTCCTGTTGAAACAGGATTCATTACCATGTCCTATACTCTGACGACGCCTAGCTGGACCCAATTCGAGGACGAAGAGCCAGTTCATAGTGACTTTTTCAAGCCCTATTTCGAAAGCGAGTATGACGACTCTGGATCTGAGGATTGCGGAGTTATTACGAGTTGGATTTAGGTTTAGTTTGATTAATGGAAACAGATGTTTTGTTTCGGGGGTGTAACCGGTACAGGTACTATGGTTACTGATGGATTGCTTTTGGGATTAGTTTGGTTTCAGGATACGAGCCTGGTGGCTGTAGCCTTGTTATGAATGCAGGAGGTATCGTTTGATACTTAGTTTGTTTTATGTTTGGTTTCGGGATACGAGGTTGTGCCACTCCCTGATTGTGTTTCGGAAGTATCAGTTGATACTCCGGTTGTTTTGAAGTTTTGTTTCAAAGGATCGTTTGATACCTTGAATGTTTTATGTATTGTTTGATGGTATCGGTTTGATATCAGAGTTGTTTTAGGATACGAGCTGTGCGCGTAGGAGTAAGGCTTTAGGAAAAGCCAGCCATGTATTTAAAGGCTGTATCTTTCGGACTTAGAAAGGGCAGCCTCCGACAGACAGAGTTTTCAATATACTTGGTTGGATAGTTACCTCTTCAGTTCGCAGCAATAGTGAGAAGCAGCCAAACACTTCAAGACCTTAGCGATATAGTAAAAGGTTTTATCTAACAACCTTTCGGAGCCTCCGCTTGATCAATCCGCCTAGGCCACTCTTTGGCTAGGATTTCAAGTGCACAACCCGAGACGGTTTCTTAAAGGTTCTCAGTGTACCGAGAACCAGTAAGGAAACGTTACATATGTGGAGAAGACGCGGAAGCCATTGTAGGAGTTCAATAAGATGCCTAAATCGTGGCAGAAGTTGCGCATGCATCTGAATGTATAATAATGTTCCTAATCATTGATTTTTCTATTTAGTATGGGTATATACTTTTGAACTTGGCCTGCCCTCATTTGCAAGGCTGTGCCCCCAAAATCATACATCCAAACTATACGCCCAAAGCCATACGCCCACCGCCACGCTATACGCCCAAAGCCATACACCCAAAACCATCCCCCGAAAACCATATGCCCAAAACCATACACCCAAAACTATTCGCCCAAAGCCAAACCATACGCCCAAAACCATCAGCCCAAAACCATGCCCCAAAATCATACGCCCAAAAGCCATACACCCAAAGCCAAACTCTATGCCCAAAGCCATACACTCAAAACCACACACCCAAAACCATACGCCAAAGAGAGTCACCTAAAACCATACCTTTTTATACACCATAGTGAGCGCCCAGTTTAACCAACTCTCTGCAAGTTTAGCGTAAGTGATTGCCTGAACCTCAGACCAGATTTAAATAGTGGCTAGTATTTGGGTGGATGGCTTGCAAGGCATGTGAGACGTGACGCCTAAACCAATAGTCTTAGAATGAAAAGCCCAAAGCTGAACGCCCGAAGGCCTAAGCCCAAAGCTGAATGCCCAAAGCCATACACTCTGAATGAGATCAGGAAATGATAAGCCGGAGGACACTGGCATATCATCAAGAAGATAGGAATCGTGCATGCATAACTATACAACTATACGCCTAAAGTTATGTACCCGGAATCATATGCTTAGAAGTACTTAGAAACATCCCTAGATTATATGCTTACAATCATATACTGACAGCGATTTCCAAACACTATTTATCTCAAAATAGAAGCCCAAATCATAATGATAATGTGAGCACTATATTCAAATCCTATCTTTTGAGATGGTTGCCGGATTGCTATATATGGAATATGCTAATAGTGGAGTCATCATACTAGACATACAAAATAATTAGGGGGTGTTTGGCCAGCCAATTCTGATCTCAAATTGTGATTTCACATCAGAATTGAGAGGCCCAACACCCCTTAGATTTCAACCTGCCATTTGTTTAGTCACAGAATATCACGCGTAGGAATAAGTGGGGCCCGCACAGGGGCAAGAGTGGAGAATGAGAAGACTGGGGCCGTCTAGGAAATGAGTGGGGAAAGTAAAATACGCGCCCCGCCCCTTAGCCTGGCCAGGGCCCCGTGTCATAAGGGGCCGGGACCAACGGCAAAGCGTTGATACCGGGCCGGAGTAACGGTGGGGTCACAAAGTGAAAACCCGCGCCGCCCCGCCCCGTAACGAACACTAATCACATCTCCCACTGAATCATATTGCAAACTTAGCCTGATCAATCCTCGGGTATCTTACCTTTGTCATCCTTGCCACTGCCAGCCTGTTACTGGAAGCGCCCTTGTTTCTGTAACGGGGGCACTCTGTAGGAAGAAGGATCCTAAGATTGCGAACGCACCGAAGACTCAAAGTAGAAGTAAGGATCAAAATAAAGATAAAGATAATTCAAAGTAGAATCAAGCGGTAAAACTTAATATCGTTAAGCCTGAAAGCTTCACTCAATAAGTTCTCTTGAGGATCGTTGGTTATCAGAATAGGGTGTCTCTCACTTTAGTTAAGTAGAATAATGTAAAGCCAGAGGACACCTGTCAACCATTCT
>Ga0307510_10008358_pt1 | contig 12336 bp, 2 predicted proteins | sample 12_EM_MG_FD_207224 | JGI IMG/M metagenome (GOLD analysis project Ga0307510, IMG submission 207224) | Populus trichocarpa ectomycorrhiza microbial communities from riparian zone in the Pacific Northwest, United States - 12_EM | ecosystem: Host-associated > Plants > Roots > Unclassified | place...
TAAAAAAAAAAAAAAAAAAAACGAAACAAACAAACTTGGCAATAAAACAAAAATATTAACTTTCTCGTTTTACCTTTATTTTTTCACGTGGCTTGCAAGCAAAAGGACCTGCAGGGACATTGTTTCGCTGTCTCTTATCAGAAGGTATCTCTGTTATAGCACGGCAGATCAACTTCAGATATGAATTGTGAACATCTTTGTACAGCTGGATTCTCTAGTAATTAATTATCATCAGGTCTTGTTTTTGTTTATTTGTTTTTGTTTTTTTATTTTATTATTATTTAGATGATTTTATTAGGAGTTATTTGAGAGTGTTATGGCTGTTGTTTTTAAAATGTTTTTTTATTTAAAAATATATTAAAATAATATTTTTTTTATTTTAAAAAAATTATTTTTTATATCACCACATCAAAATAATATGTAAACACTAAAAAATATTAATTTCAAATAAAAAAATTTAAATTTTAAATTTTTTCAAATGTGTTTTTGAAACTAAAAAACAAATAGGATCAAATCTCGTTTGTTTTTGTGTTTTTAAAGTATTTTTTAAAAATATTTTTTATTTTAAATTATTTTGATATATTAATGTAAAAAATAAAGTAAAAATTAATATATTTTAAAAATAAAAATATTTTAAAAAGATAAGGCTATCTAATCATCAATTTGCATTCACTAGTGGCATGTTCTGAATACAATTTTACAAGGCTAGATGTATAGTATCATAGCATTTGTTGCTGTATATTCAATTTTGGATAATAAATTCGATTGCGTCAGAAGTCGAGAAAAATTAACTAATTAATTTATCAAAAAGTTTTGTTTAATTTTGATTGTCTAATATAATGAGTATTTATTGGAAGTTATTTTTATTCTTATAAAAAATTGAAATATTTCTTTTTAGATTTTAACAATGTGTATAAATAATCTTTAAATGCTATCTTTTAAGTGAATTTTCGCGAAACTATCTTTCTTTTTATTATCATACACTCGATTTCTATTAGGTCTACCGGACGATTTTGTCTCCAACCACAAATCCGGATCGAGTTCCGGATGAGTCAAAGGATCGTCTTCATATCCTTCTCTTTCAACCAGGTGTTATATGTATCATAAAAAAAAAAAAATCAGCAAATTCAAAAACATAATAACTCAATTAAAGAAATTGTTGAAATCTAACATACCATAAAGTTTTGAGTTCGACTATCAACGAGTTGTTGCACCCCTTTTCGACAATCATCATTCTACACATGCATTTCTATAAAAAGCTTCCTTAGTCTTGATTCGCGTCCAAGAACTGTAGCCTGCAAAAAAAAAAATGTTGTTAGTTAAACATATCAATATAAAACGACAAATTAAAAAAAAAATCTTACCATCCGCTTCGCTTACAAAACAAACGGAATGAATCTGCTAGTGTGCGTGGTAATGAAACCGTAAATCTATCGATTTTGGTTCTTTGCAACAAATTGTGACCATTGCATGAAATGCTTGGACATCATGTGCTGAATATATTCCGCCTATATAGCCTCCGAGACGTACGAAGGTCTGAAATCCTTCCAAACCACCACGTATTTCCAGCTCGGAAGCTCTTTTTTTCCAAATATTTTTACTTTTTTTTGCGTCTCATACCAAGAATCATGCAACCTATATGTACAAATGAATTATCTGTTAACAAATAAAAAATAAAATTTTAACATTTGGATTAAATTTTTTATCTTGATTTCAATCTTATTACAAACTTACATTGAGTGGTCGCCCTTCCACTGAGCATCATACTTCCTATTAAATGGATCCCGCTCTAAAGAGATTGATCTTCAAATAAGGAAGCACTCAGAAAATACTTCGTTTTATCCAATTGTGAGTCAAACCAAAACCAGGAAGTTTCTGCTAACCGGATTTTTTTTAATACCATCTTTTCCAACTGGAATTTCCTTAGTATATACCGAGAGAATATTCCCGTCGGTGTTTACCGATGGATACAACAAGTGACTATTTTGTCGGTAAAGTTCACCGCAATCTACCAATAAAAAAATTTCATCAGTATTTCTATTTGTATTTATCAATTTTCTAATAGTGTGAAATACTTATACAAGATAATTTTTTATAATACCTTTACAATAAAATAAATGCAATTACAAGTTTATATTAAATTGAACTAACATGATATTTTGATTTTAAATAATGAATGTTAGTTTTTTCTTATTAATTTAACTGTAAAAGAAATATTAGAACAATTCTATTAAACTCACAATACTATATAGCTTATTATCAAACAATTTACTTATTCTGTTACACCCCCCATGAAACATCACAGCAAACACAACAAAGCTCAACAGTCAAAGAACAACGAGATACAACACAACAGAGTAAGAGCAAACAATAATGAACCATCTAGTAGGTGGCCCCGTGCTAATAACTTAGGATTAAAAGGTTTGCTCCCTTGTGATCTCAGGTTCGAGTCCTGTGGTTGCTAATATGATGGTTATTGGAGGCTTATATGGTCGTTAACTTCAGGACCCGTGGAATTAGTCGAGGTGCGCGTAAATTAACCCGAACATCCACGTTTATAAAAAAAAAAAGAAAAAAGCAAACAATAATAAAGAATCCTTGCATAATTAGAACTTAAAAAGACTTTAAGGGATCGCTTTTAGATAAATCCTTTTGTGTTCACCAAAACAAATAAGTGAGTGGAAAGACCTTATACCTGCAAGCAATACTTCGGAGAAGAATCAAAATATTATCCTGAAAACAATTAAAATAAATAAATAAATAACACCAGGGAGGAATAAGAGATGTGACGTTGATTTTTATCACTAGAAACAAGACCCATTGGGCTTCTTATATTTATTCTCATTCCATTTCCCCTTGATCTTTTCGTTTCTTGGTAAAAAAGAAGAAGAAGAAAAAACCCATTTCCCAATATATATGTTTCTTCTCATCAAATGATATCTTATTATATTAACTTCACCATGTACGTACATCGAAAATGGAAATTGTTTAGTCTTTCGAGAGAGACTCTGCCTCAGATCCAGTTCCTGTTGAACCCGTGATGACACAGTATGGCATATACTAGATAAATGGAACGCATTTCAATTTCTTAATGTAATAATAATAATAATAAAAAAAAAGGATAACAGACGGTAATAATATTTTTAAAGGAATAAAAAAAATTTGGGTTCGGAGTCATTCATTCAAATTAATTCAATAATCTTTGTTAATAACATGATTAAAAAAAATTCAATGTCCAATCAAATAAAATAAATGTTCATTAATATTATAAAAAGATATCTTTTAAATATTCTGAAAAATATCTCAACAATCTTATTTGATAATAAAATAAAAACTGAATAAGAATTAGATAACCTCACAAATAAAAAAAATAAAAGAAAATCCACACTCAATTACCCATAAAATCAAACATTGAAGTCTAAATTTAAAAAAAGAACATTTTTAAAAAAGAATAAAAAAACCTGATTCAATTCAATATGCCATATTCACAGCTTAGTCGTGAGACTAAGATAACCTCGTCAAAAAAAAATAAACAAAGTTCAAGGTCCAATAACTTAATGTTGAAGGATAAAATTAAAAAAAAAACAATTTTAAAAAAAAACCTAAAAATATTCTTGTCAAAGTTTTCATATCTCACTCAAACACAATGCATCCACAGTATTCTTGTCAAATTATACAAAAATATTTTTTTAGGCTTCTCTTTGACTCTCTCATATGATGGTACAAACAAGTTTAATAGCATGGTAGAGAATCAATATATATAATCTTCCAACAGATATTTTAACTCATCGCACAATGGTATAGTTCAACTCCCTTTTTGTTATGTAATATATTTGGGAGAGTTTATTTGACTCGCGACATTAGCTATCAGATGCAAATGATTTGAAAAAAAGAAAAAACCATTGACACTTGGGAAGCTGGAACTGTATTGCAAATTTGAAACTGCAATTATTCAAGTCTTATGGTTTTGGGGCAAGCCGTGTCTCTGGTGGTCCTATAAACAATTCTGTCTCCACCTCCGTAATTTGTCGGTCTTCTAATAGTTGTTGCTTCCTGGTTGATGAGAGGTCAGGTTGTTGCATCCCACACTGCAAAATCAGTTATCAAACAAAATTATTACCACCATAATCAAAAGAATATGTCTCCCTGAATTATTGTCCGACGACCGATCCGGGGACTGTAAGGAGGGCAGCCACGACCACCAAAAAAATCATAACTGGTCCTAGCTTAATAGATCTTTCATACAAATTTGACATTTTTGACATGTAAGGGTCCCTGTGGAATTAAAAAAAAACCTACTCTGTGCCCTATCTATACAACTCATAAGTTCATCCTCCGTGAGAATAAAATTTTCATCTCCACATATCATATCGACACCTCACATAAAATTCTAAAATATTGTCGGCATTGTAAAAATATGTGTTGAAAATCCTTGTGTGCTATGCTATGCCAAACACAGTGATGCACTCCTCAAAATCACTGCTAGTGATGATCGATAACGTAGGATCTGAGAGTTCATAGAGCATGTATAGTACTATTACCTTCTCCCGTAACCTCGTGTTTTCTTCCAACAGGATTTTCTCCTGAGATACGTCGAAAGAGAAAGATGGTAGCGAATCAGGAATCTCTAAACAAATCAACATCTAATATATTTTTTAAATAAGCATGCACATAAAACATTACGAATCATAAGGAATTACCTCGCCTTTGAGCTTCTCAATCCGCTCCCTAAATAACTGGTTCTGCAGGTGCACAAAGTAAAGAGAATCAAATGTCCGGTAAAGTTTTCATAAATAATTTGAGTCCCTTGAGTGGTGCTGACGCTATATGTAAGAAAGATTAAAGAAATGGAAGAACTTCTAGACTCACTGGACCAGAAAAGAATATTACTTTGATAAATGATATGTGCCGTGAGATACTTTCTACATCTTAATTGCTGTTTGGCAATTGTACCACACCAAGTGACTTGTACCAATAACCAATTGATACTTTCTAAAACTTGAGAATGAAGTTTTGGAATCAGATTTATCTATGACTTTTGGTATCCAAATGGGTGGGATTTTGACGTTTTGAGTTGAGAAATTAAGCAGCAAACCACTCAAAAACCCAACCGAAAAATGAAAGCCAAATGGACACTAGCCGAATCCAGTAATTACAATAAAAACACAGAATTGGTATTGACTTTAATCACTCAAAGAAATTAAGTATGGTGCGGTCTGATTAATTGATGGGACATACCTTTCTTGCCCTAATTCTTGTTAAGCTTCGCCCCAACTGGTTCTCCAACTGTTGTAGGTCATCAGTGGAACATGTTTCCAATCCCTCTCCTAAGAGCTTCCTGCAAATTATCCAAGTTTTTAGTTGTTTATTACAGCAGATAAGTAATGATTTTAGACGCAATAAGTTTCAAAATGAGCCTTGAAACCTTTTAGAGACTTCAAGAAGCTCGATCTTCTTGGCCAGAGTAAATGTATCTTCCTTCACAGGCTGCATGCAAAATCAACAACTAGGATTGAAAAACTGACCCAATAAAAAAGGAAACAAAATGGAATTAATATTGTCATGCATGGTTCAATATATACAAAAAATTGCATGCTTTCATGCACAGTGAAGACTTTGGTATGGCCAACTTTTCCATATGATCATCAAACACGATGGTCAATAGATCTTTCTCTGCCCGAATATCTCAGGAAAGAAAAGGTGATGGTGTGCTCCTACTATAGAAAATGCATGATATTACAACCATGTCATAGTAGCTATATTGACCTTAATGGGAGAGAGTTCATATTACATTTACTTTTCAATTTCATCACAAATTTAATTCGTTTGAAAGCTAATTGGTTTATACCTGTATATTGTCTTGAACCATCTTGCTGCTGATTCCTACGTCCTTGGCTCTCTTCTGATACCGTTCTATTGTTCTATTAATACTGAAGGATCCATAGCAGAACAATTGGAAAATAACCGAGCAGTTAGTAAATATTTAAACATGGCTCAACTAACATCCAATGCAAATCATCACTACAAAAAAAAAAAAAAAAAAAAGATCACGCGCTCGGTTCACTTCCAAAGCTGCTGAACAATCCTTGAAGTTGCACATTTTCCTCCAAGTAGAATTCGGGTTATTGATACTTTTAGCATATATTAATCCATTCAAGTACAGAGATACACACTCAGGTCACCATAAAGCGTAAAGTTTTGAAATTAATAGAGGATGAGAACATGATGGTTATCATCCCGAACAGAACGCCACAGCAATTAAAATTAATGAGGATTGCTACCTAAAAGTCGAAAGGTTATTCTATATATAAATAGTCCAATGCTATGAGCTCTCTCATTGAATAAAAAGAAAATAAAACTATTTTTCTATCCTAATAAAGCAAGAACTTAATGATATAAATTATTTTTGCACCTAATATCGTACACTATTTTTTGCAAGAGCATCATCATAATGAAACTATTTTTCTATCCTAATAAAGCAAGAACTTAATGAAGAAAAGCATGAAAAAACTGGTTATTCTGAAACCTAAAGCATAAGATAGCTCACCATACAACTTGTGCTAAGGAAAGGATATGCTTAGGATTTGGTTGAAGGCTTGGGATATGTTGGGCTTTGTTGTTGGCTACAATGGAGTATATACACAGTTAATATACATCATATATGAGACAGAAGCAATCACAACTGCTTTTACTAAAATATTTTTTCCTCATTTCTGTGCAATAACGACATCTTGATCAGAAAGGTTGAGAGAATTTGGGTTTTAGGTAATGCACGCAGTTATGTAATGGCCATTTTTATAAAAGGAACGATATTTCCATTATTAACTTGAGTTGAGTTGTAGAGTAATGACAGCAGTTTTATATTAGAATGCAGCAACCAATAAAGGAGTTTAGTTGAATAATCAATATAATAGCTTAATTATAAACAAAGATCATCTCATGGTACGGAACATATGCATTAACCTAGCTAATATACACTTCAGATTTTGTTAATTTTGAGTTTCAATGTATTTAAAAAATTTAAAATTTGATCTTAAAATGAATGATTGGATCATAAATACATGACCTAACCTGTTACTTGTAATATGAACGATCATGATGCATACACACCTTAATTATAAACACAGTGCTGTTTGTTTAATTATTAATCAATTCCATGTTTTTATATATATCATGAAAATTAAATAAAATATTGCAGAAGAGAAGCTTTGTTTATGAATGGGCAGAGTAGCATAATTAATCTCTTATGTTCACCTATAAATTAACAGCCTTTATAATATATCCAGTCGTTTTGACACACAAAATGAATAAAGACTCTATAACCTAATTAAAATCCGAAACAACATTTTGAACTTCTGGATTGGATATGAGTTTCTTTGGCAGATGTCCAACCCTATTGCAAAAACAAAACCAAGAAAGCATCACTTGATAAAAGCTACGTGCATTTGCTCCTTGGCGAATCTAACACCGTAGCTATTGACCCAATAAAGCAGGAGAGATATCTTGAATAAGGTAGCAACAACTGTTTCGTGAAGAACTAATAAACATATGGCATATCTTCTCGAGTGGCTCTCTTGCGCACAAGCACAACCAGCAATAAGGAAAAACACAAGCCATTGATTTAATTAAAGAAGTTATATATTCATAATTGGAGAAATGAGCGTTCACTAAGCATACGTGTGGCTTGTCCCAAGTTATCGGGAAGCAAGTCTCGTTTGAGTTGATAATTAAATTCCTCCTTATTAATTTACCAGGTCTGGTTAATCATGTGCTCGCTAATCAGAAAATTACACTTGAGTACAGTAACATCAAGAACAAGAAAACTTTTACCAATATATAGTGATCACAGTGCTTACCTTGGAGAAAGCAGTACGTTTCTTTTCAGAAGCAATGCAATATAAATACAACACATAAAAGGGCAGGAAACCGTGAAAGATAAAGAACACAAAGTACACCTCTATCTCAGAGCCCTCAAGCTCCCCCACCCCACCCCACCTTCCAACAGTCAGCTAGATTCCAGGTTTTTTTTTTTCCTTTCACCTGGTTAAAGATGAAATTCCATTTTTTTATATGGTCTAAGGCATGATAATTATAAACTTATTGTCAGTCTTTATCGATCATTAAAACCCTTTTTCAAGTTCTCTTCTAGAGCTCAGCTAGAGAAGACTTGGATGATTACAGGATCACCATCAATTAATTTATCATGAAAAAGAAAATATGTTACGGTTCCATGCTAACAGTACTCACAGACATTCTTGGGTACGTAAACTGTTTATACTATTCTTGATGAAGCAAAGAATAGCACAGGAGAGCTGTTTAATTAATTAGTAGATGTGGCAAAAAAACCAAGGAAAAAATTCATCATCATCGTTTTCTTTCGGGTGAGTTTCGAAACGAAGGAATTAATAGGTCATGCACATGAACCCTAGTGGAAAATGTTTTTTTTGAAGCACACTGATCTCTAACCTATCTTCAAACATAGATTGACGGCATTGATGGACACAGTAGGTAATGGAAGTTAATTAAAGCTCAGTACATATAATATATAGGACACAGAAATCAGAAGATTATGACAAATCAATATTAAACCCAACGGAATAAAAACACCAGGTTAGATTTGATGAATAAAGAAAAGAATAGGTGAGATCGGACCCCTTCATCTTGACAGGTAAAGTCTGAGAGCTCGTACGATTGTAAGAGTACTTGCTTTGCCATGCTAGTGGAGCTTGTACAGATTTAGAATCAAAACTCAATCAATTTTTTCAATAAGACAGGAGGACAAATTCTTGAGATGGACAATTCAATGCATCATCACATGCTTACATAAAAGAATCCGTGAGACAGTAATTAATAAAACACACACGGTAGTATAAACATGTTCATGTAAAAAATAAAAATACTGAAAATCAAGTACTTTACCTAGAGCTGGAAAACTCATAGAGCTTCCCTCTACTGGAGAAAACAATGAGTGCAACTTCAGCATCGCAAAGAACTGATAACTCAAAGGCCTTTTTAAGCAGTCCATTCCTTCTCTTTGAAAAGGTCACTTGCCTGCTTGTTGCATTCTCTATTCTCTTCATCTGAGTCTTTCCTCTCACCATTATTATACCTAAAAAAATAAATAAAATCAAAAGAAAGAAAGAAAGAAATGAAAATGGAAAGACCCGGAAAACAAAATGGCAGATTTGGGGTATCTGTGAAGTGAAACTGATTGATATCAAAGATTGCAAACAACTAGGCAAGACCCGCTTATGGTTTCCAAAAATAGAAAAGGATAACTAAATCTGAACAAATTAGGAAATACCTGACTACTAACCTTTATGGGCAACAGCTAAGAAGCATAAAGACAAGGAAAATCTTGCTTGTGAACTTTCAAATCTCAAGAGACCTAATAAGGAGAATTGAAAAGATCACACAAACCCTAGAAAGAATATCATCAAGGGAAAGATTAGCTGAGATATTTGATGAGTGATTACCTTAGTTCTAGCAATATAACCCTAATGGGTATATAAATCAATAAAAAAATAATAAAGAGGGGAGCAACTTCTCAAGAACATAATCTCTTTCTTCTTTTGGTAAATTCAGGAAAAAACACAGATGCCTCCCAAATAAGAAAGAACGGAATAATACACATGTAAAAGCAAAAAATTATCAACATGTGATCCCCATTATCAGTCCCACTCTATTAAACAACACATCTAGATGCACCAAAAGTTTGATACCATGCTGTCATGTGGCGACACCTGGCCTAAAGAGTGACTGACAACTTCCCATTCCCGGTACCCAACTAAGAGGCAACCCGCCCATGTGAAAGGAAAGACATGAACATTCCTGTCGGTTGCCAGTTTCTCTCAGACAAGTTTAAAAACACCTCCCAAGGTGGTAGCATGTAAGATCTGGGCACCTAATGGGGCACTGCCCTTTTGGTCCGTACAAGGTTAAAGACACGTCAGTTTTTTCCGTACAATAAAACATAGGGGTTAGCCAATCGATTGGTGCCAGCACAACTTGTCACGTGGGTAAGCCTTGTTTGGTCTTTCTCTTTTCCATGTAATGGCTTAGTATGGGGTTTTGTGCACCACCGAGGGTGCCCTTTTTTCTCTCTGGCTGTGGCTGGTGAAGGTCGAGTGGGGACCACAGATATGTCGTTGGACTTTGATGGAAGGCAACCCATGTGGATGATGGGCATGTGTCCATAGTGCTATTGTTTATTAATGTTGCTTTTGAAAGCATATTCAAAGCAAATGAACTGTCAAGTGTGATAACCAATAAATACTCTAATTGCTTGAGAGAAAAAATAGTTAACCTCTATTTATATTATATTATATTATGATTATTATTTAAAAAAAAAAACTAAACTCCATGTCTTTTACACGGTGGAGCAATAACACATTTTACTGTGAATTGTTATAATGCAATGACGACGTTTTTACCCTGTATTGCAACAAACAAATGATCTTTTATGAGGTAAAATAGTTTTTTTTTTCAAGTGATTCATTTGATATTATAAAACTAATCGGGGTATAATGGTTTGTTAACTTTTTACACAGTTCAATTACATAAATATTCTTAAAATGATAACAAAAAAAAGTATGAGAGGGCTTTTTGCGTCAATTCTTATTTTTTTTAAAAAAATAATTACTCCATTGTCCTTCAATTAAAAAAAATTGGGTAAAAAGGTGTTTTGATATTTTTATTTGATTCATCCTGCGTGCATATATATGTTTTTTTATTTTATTTCTAGGACTACTTGTAATTATAAAATATGAAAATTTATTGGGTTTTGTAATTATGTTTTTTTGCTGTTTTCTTTTTAAACAGGAATTTGTTTTTGGTATAGTTTCTATATAAAGAAAATTCTATCTAAATTTTGTTAAAATTATAAAAATTTTAACTCTTTAAAATCATTAACAAAATTAAATGTCAGATTAATAAAGTAAATAATAATTATCATAAAACGTATTTTTTTGTGTTAGAATTAGATAGGGTAATAACCTCACTACCAACCCTTTAGCTCAATCGGTTGACCGATCGATCTAGTTGTATGAACTGGTTAATTAGTATATACAAAAACTATGATTCCATGAACTTAAGTTTTTTTTTCAAATATGTTTTATGAGTTAAAATATATATTTATGTTTGGTTTAACTGACTATTATGAAATGGTTGATCAGTTCGTCATGATATTTAATTGATGTTGTAGTTATGAACTGTGACACCAATTATAATTTTATTACGGTTCAAAACCGTAATATTTAATCAAATGTAATATTTTTGAACCAAAATATTAATTAAAATTAGTGATTCTAAACTATTATTACATAAAAAAAAATATTCTATTACACTAAAAAAAAGTTTGCTGCTCTTTCTTTTCATTTTGTATGATAATTGTCCGGTTTATCCGTTTTTATCATTTGTACACCTTGGCCAATGGATAAAGTTAGAAAACCCAGAAATATATGGCTCCTACAATACTCCACTAAGATGTCTTTCGTGGTAGCATTCATGATGCCCATTTTGACTGAATGCAGAGTGGAAATCAAGCTGACATGACATCATGAGAACTTCCCTTCTCTTTTCTTCTTGCTTTTTGGTTCAAAAAAATTCTATTACTAGCTAGAACAAAATCATTGATTTATGTTGAAAAGAAAATGTTCATTCTTATGCCACTTTGTATAAGCTAAAATCATCCAAAACGAAGACCATGCCAGGCAATATATATGGATTTGACATGTTTCCATACTTGATCAGTCCTTACAACGGGATTAGCTCATATAGCCTTCTCCGGTCACCGTAATCTTGGACCCAGTGGACATGTCCATGTGGTCTCAGAGCGAGAGGGGCATCCAGGCCTCACTGTAAAGACAACACTTATCCATACAGCATCGATTTTCTTTTTATCTGGAATAAAACGTTGCGATTTTCTTTGAGTAACTTAGCTATCCCTGCTCAAATTGGCAAACAGTAGCGCCTTAAAGGCACCATCTACGCCTGGTCACAGCTTTTCAAAGCTATCCATCACTTTCTACTTCTGACATCCAACTCCACCTCATGCTTGGTCATGGGCTCACAAAGAAAGTGAACGCCCTTAATTGGTCCCTCTTCGTTCTACCTTTTTAGTTTTTGTCATCGCGTTTTTGTTCTTTGTGTTTGGTACTGTGCAAGGATTGTTTTATTTTTGTTTTAGAATGTGTTAAAATATTTTTTTATTTTTTAAAATTTATTTTTGATGTTAGCATATCATATCAAAAGTAATGTAAAACCATTAAAAAAAATTAATTTAAAGTAAAGAAAAAAATAAAAATTTTTTATTTTTTTTTTTAAAATACTTCTAAA
>Ga0307510_10008359_pt1 | contig 12332 bp, 13 predicted proteins | sample 12_EM_MG_FD_207224 | JGI IMG/M metagenome (GOLD analysis project Ga0307510, IMG submission 207224) | Populus trichocarpa ectomycorrhiza microbial communities from riparian zone in the Pacific Northwest, United States - 12_EM | ecosystem: Host-associated > Plants > Roots > Unclassified | place...
GCCGCAACGCGGACCGCAGCGCGCCGGTGATGAATTGTTCGATGCCAAGCTGCCGAACTCCTGACAGGCTGCGCAGAGAAACCCTGGCTCCGAGCGCCGAGAGAGCCGACGCCCAGTCGGCCGCGGGATCGGCGTGGCCGAGCGATCCGCCGATGGTTCCGCGATTGCGGACGGCCCGGTAGGCGATGGCGGCGGCCACCCGCTGCATTGCGCCGCGCGTCACATCGGGTACGCGCCCGTCTTCGATGTCGCTATGGGTGACGCATGCGCCGATCACGAGATCGCCGTCCACGCATGCCGCCTGCTTGAGCTCGGCAAGATTCGAAATGTCGATCATCACGTCTGGCTCGACCAGCCGCAGATTGAGCATCGGTCCCAGCGATTGCCCGCCGGCTATGATCTTGATGGCGCGATCGGTCGGCGCGATCAGCGTCAGTGCGCCGTTCAGATCGCCGGGACGCTCATATGCGAAAGCCGCCGATTTCATGCCGCGGGCCTTTCGGTGTCGCGTGCCGCCAGAATGGCCTCGACCAGTCGCCGTGGCGAGATCGGCGAATGCAGCACTTCGACGCCGAGCGGCCGCAGCGCGTCATTCACCGCATTGGCGATTGCGGCGGGCGGCGCGATCGCACCGCCTTCGCCGATGCCCTTGACGCCGAACCTGGTGTAGGGCGAACGGGTCTCCATGTGATCGAGGCGCGGCTCGGGAACCTCGATCGGCCCCGGCAACAGATAATCCGCCAGCGTGGTCGCGAGAGGCTGGCCCGCCTGGTCGAACGGCATCTCCTCGTAGAGCGCGGTGCCGATGCCTTGCGCCAGTCCGCCAAAAATCTGGCCGTCGACGATCATCGGATTGACCAACACCCCGCCGTCCTCGACGATCACGTAATCGAGGATCTCGACGTCGCCGAGGTCGGGGTCGACTGCGACCGTCACGGCATGGGCCGCGTAACTGAACGTGCCGCTGTCGCGTTGCGGCTTGTAGCCGCAGGTGGCTTCAAGACCGCCGGGATCGACATCGCCAGGCAAATCCTGCGGGCGGCGATACCAGGTGTGGGCGATTTCGGGCAGGCCTATGCTGCTGTTGGGGCCGTGCACGCGGCCGTCACGCAGCACGACCGAGGCCGGATCGAGCTGAAGCAGCTTGGCGCCGATCCGTTTGGCGCGCTCGGCGAGTTCGGTGCAGGCGGTCGCCACCGCCCCGCCGGCCATCACCATCGAGCGCGAACCCCAGGTGCCGGTCGAGTAGGGGGTCAGGGCCGTATCGCCGTGCACGACGCGAATCTTCGCGGTATCGATGCCGAGAATTTCGTGGGCGACCTGGGACAGCGTCGTTTCAAGTCCCTGGCCGTGCGAGTGCACGCCGACGCGCAGCTCGAGGCCGCCGTCAGGCGTCATGCGCGCATTGGCTTGTTCAAATCCAGGCACCATCGGAATGCCCCAGCCGGCATAGACCGAGGTGCCATGTGCGGCCTGCTCGCAATAGATCGAGACACCGGTACCGATGAGCCGCCCATCGGGCTCTCCACGTTGCTGTCGCTCCCGGATAGCGGGAACGTTGATCATCGACACCGCGCGCCGCATCGCCTGCGGGTAATCGCCGCTGTCGAAATGCTTATTGGTGATGTTGTCGAACGGCATCTGGCCGGGATCGACAAGATTGCGCAATCGAACCTCGGCGGGTTCGAGACCGGCCTCTGCCGCAACCGCATCCAGCATGATCTCGAGCGCAAAGCAGACGCCGGTGCGCGCGACGCCGCGATAGGGCAGGATCGGGCATTTGTTGGTCGCCGCCGAAAACGTCCGGCAGCGATAGGACGGCATCCGGTACGGCCCTGGCAGGATGCTCGCGACCTGTGCCGCCTCGAGGCAGGCGGAAAACGGGTAGGAGGAGTAGGCGCCCGAATCTACCGTGGCCTCGCAGTCGATGCCGCGCAGCGTGCCGTCGCGGTCGGCATAGACCGTGATCTTGTAATGATGTTCGCGGCAATTGGCGCTGGCTGTTAGATGCTCGCGGCGGTCCTCGATCCAGCGCAGGGGATAGCCCTTGCGCATCGTTAGCCAGGCAAGGCAGACCTCTTCGGGCAACAGGATGCCCTTATGGCCGAAGCCGCCGCCGATATCGGGCGACACGATGCGGATCTGGCCTTGCTCCATGCCCAGGCAGTCCGAGAGGCCGTTGCGCACGATGTGCGGCATCTGCGCGCCAGTATACAGCGTGAGTTGATCGAGGCGGTAGTCGAAGGCGGCGACCACGCCGCGCCCTTCGAGCGGCGACATGCACTGCCGGGCGGTGGATATTTCCCGAGTGACCTTGATCGGTGCATCCAGGGCTGAGGCAATGTCGACCTCGAACGCGCTTTCGAGAAAAACGTTGTCGCTCCAATGTTCGTGAACCAGCGCCGTGCCCGGCTGGCGCGCTTGCAGCATGTCATAAACCGCCGGAAGCTCTTCGAGGTCCAGGTTCACGGATGCGGCGATGTCCTCGGCGTCGGCTCGCGTCGGCGCCACGCACATGGCGACCAGTTCTCCGACATGGCGAACCTTGCCGGACGCCAGTACCGGCTGTTCTGAAATCTTGAAGCCAGGCAGTCCGGAAACTGCTCGGATCGGCTTGACGCCGACAAGATCGTCGGCGGTGAACACGACGTCGCGAAACCGTTCCGGTACGGAAATGGATTTGATCCGTGCGTGGGCAAGCGGACTGCGCACGAAGGCGACATCCTGTAGTCCGGCGAGACGGATGTCGGCCACGAACTGTCCGCGTCCGCGCATCAGGCGATCGTCTTCCTTGCGCGGCAACCGCGCCCCGACACCTTGCTTTGGGGGGAGCGCAGCATCCGCGCCATCTTTGCCTTCAGGGCCGGACATGCAAGCCGCCTTGATCGACGCGCATCACAGATCAGGCCGCGACCGCGCGGGGGAGAATAGGCGCCGTTGCGTCATGACGCACGCCGGCACGCAGGCAGAACACGGGCTGCAGCAGGCTGTCGGCGATCACTTCAGTCTTCTCGTTGTCGCGCAGGATGTAACGGCCAGGGTGCTCGACCAGCACTGTGACGTCGGCATCGATGCCAGGCCGCAGCGTACCGATTTCGCCGGACAGACCGAGCATCTCGGCAGGATGCGAGGTGACCATCGGTACCACTTGTTCGAGCGTCAGCCCAAGCGCCATCATCGAACTCATGGCCTGCACCAGACTGAATTTCGCCTGGCTCGCAAACGGATGATTCTCGTCGTCGGCATGTTCGTCGGGCGTGCCGGCCGGCGCCGGCACATGCGTGTTGTAGCCGTGGATGTCGGCGCCGAGCGTGGTCGGGATGATGCCGGCGGCGATGGCCTTGCGGGCGAGGCGATAGGAGAAATGGCTGCCGTGGCCGACATCGACGCGCAACCCGCGGTCGAGCGCCGCCTGGATCACCGGATGCACCTCGCCCTCGCGGTTGACGAAACCGCCGGGGTGACGCGTGAACGGATGCGCCAGCACGTCGCCGCGACGCAGCAGCGGGATCACGCGGGTGAGAATGGTATCGACATCCTCGCCGTTGATGCCGCTCTCTGGCAGTCCCCATAGCTGGCCGAAGTGAACATAGACCGGCAAGTCAGCGCGACGACCGATCTCTGCCGCCATCTCGATCACGCGGATGCCCCAGCGCGCGAAGCCGCCGATCTCGGCGTGGGCCTTGATGCCGCGAACCAGGTCGCGGTTGGCGTTAGCCGCCTTGACCGTCGCTTCGATATCGACGCCATCGGGACTGTACAGGCTGGGATAGTAATGCCCCTCCAGCCCGCCCACGAGATAGGCCGATAGAAAGACGTAGGTGCGCGACAGGGCTTTTTCGGCGACGAAATGACGGAAACCCGGTAAGGTCATGCAGGACGGACCGCCCTGATCGACCAGCGTCGTCACGCCCGACTGCACCCCCACCATGTCGGCATTCATGCCGAAACGGCCGGTGACATATTGATAGACATGGGCGTGGGTGTCGATCAGGCCGGGCAGCACGATCTTGCCGGTGACATCGACGACTTCGCGGGCGCTGGATGGCAGGACGTCGGACTGCACGACAGCGATCTTGCCGTTGCGGATGGCAACGTCCTTCAGGCCGTCGACGCCCGCAGCCGGATCGATAACGCGTCCGCCACGCAACAGCAGGTCGAATGTGGTGCTTACCGACATGATCGGCTCCTCTTTGATCCATCTTCCACGGCCGGCTCAGGCCAGCATCAGGCAATTGCGAAGTATGCTTCGTAATTTTAGTTTGGCAAGATCAGCAATGATCGTGCCATAGAGTGCAAAAATTTCGTGCAGCATCGGCGAAGGACTGGATTGCGGAAGATGGCGAAGAAATCGACCGGGATGGGCATAGATCCCTGGCCCCTCGGACAACGACCCGGGTTCCTGATCCGGCGGCTGCACCAGATCCACGTCGCTTTGTTCCAGGAGAACTGCGCGAAGTTCGAAATCACCCCGTTGCAGTACAGCCTGTTGTCGGCACTCGCGGTGCGCAAAACCGCCGACCAGACCACGCTTGCAGTCGACGTGTCGCTCGATCGCACCACCACCACCGGCGCCCTCAAGCGGTTGCAGTCGCGAGGGTTTATCGAGAGGGCGGTCCGCCGCGACGACCGCCGCGCGCGGGCGTGCCGGCTGACCAAGGCGGGTGGCGCTCTGCTCGCCAGGATGGAAACCGCCGCCCGCGCCGCACATCGGGATACGCTGGCCTGCCTCAGCAAGACCGAGCAAAAGCACTTTGTCGTGCTGATGCAGCAGATTGTCGCAGCGCACGTCTTCAAAGCCTAGAACGGACGTGGCGGCACTTCCCGGCCGCGGTTCAGCGGATTAGAATCTGTGCAGCCTTGCCTCGTAAAAGGCAGTTGCGCCCAAGTCGCCAAGTCCAGCGATCAAAATTGCGAAGCATGCTTCGTAATTCTCACCCGCGGAAGCCGACCTTGGCGCTTTTTTGATACCGTCTTCAGGCGCCCTAGTCTGATTTCCCCGCGATCGCAGCCTCGCTGTGCAGGCGAAGGCGGCCACCGGGGCTCTGGCACGTCATTTGCTCCACTCATACCGATGAGTTGGTGGCTAGGGTTCCGCATCCCCCGGGATGGCTGGTCCAAGAGCCGCCGCCTGCGCGGGAGAAATCCGCGCCGGACACGGCGGGATAAAATCCCGGGAGACCTCAGTAGCCAGGAATTGGCATTGCTCGGGTCTATGCCAATTCCAGAGTTGCCGGTGCGATGGAGTTGGCGATGGATGCTCTGAATTCGCGGTCCAAGGCCCGGTCGGCCGCAGCATTTTGGCTGTCGCAGCCTGATGTCAACTCATCCGCCGTCATCACTGGCCGCAACGCCCAGCGGAGGCCTTCCTGATGTCGGCCTATGCGGACGTGATCGCCCGCCGCTTCGGCGATGATGGGCCGTCAGGGGAGGGCGTCGAAGACAACGTCTTGATCCGCCGGGTGCTCTCACGCAAGACGGTGCGCCGCTACAGCGACAAGATGCCGGACGAAAATCTGCTCGACGTCCTGACCGCGGCGGCGCTGAGCGCGTCGGCAAAATCGGATTTCCAGCAGGCCTCGATCCTGCGGGTGCGCGATGCGGCCAAGCGCGCCGCGATCGGGGAACTGTTTCCGGCCATGCCGTGGATCGGAAACGCGCCTGCCTTCTTCGTTTTCCTCGGCGATGCGCGGCGGCTGCAGAACATCGGCGAGATGCGCGGCAAGCCGGTGCGGAACGGAACGCTCGAAGGCTTCTTCAATGCCAGCGTCGATGCAGCGCTTGCGATGCAGACCATGATCCTGTGCGCGGAATCCGTTGGCCTCGGCGTCTGCCCGATCAGCGTGATCCGCAACGAGGTCGACAAGGTCGCCGCTATTCTCGGTCTGCCCGATCTGGTGTTTCCGGTCACCGGCCTCTGCCTCGGTTATCCGCAAGGCGACGGCTACGTCAGCCTGCGCCTGCCGCGTCCCGCCACCACGCATCTTGATCGTTACGACGACAGCGCGCTGGTGTCGGCGATCGACGATTACGACCGCAGGAGAGATGCGTTGCACGCGATCCCCAGGGAACAGCAGCGCTCGAACGCCGAGTTCGGCGAGGCCACGTTCTATGGCTGGTCGGAAGACAAGGCCCGGCAGGCGGCCAAGGCCGAGGGCGCGGCGTTCCCGCCCTATCTGCGCTCACATGGATTCAGTTTCGATTGAAAGGACCGCACCCGGTACGACATCCCTAATTTCGCTCTCACGCCCCGACCTCATTTCCTATCAGCAAAGGACGCCTCATCATGCCGAGATCTTCGATCACCTTCCCGATGTCTTTTTCACGACGTCTGTTGTTAGGTCTGGCCGCGGCGCAGCTTGCGGTTCCGCTACTGACGGGCGCGGCGCAGGCCGCCAGTATGGACGACATCAAGAAGCGCGGCCTGATCGTCGCCACCGAGGACGATTTCCGTCCCTTCGAATTCGTCAAGGACGGCAAGCCGACCGGCTTCGACAATGAGTTGATCGAGGACCTGAAGAAATATGCGCCGTTCGAGATCAAGCAGGAGATTCTGCCCTGGACCGGCATTCTGGCTGGTGTCAGCACCGGCAAATACGACGTCGCGATAACGGCGGCGATCATCACCAAGGAACGCAAGAAGTCACTCGACTTCACCAGCCCGATCGCCGATGCAACGCATTTTTATGTCAAGCGCAAGGACGACAAGAGTATCTCTTCGATCAAGGATCTGAATGGCAAGGCAGTCGGCGTCCAGGCCGGCAGCGCGCTGCTGGCGCGGCTTCCCGAACTCGGAACCATGCTGGAGAAGGAAGGCGGCAAGCTCGGCAAGATCGTCGAATACACCTCCTATCCCGAGGCCTACCAGGATCTGGCGCTGGGCCGGGTCGATTACGTCGTCAACACCATCATCAATATCAAGACGCTGGTCGCCGAGAAGCCCGCTGTGTTCGAGGTCGGGCAGGCGGTATCCGGGAAATCCTTCCCGGCTTGGGCCGTCGCCAAGGACAATACCGCGTTGGTTGAGTTTCTGAACGGCTTCATCGCCAAGGAGAAGGAAACCGGCCGGTTCGCCGAGCTGCAGAAGAAATGGTTCGGTGAATCGTTTCCCGATCTGCCGGTGAAGTTCGAGCCCGAGTTCTAGCCTCCCGCAGGCCGAAAAATCATGACCGCCAACGACGTGTTGGCCATTCTTCAGGGTGCCATCGTGACAGTGACGCTGTCGGTGATCGGCATCCTGATCGGCCTCCCGATCGGATTGGGGCTGGCGTTGCTGCGATGGGCCAACGTGCCGGTCGCGGCCAAAATCGTTGCGCTCTATGTCAGCATCCTGCGAGCGACGCCGCTGGTTACGCTGCTGCTGCTGTTGTTCTTCGCGCTGCCGAACATCGGCGTTCCCATCAACCCGGTTTCGGCGGCGATCCTCGCCCTTGTGATGAATACGTCCGCGTTCAACTGCGAGGTTTGGCGGGCGGCGCTGGTGAATTTTCCCAAGGACCAGTATGAGGCGGCACAATCGGTCGGGATGAGCGCCGGATTGCGGTTTCGCCGTATCGTGCTGCCGCAGATCGTGCGGGTCAGCCTGCCCGGCCTCGTCAACGAGATGTCGCTGCTCATCAAGGTGACGCCGGTACTCGCGGTGGTCGGTGTTGTCGATATCACGCGGGCGGCGGTGCGGATCGGCGCGGAGACCTACGAGCCGCTGCCGCCGTTTCTGGTCGCGATCGCGCTCTACGCCCCGATCGTCTTCGTGCTGGTGTCCTTGCAGCGCTGGATCGAGCGACGCCAGACCCTTACCGAGGCTGCCGCATGATCCATGATTTCGGCATCGTCTGGAGTGAACGCGCGCTGCTGCTCAGCGGCCTGGCCAACACCGCGATCTTGTCGGTGATCTCGGCGGTTGCAGCGCTGCTGTTGGGATTTATTCTGACGCCGGCCTTGATGGCGAAACACCGCGCGGTGCTGTGGGTCGCGCGCGGTCTCGTCGACGGCATGCGATGCGTTCCATTTCTGCTGTTCGCCTACATCGTCTATTACGGATTTCCGTCCTTCGGCGTGCGGCTGGACAACTGGACATCTGGCCTCGCCGCCTTGACGATCTACAACGCCGCCTACATGGCCGAGATCCTGCGCGGTGCCTGGACGGCGCAACCGCGCGAGCCGATCGAGGCCGGCATTGCCTTTGGCTTTTCCAATATCGTGCTGTTCCGGCGTATCGTGCTGCCGCCGCTGTTGCTCGCCGCCGGGCCCGTGATCGGCAACCAGATGATTCAGATCATCAAGGACAGCGCGTTCCTGACCATCATTGCGCTGCCTGAATTGACGCACGCCGCAAGCTCGATCCAGTCGCGGCATTATGTGCCGTTCGCGGCATTCATCACGGCGGTATTTCTTTATTGGGGCCTTTGCCTCGTGATCGAGGCGGGCGTAAGCTCGATTGATCGCCTGGCTGCGGCGAGACGCTAGGGGGCCGCGATGGCAGAAGGCGGCAGGGTTTTGGATGTAGCCGGTGTGTCGAAGCGTTTCGGCGCACTTGAAGTGCTGTCCGACATCAGCCTCCAGGTCGCGAAAGGCGAGACCGTTTGCGTGCTCGGTCCGTCGGGTTCGGGCAAGTCAACCCTGCTGCGCTGTATCAACTGGCTCGAGCGCCCTGATGCCGGGCGGATTTATCTGAACGGCACCGAGGTCGGCCTCAACGGCGCCGGGGTGGTGATGAGCGATCGCGAACTTTCGCGGATCAGGACCCGTATCGGCATGGTGTTTCAGCATTTTGCACTGTGGCCCCATCTGACCGTCTTGCAGAATTTGATGGAAGCGCCGGTCCAGGTGCAGAAACGACCCAAGTCGGAGGTGCGCGACGAGGCGCTGGCACTGCTGGCGAAAGTCGGGCTCAGCGACAAGCGCGATGCGTTTCCGGCAAAACTGTCGGGCGGACAGAAGCAGCGCGTCGGAATTGCGCGCGCGCTGGCGATGCGGCCCGACCTTCTACTGTTTGATGAGCCCACCAGCGCGCTCGATCCCGAACTCGTCGGCGAGGTGCTGGTCGTGATGCGCGACCTCGCCCATGAAGGCATGACGATGGTGGTGGTGACTCACGAGATGGGATTTGCCCGCGATGCGGCGACGCGGATTCTGTTCCTTGATCGCGGACGGGTTGTCGAGACGGCGGCTCCGGAGCGTTTCTTCTCGAGTCCGGAGACGGAACGCGCGCGCCAGTTCATCCAGCGCTATGCGGGGCATGCCGCGAACGGCGGCCGTTGAATATCATGACCAAGGAGGGAGCCCATGGATCCGATTTTCCATCTTTTGCCCGACGCGCCGAAGCCGGTCGCTCCCTATAGCCATGCGGTCGAGGCAGGTCCCTACGTGTTCGTGACGGGCCAGCTTGCCACCGATCCTGATGACGACTCGCTTCCGATCCCGCCGGGAATCGAGCCGCAGACGCGCAAGGTCATGGACAATCTGGCACGCGTGCTCGCAGGCTGCGGGCTGACATTCGCCAATGTCGTCTTCGTCCGCATCTATCTCACGGATTTCAAGGGCGACTACGCCGCCATGAACGCGATTTACGCGGCCTATTTCGATGAAAAGCGGCGGCCCGGCCGGACCACCGTCGGTGTCACCGACCTCGCGCGCGGCGGCATTATCGAGATCGACTTGATCGCTTTCAGATCGTGAGATGCCGGCAACATGGAAACACGTATCGAGATTCCGGCACGCCGCGGCAAGGCCGCTTTCGTCTACGCCGGGCAGACCGTTACCGTCATCAACACCCATGGCGAGCAGGTCGTCGACACCTGGGCGTTCAATCACGCCGACCTCGCGGAGTTCATGTCGAACGAGCACACGCGCGCACATAGCCTTCATCTCGTTCCGAAGTCTGGCGATATCCTGCGGACCAACAAGCGCCGGCCGATCCTCACCTTGACGGAGGACACTTCGGGCGGCGTGCACGACACGCTGATCGCAGCCTGCGATCGTTATCGCTATGCGTTCCTGGGTGTCGAAGGTCATCACGACAATTGCACGGACAATCTCTTTGCGGGGATGGCCGAACTCGGTCTGGTGCCGCCGGAGGTGCCGAGCCCGCTCAATCTTTTCATGAATATCCCCTGGAATGCGGACGGTACGCTCGGCTTTGCCGCGCCGCCGCGGCCAGTGCCTGGCGGCTATGTCCGTCTGCGCGCCGAGATGGATCTGGTGATCGCATTCTCGGCCTGTCCGCAGGACATTCTGCCGATCAATGGCAAGGCCGGAAAGCCGGTCGAGGCACATTTCACGATCACGGGCGAGCAACTCGGAGCGATCAAGACATGAGCCGGATGCAACAGGAGATCGAGGCTAACCGGCGGCGATACGAGGAGCTGCGTGTGGCCGGACAGGAGCTGACGCCGAAAGGGCTGCCCGAGCCGACTGCGCTGGATGGTGCACCGATTGCGCCGGACGCCGTCATCCATCGGGAACATGTACCGGCCGGCTGGTACGCGACGATGCGCCTGCGCCGCGGCGAGGCACTGCGGATCATCGATGAGTCCGGACGCTCCAGCGTCTCGCTCATAGGTTGGCGAGAAGAGGATACGTCCGAGCGGATCAATTGCGCCGACACCGTCAAAGTGCAGTGGAGCGCCGCCATCGCCAAGGGCCGCGTTGTCGTGTCGGACATGGGGCGCGTATTCCTGTCGCTGATCGAGGACACCAGCGGGGCGCATGATCTCCTGGTCGGCGGTTCGACGCCCGCCTCGACGCTTGCCAGGTTCGGCGCTACGACGCGCAACACGCAGGAGAACTTTCTCGCGGCCGCTTCGAAGATCGGACTCGATGTCCGGGACATCCCGCCCTGCGTCACCTTCTTCGCACCGGTATCGCTGGACGATGCCGGCCATTTCCGCTGGCAGGAGGGACGCAAGCGACCGGGCGACTTTGTCGATCTGCGCGCCGAGATGAATCTCGTCATCGTCGTGTCGAATTGCCCGCATCCGCTCGATCCGGCTCGGCCTGAAGCGGCCGGACCGGTCACGATGATCAGGCACCGCGTTGCGGCCGCTGCCGCGGACGATCCTTGCCGGACGGCGTCGCCGGAAGCCGCGCGCGCCTTCACCTTCACCGACCGGCTTTTCGCCTGAGGGGCTACCATGAGCAACCCGGATACGTTCGATGCGGTGTACTCCTTCGATATTCCGGCCGAACGCCCCTGGTCGGGCGTGCTCAAGAAAGGGCAGATCTTGCGGATCATCGACAGCGAGGGGCAGCAGGCCGTCGACGCCCTGCTGTATTGCGCCGACGATCCGAGCGAGCGTTACAGCTCGCAGGATACTCTGCGTGTGCAGGGCTCGGCCTATATCGATCTCGGCACGCGCCTCATGTCCAACAGAGGCCGGGTTATGGCGCGCATCACGGCCGACACCTGCGGACGCCACGACACCTCGGCGGGCTGCTGCTCCTGCGAAAGCAACGCGGTGCGTTTCGGCGAGGCGACCAAATACCAGCATGCTTGCCGCGAGAATTTCATCCTCGAATTGTCAAAACACGGGCTGACCAAACGCGACATCGTCTCCAACCTGAATTTCTTTATGAACGTGCCGATCGATCCGTCCGGAAACTTCACGGTGGTCGACGGCATTTCGGCGCCGGGCAATTATGTCGACGTAACCGCCGACATGGACGTGCTGTTCGTGATCTCCAACTGTCCTCAGGTGAACAATCCCTGCAATGGCTTCAATCCGACACCGATCCGCGTGGTGGTCCGCGATGTGCCGGGATTGTGACGCCATCCGGCGTAGATCGGCATGACGGAGGAGGACGCAAGATGGGTCGAGGTGTCGCCGCTGGAGCGGCTTGTCGACCAGGGCATCCTTTGCGTGCGGGTGGAAGCCGTCGACCTGCTGCTTGTTCGCGACGGTGAGCGTATCGCGGCCTGCGAACGGGCGTGTCCGCATGAGCAGGCCGATCTCGGTCTTGGCCGTATCACCGACGGCCGTCTGTTCTGTCCACGTCATCTCGCGTCGTTCGACCTGGACGACGGCGATATTTCCGCGAGCTGGCCGAGCCGGCCACTGCGGCGCTATCCTGTGCGGATCAAGGATGGGCGAATCTGGATCGATGCTTCCGCAATCCACGATAGTGCGGACTAGACAAGCTATGCCTGCGCCGTAGGCGAACCCTTGTCCTGCAAGGCAGATTATTGCTCGGATTTGCATCGGCGGGGTCGCAGCTCTGCTCTAAATCGGTCAGAATCCACATATTCTTGAGTCAGTTTACCCCTGAAACGGCTAAATTCGCGAATGGCATGACTTCTGCATGACCGATTTGACCGGTTGATGTTGGTCCATCCA
>Ga0307510_10008360_pt1 | contig 12331 bp, 16 predicted proteins | sample 12_EM_MG_FD_207224 | JGI IMG/M metagenome (GOLD analysis project Ga0307510, IMG submission 207224) | Populus trichocarpa ectomycorrhiza microbial communities from riparian zone in the Pacific Northwest, United States - 12_EM | ecosystem: Host-associated > Plants > Roots > Unclassified | place...
TTTCGGACGGTCACTCATAGTTTTGACTTGGTCTGCGTGTATATAAACTAGGTCATGATCTCTTTACTTTTTTTCCCACTCATATTTCCTGAAGTCAGGTCTGCCTTGCGATCTCACATGCAGGTCCTTTGGCCTCACTTCACCAGGAAGGTCCCAAACGCCTACCACCTGCCGTTGCTTGACCAATGCTTCAGCGGTTCCAATGAAGTCGATCTCACGTCCGTGACCATTTCACGAAGCCACTGTCATTGTCAGAGCGAAACATTGTTTACATTCAACGCCTTCTCCATCCTTCACCACAACGCTATTGTTACAAGAGGATCATCGAGAATAATAGTACAACATCCAATCTCCCACGCCAACCACCAGCGAATAACAGTTCGATACCTACAAAACATGCCTTATTCAGCGCATCAATGAACCCCGTGGCTTTCTCAGAGACTCTGCAATGCCCAAGAATGTCTCCGCAAGTCGGACCTAGGTGATCTCCACATCAGGGGATCATTGGTGCAGAAAAAGCCGTGAAAGTGTCTTACCGTATCGAGGGCGATAGAAAATGAGGAAGGAACCGACGCCGCTTGTGGTCTCAAAGGATCGCGAGGAGCATTATTCTGGATTCCGAGAGCCAGGTTGGCCATCCTGCGGAGGGAGGCAGACGAACCGTCCGGACCAAAAGAGACAGAGTGGAAAGATAGGGGCGTTCTTTGAGAAAGGTCAGCAACCGGCTTTCACCGAAGAAGGTGACGGACCCAAGCCTAATTGCTGTACGACAAAGGTCTTGGATGGAATTGTCGGATACTGAGCATTCGCCGTCAGACAGGAAGATCATGACTGGCGCTCTGAGTTGAAGAAATGTCAAACAAAGGAGTTTCACAAAGGCCAGATACAGGAAGATTGCGAACCTCTCTGTGCTCCAGTTTTGTTCCATCACGGTTTGGCCTGTTTGGAGAGCTGCCGTAAAATTCGTACCCCCACCCGCCTGGTGGCGAAGGACGATAGCTAGCAGTTGATCCGGAGTACTCGTGAAATCATTGGTTAGGACTTGCGTAGTTCCCTCATTGAAAAGGATAACACTATATGCGTCGCGCCGCGCTCCAACGGCTTGTCGGTTTGCCGTGATAGCAGCATGACGGGAGGACCAAAAGCTATACAGTGCCGAATAAACAGCCCCAAGCCTGTTATTGGCCGATTGCCGTATTTGATTTGTCATTGGTGCATCAGCCAGAGGATGGCGGTCGTTATAAGACATAGAACCAGATCTAAAAACGCAACTGTGAGACGCGACCCACGTCCTTCAGCATACAATCTGACCTGTCAATGACGAATATGCTATATGTTCTATAGTATTAGAGCTCTGGGTAGTACACCACGAAAGAGTCTTACACATGGAAGGCTTGCTGCATCACGACGGGGTTGTTGCAGTCGAATTGATGCCCATCGTTGGAAATATACCCAAGGCCATTCACAGGGTCGTTAGGGTTCTTGAGGGGATGGAACATGGGCAACGTGCAGTAGGACGGCTGTCCCGTGCCGGCTGCGTGTTCAGGACCTAGATGTATGTATTTCATCTGCTAAACGTCAACGATCTATCCACCACGTAACACACCAGGGCACATGGCATCGCTGGATTACGCGTAAGTCACTTGATTTCTCCCTAGGAGGACGACGCACCATTTTGCAAAATTTGTTTGCTCGTCGCGGGTATATGGGTCTACTCCAGAACGTCAGTACTTGACTCAGCGAGGGAAGGGTGACCGTAACCTCTGAAGCCTGGGAACGATTGCTTAGCTGAAGTCGAGGTAAGAGGAGAACAGCCAACGTACCCATCCTACGCCAATGGAGACTATGTGTGATGGCGTCCTTGGCTTTGTCCGGATCTGGAGTTATCCTTTCGTTCATGTGTTGGACCTCTGCGCCATCGCAACGACCACCCTGTTCGGTACGGCAATAATCGATATGTACGTGTCTGCCCATCGACGTGCAAACAAGATTACACATCATCGGTGCTCCCTCGTCATTAGAGGAGAACCTGCGACCTCCCAACTCGAGAGTGGTCCCGTCTGGTCCGTCAACTGCCCAGCGGGTCTGTGTCATGGAGCCATGGCTAGTTTCGTGTTCTTGTTGAGGATGGCCTTAAAATATCGAACAATACTAATCATCAGCATCTATCGCACTCTGTGGGGAGCTGCGTTACCGAGGGGCAAAGTACAGAAATAGCTACAACTCTCGCAGCTATACGGTGTGAGCGTCTTAAAAGTCAAAGCTTGCCTTAAAATAACCCACCGAGCTTCGCAGAAGTGGAACGGCTGGCTATCTTTGCTATGGGTGTGTGCCCCATCATGTGACGTTTGCCCTTGCGGAATAGTCTTGACGCACTGCAACCGTTTCGCCACTTATTCGATGTCAGCACGCGCCGAGATAATTTAACAATCAGCAAACCTTGTGTGTACTATTGAGCAAACAAAAAGTAAGCAGAGGGGCGACGGATGACGGTATAGGAATGTGTCACCTTGGTATACTGGAATGTTTCGTGTCTGCCGGTGAATGTAGCCTGAATGGACTGGGGCGCCGTGTCAATTTGACAGATCCCCTGATCAGAGCACAGAGCAGAGCACGCGTGCGTTTCTCTGCTCGCGGCGATATTCAGTTACAATAACCTTTCAAACAAGGGAACCAGGGAAAGCACTGACCCACACAGGTGATGCGTTCCCAGAGTCAGCCCGTGCAAATGCGGTTCGTCACAAAGCCGCTTGCAAAGTTCACACGTCGATGGACAGAGTCTTGTATCGCAGGAATGGGTGACATGCACTTGATCACTACAAACAGGAGGCCAGTTGGTCAATGCGGGAGAGCGTACGAAGGGAGAAAACCCCACCTGGGGATGCTGCAACGTTCCTGACAGGAATAGACCTTCCCACCCGGCATCGTGATCCCTTGGAGGGCGCAGGGCTAGTAGATTCACATGATCGTAAAGAGAAACGTGCGTGATTGAAGACTAGACCATACCTCGCCACACATATGAACCGGCGCAGAACACATGTGGTCCTCTTCCTCAGAATGTCCCATGACCTGCAGGTACGTAAGCAAGTGCTGGTCAAGAAAACGATTGTCTCCACCAACTTTCGTACAATCCTCCAAGCAGCCTCGCTTTCCGAATAGTTTACAAGGTTCTCCGCATAGGTGGGCGGTGACAACGCAACTGCACGAAGGTGAGAAGGTAGCATCCATGATCTAAGCATCTATTCCACTTACATATGCTTGCCAGGATGCCCGGCGCTGCGCCTTCTTCAGAAACAAGGATTGATAGCAAGAAGATGACATACCGTGTACTGCATGGCCGAGGCTCATCTTCACAGAACCCACAAACGGACGTACACTTGTGATCTGTGTCACAGTTATGGTCGCCCTCATGGAGCCGGCTACGAATGCAGAGAAGGTTGCACGAGGCACATTGAGCGCCACAGAGTTGGACACCCGTCCTCAACTCGATGACCATATTGTCGAATCTTCTGCGTATGTCCTCGATGGCTGCATGACCCCCCTCGAACTTGGCCAAATTGCAATCCAGCCAAGATCGCACGTGGTTGACACGCAGGTCGACCAATCCGTTGAGATATTTTACGAGTTCTGCCACCCACTCCGAGTCAGGGATGAGTTGTCGTGTCGTGCTCGGGCTCCAGGACTCCAACAAAGCTATGAGATGCATCTCGATGGTTTCCGGTGGAATTGGTTCTCCCTCGGAGATAGCGAATCTTGCCATTGTATCATCGCTCTCCAGGATGAGGTCTGTGTCAAAGTCCTGAAAATACAGTCAGAGACTGGATCTCATGCCTCGAGTTGATAAGCTACGGAACCTTCAGAGGCTCGAGCTGGGGCTCTATCTCCGAGAACCCAGTCGCGAGCGCGATCGGTAGGAGAGCGGCAATTGACTTGGCCCGATGCTCGGCCATGGTCTCTGTTGTGAGAATGAGCCAAAGAGCCAAAAGGAAAGAGTGAGTGACAGACGAGAAAGCGCTCCCCAATCGTTTGCCTGCAAGTGGATGTTGAGAAGAGCACGAGTTACGAAAAATGAGCGAAAACCTTAATCTTTGCCATGAGTGTTTTGATCGTATGAAGGAATTCCCCAGCCGTCGGATGGGATATTTTTTGCAGGTCGAGCCTTCTCTTGAGGATCCCAAATAGCTTGTAGAATTCCTTCGATTCTATCACGGGCCATGGAATGATGTCCAGTTTCCCACCATGTAAGCGAGAGATGAAGTTGGCATCTTGTTCTTCTGCGACAATTTTCTGGAACTTGAGAGAAAACCTATGGGTTCTTATGTTAGCTTGGGAACCAAGTTTAGCATTCGTAAGGTCTTACTCGCGGGCAATCTCTACTTTGTCTGACTCTACCACGTCCTGCGCAGGTGTCACGGGACATAGCAATTGATCGTCGCTGAGTATGTACCTTGATGATAATAACAAGTGTAGATTGGAAGAGTGATGGATTGGCAGTAGGGTCCAGGACAGAAGCACTGGACTGGAACGATTGAAAGAGGCCGCTGATATCCCTACCGAAAGCAAAGTTGTTGCGGAAAAGGACCTACTGGATCTTAGAAAAGGCTCGCTCTCAGAATACAGCAGACGTACAAGATTGGAAATTGCCGTGTTGAATAAAACGAGAAGGGTATCTTCTTGAGCGGACCTTTCGATACTATCCACGCCTAGATTTTCATTACATCATTAGCTAGGACAGGTTTAGATGACGTCAGTCTGACCTTCAAAGTCAAGCGCAACGATCAGCTCATCGTCGGTGGGCGTCACCGACATCCATACACCCTCTGTATACATTAGCTTGGTCCTGTGTCACGTAAAACCAGCACGAGCATACCTGTCGTCCGCATGGCACTCCCCGCAAATGACGTATCCACAAGATGGTTCAATGAGAAGCTCTTTCCCACCGACTGCTGGCCCATGGACGAAACAACTTTTACGGGCTACGTGGTAGGTCATCAGTGACGACAGGGTCCGAGCCAAGAGACACAGCGGCTATACCTTCGAGGCCATATAGGATTGGAAGATAGATTCGTACCATCCGAACGAGAGCTTATCCACAATCTGGCTAACGTCTGCGCCGAGAAGAGACCGTTCTAAGTCAGAAGAGATAACTCCGTTTGCCAAGGGAACGAAGCGATTTTCGCGGCAGACAGCGATGTGGATGGGAATGAGGCAGAGAAGGTCGACAAGCCACTCCCCAACGCGATACTGTGATACGTTCCAGCTTGGGTCAAAGGCCGCTTTGTCACGGAACGATTCGAAATCTGTGGCAGAGACTTGAATATGACGTAGTTCATCACCGGTAGGCTTCCTCGTCGCTTTTACGAATCCCTGAATAAGATCCGAGAAATAAGAAGCAAACGGCAGTGTGGGGTTCTCAGTAATGAACGTTAGGCTCTTCGGGCGACGTTCACTCAAGGATGTGATAGTACGGCGCTTCACCGCAGGGAGAACCGGGAAACGCGTCCAAACTTCCTTGTGACAGTCCAGTAAGTTGTTGTGCAGCGTGCGACCTGCTCCATTCTTAAACGTGTTGTTTCCGCCCTTTTCTTGGAATATAACCTCAGTGACCTTTCTTGTGATGTCGATGGCCATGGAGTTTACGCATTGTGCGTCGATATCGAGACTGAGAAGAAAGACACACCCTCGAGCGACCATCGACGTCACGACAGCGCCTTCGAGTGGGAAAGACGGTATTTCCAAGGGTATCCCATTAGTGGACCCAAACGTTTCCCAATGATACGCAGTAAGAGAGGGCTGCGACCCCTGAGAGTGAAGGGCAAGGAGACAGGACCCATCTGGGGATGAATATACAACACTGGGTAACGATGGGAGTTGCAGCGATGCAGGTCTAGTCCAGGTGCCCCGGTCAATATATTGGTAAGCGATACAACCGCTATGGCAACGAAAACGTGCCAACGTACCTGATTTGTTGTGTGATGAAGGAAAATATCCGGACCTGCGCGCGGGAGTCCACCAACATCACCTCGTCGCTTCCACATACGGAAGACAGTTGCAAGATCGAAACATCCGCTTGGCTGTACCACAGAGCCAGATTGATGGCACTTCCCTGACCTTGAAGCGTCCTAAAGGTCTCATCGAACACAAATGCGTAAAGTTGCATCTACGCGGATGACACAACAAGTCAAGACTCCCACACTGAAGAAGGATATATATAGCACATACTTTTGCTGAAGCGCACACGGCCAGGGTTCGCTTCGCTTCATCATATGCGAACAATACCTCTTCGCCCATCTTGTCACGATTGAGAGTTTTGACCGGCCTAGCCCGCTGTATGGCACCATCCATCCCTGCCAGACTCTCCAGATAGATGGCATGCTTGTCTCGATCGGCGAGAACAAGAAGGAGTCTTTCGTTGTCGAGGAGCCTGTGGAAGCTGATCAAAGATACCACGGGTAAGTTGACGGACGAGCAAATTGACGAACTTAAACACGTACACGATACGGAGCCCAAGTGGTAGATGAAACACACCTGAGCGCCTGTCGCTCGCGATAGGACTAGGTACGTGCTTAGGATTTAACTGCATGTGGTGCTTGTCGTCGCTCGTTAAATCCATGAGATGGACTCGGAATTCGAGATTGGGTTCCTCAAGTACTTCTGTGCGACCAATGACTTTGAAGTCTTATGATTCCGGGCACGTTAATGAAGAAGATTACCGAGTAAGCACCCGAATACACGCACCCGATGGCCAATAGCCCCTCCTCTCTGGTTGGACGTCGTGGATGTGTAAAACACTGCACGCAATTAGTCACCAATCTTGACAGAAATGACAAACTCACGAAGTTCGGCGTCCAACCGAGCTCTTGTTGACGTCCCGGATGAAATTCACGAGCGCACCACCCAGTGCCTTCCTTTGTTCTGTTTCGACCTCATGTTGGATGTTCCTTTTGCACTCGTCCTGCTGCATCCTCAATACGGCATGAGTCAGCTTTTTCACCGTTGGATCAACCAACGACGAGAGGTGGGTGGTGGCAAGAGCTACAACATCCTGGATTGGGCCCTTTAGGTCCTCTTCATCTTCTATACCCTTCAGCCCGAGGAGAAAATCTGAGTCGGAGATGTTGTTTGCCATCTTGTTCATCTCCTTACGCAGGGACTCCTCATCTATGTCCTTTGACCAGGGTAAAATGGATGCGAATGTCGGGAACCAAGACGTTTTTCCGGATTCTTTGTTTTTCTCCGAGTCATCAATCACCTTTTTGGCATGGCGAAGATCGTCTTCGGAAAAGAGGGCGTTAATGAGTTCTTTGCGCTTCGTGGGAGTAATTTCTCGATGTTCACTCAGAAGGTGAGAAATGAAGGTTAGACGCCTCTTCAAGAACTTGAAATCAGCTCCTTTCACAACACCGAACTTGGCATCTTCGACATGGCGCTTATAGGTTCTATTAAAATCAGGGTACACCTGACGGAGATCTTCGACCCGTGGGAGTTCTGGCAGTAGCATGAGCTGAGTGAATATCAAAGTATCAAATTGCCTACGTGGGATCTCATTGTTCGTATTAGATCCACTGTCGGCCCGCGCATGAGACGAAAGCTGATCACGTTCGATTGAGCTGTTTGGAACGTGCACTTCAGTATACTGTACTCGGAGAGCTACGGATGAAGACCCACGGAAAGAGCTTCGTCACGTCACCAACAACCGCATCCCGAAGAGCACGCCGTAAAGAAGGCTCTTGGCCGTTCAGCTCTTGACAGACTTTATTCTGTCTCGTTGTCATTTCATCACGGAAAGACCTGCGAGCATCCATCGCCGCAACGCGCCACTCGCTACACTGCTTTGGAAAAATAGTCGAGATTGCCACCTCGACCAGGATTTGAACAGCATTCTCCTCCAGGGACTCCGAAAGGACTAGGGAATTTTCCTCACTAAGATGCTATGAGCGCTATCTCTTGGAGAATTTCTGAGTACCTACAGCAGTCGCCTGAGGTATAATCGGTTGTACGAGCGGTGATCAAGAGAACTAATTCGAGTCGTTTGCGGAACATAGGAGGCTGTCCAAAATCCTTGAGCCGCTTCCCCATGAAGAAGACAAGGGACAAATGTCGACGGATCCACTGGGCAGTCTTCGGGAGCCACGTAGCTCGAAATGAGGCGTGAATTCATCTTTGGTAAGTTAGCAGTAGACCTTGCGTCCGACGAAGCGGGGGCAATTACCTGAAACCCCGGGCGTGACGATGCGCTCTCTTCCTGTTCATTCCGCTTTGCGACCTCATACGTGAATAGTCGGTCGTCATCACCAACGTCCACATCCATAGATTCATCATCGTCATCCTCGTCTCCCCAGACTATGGACGCGGTGTGCTCCGCAGATAACAGCGCAACTACTTGATCGCATATTTTCATAAGGTACCTGTATGAGCATGAGATAGATCAAGAAAACAGGACGATATGCAGTTCCTTACCTCATAAAAGTGACTCTGTTCCGACAAACTGAGGAAGCCGCTGAGTCGTCCCAGGTTGAGTCCTCAGGCCAATATATGACATAATGGTGTTCCTGAGTAGGATCCGTCTCTCCAGCAGCGATGACGTATAGACCAGACGATAGGGATGGCCTGGAACTGCCAAGCCGAGTTGGCAGAAGTAGCAAACGACCACTGAGGACGTTATCATCAGGTTAAGAAACGAAAAAAAAAAAAATTTGACGAACATGTCCTCGCCAACTGCGTTAAGCGATCGCAACAAGCGTACAATCTCAATCTTGGATCCATATATGCCAACGGGTCTGATTATGAAATTATCCAGGGCTTTGAAGTCAACTTTAGTGACGGTTGCGTATGCCCCAGGACGTATCGTGTTGATGAAGCGTTTGAGGGGTTCCTGAGCGATGATGATCTTATCAACTACATGAAAGAATATTAGCCCATAGGTAGTGTGTCTAGAAAATGCCCATTACCGCAGCCATTACTCCCAGATTCGCTGAAGAGGTCCAAAAGGCGATACATGCCCCTGATTTCTCCTGCCAGGTCCGTGGAGAGAGGCGGAGGGGCTGTGTTGTTGGGGGGATCCTTTCCGCGTGCCTTCGATGTTTTCTCGTCTAAGCCAATGAGTATAAAGGAAAGGAGGATAAAGAATGACAATGATGATACTCACCAGGATTTCCGGGCGGCGGTGTGTCCGTATTCATAGATGAGTGATGCCCCGGGGGCTGGGGGAACATGTTAGGTGGAGTGTAAGATGTACTGTTGTCCATTTGGACTACGAGAACTGTGATAGGAAGAAAAACCTGGGGCCTCCAGCTGAGTGCTCAATCCTATCTCCCATTTTTATTAATCGTACATGATCCTAGACGCGCGCCGGATGTCCCGTTTCGTTTCCTACTACGGGACCGATCCAGATCTGAGCGCTTTCACCTTACTAGGTTTTTACTCTACTCGGGTAGTGAGAACGGCGACTTGAGAGAACAAAGGGATTATGGAAGATGTAGAGTCACAAGATGGTGCCATATGCCATGAATACTGCGATCCGCAGTGAGAAGAGTCGCCGCGTGTTGACCCGTAGCCAATGACAAGGTGCAATAGCGCGATCCGCAGCGGCGGACAATAATGAAACCCTATCAGAAACCCTATTAGAGAGGCTGCGGTTAGGCGGATGTCAGCATGTCAGCACGCCCAACTTTACGCCTTGCGCCCAGCGGCGTTGTCCGAAACTTTGGTACAGTGGTCAAGCCCGTCCTTGATATCTCTTCCCGTGAACCACCACTGGGAATGGCTTCGACTTCCTCCCTCAAGACGACACACCCCCACCACAGTCGCCCTCAAAAACGATCACCTGAAATGGATACAAAAGCTATCGCTCACAGCGTTTTGGCGGACGGCACAGAGCATGTTGTTTCCCATGGCGGCACGGGCCAGTACAGCGGAGACGGAATGGGCGCTTCAGCCTGCGGACTCGCGGCGTTGAATTTCGCGAGGGTGGCCTTCTCCATCGAACAAGGTGGTTTGCAAGACGCGGCTCTTCTGCAGACCGTATTAGCTCCCGAGTGCTCCGAGGTGCGACCATCGTAAAACCCCCTACCGGAGCATAGTCTCATTTTTACAGGAAACCACCGCTATATGCGCGTCATGGTCCGGTAACCTCCACCTAGACGTCGAAGATATCTGTCGCGTTCCATTGTTTGACAAGACCTTGAAGCTGAAGACGACCACATACGGCCAGCCTGGGGTCTCAGGGTTCAAATCCTTACTCATGTCAGTACACGCGCGGCATGATCGCGCCTTGAACGCAGTGGCTAACAAATATCTTCGTGTTAAGGGAACTATGCGACATCGACTCATCCGCAGTCGCCATTATCACTCGCCCCCCTGAAATCATCGCCTGCTTGAAACTACGACTTAGGAGTCGAACCGTCTTCATCATTTTCGACTCTCACCCGCGTCTATCCCATCCCAATGGTGCAGGGATGATGATCAGTCCCTCGATCGAAGGCACTGCCCGCCGACTTACCGAACTCCTTCCTACCATCGACCTTCGGGACAGTTTCCTTCAATGGCAGGCTCAGCTCCTAGGGAATTACAGTGGCCACGTGTTCGTGCCACACGGCATCGAGATGTCCACGCCGACATTATGGCAAGCGGTTCTCGAGTCCAGCCTGGCCCAACTATCCATGCAAGCAGAGCTTGCCGATTTACGCTCACAGAACGATCTGTTTAAAAGTGAAATCAAGGAGGCCCAAGTGCAGAGCCGACAGCAACAGATGCGCATTCAACAACTCGAATCGTCTGCATCCAGCTCCAGACACTACCGTCCTTCCACGCCACCAAGACAATCCTCTTCTTCATCATCGACGCGCTTTTCATATCATCCAGCTTCCTCTAAGGCGTCTACTTCACCCCCTACATCCACTTCTACTTTCGCATCCTCTTCCGCTGGCTCAGGATTCGATCGCACGCTTGGTCGCCATGGCAGCCCACCCACCCCACCCGTTGATCGCGAAGATGGTCTTATGTATGCTTTGCGTCTGCAGCGCGAGTATGATGACGAAGATCGCGCTCTCTCAGTACAACGCACCCAACTCGCTAAGTCCGCCCAACGCCTCTTCGAATGCAACATATGTATGGAGGAGATGCCTGTGGACTCAATCGCCCGCATCGATTCCTGTGGACATACCTTCTGCCGCGAATGTCTCCGCGGACACGTCAGCGCACGCATAGATGAGCATAGATTTCCTGTACTCTGTCCCACTTGTACCGCGAACAAAGGCAAGGGAAAGGGGAAAGCTGGCGGTACGTACCGCCCGGTCCGGGTGACATCCTCCTCACGTGACTTTCTTCAGAGGTTTCACAATCACTAGCCCTAAACCTCGGGCTCACCGACGAGCAATTCAGTATATGGTCCGAGATGGAAATGGTCGTATTTTCCATCCTCCTACACTGTCGAAAGTACGTCCTCCGGGTTCACCATCGTCCTCCCTGTGCCGATAACCGGAATCTTTCGTCGGAACAGGTGCCAGCGGTCAATGTTCGTGGCAAGAGACGAACATGAAGAGGCTTCTGTCATCGCTTGTCCGCTTCGGGACTGCAACCACGCATGGTGCAAGCAGTGTCAGCAGTCGATTGACTTTAACGGGCCGAAGCACTCGTGCGATGGCACGTCGGAACTAGACCATCTGATGAAGCAACAAGGATGGAAGTACTGTCCGAGTGAGTCCGCATTAGCACATCTCCATTTTCGTTTTCTCATATTTCTGCAGCATGCAAGACGCCGATCCAGAAAGAATCTGGGTGTAATCACATGACGGTACGTTAACATGATCGAGATGTGTCAGCACTATCGCTGACGCCTTGTCCATCTACAGTGCATGACTCCTGCCTGCAATACGTAGGTGTTGTATCCTTCGCCACTGTGGTCGTCGTCTCTAATGGGGAATATTTATCCAGTCACTTCTGCTACCGCTGTGGTGGTCTTATTGTGAGGTCCGGTCTAGGCCAAGAAGTACAACAGGCGATATCGAGCCATTATGCGAGTAACTGCGAACTTTTCCACTACCCAGAAACCTCTTAGCCGAACCGCCGAAGTAATCGGAATTGTCAAACGATTTGTACCAACTCCACCACTTACGAATACCCGCAGCCTAGCGACGGAGAATTAGAACTCATATCCGGGGTGACTTTGTATCCATACCATGTGCCAACACGACCCTTTTTTTATTATAATCGATGAGATAACGGACTGTATTTTGGGGGGGGTCCGGACTTACATGTTTATCTCACCGAACTTGAGGGCAATATCGAATCCTACTGGGACCTACAATCCTAATGTGAGCAATTAAAGACT
>Ga0307510_10008361_pt1 | contig 12331 bp, 11 predicted proteins | sample 12_EM_MG_FD_207224 | JGI IMG/M metagenome (GOLD analysis project Ga0307510, IMG submission 207224) | Populus trichocarpa ectomycorrhiza microbial communities from riparian zone in the Pacific Northwest, United States - 12_EM | ecosystem: Host-associated > Plants > Roots > Unclassified | place...
ATCGTTCACCGGGCACACGCAGTCGACCGTCGGCCTCTACCTCGACGACGTGCCGATCACGTACAGCGCCCCGGACCCGGACCTGCGCTTGGTCGACGTCGAGCGCATCGAGGTGCTGCGCGGTCCCCAGGGAACACTCTACGGGTCCGGCTCGATTGGCGGCATCGTGCGCATCGTCACCGCCAAGCCCGATCCAACGGCGTTCGCCGGCTCAATGACTGTCGAAGCGTCGGCCATCCAGCACGGCGCCGAAGGGACCGGCGTCGACGCCACCCTGAACGTGCCGCTCCTGGCTGGCAGGGCGGCGCTCCGCGGCTCTGTGTATCGCGACGAAAGGCCGGGTTACATCGACAACACCCGGCTGGGGCTGCGCGATGTGAACTACGGTCAGCGCTCGGGCGTCCGGCTTGCCGGGAGCCTGGCGCTGACCGACGACTGGAACTTCCAGGCCGACTTCGCGCGCCAGTCGATCAACACGCGCGACAGCCAGTACGCCCAGGGGGCCGGGGCGCCGCTTACCCGGGACACCCGGGTGCGAGAACCGCACGACAACGACTTCAACGAGATCAGCGCCGCTGTGTCGCATGCGGGCGAGGTCGCGAACCTGAAGGTTTCCGCAGCCTTCATCGATCACAGCGTCGAGACCCGCTATGACGCGACGGGCGCCTTCGGCAGGAGCGGGCCGGCGGCTTTCGACGAGGCGCGCAAGGTCGATCTGTCGGTGGTTGAAGCCCTGCTGTCGTCGGCCGGTGACGGCCGTTTGGCCTGGCTTGTTGGCCTCTTCGCCTCGCAAGCCGACGAAACCGACAAGGCCTCGCTGGCGGTCCTCGGCAGAGGCGCGCCCGCACGGTCGGTCTATCGTCGCCGCGACCACCTCTCGGAGGGCGCCTTCTATGGCGAGGTGGCCTATGAGGTCACCGACCGACTGACGCTCACGCTCGGCGGGCGCCTCTTCGCCAGCCATCTGAGCTCCGACGCCACGGACTTCGAACTCGCGCCGGGCTTGGTTTCTCCGGAGCGCGACCTCAAGGCGTTCGGCATCGCGCCCAAGGCCCGTGTCAGCTACGCCTGGTCACCGGATCGGGTGGCCTATGTTCAGTACCAGGAAGGTTTCCGTGCCGGCGGGTTCAATATTCCGGCAGCCGCCGATGGCGTCGCCACCGGGCGGCTGGGCTCGGCCTTCCGACCGGATCGCCTGCGCAGTTATGAGGTCGGCGGCACCATGGCGTTGTTCGACCGGACTCTGCGCCTGCGCGCCGCGGTGTTCCACGCCGACTGGAGCCGGCTGCAGACCGATCAGTACCTCGCGTCGGGCCTGCCGATGACCGTCAACATCGGCGACGGCGCGAACACCGGCGTCGAGCTCGAGGCCCAGTGGCGGCCCGACGAGCACTGGCAGGCGCGAGGCAACCTCCTGGTCGAGGACCCGACCATCACCCGGCCGTCGAACGCCTTTCCGGCTACCATCGACATCGGCCTGCCGGGAGTCTCCTCCGTGCTGGCCTCGACCGACCTGCTCTACCGCTGGCGCGTGGCCGACGGTTGGCAGGGCGAAGCCTCCGGCCAGGTCGCTTTCGTGGGCCATTCCTTCCTGACCTTCGACGGCGCTACGGCCAGCCGCATGGGCGACTATGCGGTGGGCCGCCTCGGGTTGGCGCTGAGCTCTTCGCGGACTCGCCTGCAGCTGTCCGTCGACAATGTCGCGGACGAACGCGGCGACACCTTCTCGTTCGGCAATCCCTTCAGCCGGGCGCGCGCCAGGCAGTCGACGCCCCTGCGGCCGAGGACCGTGACCCTGTCGCTGAGCCGCAGCTTCTGAGTTAGCTCATCGAAACCAGCAAGGCGCCGCCTGCGATCGGCCCCACGCGCAGCCAGCCCTTGGCCGACAGGTCATCGACATGGAGCAGTCCTCCCGCGCCTGGCGCGCGGCGCGCTGACGCAGAAAGTCCTGCGACGGACGAGATTCTTTTGAGGAGCCGGCGCAGCGGCGCCGTCGATGGATCAGGCGCGGGGGCGCGTCAACGGAACCCGTCGCCGGCATGCGTATCCTCTGCGATTTCGACGGCACGATCACGCCGCAGGACGCCACCGATCGCGTGCTGGAAGCGCTGGCCGATCCAGCCTGGCGCGACCTGGAGGCCCGCTGGGTCCGCGGCGAGATCACGGCCTCCGACTGCATGCGCCAGCAAATCGCTCTGGTCCGCGGCAGCCAGGGAGAGCTGGACGCCGTGCTCGACGGGGCGGCGCTCGATCCAGGCTTTCCCGATCTCGTGGCTTGGGCCGAGCGCCGCAGCCTGCCGGTGACGATTGTCAGCGACGGGGTCGATTATTTCATTACCCGCATCCTGTCGCGCCATGGGCTGGCGCACCTGCCGGTAACCGCCAACCACCTGGCCGGCGCGCCCGGCGCCTGGCGGTTGGAACAGCCCTGGAGCCGCGCCGGCTGCGCGGCGGGCTCCGGCGTCTGCAAGTGCGACGTGACCGGCCCCTGGACCGGGGAACGCCTTACCACCGTCTATGTCGGCGACGGCCGGTCCGACTTCTGCGTCTCCAACCGCGTGGACCTGCTCTTTGCCAAGGGAGCGCTGGCCGACTACGCGGTCGCGCGGGGGCAGGCCTACCTGCCGTTCGACACCTTCCACGACGTGACTGCCGCCCTGGCCCGGCTGACGGGCGCTCCGCCTATCGGCCTCGACCGCGCCGCGTCCCTCTGAACGCTCAAGCCGGAGTTCCCATGTACGACGCGCCCGCCCAAACCCTGCCCCACCCGCCCACCGAAACCGAGCTCCGCGCCCTCGAGGCGAAATACTGCTCCTGGGGGGACACAGTCCACTACCTGGACGATCCCAAGTTCTTCACCGGCTGCGAGGGCTCGTACATGTACGACGCCGAGGGCCGGCAATATCTCGACCTCCAGATGTGGTACTCGGCGGTCAACTTCGGCTACCGCAACCCGCGCCTCGACGCCGTCGCCAAACGCCAGCTCGACACCCTGCCGCAGGTCGCCTCGCAGTACCTGCACCGCGAGAAGGTCGAGCTCGCCGCCATGATCGCCCAGGATGCCGAGCGCAAGTTCGGCCGGGCGGGCCGCGTGCACTTCAACGTCGGCGGCGCCCAGGCGGTCGAGGATAGCCTCAAGATCGTGCGCAATGCGTCGGGCGGCAAAAGCCTGATGTTCGCCTTCGAGGGCGGCTACCACGGCCGCACGCTGGGTGCGTCGTCGATCACGTCGTCCTACCGCTATCGCCGGCGCTACGGTCACTTCGGCGACCGGGCCCAGTTCATCGAGTTCCCCTACCATTTCCGTGGCCCCCGCGGGATGAGCAAGGAGGAGTACGGCGAGCAGTGCGTGGCGAAATTCGCCCGGCTGTTCGAGACGGAATACAACGGCGTGCTCGACACCAAGACCGGCCAAGCCGAGTTCGCCGCCTTCTATATCGAGCCGATCCAAGGCACCGGCGGCTACGTCATTCCGCCCCGGAACTTCTTCACCGGCATCAAGAAGGTCCTCGACCAGCACGGCATCCTGCTGGTCGTCGACGAGATCCAGATGGGCCTCTACCGGACCGGGAAACTCTGGGCGATCGAGCACTTCGACGTACAGCCTGACGTGCTTGTGTTCGGCAAGGCGCTGACCAATGGCCTCAACCCGCTCTCGGGCCTCTGGGCGCGTGACGAGCTGATCAATCCGACGGTCTTCCCGCCGGGGTCCACCCACTCGACCTTCAACGCCAACCCGATGGGTACGGCCATCGCGCTGGACGTCCTGCGGATGACCCAGGAGATCGACTACGAGACCATGGTCTCCGAAAAGGGCGCTTACTTCCTGGACGGCCTGAAGACCCTCCAGAAGCGCTGGCCACAGATCGGCGACGTGGACGGCATCGGCCTGGCGCTACGCGCGGAGATCTGCGAGGCCGACGGCTACGCCCCCAACAAGGCGCTGCTCGACCGCATGGAGACCGAGGCCATGAAGGGCGACCTTCAGGTGGGCGGCAAGACCTACGGCCTGATCCTGGACGTCGGCGGTTACCACAAGAACGTCATCACCTTCGCGCCTTCCCTGCACATCTCCTACGCCGAGATCGACCTGGCGCTGGAGCTCCTCGACGTGCTGCTGCGCCGCTGCGTGGAAGCCTGACGGGCTCGATATGAACACCGCGCTCCTGCACCTCGACGCCGCGCTGATCGACCAGCGGGCGCTGGCGCGCGCGGTGTCGGCGGGCGGCGGGCGGGGCGTCGACCTGCGCCACCTGGGGCCGGCGCTCAGGCTCTGGAGCCGGCCGTGGACGCTCGAGCGCCTCCGCACCCGCGTGGCGTCGGACATCCCCATCTCTGACGGCCCGACCCTGGTGTTCTCCGGCTCCGGGGATTTCCACCACATTACGCCGACCCTGCTGGCGAGGGCCTGCGAGGCCGCGGGCCGGCCGCCGGTCACCCTGCTGCACTTCGACAACCATCCCGATTGGGTGCGGTTCGCCAACGGGGCCCACTGCGGCTCCTGGGTCGGCATCGCCGCGCGCCTGCCGGAAGTGGTCCGGGTGATCACGGTCGGCGTCTGCAGCCGCGACGTGGCCGGGCCGGAGGGCAAGGGCGCCGATCTCGATCTGCTGCGCGAGGACCGGGTCGAACTCTACGCCTATCGCGCGCCGGACGGCGCCCCCGATGTCGCCGTCGCGGGGCGCTGCTGGCCGACCATTGAGTCGATGGGGGAGGGCGCCTTCCTGGATTTCCTGCCGGCGCGCATCCCCACGGCCGATGTCTATGTGACCATCGACAAGGACGTGCTGCGCAACGCCGACGCCGGCACCAATTGGGATCAAGGCCGCACCAGCCTTTCGTTCCTCAAGGCGATGCTGACCCGGGTCGCCGCCCATCACCGGGTCATCGGCGCCGATGTGGTCGGCGACTGGTCGCCGGCGGTCTACGGCGGCGGTCTGCTGGCGGGGATGTTGAAGCGCGGTGAGGCGCTGCTCGATCAACCCTGGCGTCGTCCCGGCGCGGCAGGCCGCGCGATGAACGAGCCCGCCAACCTCGAACTCCTCGAACTGTTCGCGGATCTGAGCCGATGACCGGGACCCTGACGCTGAGCGCGCTGGCCCTGCTGGGCTTCTGCGTCCTGGCGGAGATCGCCCGCGAGCTCAATTTCAAGGCGGCCAGCCTGCAGGCCGCGTCCGACCGCTATGTGGTCTCGCTGCTGGCCCAGCCGCTGCTCTGGTGCGGCCTGACCCTTTGGGTGGCCGAGGTCGCGGTCTGGCTGCTGGTGCTGGAGCGCACGACGCTCGCGGTCGCCTTCCCGATCACCACGCTGACCTACGCCGGTACGCCGCTGGCTGCGGCCCTAGTGCTCAAGGAGCCGTTCAGCCGCCGCCAGAAGATCGGGGCGGGCCTGGTGACGCTGGGCGTTTTCTGCATCGCGCTCTCGGGCCTGACGGCATGAGCGCCGCGTCCGATCACCGGCTGCGCCGCCGCACGAGCGGCCTCTTCGCCTGGTCGCGGTGGGACGCGGTCTCGGTCCTGGCGGCGCTCGCACACCTGGCCTTCGTGATCTGGACGGTGGCCGGCTTCGCGCATCGGCCCTGGTGGGGCAACCTGATCTGCGGCGCGGTTTTCGCCTATGCGGCCAGCTGGAACATCAACGGGGTGGCGCACAATTTCATCCACACGCCCTACTTCCGCGCCCGGGCGCTGAACGACGCCTTCAGCCTCCTGAACAGCCTGGCGCTCTGCACGCCGCAGCGGTTCTATGCCTGGGTCCACCTGCGCCATCACGAGGGCAACAGCGACCGGCCGGGCGCCGACGGCGAGACCCGCGATTGGCTCTCGATCTACCGCCATGGCGCGGCGGGCGAACCGGAGCCGGTCTGGAGCTATGTCGTGAAGGGTGTTTTCCGCGACGACGCCGGTGACATCTACCGGGCGCTAAAGGCCAAGCGTCCGCGGGACGCCGTTTTCGGACGGATCGAGATCGGCGCGATCACCGCCTACATCCTCGCCCTCGCGGTCATCGACTGGCGCGCGGTGATGTTCCTCGTCCCATTCTACTATCTCGGCGAATGCCTCTCCCAGCTCAACGGCTACTACGAGCACTACCGGGGCAATCCCGACGAACCGATCGCCTGGGGCGTCTCGACCTACGCGCCGCTCTACAACCTCGTCTGGTTCAACAACGGCCACCACGCCGAGCACCACTACCGCCCCGCGGTCCACTGGACCCGGTTACCGACCCTGCGCCGGGCCATCGCCCAGGAACAGGCCGCTCGCGGCGTCCACGTCATCGGGACCGCCCATGCCCTGGGCTTCCTCGCGCGCGCCAACCGCCGCCACGACGCGGCCGTTCAGGAGGAGATGGCGTGATCGACCGCAGCTTCGAGCTCGACGGAGATGGCCGCAAGGGCGTGCTGCTGATCCACGGCCTGACCGGGGCGCCCAGCGAGATGCGGCCCGTGGCGCGCCGCCTGCACCGCGCCGGCTTCGCGGTCAGCGCCCCGCAGATCGCTGGCCACGGCGAAAACGAATCCGCCCTGCTGAAGACCACCTGGCGCGACTGGCTGGACTCGATCCGCGTGGCCTATGAGCGGCTGGCTCGAGGGGTGGACGAAGTCTATGTCGCCGGCGTCTGCGCCGGCGGCGCCCTGGGTCTGGCGCTTTGCGCAGAGGTCCCGGAAATCAGCGGCGCAGCGGTCTATTCCATGACCTTCGAATACGATGGCTGGAACATGCCGCGTTTCGCTGTGGCCGCGCCGATGATCCAACTCGTCGCCAACCTGCCGCTGGTCCGCCGGCTGAGCTGGGCGGAGACCTATCCCTACGGCCTGAAGGACCTGCGGCTGCGCGAGTTGGCGTCGCGGGCGCCGGACACCCTGATCGAAGGCTCCATCGACCGCCTGCCGCTGGGCGCGCTCTACGAGATGTATCGCCTCGCCCGCCACGTCGAACGGGTCGGCGCGGAGATCCGCACGCCCACTCTCATCGTCCACGCGCGCGAGGACGACATGGCCCACCTGCGCAACGCCCACCGACTTCAGGGCGCTCTGGCCGGGCCGACCCGGCTCGAGGTGCTCGAGGACAGCTATCACATGGTCCACGTCGACAAGGAGCGCAGCCGGGTCGGCGACATGACTGCGGCCTTCTTCGGCGTACCGGCCCGCGCTGAGATACCGGCGGAGCATCGGGTCGATGCTTGAGGTCAGGGTTGTCGACAGCCTGGCGCAGGTCGACGCCCTCGCCTGGGACCTGCTCTTCCCCGGGGAGATCGAGGGCCACGACTACCTCATGGCGGTCGAGGCGGCCGGTCTGGAGGGCTTTCGCTGGCGCTACGTGCTGGTGGAGGACGAGGGACGCCTGTTGGCGGCCGCGCCCGCCTTCTTCACGGACTATCCCCTGGAGACAACGCTGGCGGGTCCTGCAAGACGCCTGGCGGACGGGCTGAGGCATGTGGCGCCTGGCGCGCTCACCCTGCGCCTCGCCTGCCTTGGATCACCTTGCACCGAGACGGCGCTAGTCGGCTTCGATCCGCGTGTTGCGCCGGCCATGCGGCCTGCCTTGCTGATGGTGCTCATGCGGGGCTTCGAACGCGTGGCGACCATCGCCAGGTGCAGCCTGCTGGGGGTGAAGGACGCGGCGGAGGACCGAGAAGGACTCTGGCAGGGGGCCATCGAACCGTTGGGTTACCGCGCCCTCGCCAGCCTGCCGAGCGCCAGCCTCGAGATCGATTTCCCGACCCTCGACGCTTACCTCGAGCGCCTCTCTCCGGGAACACGCCGCGACATGCGCCGGAAGCTGCGGGCTCTGGACCAGATCCGCGTCGAGGTTCGCCACAATATCGACGACGTCATCGACCGGGTGATGGCGCTCTACGGCGAGACCCGGGCGCGAGCCGCCATGGCCTTGGAGGAGCTCACCCCCACCTACTTCCAGGGCGTGCTGGCGCGCCTGCCGGACGTGGCGTTTTGCACCCTCTACTGGCAGGGTGAGGTGCTGCTCGCGGTGAACCTGCTGCTGCAGGACGGCGACACCCTGCTCGACAAATTCTTCTGCATGGACGCCGCGCGCGGCCGGCCGCTGAACCTCTATTTCCTGAGCTGGTTTACCAACGTCCGACTCTGCCTGGAGCGCGGATTGCGTACCTATCGCTCGGGCCAGGCGGGGTATGAGAACAAGCTGCGGCTCGGCAGTGGGCTGACGCAGACCACCAACTACTTCCGCCATCGCAACGCCCTGGTGAACGGCGGCTTGCGCCTGGTCGCGCCGCTGTTCGCCGCCGAGCCGGTGCGGGAGCGCGCGGCGTGACCATCTGGACCCATGCCCGCGAGGCCGGCGCCGGACGCCGCCGCCTGGCGCTCTGGGCGCTCTGCGGCGTGCTGCCGTTGCTGACGCTCGCCTACCAGGTCTGCGCCAAGCAGGCCGCCCGAGGTCTGGCCGCCACACCCTTCGGCGGCGCCTGGTTCGGGGTGCTCGTTCACAGTCATTGGGCCCAGGCCCTGCTCGGATTCGAGCTGGTCAGCTTCGTCGCCTGGATGGTGGTGTTGGCCGAGATGAAGCTCAGCGCCGCCTTCTCCCTCTCTGCGCTCAGCTACATCCTGGTCATCGTGGCCAGTTGGACCGTTTTCCACGAGCCCGCGGACTTCATGCAGGTGCTGGGCGGGGCGACGATCCTGGGCGGCGTCTGGATGATCGGCCGCGACGACCTTGCGGCGGACAAGGCCGAGTGATGTCGCTGGCGCTGCGCACCCTGATCTACGACTGGCGCCGCTTCCTGCCGGCGGTGGTCGCCGTCGCCTTCTCGGGCCTGCTGGTGCTGATGCAGGCAGCAATCATCCTGGGCATCTTCTCGCTCTCCAGCCTCTATGTGACCCGCTCCAACGGTGATCTGTGGATCGGATTTCCCGGCGTGCAGAGCGTCGACCTCGGTCGCCCGCTGGCTCCGCGCGCCGAGCTTTTCGTCTGGATGAATCCGCATGTGCGCCAGGTGGAGCCCTTCGTCTGGGGCTCCGGCGAGTGGCGCACCCCGTCACGCGGCATGGTCAATGTCTATATCGTGGGCGTTCAGACCGCGGCCGGAGCCATGGCCCTGGCCGACGCTTTGCCGGCCGACCTGCGCGCGGCGATTGCGACGCCGGGGTCGGTGCTTGTCGACAAGGCCGACCTGCACAAGCTGCAGGTCGCAGTCGGCGACCTGGCCGAGATCAACGGCCATCGGGTCCGGGTCGTCGGCATCACCGAAGGCCTTCGCGGCCTCGGCGGCGTCAACGCCATCGCCTCGCTGGAGACAGCGCGCAGCCTCGACCCCGCGGCGGGACCCGATGGCAAGGCCGCCTATCTGCTGGCCCGGCTTGACGATCCGGCCGAGGCGCCGAGCGTTGCGGCATCGATCAACGCTGGGGGCGGCCACGGATCCATGGAAGCCCTGACCGCCGCGGCCTTCGCCCAGCGCACGACCCGCTACTGGCTGATGGAGTCCGGCGCCGGCGTGGCTTTCCTGCTGGGCAGCGTCGTGGCGGTGCTGGTGTCGGTGATCATCACCAGCCAGACCCTCGCCGCGGCCGTCGCGGGTTCGCTCAAGGAATACGCCGCATTGCGCGCCCTGGGCTTCCCAATGTCGACCCTGCGCCGCATCGTGCTCGCCCAGAGCGCCTGGGTCGGCGCGGCGGGCCTGGCCGCCTCCGGAATCCTGTCCCTGGGCCTGGCCGTGGGCGCGCGGGCAGGCGCCGTACCCGCGGTGTTTTCAGCCGGGATGATGGCCGTTTCGGCGGCCTTGGTGATCGTCACGGCGCTGGGTTCCGGGCTCTTCGCCGTGCGCCGCGTCGGCCATGCCGATCCTGCGGTGCTGTTGCTATGAAGCGCCTCGCCATCCTAGCCGTCGTGGTGCTGGCCGCCTGTTCGCGCCCCGAGGCCGTCCAACCGGCTGCGCGATCCGCGACCGCGCCGCTCGCGGTTGCCCAGGGCGTCATCGACGCCGAGGCCGGCCTGATCCGCGTGCGCACCCCCCGCGACGGCGTCATCGACGCCAGCCTCGTGGAGGAGGGCGACCATGTGGCCGCCGGTCAGGTGCTGGCGACGCTCCAGGACCGCCAGGCGCGCCTCGACCTCGACGTCGCCGCGGCGCAGGTAGCCGACCGGCAAGCGCAGGTCGAGGTCGCGGCCGCCAAAGCTGCGGGATCGGAGCGCGACGCCCAGCGCCTGATGCGCCTGGCCCAGGCGGACGCCGGCCCCCGCCAGGACGCGGAGCGCGCGGCGACCGCCGCGGCTGTCGACCGCAGCGAACAGCGCCAGGCCGCCGCCGCTCTGCAGGAGGCCCAGGCGCACCGCGCGCTCAGCCTCTACGAAGTTCAGGCGCGAGAGGTGCGCGCCCCGGTCAGCGGCCGGATCGTGCGGCGCTCGACATCGACCGGCGCGTTCGTCAGCGCGGCGACTTCGCTCTTCGTGCTGGAGCCCGATGGCCGCCGAGTGGTCCGGGCCGAACTCGATGAGGCCTTCGCGGGCCGCGTGGCGCCGGGAGCCCACGCGATGGTGACGCCGCAATTCCAGGCCGGCGCCTCCTATCGGGCCAAGGTCCTGAGGGTTTCCGACCTGCTCGCCGGGCCGTCCTTGCCGGATGAGCCGGCGGCGAAGGCCGATGCGCGGGTGGTCACCGTCGTCCTGGCGCTCACGGGCGCCCAGGACCTGCGGCTGGGCGAACGCGTGCTGGTGCGCTTCATCCCATGAGGTGGTCCGCTTGGGCTGGGGCAGCCGCGGCAGCGACCCTGCTTTCCGGCTGCGCCCACCTGGACCCGCAGGACCGCGCCCCGCGCACCGACCCGGTCCTGCGCCTGCGTCCAGCCGGCCCGTCGCCCTGGCGAGCCGACTTCGACGACCCCGCGCTTTCGGCCCTGCTCCGCGATGCTGATCGGGGCGCTTTGGACGTCAAGATCGCTCTGGCGCGCCTCGCCCGCGCACGCGCCGACGTCGCGGCAAGTCGCGCTCAACGCCGTCTGCACGTCTCCATCGGTGCGGAAGCGGCCGGCGGCGGAACCAGCTTCCGCGATGCACGCAGCTCCGCGACGCCAACCTTCGAAGCCGCCTATGAGGTGGACCTTTGGGGGCGCCTCGTCCGGGCGCAAACCGCCGCCGGCCAGGATCAGGCCGCCGCCGAGGCCGATGTGACCGCGGCTCGGCTGATGACGGCGGCCGAGACGGTGCGCGCCTTCGCGGCCCTGCGAGTCGCCCAGGACGCCGCGCCAGGCTATGCCCGCCGCGTTGTACTCGCCGAGCGGGCGGTCAGCCTGACCGAACGGCGGGCGGCTGAGGGCGCCGCGGCGCCTGACGCGCTTGGCGCCGCTCGCCAGGCTGTGGTCCTGGCGCAGTCGGATCTGGCGGCGGCTCAGGAGGACGAACGCCTCCAGACGGCGCGGCTCGCGGACCTCTCCGGACGGCCCGCCGCGGAAATCGCGCCGGGACCGCCGCTGGCGATGGATCAGCCCGTCCCAGCCGTCGCGGCGGAGATCATTGCTCAGCGGCCGGACGTCCAGGCGGCGCTCGCGCGGCTGCGCGCCGCCGACGCCCGGCGCGCGGAGGCCGTGGCGGCGTCGCGCCCGCAATTCCAGATCTCCGCCCTGCTGGGCGCCCCGGACGCCGCAATCGCCACCTTGCTGGACGCTCGCGCCTTGGCGTGGGCCGTCGCGGCGTCCCTGAGCCATGCTTTGCTGGATGGCGGCGCGGCCCGCGCCCGTGTGCACGGCGCCAGCGCTGATGCCGACGTGGCCGATCTCCAGTATCGAAAGGCCGTTGTGGCTGGCTGGGCCGACGTCCGCACAGCCCTCATCGACCAATCCCGGGCGCGGCGCGAGGTGGCGGCCGCGCAGGCGGCGGCAGACCTGAGTGGCGCTGGAATCCGCTTGCAGGTCATGCGACGGCGCGAGGGCTTGGGCGACGGCCTCGACTCCGTGGCGGCCGGCGAGGCTTCTGAAGCGGCGCAGGACCGGCTTCGCACCGCCCGCCTCGACGCCGTCGAGGCCCGCGTACGCCTGGCTTTGGCGACCGGTGGCCTGTGACCCTCGTCGTTGACGCCCAGGCCATCGCCCAGACCTATGGCCAGGGCGCGGAGCGCATCCAGGCGCTCAAGCCGCTGGATTTCTGCCTGCGGCGCGGCGAATTTTTGGTGGTGGCGGGACCTTCGGGGTCCGGCAAGTCAACGTTGCTGGCGATCATTTCCGGCCTGCTGACGCCGACGGAAGGCCGGGTGGCGGTGCTGGGGCGCGACCTCAGGGACATGTCGCGCGACGCCTTCGATCGGTTCCGGCTGGAGCACTTCGGCTTCGTCTTCCAGGGCTTCCACCTGCTTCCGGCGCTG